>ERZ1292623.2467-Hain-H51-01um-R1-2467-length-16542-cov-15_pt1 | contig 13471 bp, 14 predicted proteins | sample MGYA00564398_ERZ1292623 | MGnify/ENA primary metagenome ERZ1292623 (study PRJEB36523, sample SAMEA6512633) | groundwater metagenome | collected 2019-01-07 | study: AquaDiva: Metagenomics assemblies of 32 groundwater samples
TTGATCCCGGAGAAGAAAGAATAATCTCTTATAAGGCCAAATCAAAATTAAAATTAGTTGGAAAACAGGAATTGCCACAAGCGGTTGTTCAATACTACGGGAGAGGAAAGAGATTGATAAATATTGGTTCTAATAGAGCGAGATTTTAGAGATTATTCTCCTTCAAACCGAAGAAGTGAAAAAACTCCAAAATCTTCAAAAGATTGTGAGTTCTGTAAATGGAGAGGAGCAAAATGGTAAACATAATTCAAGATTTTTTCTTGTTAATTCCGAATTTTAAGGTTGAATATTTTGCTCTCTTGCCAGCAGTTGCTCTATTTTTTGTTGGATTATTTGTAGAAACAAACTATACAAGCAAATTGACTTTCTTCATGAATTCTGTTACTTTACTCTCTTATTTTGGATTAAAACCAGACATTAAACCTTTAACTGGGCTTTTAACTCTTGCTTTCTTTATTTTAACAACATGGAGTTTCATTTGTTATGTTAGAAAGGTAGATGGGATTAGATGGTATGAAAATTTGATCAATAATAACAGATGGATATTAAAATTGGGGGGTTCATTAGTAGTAGGTTTAATATTATTCTTAGACCAACTTTCACTATAATTTTTTATAAAATGCCACGATGTCCAAACTGCCCATATAAACTTGTACTGCTTTCTTCTAGACCTAAATACAAATGTGCCTTATGTTCAAAGCTTTATCCTAGAAAAGAAATAGAAGTCAAGGAATTTCAGGAATTTAATAAAAGAAGAAGAATTGAGGATGCTAAAATATTTGATAAAGAGTATAAAGAACATTTAGCAAGAATTAAAGAGATTAAGAAGGGTTTAAGGCTTTTATTCAATGGATTTTCTAAAACTCCTAAAGAATATAGAAAAGAGTATTATGAGAAGAATAAAGAGAAAATACTAAAATTAAGCCGGGAATGGAAATTAAAGAATAGTGAATATAATCTAATGAAAAAGCGAGAATACTACCAGAGAAATAAAAATACTATTAGAGCTAAAGCTAAGATAAGAATACTTGATAATCCAGAGATAGAAAGGCAAAGACAAAACAGATATAGAAAGGAGAATAGAGCCACTATGAGAATTTATGGAATGATCCAGCATTATAGAAGTAAACAAAAGGAATTGGCATTATTATATTTAAATAATGAGCTAGCCTTATAGGAAAAATGAAGAAGAGTATAAAAACAATTTTATGGACTATATTTTGGACAATTATTCTTAGCCAATTATTAACAGCGATAGCTGGATGGACTATTGTTGATCCTATCTTAAATTTAATTATGCCAGCAAAAGTTGATATTGAACCATTAACTTTTCCTCAATTACATGATGGTAAACAATGGATAAGAGTTAATTTAGTTAATATAGGATTGTCTGATGTGGATTCAATAAATGTAGATTATAAGCTTTGTTCAGATGATGAATATAAAAGGGGAGTACTCCATTCTTTAACTTTGAAAAGAGATGAAAAAGATTATTTTGAAGTTGAATATGATCTAAATACAAATTGCTCAATTGAAACAGAACCAGCAATAATAAAAGTATACAAGAATACAGAAAATAATAAATATTATGCTAAATTTTTGGAAAGTGTTTCTAATGTGTGTATGTACTGCTTTATGGATATTAGAATTTATGAAGGAAATAAAGAAATTACTAATTTAACTTACGCATTTCCTTTTAGTGAGGGAAACTTAACCATATCTAATACAGGAATTAGCGGTTTTTTAGATTATGAACAATTTAAAAACAAATCCCAACTAGTATATCAAAAAGATATGGATATTAAACTATATATCTTATATCCTTCTACTGCTTGTATTAGAGGGGATTTTGAAAGAGAGTGGTGTGAAGAAAATAATTATTCTATTAATTAACTCCTCTCGCACTACGATACCTCAAAAATGAGGACTTAAAGCCTTCTACTGATGAGATCTTTCATTCAGTTCCCACTTTTGCACTTTCCTATCTACTGATATTATAGTAAATTTTATAAGTTGATTTTCATGTTTTTTATAAAGCTGATAAAGCCCCTAGTAGCTCAATGGTAGAGCATTCGGCTGTAGAACTTATCACTTATTGACTAAGTCCTTTGGCTCTGGATGAAAATAAGTTAGCCGAACCCGAAAGGTCGGCGGTTCGAATCCGCCCTAGGGGATGCCCAAGTAGTATAATGGCTAGTACAGGGCCCTGTCGTACAACCCTTTTGAAAAAAGCATTGGCGGAAAAGGGAAGTTCAGATAGGCCCAGATCCGAGTCCGATTCTCGGCTTGGGCGTTTTTACATACGTAACTAATGTATATACTATAATATAGAAAAGTTTATAAATAACTAATTTGGACTTTTTCCTAAATTTGATGCTCTTCCATTAATAAATCTACAAAAAATGGTTCCTGGTAGCTTAATTTGTCTAAATTTTCAAAAAGCTAACATTTCTAACCACATTTTGAAGCACGTGAAAACTATATGAGCAATATTCTCTAGATATTATTGATGGCTAGGGGCATTAATCGCATAGCGGGCCGGTAGCTCAGCACGGCAGAGCATCTGTGGAGACAAGTCAAAAAATGAAAGTAATGATGAGAAACGCATTGTTTGGCTTTGACGTTTTTTCATCGACTAAGAGATTAAGTTTCTTGTTTGATTCAAATCAACTAAAAGTGCTTGTCTTAGATGAAGCTTTTAACCGTTTTGGAGGAGACCAGGTGGTCGCGGGTTCAAAAATAAGAACCAAGGCTCTTATCAACTCCTTTGGTTTGTGGAAAGTCCCGTCCGGCCCTGACATTAATTAAAAATGGAAACCGAATTTGAAATTGGAAAGTACATACTTGTTCCAAAACATATTTTGCTAAGCAAAGAAAAAGCCATGGAGATATTAGCTAAATTCAATTTAACGGTATCGCAATTGCCGAGGATACAGAAAAAAGATCCGGCAATTGTAGAATTGAATGCCAATGTCGAAGATATTGTTCAAATAATCAGAAAAAGCCCGACTGCGGACGAAACAATTTTTTATAGGGTTGTCGTAGATGATTAGAAATAATGAATTAATAGGAAAGTATTTTGAGGAATACTCTTTAGTTAAGTCCAATATAGAGAGTTTTAACTATTTTATAGATAGCGGGATTTCTGAAATAATAAAAGAAATCGGCGATATAGTGCCGACAATTATTCCTCCTGAGATGGAGGACTTTAGAATAAGGCTTGATAAGGTAGAGGTTGAAAAACCTTCTATTGTTGAGGCTGACGGAAGCAAACGAGATATATATCCAAGCGAGGCAAGGCTTAGAAAAATAAGCTATTCTGCCCCTGTTTTTATTAACGTCAGCGTGCACATAGATGGAATCCAAAGAGAAAGCTTCAGGACGCAAATTGCCAAGATTCCCATAATGGTAAAAAGCAAATACTGCCATTTATCTGGATTAAACAGAGACCAGACAATAGGGAAGGGAGAAGATCCTGATGATCCAGGAGGATATTTTATTCTTAATGGGAATGAAAGGGTTTTGATTACAGTTGAGGATTTGGCTTCTAATAAAATGTTTTTTGAATCTAAAAAAACAGGGCCCAGCAAGTATGTGGCGCACATTTTCTCTGAAAGGGGCGCCTATAGGATTCCTCATGAGATTGTGCAGCATAGAGATGGAATAATATACTTAAGCTTTACAAGGATTAAGAAAGTCCCTATATTAGCTGTGATAAAAGCGTTAGGATTAACTAGGGATGAGGATATTGTGAATGCTGTTTCTAAGAATGAACAATTTGATGATCTTATTGTCAATCTTTACAATACTGTTGATTTGAAAAAACAGGAAGATGCTATAGAATATTTGGGTAAAAAGATCGGCATTGAACAGCTAAAGGATATTGTTATTGAAAAAACATTAGAGAACCTTGACAGATATTTATTGCCGCATCTTGGTATAGATAAAGACAACAGAATGAAAAAGGCATATAACCTATGCAAATTAGTACGTAGATTTTTGATAATGTCCAATAAAAAAATAATTATTGATAAAGATCACTATATGAATAAAAGATTGAAGTTAAGTGGAGATCTGTTGTTGGACCTGTTTAGGGTTAATATGCGGGCTTTGATTAATGATTTGCTTTATAATTTTCAAAGGCTTGTTAAGAGAGGAAAGTTTAGTTCAGTTAAGATTATCATAAGAGATAAGTTGCTTACAGACAGGATAAAAAGCGCGCTTGCTACTGGCTCATGGGTTGGTGGAAGAAAGGGAGTCAGCCAGAATATAGACAGAACTAATTTTTTGGCAACATTAAGTCATTTACAGAGGGTGAATAGTTTACTGAGCGCCTCACAAGAAAATTTCGCTGCCAGGGCTTTGCATAGCACCCATTTCGGAAGGCTCTGCCCTATAGAAACGCCCGAGGGTACATCTATTGGATTAAGAAAAAATATCGCCTTATTAGGTACTATTACTCAAGGGGTGTTTAATGAAGATAAATTGAAAAAAGCTTTTGTTGGTTTGGGATTAAAGGAAATATAAAATGATTGATGTATTTATGGATGAGAAGTATATCGGACAGGTTGATGATGCCTTGAAATTTTTAATTGATTTAAAGAACGAAAGAAGACATGGCAGATTGCCCCAAGAGTTAAATTTTTTCCATCATAATAAATTAGGCGAGATCCACATAGAAACTTCCAAGGGAAGGACCGTCAGGCCAGTTATAATAGTGGAAAATGGGAAAAGCAAACTAACTAACGAGATATTTGAAAAGTGCAGGAAAAATGAACTAAAATGGTCTGATTTGGTAAAACAGGGGGTAATTGAGTATCTTGATGCCAGCGAAGAAGAAAATGCTTTTATTGCTTTGAATGAAGAAGATCTTACTGAAGAACATACGCATTTAGAGATAAGCCCTAGCGTGATATTGGGCTTTGTTACTAGTCTGGTGCCACATGCTAATTTTGGCCAAAGTTCTAGGTTAAATAGAGGTAGTAAAACCCAAAAGCAAAGTCTTGGTTTGTACGCAACTAATTATTTGATAAGGATGGATACTGATGTGAGCATTTTACATTCACCGCAAGTTCCAATTGTTAAGACATTTGTTCACGATATTTCAAACTATAAAAATCATGCTGCCGGACAAAATATAGTGATTGCTTTGATGAGCTATCAGGGATACAACATGCAGGACTCTATTGTGATTAACAAAGGCAGCGTTGATAGGGGGGCATTCCGCTCTACTTACTTTAGGCCGTATGTGGCTGAGGAACTTAGGTATTCTGGAGGTTTAATGGATGAAATAGCCATACCCGACAAAGAAGTAAAGGGATACAGGAGCGAGAAAGATTATCGATTCCTTGAGGACGATGGCGTTATTTATCCTGAAGCTGTTGTTGAGCAAGTTGATGTTTTGATAGGTAAAACTAGCCCGCCTAGATTTTTGGGTGAGCTAGAGGAATTTTCTATTGTTGCATCTGCGAGAAGGGAAAGCAGCCTTGCCGTCAAGCAGGGAGAGGGCGGAGTAGTTGATATGGTTGTTTTAACTGAAAATGATGAAGGAAACAGGCTAGTGCAGATTAGAGTGAGAGAGTCTAGAGTTCCTGAAGTAGGTGATAAATTTGCTTCCAGGCACGGCCAGAAAGGGGTAGTTGGAATGATAGTGCCTCAGAGCGATATGCCGTTTACACAGTCAGGCGTAGTGCCTGATTTAATTTTCTCCCCGCATTCTGTGCCATCAAGGATGACTATAAGCCATTTGATAGAAGTTATTGGCGGAAAAGTAGGTGCTCTAGCTGGCAGATTTATTGACGGCACTACCTTTGCTTCTGAATCTGAAATGGATTTAAGAAAAGAGCTAAAGGAACTAGGGTTTAAAGAAAATGGCACTGAAACATTGTACAATGGAGTAACTGGAGAAATGTACAAAGTTGATATCTTCATTGGGAATATGTATTACCTGAAGCTTAAACATATGGTTGCAAATAAGCTACATGCACGTGCTTCTGGAAGGATACAGTTGTTAACAAGACAGCCGATAGAAGGTAGAAGCAAGGGCGGAGGATTGAGACTTGGAGAGATGGAAAAAGATTGTTTTGTCGCACATGGCGCAAGCTTGCTTTTGAAAGAAAGGTTTGATTCTGATAAGACAACAGTCTATGTATGCGAGGAATGCGGCATGCTGGCGGTCGTTGACGACTATAGGAACAAAAGATTTTGCTCAAGCTGCGGAAGCAATGTTGAGATTAGCGCTATAGAAATCAGCTACGCGTTTAAATTATTGTTGGACGAATTAAAATCATTGTGCATATTACCGAAATTAAGATTGGTCAGCAGGTACTAAGATGGAAACTATCTATAAAAAAGTTGGAAGTGTAGTTTTTGGATTACTTAGCCCGGAACAGATTAAAAAGATGGCTACTGTTAAAATAGTTACACCAGAACTTTATGATAAGGAAGGATATAGCGTTGATGGCGGGCTTATGGATATGCATCTGGGCGTAATAGATCCAGGATTAAGATGCAGAACTTGCGGAGGCAGATTAAAAGAATGTCCGGGGCATTTTGGCCATATCGAATTAGCAAGACCTGTAATTCATATAAAATATGTGAAACCAATTTGTGATGCGTTGAGGTCAACCTGCAGGGATTGCAGCAAGATTTTGTTGCCCGATAATGAGAAAGCTAATTTGATTGATGAGTTAGAAAGAAGTGAAAAAGAGAAAGGACTTACTGAAAGAAGAAGAAAACTAAAAGAGATTCTGAAAGTTCTGAAAGACACTAAGAAATGCCCTTACTGCGGCGGAAAGCAATATACAATAAAGATTGAAAAGCCTTCTAGCTTTTATGAAAGAGACAAAAGGCTGAGTCCTATAGAAATCCGCGTAAGGCTAGAGAAGATTTCAGATGATGATGCTCCTTTAATTGGTTTAAATCCAAAATATGCCAGGCCAGAGTGGATGGTTCTAACAGTTTTGCCTATTGCGCCTGTTACAATAAGACCAAGCATAACATTAGAAACCGGAGAGAGAAGCGAGGATGACCTGACGCACAAATTAGGAGATATTGTAAGGATTAACCAGCGGCTTTTTGAAAACATCAATGCTGGGGCTCCTGAAATAATTATTGAAGACTTATGGGACTTATTGCAGTATCATGTAACAACGTATTTTGATAATGATCTTGCTCAAGTTCCTCCAGCAAGGCACAGATCAGGACAAGCACTAAAAACTTTGAGTGAAAGAATTAAGAGCAAAGAGGGCAGGTTTAGACACAATCTTGCTGGTAAAAGAGTAGACTATGCTGCTAGAACTGTTATAAGTCCTGATCCTGAAGCAAACTTTAACGAAGTAGGAGTGCCAAAAAGCGTGGCTATGGAATTGACAGTGCCTGAGAGGGTTACAGAATGGAATATTGATTGGCTTAAAGGGCTAATTAAGAATGGACCCCATGTTTATCCCGGAGCTAATTATATCGTAACATTAGAAAATAAGAGAAAAAGAATTACTGATGAAACAAAAGAACAATTGCAAGAAGAATTAAAGATTGGGTACAAAATAGACAGGCACTTATTAGATGGTGATATTGCAGTATTTAATAGACAACCAAGCTTACATAGAATGAGTATTATGTGCCATAAGATTAGGGTTCTTCTAGGCAGAAGCTTTAGACTAAATCCTAGTGTGTGTGATCCATATAATGCAGACTTTGATGGCGATGAGATGAATTTGCACATTCCTCAAAATGAGGAAGCGAGAGCAGAAGCAGATATACTCATGCAAGTACAAACCCAAATTATGTCGCCTAAACACGGAAGAAATATAATTGGCTGCATAGAAGATGCAGTTTCTGGCAATTATTTGCTAATAAGGGATATAGAGTTGAGCAGGGAAGAAGCAATACAGCTGCTTATGTCTGTAGGCGTTACTGATTTTTCAAATTTAAAGAATAAACATAAACTAACAGGCAAAGAAATTTTTAGCATCCTCTTGCCAAGAGACTTGTCTTTTAGCACTGTTGCTAGAGATGGAAGCAAGACGGTGATAGAAAAGGGGCAGCTTGTGGAGGGGGTTATAGATAGCAACACAATTGGTAATGAAAATGGCTCATTAATAAGAGAGGTTTATACTATTTATGGACAGGAATTTACTTTAGATTTTATTGGGAAAGTCTTCAGACTGGGAATAAGGGTATTGTTCAACCATGGGTTTACAATTTCGCTTTGGGACACTGACCTTAGTGATGATGTAAGGGTTAAAATTTCTAGGTTGTTATCTGAAGCTGAAAAAAAAGTGGACGAGCATATAGCTGCGTATAAGGATAAAAAACTTGAGATATTGCCAGGAAAAACCATGAAAGAGACATTGGAAATAAGAATTTTGGAATTACTGAACAAAGTTAGAAATAAGATTGGTGATCTTGTGGCTGAAAATGCCTTGGATAATAATTCTACTATACTAATGGCAAAATCTGGAGCAAAAGGTAATTTGCTAAACCTTGCTCAGATGGCTGCTTGTGTTGGACAACAGGCTTTAGGAGGACAGAGGATTAAGAAAGGCTACAGAGGAAGAACATTAAGCCTGTTCAAAAGAGGAGATCTAAGTCCTGCTGCTGGGGGATTTGTCAGAGGCGGATTTAAAGATGGTCTTAATCCGTATGAATTTTTCTTTCACGCTATGACTGGCAGGGATGCTTTGATGGACACCGCCTTAAGAACTCCCAAATCTGGCTATTTATATAGGAGACTGGCAAACGCCTTGCAAGATTTGAAAGTTGAATATGACGGCACTGTTAGGGATGCACATAAAAGAGTTATTCAGTTCAAATATGGGGAAGATGGAATAGATGTCAGTAGAAGCGAGTCTGGAACTATCGATGTAGTTAAGATTATTAATAAGATTAAAGGTGCGAAATGACTAATGAGCTAATTAATGAGTATAAGGATAAACTACCTGGAAAATTACTGCGAGATTTAGAAAAAGAATTAGCTAGCAATAACGTTAGTAAAAAAGAATTGGAAGAAGTATTGGAAGAACTGAAAAAAGCTTATGAGACTTCTAAGATTCATGCTGGAGAGGCCATAGGGATTATTACTGCTGAGAGTTTTGGTGAACCTTCGACGCAAATGACTTTAAATGTATTCCATTTTGCAGGAGTATCTGAGATGAGCGTAAGTGCAGGACTTCCTAGGTTAATAGAAATATTTGATGCAAGGGAGACTATAAAAACTCCTATGATGAATGTTTATTTAGATAGTCCGCATAATAAAGATCCTGTTTCTGTAAAAAAAGTTGCCGGCTTAATTAAAGAAGTAAAGTTAAGCGATGTCGCCAGCAATTTCTTTATAAATGTTCAGAAGTCTCAGGTTGAGGTTATTCTGAATAAGAGGAAGATGAGACAATTTAGCCTAAATGAGAAGGATGTTTTAAGCAAAGTTTCTAAGGCTTTTAAGGACTCAAATGCTAGGCTTGGGGTTGGTAAAATATTGTTAAATATTAAGAATGAGGGCAACTACTTGGTTGAGCTATATAAATTGAAGGAAAAAACTAAGGATACGATAATTGCTGGAGTAAAAGGAGTCAAGCAGGTATTGCCTGTTAAATCAGGCAATGAGTTTATGATATTGACAGCCGGTTCAAATTTAAAAGAGACGTTTAAGATTAGCGAAGTTGATGCTTACAGAACTACGAGCAATGACGTGCATGAGGTCAAGAAGGTTTTAGGCGTAGAAGCTGCACGGCAGACTATAATTAATGAAGCTCTGAAAGTTATAGGGGATCAAGGAATCGATGTCGATATAAGACATACCATGTTTATCGCTGATGTGATAACAAACTCTGGCAAAATTAAAGGAGTTACTAGGAGCGGGATAACTGGAGAAAAAGAATCTGTGTTGGCAAGAGCCAGCTTTGAAACTCCAATCAAACATATTGTCAATGCCAGCCTGATAGGCGAAGAGGACAAATTAAATTCTGTTATCGAAAATGTGATGTTAAATCAGCCGGTGCCATTGGGAACAGGATTGCCCGACTTAGTTATTAAAATGAAAGGAGAAAAAGATGAGCTCAAGTAGGCTGAAGAAAGAACTGCAAGACGGAAAGGCTGTATTTGGCTTTGATAAAACTATTAAAAATATAAAACAAGGAAAAACCAAGGTTGTATTCTTAGCTAGCAATTGCCCTAGCGATTTGAAGTACAGGATCAGCCTATATAATGTTGAAATGGTTGAGCTAAAAGAAGAGAATGATGCAGTTGCGCTAATATGCAAAAGGCCTCATCCTGTTAGCGTAGTTAGCTTTTAAGATGAAACTTGACGTAAAACTGATCGGGTATGTTAATCTTTTTGAGCAATTAACTAAAGTGAATGTTAAGGATTGCTTTATAGACGATGATATGGTTCTGGTGTTTGTAGTTAATTCTGCTGGTATCGGAAAGGCTGTTGGCAAAGATGGAATCAATGTTAAAAAATTATCAGGGAAGCTTAAACAAAAATTGAGAGTTATAGGTTTTGATGATGATCCGTGCAATTTTGTTAAAAATCTTCTCTATCCATTGAGTGGTTTTGACGTTAGTCTGGTTGATGATAAAGTGCTGATAAGAACAGAGGATAGGACATTAAAAGGGAAAATTTATGGAAGAGACAAGAGCAACCTGATAAAAATTAACGGAATATTGAGAAAATATTTTAAAGATTTAAAAATAGTCGTGGAGTAAATTTTATAAAGCCAAATTTGAGGATTAATAATACTTATATGGTGCTTAAAATATGGATGTGAAGCTTCTTTCGCAAACTAAAGACAAGGTTACTTTTAGAATATCTAGAACTGACTATGTTTTTGTTAACACTTTAAGAAGACTGATTATGGAAGAAGTGCCAACTTTGGTTATTGAGGACGTAAACTTTATTGAAAATTCTTCTGCTTTGTATGACGAAATGATTGCTTTGCGCTTGGGATTATTGCCATTAAAAACAGATTTGAAGTCTTATGTGCTGCCTGAGAAGGCTAAAAATGAATCAGACCCAAGGGCGTTTTTGAACTTGAAGTTAAAAACCAAAGGGCCATGCACGGTATTTGCCTCTGATTTGCAATCTCAAGATCCCAAGATTGGGTCTGTGTATAAAGAGATGATAATTGTTAAATTATTAAAAGACCAGAAACTAGAGTTTGAGGCTACTGCAATACTCGGAAAGGGCAAAAGGCATATGAAGTTTTCCCCTGCCTTAGTCTACTATCACAATGTGAGTATCGTCAATATAAAAAACAAGGATGCTGATGAATTCAAGAACAAATATCCTTCTGCTATATTTGATAAGAATGGGAAGATTGATGCCAAACTGATAAATAGCCAGCAGCTGATTGATGCCTGCAAAAATATTAATCCTGATATTATAGAGGTTAAAGAAAAGGAAGATGAATTTGATTTTATAATAGAGTCATGGGGGCAATTAAGCCACAAGGCAATTCTAGAAGAAGCTTTTGATATTCTTGCTGAGAAAATAAAAGAATTTGATAAGCTTGTAGACAAGATTAGGTAATCATTAATTTTTCTATAAGTATACGAAAGAACCGTACCTTTACATTATTTACTGAAAAAAATACAGGTGAGATCTTTTAAGATTAAATAGTTTTTTAAATTCTGATTTTGAATATTTTCTTATGCGGGAGTGCCAGAGCGGTCAAATTAGCTTTTCTTTAGGAAAGAAAACCTAGGAAAAGAAAGACTAAATGGGCATGGCTAAGGACCATGTGGCTTAGTGCCTACCAAGGTTCGAACATAAGAACCTAGGTTCTTATCAACTCCTAGGGCTGTCGAAAATCCTTGCTCCCGCAAGTTTTATAAAGCTAGTTTTTAAATTTTTTATTAACTCTGCGAGCTTTAAGGCGTGTAGTGGGAGTTTGAACTTCTGTCGTCTTAATAGTGCAAATAAATGGCAAAAACTAATCCAAGAACAAGGCCTAGCAATAAGTACCTAGTTGAATTAATCAAGAGTTTGAGAAAATTGTCCATAGAAAAAAAAGTGAAAATCTGGAAGGTAGTAGCTTATGAATTAGAGAAGCCAACAAGGATAAGAAGGGTTGTTAATTTAGAGAGAATAAACAGGGTTTGCAACAATAATGAAACAATTTTGGTACCTGGAAAGGTTTTGGCAAGTGGCGATTTAGATAAGAAATTAACTGTTGTTGCATGGGCATTTTCACAAAGTGCTTTGGATAAGATTAACGAGAAAGGCAAGGCGCTACATATACATCAACTAATGGAGGAAAATCCTACAGGTTCAGGAGTTAGGATTATTGGATAAAGTGGCAAACAAACACAAAGCAAGTAGTACAGGTGCTGGAGAATCATTTGTAGAAGTGGTCGTGCATGAAAGCATGATAGCTCGTGGCACGTTGTGCGAAGGATCTGATATTGTTGTTAAACTAGATGAATCTTCGTGCGTACCAAATAGAAATGCCTTGATAGAGATTCGGGGTGATAAATATACATTTATTGGCAGATGCGGAGAAAGAAAAAATGGAGGCTATCTGGTGCGTATACAAGGAAGAGTAGAAAATGATTATCAACGCTGAGAATTTAATTGCTGGAAGAATTGGAACGGTTGCAGCCAAAAGGGCTTTGTTGGGCGAGGAAGTATATATTGTGAATGCTGAGAAAGCTGTAATCAGTGGTAGCAAGAAAGTTATTTTTGAAAAATATGACAAGCAATCGCATAGGGGGGAGCCATTTCATGGACCATTTTTGCCCAAGACCCCCGACAGATTGTTAAAAAGAATGATTAGAGGGATGCTGCCCTACAAGCAGTATAAAGGGAGAATAGCTTTTAAAAAGATTAAATGTTATAGGGGGGTTCCTGAAGAATTTAATGGCAAGGATTTTGAGAGCATTGAAAAAGCAAATGTCTCTAAAATGCAATACTTTAAATTTATAAGTATTGGCGATTTGTGTGAATTACTAAAGAAAAGATGAAAGTCATTAATACAACTGGAAAAAGAAAAACTTCTATAGCAAGAGCTGTTTTGAAACCTGGAAAAGGGGTTATCAGGATTAATTCTAAATTGTTGGATGTTTATGAGCCTGCGTTTTGTAGGATGAAGATTATGGAACCTTTGATGTTGGCTGGGGATGTTGCGAAAAAAGTTGATATAAGCATTAATGTTAATGGTGGCGGGCAAATGGGACAGGCTGATTCCTGCAGACTGGCAATAGGAAGAGCTTTATCTGAGTTTCAACCATCTTTAAAGAAAGTATTTCTGAATTATGACAGGACTTTGTTGGTAGCCGATATTAGATTTAAGGAACAATATAAACCAAACGATTCTAAGGCAAGAGCAGCCAGACAAAAAAGTTACAGATAATTAGTCTTTCAACAGTAGTATTATACTATAAAATATATATTATAGACAAATGTTACACGACAAGTACGCGGACAAGTACGCGTAGGGTATTATTTTCAGGTGCATGAATCTGTTGCGAGGAGAGC
>ERZ1292623.3459-Hain-H51-01um-R1-3459-length-13457-cov-14_pt1 | contig 13457 bp, 11 predicted proteins | sample MGYA00564398_ERZ1292623 | MGnify/ENA primary metagenome ERZ1292623 (study PRJEB36523, sample SAMEA6512633) | groundwater metagenome | collected 2019-01-07 | study: AquaDiva: Metagenomics assemblies of 32 groundwater samples
CGGCACGAGCGTAGAAGGAGACTAATCTTTCCACCGACCGCGGGGTAACTCGGCCAATTATCTTGTTTTTTTTAGTCAGGCTCGCGAAAAGATATTCTTCGGTATCGCTTCTTTTTTCCAAATAATTTCTGATGGCTCTTTTGGCGCCGTCCGAAAGAAAAACCACCCGGAGTTTATCGCCTTTTCCGCGCACGGAAATTTCACCCCGCTCCAAATCCAGATAACGAGGAAGAGCGCAAAGCTCCGAGAGCCGGAGGCCGGTCGAGAAAAACGTTTCCAAAATCGCCCGATCGCGGAGCGAGCGCAAATCCTTGCCGTCGGGAGCCGAAACCAGGCGTTCCAACTCTTTATAGTCTAAAGTTTCGATATCTCGGCGCGAAACTCTCGGCAATTCGATTTTTTCGGGCGCGAGCACTTTTATATCGCGCTTCAGGAGATATTTCAAAAGATTGCGAATGGCGATTACGTAATAACTCTGGGTATTTTTTTTCAAATCTTTGCGGGAAAGATTTACCCGGAAGTCGCGCACCGCATCCTCCGTAATATCCTTAATGGAACGGATTTTCTGGTTTTCCAGAAAAAATTTCAGGTAGCGCCCATAGTTCTCGCGCGTCTTCCGCGAGCGGTTTCTTTCCACCTCCAGATAATCCAGATAATCCTTGAGATATTTTTCCACTTCGGTCATAAATACATTCTATCACTTGTAATATTCAAAAACCTGAGATAGAATAGGAAAACCATGTTAACCAAGAGACAAAAGCAGAATGTCATCAAGGAAAGCGCCAAGCACGATACCGACACCGGCTCCGAGGAGGTCCAGATCGGCCTTCTCTCCAAGCGGATTAAGCTTCTGGCCGATCACCTTAAAAAGAACGCCAAGGACAACCACTCCAGACGAGGACTCCTTATAATGGTGGGCAAGCGGCGCCGCTTCCTCCAGGCCCTTAAAGTAGATGATGAGAAGCGCTACGCACAGGTCATGAAGAAACTCGCAATCGAGGCATAAACAGATGGCTAACAACAATCCAAACCAGAGAGTGGGCGTTTTCATAGACGTTCAGAATATTTACCATTCGGCAAAAAATCTCTACCGTTCCCGCGTCAATTTCAAAGAATTGATGAAAGCGGTCGTAGGCCGGCGCCAGCTAGTCCGCTCGATGGCTTATGTCATTAAAACGGAAAATACCGAAGGGGAAAGTTCTTTCTTCGAAGCTTTGCGCCAAGCCGGCATGGAACTCCGGGTGAAAGACCTCCAGATATATCCGGATGGAACAAAGAAGGGTGATTGGGATGTGGGCCTGGCGGTGGATGCTATGCGAATGGCACCAACCTTGGATGTCATCGTGCTCGTGACCGGCGACGGCGATTTCGTGCCGCTTGTGGAATATCTGAAACTCGGAATGGGCAAGGCGGTCGAAGTCGCGGCTTTCAGCCGGACGGCTTCGGGAAAACTCAAAGAAGCCACCGACACCTTCGTCGAAGTGGAACACGTTCCCCGGGCGCTTTTGCGGATAAAGAGCCGGGAATAAATTTTTAATAAAATAACCAATATGGATTTAGCGAGAAAAATATATAAAACAAGCGTGAGGGGCGAAGAAGTTTCGCTCGAAGTATCGAAAATAGCCGGCCAGGCGAACGCGGCCGTTTTAGGCCGGCATGGCGATACGGCCGTTTTGGCAGCCGTTGTAATGAGCGAGCAGGATAAGAGCGGGGATTTCTTTCCGCTCACGGTTGATTATGAAGAAAGATTTTACGCCGCCGGAAAAATTCTCGGCAGCCGTTTCGTGCGCCGCGAAGGCAGAGCCACGGACGATGCCGTACTCTCCGCCCGCGTCATCGATCGCACCATCCGCCCGCTCTTTGACCCCCGCCTCCGCCGCGAAGTTCAGGTAGTCATTACCATTCTTTCTTATGAAGAAAAAAATGATCCGGATTTTATCGCACTCCTATCGGCTTCGGCCGCGCTCGCAATCTCGGATATTCCCTGGAACGGCCCGGTGGCCGGAATGAAGATTATTTCTCCGGAAAATGGGGACGTTGCGGGTTATCAGGCTTATTTCGCCGGAACGGATAAGAAAATTAATATGATAGAGTTTGAGGGTAAAGAGATTTCCGAGAACTTGGCGGAAAAAGTTTTTGCCGAATGTTTCGAAGAAATCAAAAAATTAGTGGCTTTTCAAAGAGATATCGCAAAGGAGATTGGAAAACCCAAGGCTCAAGTGGCTCTGGCAGCCGCTGATCCGAAAACCCAATCCGTCGTGAATGAATTTTTGAAAGAAGATTTAGAGGAGGCTCTGGCGGCTAAGCATACCGAAGGATTACGGAAGAAAATATTGGAACATCTCGAAAAAGCCGGCGAGAATGAGAGTGTGCTCAATTCTGCCGAGGTCTTCTTCGAGGAAGAGGTGGATAAATATGTTCATACTCTGGCAATAGAAAAAGATAAGCGGGTTGATGGAAGAAAAATGGATGAAGTCCGCGATCTTCATGCCGAAGCCGGCCTTTTTAAAAGAGTTCATGGCTCGGCGCTTTTCTGCCGCGGCGAAACTCAGGTTTTAGCGATGACAACCCTTGCGACGCCCGAAGGCAAACAGCTCGTTGAGAATATGGAGGGCACGGTCAAGAAACGTTTTATGTTGAACTATAATTTCCCGGGTTTCGCAACCGGAGAAACAGGACGCTCCAATCGGGGACCCGGCCGCCGAGAAATCGGCCACGGCGCATTGGCTGCGAAAGCCGTCGCCGCGATGCTGCCCTCCGAAGAAGAATTTCCTTATGCAATCCGCGTCGTTGCCGAAACTCTTTCCTCGAACGGCTCCTCCTCTATGGCTTCAACCTGCGCAACCTCGCTATCGCTTATGGATGCCGGCATACCGCTCAAAAAACAAGTGGCTGGAATTTCCATCGGATTGATGAGTGATGAAAGCGGCCGCTACAAACTCCTGACCGACATCCAAGGACCAGAAGACCATTATGGCGATATGGATTTCAAAGTGGCTGGCACAAGAGACGGCATAAATGCCATTCAAATGGACGTGAAAGTGGATGGCATTACGCTCCAAATTTTCAACGAAGCGCTTCAGGCGGCCAAAAAAGCCCGCTTCCAAATATTGGATGTGATGGATAAGACACTTTCCGCGCCCCGCCCTGACCTTTCGCCTTTCGCGCCGCGCATCACGACCATTCAGATTCCGGTTGAAAATATCGGCCAGATTATCGGTCCGGGTGGAAAGACGATTAACGGCATTCTGGCCCAAACCCAGAATAAAGTGACGATAGATATCGAGGAGGACGGAAGAATATTCATCGCCGGTACTGATTCGGCTCTCGTTGCCCAGGCAGTTTCAATAATCAAAGGAATCGCGAAAGACGTAAATGTCGGCGAAATGGTTGAGGGAACGATAATTAAAATATTAGATTTCGGAGCGATTGTGGACCTCGGCGGCGGCAAAGACGGGATGATCCATGTTTCTGAACTCAAAGACGGTTTCGTCAAAAAGGTGGAGGATGTCGTCAAGGTGGGTGATTTCGTTAGAGCGAAGGTAATTCGCTCGGAAGACGGAAAAATCGGCCTTTCTTTAAAGCAGGTGGCGGCCAAGTAATTTTACCTTATCTTATCCACAACACAGAAAATTCTCAGGTGCTATAATAAAGCCAATGGCAAATGAAAACTTTATAGGGACAGGTGAGGGCGAGTCTCCGTTAATGAAGCCGGCCGCTCCGAATGTCGACATGCGGACGATGAATTCCGATATGCAGTCGATTAACACAGGCGGTCCCGCTCCGAAACCTTACATTCCGCAGGCGGCACCCGAAAACATGGCTGTAATTCCTCCGGTTCCGAACGTTTCCGTTCCGGACCAATCGTTCCAAATACCCCAAGCGGATATAACCCTCGGCTCGCCGATGCCTGAAATGCCAGCCAAAAAAAATAGTAAGGGAATTTTCACGGCTATTATAGTCTTTATTGCGGTCGTCGGCCTCGCGGCCCTCGGCTACTTCGTCATTTATCCGATATTCTTTTCCAATACCGCCGCGCCAGTAGCTCCGGTAGTTGAGAACGCTAATCCTAATCCCGAACCGTTGCCTCCCGTAAACGAACCGGGCCCGGCGCCCGTGTCGAATTCAATTCCCGAAGCCATTTCTACTGCTCCGGCTCACGTTTCAATTCTTACGATTCCGGCCGATAGTAAACTTGAATTAAACACGGTACTGAAATACGGACCAGTGCTTTCCAATCTAACCCTAAATACGATCGCCTCGCCCAGCCTTACCGAAATAATTTATAGAGATTCAAATGGAAACTTGTTAAAAACTGCTGATATTATCAAAAATGTTTTGAAATTGGAAGCCCTAGCTTTTAATTACCAATTCAATGAAGAAGGAGCGGCTGGAATAATCTATAATGACAGTAAAAATGTCCGCTCACTTGGTTTTGTTTTCCAATTGGCTGATAATACCGATTTGGAAACAAAAATAAGTGGTCTTCAGTCTTTCATCGAAAAATTTGGTTTTAGTGAAATTTTTTCGAGTAACCCAGGAGTGGAAAAAGCCTGGAAATCCAGCCAAATTTCCGGCGCATCGAATCATCGCTATCTCACATTTGAAAATCCGGGCTTTACAATCGACTACGGCTGGGTCGGGAACAAACTCGTGATCTCAACTTCATTCGACGGTTTCAAAGAGATAATCAAGAGGCTTCAATAATGAGCATGAATAAGGAAGATTTGAAAAAAATCGAAGAGAAGCTCCTCTCCGAAAAAGTTAGGATTGAAAAAGACCTGGAAAAATTGAAGGGGGGGTTGGATTTCGGAAGCGATGTGGATAATTTCGACGAAGAAACCGATGAAGCCGAAGAAATGGGTAATTATCTAGGCATCAAAAAAACCCAGGATGCCCGATTGAGCCAAATTGAAAAAGCGCTTCAAAAAATCAAAGAGGGAATATATGGTGTCTGTGAAAAATGCGGAGAGCCGATAGAAGCGGAAATTTTGGAAATAGATCCGGAATCGCTCCTCTGTAAGAATTGTAAACGCGGAGCCTGAAAAATAAACAATGACGGCGGTTCCTAAACTGTATTCCGCGGAACTGGACGGCATAGGCGCTGAACTCATTGAAGTGGAGGCTGATTTGAATGTCGGTCTCCATTCTTTCAATATTGTCGGCCTTGCCGACAAAGCCCTAACGGAGGCGAAGGAGCGGGTGAATTCGGCCCTAAAAAATTCCGGCATTAAGCCGCCATCCAAGGAAAATCGGCGCATCACCGTGAATCTTGCGCCGGCCGACGTGAAAAAAATCGGCTCGAGATTTGACCTACCCATCGCGCTCGCATATCTTTTGGCGAGCGAACAATTAAATAAATTTGAAACAAAAGACAAGATGTTTATCGGTGAGCTTTCGCTTGATGGTGCCTTACGCCCGGTCACGGGTGCTTTGAACGCGGCGCTTCTCGCCCAAAGAAAAGGTTTTAAAGAAATATTCGTTCCGGTCGAAAACGCGGCCGAAGCCGCGATTCTCGAAAACATAGAAGTTTTTGCCGTGAAAAACCTGGCTGAAATTATTAGCCACTTGGAAGGAACTACACTCATTACTCCGCAAATAAAGACTAATATGTCTCCCGGATACTCAGGAAACTTCGTGAAATTGAGTGAGGTGAGGGGTCAGGCGGCGGCCAAACGGGCGCTTATAATTGCCGCGGCGGGCGGCCATAATCTGCTATTTTCCGGTCCACCCGGCACTGGCAAGACGATGTTGGCTCAGGCAATGAACTCCATTATTCCGCCGCCTTCCCTCGAGGAGGCGATTGAAATAACGGGGGTTTGGAGCGCTGCCGGCCTTCTGAACCGCGCCAACCCTCTTATCAATTTCCGCCCATTCCGGGCGCCGCACCATAACGCCTCGCTGGTATCTCTGGTTGGAGGAGGCCCCATCCCCAAACCGGGCGAGATTAGCTTAGCCCATCGGGGTGTGCTCTTCCTGGATGAAATGCCGGAATTCCACCGCGACGCGCTCGAAAGCCTGCGCCAACCGCTCGAATCGGGCTACGTGAACATCGCCCGTTCCAAAAAATCGCTTGTTTTCCCGGCCAGATTCATTCTTATCGCCGCGATGAACCCTTGTCCCTGCGGATACTTCAATGATCCGGAAAAAGAATGCCGATGTACGGCGAACGAGGTGTTTCGCTACCACAAAAAAATTTCCGGACCTTTGATGGACCGGATCGATATCCAGCTCGAAGTGCCGAGAATACCCGTCGAGGAATTGCGGCGGGAAGAAAACAGCGGAAATAATAAAAGCGATGAATTGATCAGGAAAAAGATTGAGGGAGTAAGGGATGTTCAGCGGGAAAGATTCAAAAAGAACGGTTTCAAAATATTCACGAACGCGGAGATGTCCTCGCGCCAAACGGAACAAGTCGCGACACTCGAACCAGAAGCGGAAAGATTCCTCAAAGAAACTTTGGAAAAGAATTTTATTTCCGTTCGCGGCTATTACCGGATTCTCAAAGTTTCCCGAACTATCGCCGACCTGGAAGAAAATTCGGAAATAAAAACGGAACACTTGGCGGAAGCGTTCCAATACAGACTGAAAATCGGAGAGTAATTTAAAATTTATTTACTCACAGCGAATGGGTTCTTTGCGCCGAGAACTTCGAAATGGAGGTGACATCCCGTCGGGCCGTGCGTGTTCCCAGTATTACCCATCACACCCACCTCTTCGCCGCGACTCACATACTGGCCGATCTTCACGAGAACTTTATCCAAATGAGCGTAACGGGTCTTCACGCCATTCGGATGCTCAAGCAGAACAAAAATACCATAACCGTTATTCCAGCCGCTCGCGCCGCTCCCCAGGACGCTATCCGAAACCACAAGCCCCTCTGCCGCCGCGTGCACCGACGTACCGCACTGATTCGCAATATCCACCGCGTTCACGCTATGGAGCTGTCCCCAATTCCAACCAATCGCGGGCAAAGCAAAATAATCCTTGAGATCGGGGAGAACACCGGATTTGTCGTTGAGGGGTGAAATCACGATTAAGTCATTTTGTTTTATCGTTTTCACTCCCGGATTGAGCTTTTTTAAAGCGTCCGCCGAAAAGCCGAAATTCGCGGCGATTTTCTGGAAGGTGTCGCCTTTTCTCACTTTATATTTCTTGAGACCATCACCCAAGAGCACCACGTTCGTAAGGGGGTCGGAAGCGCCGGAAACAGACGTGCCTTCCGCCAAAAAGACATTGTTTTCAGTTATGTCGGTTGGAGCACCCGGATAGACTACATTACCCTCTGCAGAAGAGCGCTTGGCCCCCAATTCCTCCACCGGGCCACCCGAACCCCAAACCGCCGGCTTTTGATAGACCTCGGTATTGTGCCAAAACCAGAAGACAGACGCGTTTAAAGCCATAAAAGCAGGGATAAAAAGGAGCGACCAGAAGCTGGTCGTTTTGAACATCCCCTTAAAAAGGGGCTTGAATTGAAGTAAAATCGTACTAATAGGCGTATTATACCAAAACAGATGGAAAAATCAAAGAAGAGCCTCGGACAGAATTTTCTGTTAAATAAGGAGAAAATAAAAGAAATAGTCGGAGCGCTGGATGTGAAATCCGGCGACACGGTGGTTGAAATCGGGCCGGGGCATGGAGAAATCACAAGAGAATTAAGAATTCGGAATAAAGAATTAAGAATTATCGCGATTGAGAAAGACGAAAATCTCGCCCGGAACTTAGAAGATGGTATTGGCGATGAAAAAACTAAGATTATTGAAGGTGATGTCTTGAAAATGTTACCGTCCATTATTCATAATTCATTATTCAAAATTCAAGATTATAAACTCGTCGGCAATATTCCATATTACATCACCGGCTTCCTCTTGAGAACGATAAGCGAACTTAAAAATAAGCCGAGCATCACCGTCCTCACGGTCCAAAAGGAGGTGGCTAAGCGCATTTGTGGGGAAATGAGTCTGCTCTCCGCGAGCGTCCGATACTGGGCGGAGCCGGAAATAATCGGTATTATCCCTAAATCGGATTTTTCTCCCCAACCCAAGGTGGACTCGGCAATTATCAGATTAAAAACCAGGGAAAATAATTGGGGAGTGGGGGATGGGGACAAAAAAGCCGAAAATTACTACAGGTTCATAAAAATTCTCTTCAAACAGCCCCGGAAAACCGCGCTGAACAACCTAATGGGAACCAAAATAAACAAAAACGAGTTGGAAAAGATGCTCGGGGAAGCCGGGGTAAGGCCGAACGCCCGCCCCCAAGACCTAAAAATGACCCAATTGGAGATTTTGGCGGAAAAAACCGCTTCAAATGTAGTATACTGATAGTATCCCGAATCATATGAAAAAAAGGAAAATAATATCCGCTGTCATAATACTGAGCGGACTGGTTCTTTTTCTTGTAATCCTGAATTTGCCGAGCGGGAATGCCCCGAAACCGCTCTCCGTAGAAGGAGGCGGGACGTACGATTCCGGATTCCAATATAAAACCAGCCAAGACCGCAACTCATTCGCGAATCCGACTCAGGCGTCCGGCGAATTATCCACGGGAGACAATCTGACGGAGCTGTTGGCTAAAAATATTTCCAGTGGAATTCTCACGGTAAACAGTAGGCTGGTGTCTGAGCAAGGAACATCTTCTATAGCCTTACCTTCATCTGATTCTTTGGGTAATGCCATAGAACAATCAGTTGGGCAAAATATGCAATTCTCAACTTTCGGGTTAAAGGATATTAGAGTTGGCTCTGATAATTCGCCGGAAGCTCAACTAAATTATTTCAATGCAATCGGGGAAATATCCAAGAAAAATTTTGGAAACTTTAAAACCCCCATTGTGACAATGCTTAATAATTTGATTGAAAAAAATGATTCATCCGCGCTCGTCAAATATGCCAAAATTGCCGAAAAACAAGTCGCTGATTTTCTTGCGCTTAAAGTTCCAGAACAGCTTTCCGCTTGGCACCTCCAAAATCTGAACCTATGGCAGAAAAAATTCACGGTCTATTCCGCAATGACTAATTTGAGTTCCGATCCGCTCAAAACAATTATTGCTTTCAAAGAGATTCCGAACGTGGTCCAAGAAACCTTGAATTTGGATTCGGTAATGAAAGAAAAATATTTAAAACTTGTACCATGATGGATTTGTTGGTGAAAAAAGCTATTTCTTTGGTTCTTTTAATGTCTGTTTTGATGGGAACTGCGTTAATGGTTCCTCAAAAAACCCAGGCAGCTGACCCGATAACTTGGGCGGTTTGCGGCGCCTACGAAGCAACAATAGGGAAATTGTTCGAGGCCGTTGAAGATAAAGTTGAAGAAGTTATAACAGGCGCTTTAGACAATGTAGCTGGCGCCACAACTGGCGCCATTCCGGTTAATGACGCGACAACTCACGCTGGCCAACGATCACAGGTTTCAAACGAAAAGAAAACGGAATGTGAACGCTTTGTAGCGGACGTCGCGCTTGCCACTTTGAAAAAACGGCTTTTAAACATAATGACGGATAATGTTGTAGAGTGGATAAACAATGATTTTAAAAGTCCGCCCAAATTTACCCAGGATTTCGGAAAAGTCTTCCGGGAGGCCGGAGACCAGGCCGTAGGCGATGTCCTTTTGCAATATGAGTCCACAAAAGTGCTTTGCCAGCCCTTTAACTTCGATATTACCTTCCAGCTCCAACAGCCGGCTCCCTTAGCCCAAAGAGCCCAATGTACGCTAACAAGCGTCATTAAAAGCTTCGAAAGTTACCGGGATGACTTCAAAAACGGCGGCTGGATAGGCTATCAGGAGCTTTTAAAACCCCAAAACAACCAATGGGGGGTGGAACTTCTAACCCAAAGTGAAATAACGAGCCGGACGGCTCTTAAGACAAATTCCAGCGCTCTAAAAGAAACTGTTAATGTTGGATTCGATTCTTCGGAATGCACCGGCGGATGGGATTTAATGGATAAAAGAACTAAACAGCTGGCAAAAGCTGGTCCCGAAATAGACCAAAATACAATAAATTCTTATGGTCATATAAATAAGGGTGATGTTTATCATGGGAAGACTTGGGACGATCCAAAATTAGCACCTCCTTCTCCGGCGAAAAGTAGTAAAAATTTCTTTTATAGTTGTGCTGGTACCACAATCACGACACCCGGTCGGACGATTGCGACCGTTTTGGAAAAATCCATTCTTCCGGAATTTGATCTTATAATAAACTCAAAAGATCTTGCCAATTCTCTCGCTATTATCGCCGACGCGGCTTTTAATAAACTTATCAAGACGGGGGTTAGTGGCATCCAGAATTTCTTCAAACCGAATGATTCGGAGGAAAACAAAGCTAGAGATGAAGACCAAAGAGACAGGATAAACCAGGCTTCCGAGAATTATGACAGCGTTCATCAGCAGATAAATGATAATAAAGCGGTAAGTGCTTATCTTGACCAAATAAATCCGGCTGCTAGCACCATACTTGCAGCATCAACAACACTCACAATTGCTTCCAGTACCAATTGGAAAATAATCACAACAGGTGAAGATATCTTGGAATGTCTTTCCGGAAATCCGTCTCATCCCGACGTGATAGTAGCCCAAAATGCGATTAATACAGCAAATTTGAACAAGACTGTTATTACCGGAAAATCAACGGAAGTTAAGGCTGTGTTTTCATCCATACAGACTCTTATTTCCCAAATTAACGCGGGTACTTGCGATGCGATAACCTGTCAATCACAAATAAACGATAGAAGAACTGCGGCCGGAACTATTAATATTGATAGCAATAATATTCTTGCTTCTATCCAAAGCTCTTATAACGATCTCCAAATCAGAAAAAAGAATAATAATTGCGGCGGCTAAATAAATGAAAAAGACGGTATTAAATAAAAAGTTTTTGTTGTTCGCACTGGGAGCCTTCCTGGTTTCGCTCTTCTTTATTATTCCTCATTTTGCCGGAGCGCAAGCCTCGATTATCACCGACGCAGCAGTCGGAATTTTCGTTATGGCCTTCAAGGTTTTTGCCTATATTTTCAATACCATTCTCGGCTTCCTTTTTATGCTTGCCGGCGGACTCGTGAATATCGCTATGGGCCTGAATGCCCAAATTTTGGACAAGACAAATACATTGGTCAGTATCGGCTGGACAATTACAAGAGATGTGGCGAACCTCGGTTTCGTCCTTATTATGATAGTGATGGCGGTCGCGACCATCGTCCGCTACGAAAAATACAGTGTTCAAAAACTTCTGCCACTCCTCATCGGTGCCGCCATTCTCGTGAATTTCAGTCTTACGATCGCGGGAGTTTTTATCAGCTTCTCTAATACTATTTCAGACGCGTTTTCAGCTAGATTGGTTGGAGAAGGAGCCACCAACCGAAACTTCACCGACGCCATCGCCGGCGCCTTCAGTCCCCAGCGGTTGCTCATAAAAAATACCGACAATCCGGAACCGCCCGATCCGGCTTCGCAGGGAAATTTTTTGAGTGATGTGTCGGCGGCGGCTCTCATCAGCATCTCCGGATTGGTTTTTAACGTCATCTTTCTGGCAATCGCGGTCCTTTCGATGGCCGCCTTGGCGTTAATGCTCATTTACCGCTATATTTATCTTTCATTTCTGCTCATTCTTTCGCCCCTCGCCTGGATGTTCTGGGTTTTTCCTGATTTGAAATATTTATATGATAAGTGGTGGACTAATTTCATTAAATGGTGTTTCTTCCTGCCAGCCGTCACTTTCTTCCTCTATTTGGCGGTGGAGACTGCCTTCCAGATGGAAAAAAACTCGATTTTCATCAATGTGACTGGTTTCACGGGCGCCTTGGCCTCCATAATGGCCCAGGGGGCGCAGATGATAGTGCTCGCGGGATTGCTTCTGGGTGGACTGATTGTAGCTCAAGAACTTGGAATTAAGGGCGCGAGCGGCGCAATGAGTTTGGCGACAAAAGCGAAAGATGGAGCGTTGGGAGCGATAGGGAGCTATGGAAAAAATCGAGCGACAAATATTGGAAGAAGAGTTCTTACTGGTGGTGTAGATAAAGAAGGGAAAACGAGATTGGAGCGATGGGGTGCTAGTGCAGCTGGCAAAATTCCACTTGTGGGAGCGGCAATAACCGGTTTATCTGGAGCATCAACGAGAGCTAAAACGAGGAATAAAAAGGATGTAGAGGAAGCCCAGAAGAGGACAGAGGGCAGGTCGGGTGAGGAGGCTGCCAATATTCTCAACCGTCAGATGACTGGCGGAGCCATGATGTCGGATGCGGATCTCGCTGCCTGGGGTATGAAAGCGGCCGAGAAAGGTAAATTGAAAGATGTGGATCCTAAGACACAAGAACAAATCGTAGCGGCAGTGAAAAGAACGGATTCGGCGGATAAATTCCTTGGATACGCTCCTCAGTTTTACGACAAATTTGGCGTAGACCCGGGCAAGGCTGTTGGGAAATATGTTCAAGATGCCTCAAAACTAGATGAGCCCGCTCTTAGATACCGGGACCCAGTAACCCAGCAATATGACAACAATATAGCAATCAACCTTAGAAACTCTCACGTTGTTCAACTAGCGAATTCCGGGAATGACGCACAAAGGCAGGTCGTAGCAGATGCGATAAAAGATGTCCTTGGTGGCAACTTAGCTGGCGTCGAGCAGGCCATAACCCAACTCAACACCGCCAAGTTTAGCGGTAATGCCCAGGGTGTTCAAAATGCTAAGGGTGTTATTAGCCAGATAAATGCAAACCTCACCGATGATCAAAAGAAAGCTATGTCTGTGTATCAAAATATTCAAAGCAATGTTAATTGGGCTAGTGTAAATTGGTAAAAATCATCCCATGACAGTAGAACTATCGAAAGTCCCCCAGGAGATTAGAGAACAGTTTGGGTCCGAACAAACCTCAACTCTGGTGGCTGATATCTGTAAAAAAATGGATATATCAAACGTCCGTTCGATTTCCCGATTATTGTTTCTCCTTGAAACCAAAGGATTGCCCGCTCATGACCTTACTCAGTCCATTGTTCGGGATGCGAAAGTGACAGAGGGTGAAGCAAAAACAATCGCTAAAGAAATAAAGGGGCGGGTTTTAGAACCAATGCGTTATGCTTTGTTTCAGTGGGGTATAGACATCAGTGATATAAAAGTCCATGATGCGTCTCCGCTGGAGGAATTGGAACCGAATGAAATAAAAAAAGAGGAGAGAAATATTACAGTGGAAGATATTGGGAAAGAAGAAGAGATTAAGGAAGAATCAATTTCAATCACGCCTATCACGTTATCCGAAAAACCTTTTATTCTTCATCAGGAAAAATCGCAAGCTCCGGAAGAAAAAAAGTCTTCTTTCAAAGGATTTTCGATGCCTTTTGGATTTTTCAAATCTAAAAATCAGCCAACTCCGGCCGGGAAATCGACCAAGGTGGAAATAGAAACTTCCAACGATTCTCCGAAGAACGAAAAAAGAACGGTGAACTACAATGAGCTCCGTACCTCGCTCT
>ERZ1292623.3460-Hain-H51-01um-R1-3460-length-13457-cov-6_pt1 | contig 13457 bp, 15 predicted proteins | sample MGYA00564398_ERZ1292623 | MGnify/ENA primary metagenome ERZ1292623 (study PRJEB36523, sample SAMEA6512633) | groundwater metagenome | collected 2019-01-07 | study: AquaDiva: Metagenomics assemblies of 32 groundwater samples
GCCACGCCAAAACTACTACGCTCTACGCGATCCTCCATATTTTGAACATGCCGGAAGTTCACATCATCACCATTGAAGACCCGATTGAATATGAAATCCCGAGAGTCAATCAGACGCAGGTCAATGTTAAAGCTGGCATTACCTTTGCTAACGGTTTGCGAAGTTTATTGCGTCAGAATCCGGACATCATAATGATCGGAGAAATCCGCGACAACGAAACCGTGGATATCGCGGTGCATTCGGCCCTAACGGGACACCTGGTGCTTTCGTCGCTCCACACCAACGACGCGTCCGGTGCCCTGCCGCGACTTCTGGATATGGGAGCCGTGCCGTTCCTGCTCGCTTCCACGATTAATTTGGTGATTGCCCAGCGATTGGTGAGAAAAATTTGCACTTCTTGCATTGAGTCCTATACGACCACGCCGGAAATTAAAAAATTGATTATGGCCCAACTGGATTTGATTCCCGACGCTACCATTAAAACCAAGGATATTCCGACACGGCTTTACCGGGGCAAGGGATGTAAGGTGTGCGGCGATTCCGGACTTCACGGCCAGATTGGAATTTTTGAAACTTTTCGGGTCAGCGACGCCGTGAAAGGACTTTTGCTTAAATCCGTTCCTGTCGGAGAAATCAAAAAACAGGCGATTAAAGAGGGGATGGAGACGATGTTTGAAGACGGCCTGAGAAAAATCGAAAAAGGGATAACCACCATAGAAGAGGTGTTGAGAGTTGTTCGCGAATAACTCTTTAGTCATTAGTTATAAGTCATGAGCACATTTATCTACGAAGCTTCAGACAAAGATGGAAACATAGAAAAAGGAAAACTCGCCGCCGGAAATAGGAGAGAGGTCGTTGAGTATCTGGGAAGAAAAAATCTTATTCCGATTGCGATTGAGAAAGAAGGCGAAACCACGACTATCAAAGGATTATCTTTCGTCCTGTTTGAGACGGTGAAGCCCATTGACCGGATTCTTTTGGTGCGCAATCTTTCGGCGACCATAAAAGCCGGACTCAACATCATTGAATCGCTGGACATCTTAATCGCCGATTTCACGAAGAACGTGATGCGGAACATCCTTACTCAGGCGAAATTCAATCTTCAAAGGGGCCAACCACTTTCTTCAACCTTCGCCTATTATAAAAAATATTTTCCGCCGATTTTCGTCGGAATGGTTAAGGCCGGAGAGGCATCCGGTCGTCTTGATAGCACGCTGGAAGAACTGGGCGGGTATCTTATCAAAGAATACAATTTAGTAAGGAAAGTAAGGTCGGCGTTGGCTTATCCGGCAATACTTTTGGTGGCCAGCGCCGGCGTCATCACGCTTCTTCTGACATTCGTTCTTCCGCGATTGGCAAAATCTTTTGAGATGAGCAAGGTGGAGCTTCCTTTTATAACGAAAGCGCTTATCGAGGCAAGTGATGTTTTGATGTACAGTCCGGTTTTGGATTTGCTTGCGGTGGCCGCCCTGTTCTGTTTTTTCATTTATTTTCGCAGGACTCCAACGGGCAGAAAAATTTTCTTGAAATTTTTTATGAAGATTCCGATGGCGCGCGATTTAGTGAAAAAAGTGGCTTTAGTGAGATTTGCAAGGACCTTGAGCAGCTTGCTTTCGAGCGGCATCGGCGTCATTGAGGCGCTCAACATCTCGGCGGAAGCCGTCAGCAACGAAACCTATAAGGCCGTCATTTTGGGTTCGGTTTCTCAAGTAAAAAGCGGAGTTCCTTTGTCTAAAATTTTCGGAAATTATCCCAAACTTTTTCCTCATTTGTTGATAAATATGATGGCGGTAGGGGAAAGAACGGGCACCCTGGAACACATCCTTAAAACATTTTCCAACTTTTACGACGAAGAAGTGGATAACGCCTTAAAAGATTTAACCACCGTTCTTGAGCCGATTCTTCTTCTGTTCATGGGCTTGGTAGTCGGTCTCATCGCGCTTTCAATTCTTCTGCCGATATATGAATTGGTCGGAAAATTCGCGTAACGGAAGGACCTTACCCCGCTAGAAATCCGCCCGCAGCCCATGTCTATATCTCATAATAAGAACAAAGATACCGGCATATCGGTTTCGCTAAAGGCCGGCGAAAAAGAATTTTCGCGCAAAATTCTTTTTCGTCAAAGGTCTCTGATGGGGCTTACCTTGCTTGAGGTTCTAATCGTCGTCGCTATTTTGAGCGTTTTGGCGTTTACCGGCTTCGGGCTTTACCGGAATTTCGCGAAGAGTTCCGAATTGGATTTATTGGCGAAGGGAATCGTTTTTGACTTAAAGAGCGCTCAAGCGAAATCAATGGCCGGAGAGGACGGATTAAAATGGGGGATTCATTTCGTTAACGGTTCCAGCGACTACTACGAGCTCTTTTCCACTCCCGCGGATTATACCAGCGCCTCCACGACGATAGGCCTCGTCGTTTATTTGCCGGGCGCCGCTTATTTCGTTGAGCCGACGACTTCTTCAACGATTATTTTCGGCAAAATTCGGGGCACGGTTGCGACAGCTACGACCGTAAGCGTCTCTTCGTCCGAAGGCGATATAAAAACCGTAACCGTGACGCCCGTGGGAAACGTCTACTAATAGACCTACTGCTTAATCACCTTAATCTACCGCAATTCCAAAATCATGGCTCAGCTTGTCAAAAAGATCACAAGATACCCCGCATAATGTCAAAATCCAAAATTAGCGAGACCTGCCCGCAACGCCTCGCAAACTCTGCTTGCGATGGCAGGCGGGGCGGTCAGTTGTTGGTTGAACTTTTAATTGTCATTGCGGCGGTGGCGGTAATCGCCGGCATCAGCGCCCAGATATTTATTGTCAGCATGAGGAGCAACAAAGCCGCCGGCGAGAGAAACATGGCGCTGGGGTTGATTGAAGAAACTTTTGAAGCTGTCAGAAATACGGCCGCGGAAAGGTGGCAAGACGTTTACAACCAAACCAAGGGTTCGGCTCAATATTATCCCCAACAAGCCAGCGGCAAATGGACAATCGCCTCGAGTAGCGAGAACGTTATTGTCAGCGGCATAACTTTTACGCGTTATTTTACGATTGACAACGTCAGCCGCGATCCATCCTCTCGCGACATTGAAACAACCTACAACGCTTCCAATGACGACCCCTCAACGCAAAAAATCACAATGACGGTCAGCTGGCCGGACGCCGAACCGATTGTTTCGAGAGAATACATAATGAGATGGAGAAATAAAGCGTGCGTTCAGACCAACTGGAGCGGCGGTCAGAGCGGCTCCACTTCTACTTGCCCGGCCAATATTTACGGTAGCGCCAGCAATATAGATTTCAGCACCGCTGGCAGTCTCAAATTAACACCCCAATAGGATCGGCGCGCCTCCGTCATTTCCCGTCGCCGTTGTCCTAACCCCCAGGTTCCCCCAAGAGGCGGGCAGGCGAGCGGAATCACAAAGACACCGCTCTGGTCATCGAGGTTAAATAGATGTACCATTGAAGAACCATGAAAAATTCTAACAATCTGGAAGAGCTAGCGATCGAAGCCCGCCGCCTAGGCGGGCGTCTTTGAGGTAGAGGCGAAGGAAATTCGCCTAAAGGAGATTGAGGCCGCCATGAGCGACCCTGATTTTTGGGGGAACCGCGCCGTGGCCGACAAACAAATCAAAGAGTTCGGTGAGATACGCGAGATTATTGATCGTTATCACGCCATCGAAAAAAACCTCGCCGCGCTTCAGGGCGCCTTCGACGAAAATGTATTTTTCGAGACGCGGCGCCTCTTCCGCGATCTCGAGCTCGAAGAGCTTTTTGGGGGCACCTACGATAAGCAGGCGGCGGTGCTTTCGGTCTATCCCGGCGCGGGCGGCGAGGACGCCGAGGATTGGGCGCGGATGCTCTTCGAGATGTTCCGCAAGTACGCCGAACGCCGCGGCTGGAAGACGAGCGTACTCGACGACAGTCCAAATCGCCGCACCATGGAAATCAAGGGCCTCCACGCCTACGGTTACTTGAAGCGCGAGGCCGGCGTCCACCGTCTCGTGCGCATGTCGCCGTTTTCGGCCCAACAACTCCGGCATACCTCGTTTGCGCTTGTCGAGGTGGTGCCCGATCTGCCCGAGTACGACGAGGCGAAATTTCAGATTCCGGAAAAAGATCTAAAAGTCGAATTCTTCCGCTCGGGCGGTCCCGGCGGGCAGAACGTGAACAAAGTGGAGACAGCCGTGCGCGTCGTTCATCTGCCGACCGGTCAGACCGCCGCCTCGCAGGTCGAGCGCTCGCAGGCCCAGAACCGCGAGCGAGCCATGAAGCTTTTGAAAGCCAAGCTCTTCCAGCTCATGGAGAAAAATCAGGTGGCCGAGCTTGCCGCCCTTCGTACCAAAGTGAAACCGGAATGGGGAAGCCAGATTCGTTCGTACGTGCTGAACCCCTACCAACTCGTCAAAGATCATCGTACCGAAGTCGAATCGACCCAAGTAGAGAGCGTGCTCGCGGGCGACCTCGACAAGTTCATCGAGGCAGAGGTAGAATTACCGAAAGGGAACTAGAAGGTTCTAGGCCCTTTTGTCTTTGTTATGAATATTGCCACGTTAATTATCGTTCCATGATAGCTTTTCAAGGAGTTTATAAAATTTACAACAGCCACTCCACGGCGCTTGAGGATGTGAATTTCCGGGTGAATCCCGGAGAGTTCGTTTCGCTCGTGGGTCGTTCGGGAGCGGGGAAGTCCACGGTCATCAAGCTTTTGATCGGTGAGGAAAAGCCGAACCGCGGCCGGATCTTCTTCGGCCAATATGAGATCAATAAGCTGAATGACAAAGATCTGCCTCCATTCCGCCGCCATATCGGCATCGTTTTTCAGGACTTTCGGTTGCTCGCCGCCAAAAACGCGTATGAAAACGTGGCTTTCGCCCTCGAGGTCGCCGGTCGGCCCCAGCGCGAAATCGCCGATCTCGTGCCCCAGGTGCTCGACATGGTGGGTCTGGGCGACAAGACCAAGAACTTCCCCCACGAGCTCTCGGGCGGTGAAAAACAGCGCGTGGCCATCGCCCGCGCCATGGTGCACCGCCCGGAGGTGATCATCGCCGACGAGCCGACGGGCAACCTCGATCCTTTCCACGCGGCCGAGATCATCGATCTCTTGAAAAAGATCAATCAGCTGGGCACGACCGTTATCCTCGCCACCCACGACCGGGACATCGTGAACGCCGTCGAAAAGCGGGTCATTACCCTGGATCGGGGCCGGGTCATCCGCGACGAGGAGGGCGGCCGGTACATACTGGTTTAGCGCCCCATCTAATTAGTCAACTAGTGACTAGTCGCTAGATAACTAGTACACTAAAGAATATGTTTACCGTCATTTCGCGTATCGTTCATTATGGCTTCACCAATTTCTGGCGGAACGGCTGGCCCTCGGCCGCGACCGTGGCTATCATGGTGGTCGCCCTCATGGGTTTCCTCGGGCTTATTTTCTTCAATGTCATCACCGGACAGGCGATCGCCTCGGTGCAGGACAAGATAGACATCAGCGTGTACTTCAAAACGAGTACGCCGGAGGATGAGATCTTAAGCATCAAGCAGTCCGTCGAGAGTTTGTCGGAGGTGAAATCGGTCGAGTATGTTTCTGCCGACCGCGCCCTCGAAATATTCAAGGAAAACCATAAAGACGATCCCACCATCAGCCAGGCGATCACGGAGCTTGGCAGTAATCCGCTCGTCGCGTCTTTGAACGTGAAAGCCAGACGGCCGGACCAGTATGCCTCAATCGCGCAGTATTTGCAGGTGCCAAATCTTGCTCGCTGGGTGGACAACGTGAGCTATTCGAAAAACGAGGTGGTTATCGACCGCCTGGTGGCGATTATCGAAAACGTGAATCGCGGCGGTCTCATCCTCACCATCGTCCTGGCGCTCATCGCCGGCCTCGTGGTTTTCAACACGATTCGTCTGGCAATCTACTCCTCGCGCGACGAGATCGGCGTGATGCGCGCCGTGGGCGCTTCAAATAGCCTGGTGCGCGGCCCATTTATGGTCGAGGGCGTCATCGCCGGCGTGCTTTCGGCGGTCGTGAGCATCATTGTTACGGCGCCGATCGCCTACGCCGTTTCGCCCTACTTCAGCGTCTTCATCCCGGGGTTGAATATCTTCCGTTACTTCTACGCGAACCTATTATCGCTTTTCGGTTATCAACTTTTATTTGGCATTGGCGTGGGCGCGCTCTCGAGTTTCGTGGCCGTTCGTCGGTATCTCAAGAATTAGAACCAATATCTGATAATGCCGAAACGAATCGCGGCCCGGTTCGGGCTTTTCGCTCGTAACGCCTCCTTCGGGGGACTTTTTGAGAATTTCGTAATCTCGGCGGTTTTCACGATTATCGTCGTTCGCATCCTCCTTTATCTCACGGATTATCCAGAGCTGGGCGGAGAGCGTTATCACATTGCCCACATGCTTTGGGGCGGCCTCTTGATGCTCGGGGCGCTCTTTCTTCTTTTCGGATTTCTGGGTAGCGCGGCTCGGCGGGTGGCGAGCGTTGTGGGCGGCATTGGCTTTGGTCTTTTCATCGATGAGCTTGGTAAGTTCATCACGCGCGATAACGATTATTTTTTTCAACCAGCGATCGCTCTCATTTACGCGGTCTTCGTCATTATTTTCATTGTCGTCCGGGCGGGAGAACATTACCTGCGACTGGCACCGGAGGACTATGCCGCGAACGCGCTCGAAATATTTCGTGAGGCGTTCACGCGCGGTCTCACCGCCGATGAGCAGGGGCAGGCGCTTGCCTTTCTTGACCAGTCCGATCCGATGAATCCGGCGACCGTTGCCTTTCGGAAAGCGTTTTTTGGAGCGCCCCTTCGGGCAGAGACAGCATCCAGTGGTCTTGGGCTCAAGGCGCGTTTCGAAATTGCCGGCAAGCGGACGCTTCACTCTCGCCGGTTTCAGAAGCTTCTTATTATTTTTTTCGCTGTCGCTTCGATCGTAAACCTTGGCAGGGCGCTGATTCTATTCCGTTCCGCCGAATCGTTTGTCGATCTCGGTCAGATAGTAACGGCGATCGTTTCCGGCGTTCTTGTTATTGTTGGCACTTGGCTTCTCCGGCGCGAGCGCCACATCGCCGCCTACGAAACATATAAATATGCGGTTCTCGTATCAATATTTTTCACGCAATTCTTTCTTTTCTACAGAGAACAGCTTTCGGCCATCTTCCATCTCGCGGTGAACCTCGTCGTGTATCTCGCTCTTCGATATCTAATCGAACAAGAGATAAGTTCCGAACATGACCGCGGGGAATATTTAGACCGGAAAACAGTATCGGTCGCCTGAGGCGACCGATAAATGCGCGTCGTGTTTTAGCCGCGAGCGGTCCCTGACCGATTTGGTCGCGGACCGCCGAAGCGGCGCCGGAAGCCGGGGGATGATCGTCCTCCATGAGAAGGCGTGCCGCGATAAGGCGAGTGTTGGCGCCCGCCAAAAGCGGGCGCGAAAACGCGCGCCGCGGCCTGTCTCGCTTGGGGCCGCTCGGGAGGAAGATCAGGAAGGCGCGAAACAGTGATCGCCTTGCGGATAAGCCGCTCTATCTCATGAAGCTTGCGGCGCTCCTCGGGCATGATGAACGAGATCGCCTTGCCGGCCATACCGGCTCGGCCCGTCCGGCCGATACGGTGGACGTAATCGTCCGAATCCGATGGCAAATCGTAGTTTATGACAAGAGCGATGCCCCTGACATCAATGCCGCGCGAGGCGATGTCGGTGGCGACGAGCACGCGGTAGCGGCCCGTCTTGAAGCCCTCGAGCGCGTCGCGGCGCTGACCAAGCGAGCGGTTCGAATGAATTTCCGCCGCCGAGTGGCCCATGGCGCGCACGATGCCGGTGATGCGCTTGGCACCGAACTTGGTGCGGGCGAAAACAAGGACCGTGCCCGGAGTTTCGGCAAGGATCTTGTCCAAGAGACGATTCTTGTCATGTCGGCCAACGACAAAAAACTCTTGCTCAATGTGTTCGGCCGTCGTCCCGGAGCGCGCGATCTCGATGCGCACGGGGAGTCTCATGTGGCCGGTGGCGATCTTCAGGATCTCTTCGGGCATGGTGGCCGAGAAGAGCATCGTTTGCCGCTCGCGAGGGATGGCTCCGAGAATTCGTTTGATCTGCGGAGCAAAGCCCATGTCGAGCATGCGGTCGGCTTCGTCGAGCACGAGGATCGCGGTTCGGCTCACGTCGAGGCGGCGGCCTTCAAGGTGGTCGATGATGCGTCCGGGTGTGCCGATGACGATGCGCGGGCCTCTGCGGAGCATGGCGAGCTGGGGGCCCATCGGCGTGCCGCCGATGAGGACGGCGGTGGAAAAGCCGAGCTGGCCGCCGATCTTGGCGAGCACCTCGTCCACCTGGATGGCGAGTTCTCGGGTCGGGAGGATGATGAGGGCGGTGCCTGGTTCTGTCATGAGGCGCTCAATGAGCGGCAGGCCGAAGGCGAGCGTCTTGCCGGTGCCCGTCTGGGCGATGCCGACGAGATCCTTACCGGTTTTCGCAATGGGAATCGCCTCGCGCTGGATGGGCGTGGGTTCGGTGAATTTAAGCTGACCTAAAATGGCCAGAATTCGCGGGGCAAGGCCGAGTTCGGCAAAACCAGATGGTGAATGAGGGGTAGACATGGTGGTCATGTAAAATGCGACCCGAGGTTCTGGAACTAGGGGCCGCTTACGCTGACACACCAGAGATTCGAGTCCTCTCCCGTCGAGGGAGGATGGATGATTTACCCTAATAATAAACCGGATTTACTATTCTGTCTATACCCGCGTCCGGGGCACGCTCATTGTGAAGTAGCGGCGAGGGGTCGTGATATTCACTCGTAGAGCGAAGCGATGATGACAACCGTGATGACGGCAACAACCAAGCCGATTTTTTGGTGGCCGGCAAGCTTTTCGCGATTTACCGCGAGACCGAGCATGGCGGCGAGCGCCACGTAGCTTTCGCTGATGCCGGTCGCGATCGCAATCGGCAGGAAGAGCGTGGCCGCCGAGTAGGCAACCCAGGCCAGATTATCAAAGAAGCTGACGCTTAAAATAAGGCCCGGGCTTCGCCGCCAATCCGCGAGAACCCCGTGCCAGCGGCCACGCGCGGTGAGGTAGGCACCCGAAACAAGCATAATGAAGGCGCTCGCGAACCAGTTGATCATGAGCGGGCTCGTTTCGCGCGCGCCGATGCCAAAAAGGAAATTTACGCCGCCCATCATGATGGCGGCGATAAGAGCAAGCCCAGCGCCGCGTTCGGCGTGGATATGTCGCAGGTGGCGGAGGGATTTGGTGGCGACGAGAAAAATGCTCCCGACGAGAAGCCCCACCAGAACGGCTTGTCCAATCGTAAGGAACTCCCGAGCGATAAAGGTGCCGAGGAGGACGGTGACGAGTACCTCTGCGGCGTAAATCGGTTCAATGACGGAGAGTTTACCGACGCGCATCGCCTCGAATTCAGAGACGGACGCGAAAGTGAGCAGGATGCTGGCGGTGAGAAGAATGCCAAGGTGTTCCGGCGATCGAAAAAGCGCCGGGAAATCCTGCCAGACGAAGGGGAGCAAAACGATCGTGCCGAAAATATCGATAAAGAAAAGCGCCGCCCAGTCGCCGAATTTGCGAGCGCTTCGTTGGATGAGAAAGTCGCCGATACCCCAAGCAAAGAGCGCGGTCAGCGCAAAAACGATACCCATACGTTCAGTATACTATTTATTATACGCCGCGGGTTTTATTTGAAAAATTCCAGGAACTTCATCGGATCGATAGAAGTGCCGTTCAGGCGCACGGTGAGATGAAGGTGTGGGGACTCGGCGTAGCCCGTTTGCCCCGAGAGGCCGAGAACTTGACCCGGCACGACCAGTTCACCGGTGGCCACGTTGATCCGCGAGAGGTGCATATAGAATGTTTGGAGGCCGAGGCCGTGATCCACGACCACGGTCTTGCCGTAGTTTCGAAAGGTGCGCGCGAGACGCACGACGCCGCGGTTCATCGCGCGGACGCGCGTACCTTCTTCGGCGCGGAGGTCAGTGCCTTTGTGGGCGATAGAATAAGCGCCTGTTTGGCGAGTGTAGCCATAGGAGTCGGTGATCACTATTTTTGCGCGGAGCGGCAGCAGAAATGGCTTGCTCCAAAACGCGCGCGCGCCGGTTCTGATGCTAGAGAGAAGAGCGTTTTCTTCAGCAAGCGTTGCGACGAGCGCCGCCTGACTCGCGGGAGTGTTGCCGCCGAGTTTTTCCGGGATACCGAGCGGGGCTTCTATCTTTTCCCGCGCGATAACGGTAATCGTTCGCTCGACCGTCTCGCCGCCCGGAAAGACGAGGCGTAGGGAATAATTGCCCGGTTTTTTGCTAAGGTCGATGCCGATAAAGATACGCCGTCCGCCATCATAGGGGACGGTGCGAAGCGGTTCGCCGTCAAATGTGGCCTCGGCGAGCGGGTTGGGGGTCGCAATCTCTATCATCACCGGCTCGCCCTGGAGCGGCGTCTCGGGCGTAATTTTTACCGCCGGGGCGGCAAAAGAGAGAGAGGGAAGCGCGAGAGCAAGGAAAATCAATGCTTGTTTGGCCATAGCCCCAGTGTAGCGTACCCAGTCTTCTTCGTCGCCATTCCGGGAGAGGGCGGAAGAAGTAACTTCTGGAAAAAGAGAAGCCACCGATGGGTCGGACTACCTCAACATCCTTACAAACTCCAGTTTGTTGGTATGTTATTGGTTTTGTTGATGCTCGAGTAGTTTCCCCGCCGCCTGCGCCGACCTGCGCTACGCCGCTGGTTTCGGCAAGGCGAGGGCTCCGCTAGGCGTTATTCCCTCCGGTAAGGCCAAGTTTTTTATCTCGGCGCCAGGTTTTTATCTCGGCCTCGCGCTTTGAGGCCGCGCTTCTCGTCGCAAAGCGTTCGGTATGGACGAATTTTTTGGCGCCATGCGCACGAGTGTAGCGGCCGCCTATCTTCGCCTTGTGTTCTTTGAGGCGCCGATGAAGATCGGTCGTGATGCCGGCGTAGAACGTGCCGTCGTCACAAAGTAGCAGGTAGACGAAGTAGGGCCGCGAAACGCGTCGCATTATTCCTGCCGCCAGCGATCGAGATGCGGAATATCAAATGTCTGAAACCAGGCCGCTATCGGGTTTCGTCCCTCGGCGCGCATTCTTTTTCTGACGTAGTGCCGCATCTCCCGCCCATCAGCGCACGAGTCCTTGAACTTTCCGCCCTCGTAGCAAAGGGAGCAATACGTGGCGCTTTTCGAGCCGTCAGCATTCGTGCCTCCCTTCCCGGGGTCTTTCCTAAGAGGCAGGCCGCACGATTGGCATTCCATGGTTTTATTTTTTTATGGAGGAATAAAAAACGAGTTTGTACTCGTCCGGATCCTTAACAACAAACTCGCGCTTATCCCAGGGCCACGTTTTCGGTTCGGTACGTGGCGTAATGCCGTTCTTTTTTATAATTTCAAAATACTTATCGACGTCATCCACCTCGACATAAGTATAAATACCGAGGCCCTTGGGCGTCTTGCCCGACTCGTTCTGGATGGGAGTTTTCTTCTCGTCGATGAAAACAAGAGTGAAATCGCCGAGCTTCACGCGAACGCCGTCTTCCAATCTTTTAGCGTCAAAACCGAGTTGTTTGTAAAACTCATGGGTTTTACCAAGATCGCTCGCGTAGAAGAGATTAGAGTGGAACCGCCTAATCATCACCATGAGATTAGCATATTTTCCTAGTTCAGCCCAAGCCCCAGAATGGCTAAAAAAGCCTTATTTTCCTGGTTCCGGATGGATTTGATTAGTTCAGCGTCCAAATGGCGTAGTTCAAATACGAGGCAAAGCTTACCCGGAGGAGATAGAGCGCGAGAAGGTACGTGGCCGGGCGGGAAATCTTGTGGAAGGCGCTCACGGTCCAGAAAATGGCGAACCAGAGGGCGATGATATTAACCATAGCCAGGGCAGGACTCGTTTTTCTTCTCTGGATACGGGGCTCACCCGGTATGCTGTGGACTGTACGGAGATTACCCCGCAGGTTCCGCGTACTTCCGATGCTCCTCGGAATCTGAACCTATCTCAAGACGGCTGTGATCCCTTGTTCAGGACCAGGGAGTAGCCCATTTATAAAGGCTTTTTTGTAGTTTCCTCGTCGGGATTTGTGACCCCTCCTGATCCATCCTTTCAGACGACTTTTGTACCTAAAATCCCATAAATCAGGGTATTCCGCTTTTATCAAAAGCCCTTTTTTGCTAAGGAGTGAGGGTGATTATCCGGTAAAAATGGGTAGGTACAAAACTATTTCTTTCTTTAGTATTATAAGGCTATGGAGACTCAACTGGCAAAACCAATCCATACGAAAGCCCATCCTCATTTTACTTACTCCCTGCATATTCTCGGGGGTGATATGGGTATCATTCACAGCGCCAATGCCTGGTGGATGGATCGGACAAAAATGGACGCTCTGATTTATGCTTTCCGAATAGGAGGAACAATACCAGAAGCCTGTGCTACGGCAGGTATTACTCTTCGACAATATAAATACTTTACCTCGCTACACCCCTGGTTTCATGAGGCTCGCGAAATGTACAAATGTTATCTAACTATACTGGCCAGAAAAACGATTGCCCAGGCTATTGAGCAAGGTGATGTAAAGGCTTCGTTCCGTTATCTTGAAAAGCATGATGAGTCATGGGGTCGGCCAAAACGTAAGAAAAATAAAGGACTCCTCAGATGGGAGCAACGACAAAAGGAGGTTCTGGCAGAACCGCAGATCCCTGGAAAAAATGCTCCATATCCAGAAGACGAGATGTTGCGCCTGGAAATGAAAAAGAAGTTGCTCAAAAATATAGAAAGGAGGAACAGAGCCTCGTTGTAACCTACGGAGAAGTAGTTGTTCCGTTATTGGAAAAAGTAGGCTTCAATCTTTCCATAGTTCTGTTGAACCGATTCATGGCACGATCGACTAAGGGCTTTGTAACCCATTGCATACCTTCGATTTAAAATTTCCCAATATTTTGTGAATTCCAAGTGACTAAGCCATAAAGTAATGCCAAAACGAAGACTCCTACCGCAAGCCATCGTAATAATCTTCGACCAAATACTCGCCTCAGGAAAAAGAATAGATCATCCATATGAGTAAGTATTGTGTAGTTATTTTTGCGATAAGAGTAGAGGCGCCATTACCCTTATTCTCCACAGCTCATTTAGCCTGGTTTGCTATAATATATCCATGACATTTACTAAGCCATCACGCACCTTATTTGGTGACGTCAGGCTCATCATAGCTTTGATGATTTTAGTTTTAGGGTTCTTTTTGTCTGTTCCACGAACCGTTCGCGCAGCGAGTGAACTTTATTCCACATCTTTTTTTAGTGATTCCAATCTATTAAATTATTATCGCTTTGAAGGAAATTCTAATGATTCAAAAGGAAGTAATAACGGAACAGATACAAATATTTCATATAGTTCTAGTTATGGAAAATTTGGACAAGGCTCATTATTTCAAACTGCAAGTAGTTCGAAAATTG
>ERZ1292623.2727-Hain-H51-01um-R1-2727-length-15557-cov-5_pt1 | contig 13455 bp, 13 predicted proteins | sample MGYA00564398_ERZ1292623 | MGnify/ENA primary metagenome ERZ1292623 (study PRJEB36523, sample SAMEA6512633) | groundwater metagenome | collected 2019-01-07 | study: AquaDiva: Metagenomics assemblies of 32 groundwater samples
CTGCCAGGTTCCCACTGCCTGTCGAGAAAAAGATTCTGGACTTCTGGCACTTCTGGCACGTTGAATCGTGATAGGAAAACGAGCCCCAAAACGAACGCCATGTAGCGCATAGCGACCTCCTCTTCTATTCACTAGACTAGCGCAATAGACCTGGCCTTTGCAAATCAAAATGTAAATAAAAACGGCGGGGATGTTCAGCGTGCTCTGCCGAACCCTTCCCCACCGTTCACTTCGCTACGAGCCATGTTCAGTTCTTGGCCGGGCCCAGGCCGTGGAGAGCCACGCCACTACCGTGGCCGATGTGGGCCTTACCCTTGATGCTCTTGAGCTTCTTCGGCTTGACCAGACTTGTGTACCAGAGGTACAACGGTAGGCCCAGCACAAGGAAGAGAGTAAGCCCGCCCAGATACGGTGGCACCACCATCCTTAGGGCTCCCGGGATCATACCCGCCGTGACAACGGTAGTGAGCGTAATGACTGCCGCCAGAAAGACCGCGACGAAAGTGCGTGCCGCCTTCTTCCTTGAATACAACCCGAGGAAAACGTTCACAGCTAGGTATCCATTCTCGGACCAGAACCCCGAGAAGAACACTGCTGCCATGACGAACCCCGCAGTCGTGGTGACGAACTGTATCGAAAGCTCAAGAAAGTGCATCGTTGATCTCCTTTCGTGGGTGCTACGTTGGTTGGAATGAGGCTCTGTCTGAATCCTCTGCTAGAACTTAACTCTTGTCAAGAAACTGCGACGGTGCACGGGCGAGAGGCCGTGCTTCTTGATTGCTCTGTAATGAGCCCGCGTGCCATACCCCTTATGTTTTTCAAACCCCCAACTTGGGAGCTTAGCTCCCAAGTTGCGCATTTTCTGATCTCGGCAAACTTTAGCAACGATACTGGCCAGACCGATTATGGGAACTAGCGAGTCGCCCTTGATGATTGTTCTCTGGTTTTTGTACTCTTTTGGTGCTCGCAATCCCCCATCTAGTAAAATATGGCACTTGGGATCCGGGATCCTAAGTCGTTCAAGAGCTCTAGAAATTGCCTTCCTCACTGCATATCCTATCCCCTTTCTGTCTATTACTGTGTGCGAGACTGATGCAAGTTTATAGTTCAGCTTGCCTTGCTTTTTTAATTCCTTTATTCTTTTGAATATTTGCTCTCTTTTTCTGGGTGAAAGTTTTTTAGAATCAAAAGGTCCTTCCCCGAAGGTTAAACCTTCGGGGATTACCAGGGCACAAACGGTTACGGGCCCAGCAAGGGGTCCACGCCCAACCTCATCTATCCCCACAACCCATTTCATCTCGCTAGTATATAATGCCCTCATGTCGAGGGCACCATTCATACACTTACACACGCACACACACTATTCTTTACTGGATGGCTTAAGTCAAACTGAACAACTAGTTAAATTAGCTAAAAAGCACGAGATGCCGGCTCTGGCTATTACCGATCACGGGAACATGTACGGGGCGATCGAGTTCTATAAACTCTGCAAGGATGCGGGCTTGAAACCCATTATTGGCGTAGAGGCGTACATTGCTAATAGGACTAGATTTGATAAAGATCCCAACATAGACAACAAACGATTCCATCTGACGCTTCTGGCCAAAAACGAGATCGGATATAAGAATCTGATCAAATTAGTTTCTGCATCGCATCTTGAAGGTTATTACTACAAGCCGCGCATGGATCATGATCTTTTGCGCAATCACAGTGAAGGGCTCGTGGCTCTATCTGGGTGCTTCGGTGGCGAACTTGCGCGAGCACTACAAGACAACAATGAAATGCGTGCGCGGGAAGTAATAGAACTGTATCAGGACATCTTTGGTGAGGATAATTATTTCCTAGAGGTTTGGCACGATCCAAGTTTGGAAAGAGGCTTAGAGATAAAAAACAAAATTATTAAGCTTGGAAAGGATTTAAAGATACCCATAGTGGGCACTCAAGATTCGCATTATTTATCGGTGGATGATAAACATGCTCACGAGACAATGCTTGCTATCCAAACATCGGCCGACATGAGTGACCAGAGCCGCTTCTCAATGGCGAAAGGTGATTACTCATTTATATCAAATCATGAAGCCTACGAAAAGTTTAAAGATAATCCTGAAGCAATTGAAAACACAAATGTTATTGCCAATATGTGCAATCTCAAGCTTACGCTCGGCAAATGGGTGTTCCCCCCACTTCAGATTGCGTCGGGCACTACCCCAGATGAGGAATTGGCTAGGCTTGCTCGAGAAGGTTTGATAAAAAAAGAATTGGTAGAAAATAACGAAATAAACGCGCGCATCGATTATGAATTAAAAATCATTAGGGACAAAGGTTACGCACCATACTTTCTGGTTGTTGCGGACCTACTTAATTTCGCCCACGAGAAAGGCATCTTCACCAACACTCGAGGCTCGGCCGCCGGCTCACTTGTATCATATTTAACCGGCATCACTACTGTTAACCCAATTGAATATAACCTACCTTTCGAAAGGTTCTTAAATCCAGAAAGGCCGAGTGCGCCGGACGTGGATATGGACTTGGCAGATAATAGACGCGATGAGGTTATTGAATACGCGCGGAATAAATATGGAGCTGACCATGTGGCCCAAATTGGGACCTTCGGCACAATGCTTGCCCGTGGAGTTGTGCGAGATGTAGCCAGAGCGCTTGGCCATCCTTATATATTGGGTGACAAAATTTCGAAATTAATTCCTTTAGGCTCGCAAGGCTTCCCCATGACTATTGATAACGCTTTCAAATTGGAGCCGGAACTAAAGAAATTATATGAATCGGATCAAACCGCGAGAGAAATATTAGATGTGGGAAAGAGAATAGAGGGTTGTGTACGCCATATATCCGTTCATGCCGCTGGCGTGGTGATCGCGCCCACTAATCTAACTGATTTCACGCCACTTCAGAATGATCCGAAGGGTGGCAAGGTGATTACTCAATACGATATGTACTCGATCGAGGACGCGGGACTACTCAAATTTGATTTCCTAGGAATTCGTAATCTGGCCATCCTGGCAGATGCAGTAGAACGGGTGGAAAAAATTAGGAATGAGAAAATAAATATAGAGAAGATCCCGCTTAATGATAAGAAAACTTTCGAGATGCTCGCTCGGGGCGAGACTATGGGACTCTTCCAATTAAATGGCGCGGGCATGACGAGGGCTCTGGTAGAACTGCGACCCACAAGAATAGATGACATTAACGTGATGGTGGCTCTGTACAGACCAGGACCAATGGATAACATCAATGAGTACATTAAGCGAAAAAGGGGGGAACATCCGGTCACATACTTGCATCCTAAAATGAAAAGTTTCCTAGACAGAACTTTTGGCGTACTGGTGTATCAAGATGACTTACTCATGACAGCGATTGAGGTTGCTGGCTATAGCTGGGGTGAGGTGGACAAATTTAGAAAAGCAGTGGGCAAAAAGATTCCTGCCGAGATGGCTAAGCAACATATTATATTCGTAGAAGGTTGTCAGAAACATGGAGGCATGAACGAACAGAAAGCAGAAGAGCTATGGGAACTTTTCGAACCCTTCCAGGGTTACGGATTCAACAAGGCCCATGCGGCAAGTTATGGATGGGTCGCATATCAAACTGCCTACATGAAGGCCAACTTCCCAGCCGAGTATATGACAGCTGTACTCACAGCAGAATCAGGTGATGTCGAAGAGGTTGGAAAAATTATCGAGGAATGCAAACGCATGGGCTTCGAGGTACTCACTCCGGACGTGAATGAATCTTATTCAGATTTTACAGCCGTCAAAGACAGCGAAAAGATACGCTTTGGATTAAGGGGGATCAAGAATTTCGGTGAAGAGATCGGAAAGGCTATTATCCGTGAACGCAAAGGGAACGGTCCCTACAAATCTTATTCAGATTTCCTAACTCGGGTGCAACACAAGAATCTCAATAAAAAGTCTCTCGAATCGCTCATCATGGCCGGTGCGCTTGATTCGCTCGGCGAGAGAGGACAATTGCTTGCAAATATCGAAGAGGCGCTCGCCTTTTCTCGAGCTTTATCTAATTCTGAACGTAATCAGACGAGCCTCTTTGGAGCGGAGACGACCAAACCTATTTTCCGCATGAAGTCGGCAGAGCCTGCCACAATGGGTGACAAATTAAGATGGGAGAAGGAACTCTTGGGATTCTATATATCGGGTCACCCACTTGAAGCGCACAAAGACAAATTCGCCAAGCACGACGAGACCCTCAGCAAGATTAAAACTTATGGAAACAATACCACCACTCTCGCGGCTGGCCTCCTCTCGAACACCAAAATCATCATCACAAAAAGTGGCAATAAAATGCTCTTCGGCCGACTCGAAGACTTCACCGATTCGATCGAGGTCGTGGCCTTCTCTGATACATACAACGACTTCAAAGATATTTTGATAAACGACGCCTGCATCGCTATAAGAGGCTCTGTCTCCCACCGCAACGGCACGCCCAGCATAGTCATTGAAAAAGTAAAGAAATTGGAGTAGACTTCTATTGGGTATGCTCTCATTCAACAAGAGGAGCAGCCTCCCCTCCTGGGTTTCGAAGCAGGGTATACCTCGACGGGTCACCCTGCTTCTTTTTTTATTCAAATTTGCTAATATAGCAGAATGAAATTGCCGAGAATTCCAAATCCGCTCTCGATTCTCAAGGGGCACAAGGAGAAGACCCCTGAAGAACTGACGCCCATGCGTCACAGTCTGGCCCATCTCTTGGCGGCGGCCGTAATGGAACTCTATCCGGACGCCAAGCCCACTATTGGCCCAGCCATAGATAACGGCTTCTATTATGATTTCGACTTTAACGACACCGATAGACGCGGAATTGACGCGGAACTAGGCAGAATAGAGAGTAAGATGCGCGGGCTATTGCCCTCTTGGTCGAGCTTCACTTCTCGCGAAATTTCGCAGGATGAAGCTCGCAGGTTGTTCGAGACAAATCCTTACAAACGTGAGTTGATAGACGAGATAGCCAGTAAGGGCGAAAACCTGCCTGCCGGCAAGGCAGGAATTACTCTCTACACATCAGGTCAATTCACTGATCTATGCCGTGGCGGTCACGTCGAGAATCCGGCAAAAGAAATTAAGCCAGATTCATTCAGGCTCTCGCACATAGCCGGCGCGTACTGGCGCGGTGACGAGAAGAACAAAATGCTCACGCGCATCTATGGCCTAGCCTTCGAGAACAAGGCCGCGCTCGACAAGTACATAGCAATGCAGGAAGAAGCCAAGAAGCGCGATCACAAAGTTCTGGGCCCAGCGCTTGGGCTTTTCATGTTCCACGAAACATCGCCAGGAATGCCTTATTGGCTACCGAACGGAATGACTGTGATAAACAACCTAGTAGATTTCTGGAGGAAAGAACACAAAGAGAGAGGATACCTTGAAATTGCCTCGCCACTTATCAACAAGAAGGAATTGTGGATTACATCGGGCCATTGGGACCACTACAAAGATGATATGTTCATCGCCGATATGGGCGAGAATGAGATCTACGGCATTAAACCCATGAATTGTCCAAATGCTATGGTTGTTTTCGGCTCACAGACCAGAAGTTATCGAGATCTGCCTTACAGACTATCAGATACCGACATTCTACACAGATATGAGCGATCTGGTACTCTCAATGGTCTTCTACGTGCCCGTTCATTCCGCCAAGATGACTCTCATAATTTCATCGCAGAGGACATGATCGAAGCTGAGTGCAAACGTATTCTTGAGCTAACAGATCGATTCTATGGAATTTTTGGGCTAGAATACCACCTTAAACTAAGCACTCGCCCAGATCAATTTATGGGAGATGTGAGTACTTGGGACACAGCGGAGACGGCATTGCGAAAAGTCTTGAATGAAAAAGTGGGCGCTGGCAAATACGGGATAAAAGAAAAAGATGGCGCCTTCTATGGACCCAAGATCGACATACACATGACTGACGCGCTTGGGAGAGAGTGGCAGATGGGAACGATACAGTTAGACTTTCAGCAGCCCAAACGTTTTAAACTCGAATACGCAGACAAGGACGGCTCCCGGAAAACACCTGTGGTTATCCATCGCGTGCTATATGGCTCAATCGAGAGATTTATAGCAATTCTTATCGAACACACGGCTGGTAACTTCCCCTATTGGCTCGCGCCTGTGCAGGTCAAGGTCTTGCCTATCACTGACACGCAGAAGAAATTCGCTGAGGAAGTTTTTGACAAATTGCAGGGATCAGGTTTGAGGGCAGAGATAGACACTCGCGCAGAATCGCTGGGTAAGAAAATTAGAGATGCCAAGTTAGAAAAGATTCCCTATCTCATTGTGATTGGCGAAAAAGAACAAAAAGAAAGCAAGATCACATTAGAATCTCGTGATAAGAATGGTAAGGGTGAAAGTATGAAAGTTGCAGATTTGCTAAACCGCCTCACCAAAGAAAACCACCCGTAATAAGCTCACAGAAGTGGCAAATTCATTTTCTGGCCAGCCTCCCGGGGCTCCGAGGAAAATGCAATTTGCTATTTCTGGAAGCTAAACATCCACTTCCGCTAGTTTTGCATTCGCTTGGATGAAGAGTTTGCGGGGTTCGACTTCGTCTCCCATTAGAATCTCGAAGGTCTTATCTGCTTCCATGGCGTCGTCTATGTTCACCTGCTTGAGTATGCGTCTACTCGGATCCATGGTTGTCTCCCAGAGTTCTGACGGATTCATTTCGCCCAAGCCTTTGTATCTCTGAACTCTGTATTTTGAAGTTTTGGTTTTTTGAGTTTCTGAGTTGTTAGATTCAGATTCTGACTCGGGCTCTGATTCAGAATCAGTTTCTTCGATCTCTGCTGACTTGCCCATAATCTTAGTTTTATCTTCGTCAGAATACGCATAATTTATTTCTTTGCCTTTAGAAATTTTATACAGGGGTGGTTGAGCTATGTATATGAAACCACCATCTATCAGAGGGCGATAATATCTGAAAAATAATGTGAGCAAGAGTGTGCGGATATGTGAGCCGTCTACGTCGGCATCAGTTGCAATTATTATTTTGTGATAACGCAACTTTTCGATATTAAATGTGTCGCCAATAGCCGCTCCCAGTGCAAGAATTATATTCTTAACAGATTCGGAAGCAAGCATCTTATCGAGCCTCGCTCGCTCAACATTAAGAATTTTGCCTCTAAGCGGGAGGATGGCTTGAGTGCGGCGATCGCGACCTTGCTTGGCCGAGCCGCCGGCCGAATCTCCCTCAACGATAAATAATTCTGATTCAGATGCAGACTTAGACTGACAGTCAGCTAGTTTACCCGGGAGTGTCATGCCCTCGAGCGCGCCCTTGCGCAGGACAGAATCTTTAGCCGCTTTAGCAGCTTTGCGCGCACGCACCGCAATGATCACTTTATTCACAATTGCTCGCGCGTCATCCGGGTGCTCCTCGAGGAACAAATTAAAAGCCTCGCCGAAAACTGTGTTCACGGCAGTCTGGGCCTCTACAGAACCCAATTTTGCCTTAGTCTGGCCCTCGAATTGCGGATCGGGAATTTTTACAGAAACTACTGCGGTGAGTCCTTCGCGCACATCATCGCCCGTAAATGCGTCTTCGCCATCTTTTACAAAATTATTTTTCTTGGCGTAACTATTAAGCGTACGCGTGAGTGCCATCCTGAATCCTGACAAATGTGTGCCGCCATCGGGCGTGGGTGTGTTGTTGGCGAAGCTATACTCATGCGAGGTGATGTCGTCGATATATTGGAGCGCGATCTCAACATTTATCGATTTGCTATTCTCGACCACGATATCCTTCTCGATAGAGAAAATATTTTTATGAACTTGCTTCTCTGTTTGATTATAAAAAGTGACAAACGAAATCAACCCTCCCTCAAAATAGAAAGAGTAGCTGGGTATCTCAAGTTCAAGCTCGTGCAAATATAGACATCCCTCTAGGTCTACTTTGCCAGAATATTCTCGCGCATCATAAGCTCTGATCCTGACCTTCTTAGAAAGATACGCCTGCTCGCGCAAATAATCCACAATTCTCTTCCAGTTATAAATAGTTTCAGAGAAAACGGCCGGATCAGATTTGAATGTAACAATTGTGCCTGTCTGTTTGGACTTGCCGATCTTCTTAACGTTCGCCACTTTCTTGCCGCGCTTGTACTCCTGCATCCAAATCTCGCCGTCTTTGTGCACTTCCACCCGCGTCCACTCGGAAAGCGCATTGACCACGCTTGCCCCCACTCCGTGGAGACCGCCAGAAACTTGATAAGCACCCTGATCGAACTTGCCACCAGCGTGTAGCGTAGTCATGACCGTCTCAAGCGCGCTTACTTTGGTAGCCTTGTGTATATCAACAGGAATGCCGCGACCATTATCGGCTACACGCACCACTTCACCCGGTAATAGCGCGATTTCAATTTCATCCGTATAACCTCCCATGGCCTCGTCTCGTGAGTTATCGAAGATCTCCTTGACCATGTGGAAGAGACCCTCTGGCCCCGTAGAGCCAATATACATACCCGGCCGCTTGCGCACCGGTTCCAGCCCCTCTAATACAGAAATAGAACTAGCGTCGTATAGATGCCCAGCACCTGTCTTCTTATTGCCTTTTTCGTCCCCTTTCTTAGCCATATTTACTCATATATTCTATCACATTTCTCTCTCTATTTCATCCCCATTTGAGCTTGACTTTTATATATAAGGTATGATATAATGATGGGTAGATTTGAGGGGAGAGGATGGGCTCATGAAGCAATGTATGGTGACGGGTGGCACCTTCGCCGCCGCATCAGTGAGACGAGATCCGCTCTTGAACGCGAGTGCCGCAGGGATCGCGATGATCGCGTTCATGCAGGGAACCACTCCGGAGGCCATTCGGGCCTCCATGAAGAAGGAAGAGGATCAGGGTACGGCACCGGCCCGGCAAAGCGAGTAGCGTGGCAGGACGCCCTCCTGTCAATCTGGCCCCGGGGACCCCTCACCCCGCGGGCCTTTCGTTTTTATTTTATATGAATCTAACTTGTCCGATCGGACATAATAGATTCAGCGAGTTAGCGCAATTGCGCACTGTAAGTGCTTGCTGTTTGGTCGTAGACTTTCTTCTGAAGCGCGTCTACTTCTTCGTTCGTGAGCGTGCGATCGAGACTGCGATAGGTGATCCTATATGTGTAGCTTACTTTTCCTTCACCGAACTTCTCGGTATTCTCATATTTGTCTATAAGCTCGACTTGCTCTATTAAGTCGCCGCCAATATCTCTTATTAAATCGAAGTAATTATTGGGAATGAAGTCGTTATTTACCACGAAGGAAATATCGCGAGTAATCGGCGGGAATTTCGAAACCTCTTTGTACTTATTACCAAGTTTGAGCTGACTCTTCACTCGTGGGTCTCCTGACCAGAGAAGGCGCACATCTGGCAACTCCATGCTCATCATGGCGAAGCGCTCGAGCCCCGGACCCATGGCCCAGCCTGTCCACTTGCTCGAATCTATGCCAAGCAATTCAAGTACACTCCCTTTAACTACTCCTGCCCCGCAGAGTTCTAGCCAAGACCCGTCAGTTAATTCCACCTCCATATCGACAGAGGGATCAGTATAAGGGAAGCTGTCTTCATTGAACCTGTACTTTACATTCTCGCCTATTACTGCCTTGGCAATACTAGAAAGAGCGTTCTGCAAATCTTCTTTGCCTAGTATTTGCTTGTCTTTAGGTGCCAGGTACCACGCATCAATCTGGTGGAAAACGTTCATGTGCTTTCTGTCTATCTCATCCTTCCTATAAACCTTGCCGTAAGAGAAACAGCCCACAGGCTCTTCCCTCTTCATCTTCTCGCGCACTTCCTCGTCCCGCAGGAAGTAATACCACATAATCGTAGTGTGCGTGCGCAAGATATGATCATCGTCCACGTAATACGTATCGGACTTTGAACGTGCCGGATGATCTTTGGCGAAGCCGAATAGATCAAAAGTAATTTCAGTAGAAACAATCTCGGAAGTCTCTATGTCGTCGAAATCTTTATACTCTGGTATAGCCAAAATTCTGTCTACAACTTCTTTTAGGGGACTGCCAGGCGTACGAGAGAGATCTGCCATGGCCATATAGCGCTTGATGCGCACAGATTCTGCATCGGTCCTCTCTTCTAGATTCATTAGTGGCACTGTTATGTCCTCCTTGGCATTAATGTATCGTCTCATGTCCTTATTATAATGTATAAACGATAATCCCGCCGGGTGGCGGGGGTTTTCGCACAATCAAGAAAACCGCCCGCTACGCCAGCTTGGTAAGGTTAGAAAAGGAAAAGCTACGCATGATCATACTGCATATATTACTCCCGATGGGGAAAATTGCAAATGTCTGGAACATGTAAGCATTCTAGACCCACGACCACCTACACCACGGTACTAAATTGCTCACGGTCGTAAATTAATTAGTACCTTGTAAGTTAAAATATGGAAGGCCCGGAGCGATCTCTCACCCCGGGCCTCTTACCAATCAATCGGTGTTGGCTTGTCGCAAATCTGGCATTTCGCTCTTTCTGGATGTTGCGCCGCACAACTTGGCACATGAAAGCTACGATATCTGCAGTAAAGGCGCCATGGGAAAAGCGGCAATTTGAGTCTGACCCATGCAATCCATGTCCAGTACGTTATGTACCCCATCCTTCCTCCCGCCATCAGACTACACATTAATCCTGCAAATGCAACTCACCTCTTCCCCTCTCTTATACATAAGAGAGGGCGATCCGCCAACTGGCGGACTGGTGAGTTAGTTCAAAGTCTTTTCGCCTTCGTGCCATTCCACCGGGCAGAGTTTGCCGGTTTGGAGGGCTTTGACAACACGCAGGGTTTCTCCCACACTCCTGCCTACGTCATTGTCAGAAATAGTCACGTGTCTCACGATGCCCTTTGGGTCAATTATGAATGTGCCTCTATATGCCACGCCTTCATCCATTTTCAACACACCATAATTACTAACCATTGTTTTTTGGAAATCAGAGAGAAGAGGGAAGTTCAGTTTTTTGAAGTCGCGTTCAATCCAAGCTTTGTGAGACTCTTTAGAATCTACAGACACACCCACTATTTCACACTTAAGTTTTTTGAATTCTGGGGTACGTTTGCTGAATTCTTTTATTTCTGTCGGGCAAACAAATGTGAAATCAAGGGGATAGAAAAATATGACTAACCATTTGCCCTTATAGTCACTTAACGAAAAGCGTTTATATTTCCCACCAAATACTCCATCTAGATTAAAGTCAGGGGCCGAGTCACCTATCATTGGTATAAAACTTGGATAATCGTGCATATTTGTGTATTATCTCTTAAATAAGCCGCCTTAGCTCAGTTGGTAGAGCAACGCATTTGTAATGCGTGGGTCCCCAGTTCGAGTCTGGGAGGCGGCTCAATTAATTTTATCATGGATCTGGCCAGCTCCTGTCTCATCGGCATGATCGCGCATATTCTGCACAAATGGAGAAGCGGCCTTGCGACCTAGATAATTTAATTCTCTTTTGCCTTTTATTAATTGCACCCACCTAGTAAGTGCCTGTTCGGTACTATGAGTAAACTTCCTGAACATGGGGATCACGCTCTTAAGAAAATCGTATGCAAGCCTATATAGGATGTCCCGGGAATGCCTATGTGCGCTACCGGCCACAGCCTCTACTCTGTCAAAAACAGCCTCGGTAAGCGAATTGTGCTGGATAAATGGCGTGATCTGATCGGCACTTTGAAGTGCTCCCATATTCTGACTCAAAATGTGCAGAGCGGCCCAAGCACTTATGAGCGAAAAGATGAATAGATATATTGCAACTGTAAGCATGTTTTATCCTTTAGTAGTGTAGCGCGTAAAGTTTGCGAGTTCTATGCGTTCGCCGAACTTCTGCGTAGCCCTTTCAATCAAACCTTTAACAGACATTGTGTCATCTTTTATGAATGGCTCGGAGAGCAGTGTGGCAATATCAATTGGATTAGTGGCTGATATATGCATAGCAAGATCATAGGCAAGATTTTTGAACTCGTCATTACCAGAAACAAAATCGGTTTCGCAGGCAAGCATTAGCATAGCGCCTATTGTTTTATTGTTATGCACATAGGCAGAAATAGTGCCAGAACCAAGTGAGCGACTAGATTTTTTATCTGCTATATCTGTACCCTTACTCTTTAGGATCTCTCGAGCGCGCGATTCGTCCCCTTGTGCTTCTTCTAGGGCTGATTTGATCTGACCCATAGAAAGGCCTGTTTCTTCACGCAATTTTTTTATTATTTCTACTCTGACCATGTCTAGCCCTTATAAGCCGTTATTATTTCGTTTACAATATATTTTATACTTGCTACTGCTTTGTCATTGCCAACAATTGGGTAGTTAACATCGTTTATGTTGCAATCTGTGCTCGAAAGAGAGATGGTGGGTATGTGTATACGGCGAGCCTCTGTTAGGGCAATCTCTTCTTTGTCCGAATCGATTACGAACATTGCGCTAGGCATTGTTTGCATTTCAGTAATACCTGAAAAGAATCTTTTCAAATTTTTAACCTCGTGACTAATGCGAGCGCGCTCTTTCTTGGTGTACTTACCTAAGTCACCGCTTGCCTCACGAGCTTCAAGTTCTCCCAACCTATCAACTCGCTTTCTGATTTCGTCAAAATTAGTGAGTGTGCCACCCATCCAGCGTAGAGCTACATAGGGCAGTCCTGCTCGAAGGGCCGCCTGCTTGATAACATCTCTTGCTTCTGACTTATTACCTACGAGCAAGAGCACCTTGCCCTCTTTGCCCAAGGCACTTACGAATTCTTTAGCCTTTTCTAAGCTTGTTCGCGTCTTATCGAGGTCAATTATTTCGAAATTATTTTTTACCCCAAAAACAAAATTTTTTGTTGAAGGGTGACGGCGACTCTTGGGCGCGCCGAAATGCATCCCGGCAGTAGCCATTGCGTCTAAGCGCGGATCTGCCTTTGTTTTTGTCTCTTTTACCACAGCCGGAGTATCCTATCATCAAATCTCAATCACGTCTATACCTCCAGCCTCACTATTCTTATTTGGTTCACCTTGACAGGATGGATCTCGTTGTATGTCAATTATGTTGTCTTTATCAGAATCCCACCCAAGCCAGTCGATGAAGCCGTCGCCATCGTTATCAATTCCGTCGTTACATCTAGGACACACACCTGGGCCGTCGGCTGGGCAATTACCTGAGACAACCGGATTCGTCTCACTATTGTCTGCCTTGTTGAAGCAACCTATGTCAGCCGGGTAATCTACTTTGCCGTCGCCGTCGTTATCAATTCCATCGTTACATTGGGGGCATAGGCTTGGACCATCGGCGGGACAATTAGCTCCTGTATCCGACTCGTTGTTATCATTTGCGTCTGTGCATTGAAGATCATTTGGGAAATCTCTAAAACCGTCGCCGTCGTTATCTATGCCATCGTTGCATTCAGGGCATATGCCCGGTCCGGCTCCCGGACATTGCGACACCGGATCACGTTCGTCGT
>ERZ1292623.3461-Hain-H51-01um-R1-3461-length-13452-cov-4_pt1 | contig 13452 bp, 15 predicted proteins | sample MGYA00564398_ERZ1292623 | MGnify/ENA primary metagenome ERZ1292623 (study PRJEB36523, sample SAMEA6512633) | groundwater metagenome | collected 2019-01-07 | study: AquaDiva: Metagenomics assemblies of 32 groundwater samples
TAATTTAAATTCACTTCCAACAAAATAAGAAAAAGCAAGGATACTTATTGTTAATATAAAAATTTGAAATAAGGCAATACCTTTTTCTTTTCCTCTTTTTTGATTTTTCTTATTCATTTTTTAAAATGTTTTTGATTTCTTTTTTTAATTCGGGAATTTTGTTTTTAACTATATCAAAAAGTAAAGTAGGATTTACCTTAAAATATGCATGGCTGATAATATTTCTTAAATCTTCTAAATCTTTCCAATTTATTTTTTTGTTATTTTTAAACTTTGAAGGAATCTTTTTTAAAGATTCGCCAATTATCTGTAAACGCATAGCAGTTGCATCGATAAGATTTTTATCAACACTAAATTTTTCAAAAGATTTGTTATTGGTGTTTTCTTCAATACTCTCTATTGCCCTTAAAATATCACTCACATAAAGATTATATTTCAACATATTCAGCCTCTTTTTTTATATAATTTAATTCTGGCTTTAAATCAGATTCTATTACTAAGTCAATTTTCTTCTTGAACATTTTTTCAAAAAATCTTAATAATAAAAAGTAGTTATCAAAGGTTATTTTTTCAAAACTTACTATAAAATCAATATCGCTATTCTTTTTTTGTTTTCCCCTAACCACAGAACCAAATAATCCAATTCGCTTTACCCCGAAATTTTTTATTTCCTTTTTATTTCCTTTTATTTTGTTCAAAATTTTTATTTTTTCTTCCATTTTTTATTGATGACTATCCCCATTGGGAATGCTTGTTTTGTCAATTTTTTCTCCTAAAAATAATTCTTTCCAAGAACTATATCCATCTCCTTTCTCATAATCTGCTTTTACTCCACAATCTCCCATAGCACTGCATAATCCTTCTTTATTGCTTATCCAATCTTCTTCTAATTTTACATCTCCAAGTTTTTGCATTACTCCTTCTGTATTTTTAAAGGATTCAGACATACCACATTTACTTTTAATACATGGGTCTTCACAAATATCTTTAATTAATGAATCTTTACAACTTTCTACACACTTTACAAAACAACTTCCTTCCCAAGCCTTCCATGGACCAAATTGTTGTCTATATCCTGCAGTTGACATAGTGCTTGCATACCCACATACTTGATTAGGAGTAATGCTTGATTGTATTCCTTGTATATTTTGTTCTGGTTCCCAAAAATTAAATGCAGGAGTATATTTTGGAACACACATAGCTCTTGTTTGCTGAAGATTCTCGTCTAAAAATGGGGCCTCTTTTCCATTTTCATCTCTTCTAATTGTAGGCACCACTTTGCAATCTCCTTTATCTATATTTTCACAATCTTTAATATTATTTTGGAAGATGCAATTTTGCCATCTGTTAGGAACACATCCAGCAAGTTTAGTTGTTTCGTCTACTTGACATAATCTGTCTCTATTTTGAAATCCACACTGTTCATATTGAACCTCCCCATTGTAGCAATATAACCTGTAAGAAATTTGTCCAGGTTTTGCATTTTCAAAATTAGATCTTGGTTCAGAACACCAAGAAGAGCCATGTGCCTTTGTTTCACTATTGTAAGTGCAACTTAAATCTCTGCAAATTAAGTTTCCATATGTTGCATCTTCTGTCCCTAATTTTTCCTTTCCACATACGCTTCCTAATTGATAATTGCAATTTCCACAGCTTTCTGAATCTACATTTGATTCTGTGGGTTTACAACTTTCTACGGGTTCTTTTAGCGTAGTCCAATATTCTACATCTTTAATTTTACTTGAATCATAAACATTTGCAGGTTGATTACAATTATCTTGAAAATAAACTTCATTCTTCCCCTCTACACACATTGTTCTTTCTGTCATTGTGCATGTTGTTCCAAGTTGGGGAGCACTACACAGCATATCAGCATGAAATTCTCTTGCTAAAGAAGTGCATTTTTCTTTTGTTTCAATAGTACATATTCTTCCAGTTGTCGATTGATATACACAAGCTCCTTTTTTTGTTGGATTTGCCATACTCAAACACTCTAATGGATTTATCACTCCTTCTCTAAAATCTGGCTCAACATTTCTTTGAGAAGCCAATACATTACATTTTATTTTTTCTGCCGGTGTTGCTCCATCTCCCACTAAACAACATCCCATTTTACATTCTGCAATATCTTTAGAATTCTCACTTTGCCAATATCCTCCTAATGTTGAGTCACATGCAGATTGAGAAGAAGGTACACATGTTCCTTGCACATTATTAATACAAGTTCCAGTTGAACAATATTCTGTAGATTCACAGGCAGTATTATCTATCCTAAAAGCAGAATTACAACTGCTTTGACTTCCAACATCTAAACAAGTTCCTCCACTAACTGTTTTTTCACAGCAGATCGCACTTGCAAAGCTAACTAAAAAGATTATTAAAATTCCTGCAAAAATTATTTTTTTTAGTGATTTCATTTTAACAATACCCGCTTGGTGAATATACTAAACTTTTCGATGCAAATTGAAATTTATTTCCTTTGACTCTATCACTCACAACATAAATTTTTGTTCCATCTCCTAAAAAGTTTTTTTCAACTTTAAAATTTGGATAATAATCCATATAGGTAGTTACATCAGCATCTCCATACGATGCTTCCCACTTAATTATATTATTAGCTATCTCTCCTAATTCATAAAGATTATTGTTCAAAACAACAACAAAAGAATCATATTTTTGAGTATCTCCTTTTGTTAGAGTTAAAGAATAATTAAATGTAGAAATTATCTTGTTTGGAAGTAATTCAATTTTTTTATCTCCACTTTTCAAGTTTACATCATATCCTCTTTTTTGGTAGCTTTCTTTCATTAAAGTAAAACATGAATCAACATTTTTTTCAATTTCTTTTTTTATCTCTGCTTCTATACGAGGAATTAATTGCGGTTCTTGAATAGAACAGGGAGAGCAATATTGTGCAGTATAACATAAATATTTTATCTTTTCTTCATTAAAAATAGTTGAAAATTCTGGGTTGCTTTCTCCACCATGAATAGAAATACTTTCAACAGCATCTTTTATATCTTGCTCGATGCAAGTTTGAATATATCCTTTTGGATTTTTTTCTCCTCCTCCGAAAGTTGTTTTAATTTGCGGATAAAAACTATAAATTAAAATCCCTGTAGCAACAATTATTATTGCAATAATTATAAAAATAGTAACCTGTCCTTTCTTATTCCACCTCTTTTCATCCATTCTATTTTGAAGATATCTTTATTTATAAATCTTAAGAAATACATTAATTTTTTTTCTTATTTTCAGGTTTTCTACCATGTTAAGTTCTTTCCTTATCCTTTTTTCTACCATGGTAGTTTCTTTCTTTCTCAAAGAAACCCCTTTTCAAAAGAACCCACTAATCGTCTGTTTCGACGCGAGGTGCTAAAAGAAAATTCAACTCCATATGTTCTGTTCTCAAATCTATTTTTAATGGATGGTCGTTTGCGAAATTTAAAATGGTTTTATCGCAAATCTTTGCCCCCTTCATAAATTTCTGCAAATATTCCAAGCTATATTTTGATTTGCAATTTTCTGCTTCTATTTTTGCCTCATCTTTTGAATATGCAGAACGTGCTGAATTCAATCCTTTTGATTCAACTATAAATTCACCATTATTTATTCCAAAAGAACAAGCATCAGAAACAACAGCACAGTCTTCAATTGCAGAAATTAAATCAAGAGAAGATATTTCAACTCTTGCACTATAATCTAAATTGGGTATTTCTTTTTCTTGGCTTTCAACTTCAATTAGATTCAAGCTAAAATTTCTTCTGATTCTATCTTGGACTTCTATCTCAAGCAAATTTTCCTTTTTTTCAAAAATTAAAGGAGTTCCGCTTCCACATCTTCTTAGTATTTTCTTTAAACTGTCTAAATTAACCCCTAACACTTCATCTCCTGTTTCAAATTGGGAAAATGCACTCTTTGGGAATTTAAGTCTTACCATTGCAACATTCGCTGGGTCTATAGCAGTAACACTCATGCCGAACTCATTTACCTTAATTCTTACTTCTGTAACTAATTCAGATATTACCTCTATTGTTTTTGAAAGTAAACTCGGGTCTTCTAACCTAACTATCATATTTATGGATATACTATTGCTCTTTTAAGGATTGTTATTTTTTAGTATAGGTTATTTATTTAAACTTTTCATAACTCCATTTTTGATGGAACAAACTCCAAGCATAAGAGAAGATAGAATAAGAAAAATAACTCATATTTATTATTCAAATCCTAAAATACAAAAAGCAATTTTTGACTTTGCTGTTAACAGAGAAGTTTGTCCAAGGTATTTTGAGGGATTTGGAAAGCGTCCAGATTGCCTTCAATATGAATCTGATGTTTTCGAGCTTGTAAAAAAAGGAGCAACTTCTTTTCATTGTTCAGAAGAAATTTGGGACAACCCCTTAAACATCCAAACAGGAATGAATGTGAAACAGCTTAATGATTTAAGAAAAGGATGGGACTTGATTTTAGATATTGACAGCAAATATATTGATTACAGCAAAATTTGTACAAAAATTTTAATTAGTTTCTTAGAATTCAGTGGAGTAAAAAATGTGGGGGTGAAATTTAGTGTTTCAGGAGATACTCCCCTCCTAATTGAAAAAGGGGGAGAAACTTCTTTAATCTCAATTTCAGAAGTTATTAATCAGATAAAACAAGGAGAAAATTTGAGAGTTTTATCTTTAGATAAACATAGAAAAATTAAACTTTCAAAAATTTATGGATTCTTAGAACATAAAGATTTAATTTACGAGATAACCCATTCTCAAAGCACCCTCCCCCTAAAAGTTACGGGGCATCATTCGGTTTTTGTTTGGGATAAAGGAGATATAATTCAAAAGAAAGTGGAAGAATTAAAGAAAGGAGATTTTTTAATTTCTTATAATTCTTTAGAAAATCCTCTTATAAAAAAAGATTTAAAGATAATCAATGAATTTGAATTTAATAAAAATCAACATTCTAAAAAATTAATCAAGAAAGAAATATCTGTAAATGAAGATTTAATGCGTCTTCTTGGTTATTTTTTGGCAGAAGGACATGTAACAAATAGAATTAATCAGGTTGGATTTACTTTTAACAAAAATGAAATCTCTTATATAGAAGATGTTAAAAATATTCTTTCTTCATTAACTGGTAAAAAAATTTCTTTAAGAAGTCCAAATCCAAATTCAGTTCAAATTCTAATCCATTCAAAGGAATGGGCAACGTTCTTTGATAGTTTTTGTGGCAAGAAAAAAGATAAACATGTTCCCCCCTTTGCCTTTAGACTACAAAGGGAATTGTTTTTAGAGTTATTAAAAGGATATATTCGTGGAGACGGATATAAAAAAGGAGAATATGGTATCGTGGTAAAATCCGTTTCAAAAAAACTTATCACAGATATGATTTGGCTTTGTAAATTAAATAATATCTCTTGTACCCTCTCTTCTGAACAGAATAAACCCCATAAATTACCTCAAGGAACTTTTTTTAAGGGAGGTTTAGTTTATCTTTTAAGAATTCCTAAGTCTGAATTAAAGTCTTTAGAATTTCATAGAAAAAGAAATAAATTTTCTCCTTATGCCGGAGATAAAATCTTTCCTGTAGATGGTTTAAAAGAGGTTTATTATCAGGTTAAACCCAAAAAGTTTAATTCTCATAGAGCAGAACAAATGACCCTTAAGAAAGAGATGGCAAATTTGGGCAGGATAAAAAAAGTTTTGGATTGGTTTGAAGAATTTAAGAAGATAGATTTTAATGAAAATTCTCAAAAGATTTTAGAAGATTATAAAAAATTATTTAATTCGGACATTTCTGTTGTTAAAATTGAAAATATTTCAAAAAAAGGAGATGAATTAGTTTATGATGTTTCTGTAGAAGAAACCGAATCTTTTTTTGGTAATTGTTACCCTTTATTGCTTCACAATTCAGGAAGCAAAGGTTTCCATCTTATTATCCCATGGAAAGCTTTTCCTAAAGAGATAAATGGAGTTAAGACTTCTGAAAAATTTCCAGATTGGGCAAGAATTCTAACAAAATATATCATGGAAAAAACAAAACCTAAATTAATAGAAGAAGTTACGAAACTTTATTCTCCTAATAAATATGTACGAGATAGAGAAGCCCCAAAAGAAGTTATGCCTGACTTGGTTCTTGTTTCTCCACGCCACCTATTCAGAATGCCTTATTCTCTCCACGAAAAAACCGCATTAGCAAGTGTAGTTTTAGATAAGCATACAATATCTGACTTTCAACTAAAAGATGCAGACCCATTCAAAATAGAAATAAAAAATTTTATGCCGAATTGCAAAGAAGGAGAAGCAACTCGTTTATTAATGCAAGCTCTTGATTGGGACAAAGAAAATTCTCCAAAGGAAGAAGAAAAAAAGAATTTTGAATACAAGCCAATTCAAATTACAGATCGTTCTGAAAAAAATTTTCCTCCTTGCATGATAAATATCCTCAAGGGAGTAAAAGATGGAAAAAAACGTGCACTTTTTGCTTTAATCAATTTTTTTCGTTCAGCGGGTATGGAAAAAGATGAACTTGAAAAAACTCTTTATTCTTGGAATGAAAAGAATCAACAACGTCTTCAAACTGGTTATATCAAAACGCAAATTTCTTGGGCATTAAAAAGAAAACCAATAATGCCTCCAAATTGTATGGAGTTCTATCAAGGAATTGAAGTATGTTCTCCAGACGCACTTTGCAAGATAATTAAAAATCCAGTAAATTACATCGTGAAAAAAAATTTTCAGTCAAATAGAATCAAATTGTCAAAAAATAAAGATAATTTTAAAAACAAGGGCTAATTAGATTAATCATGAAAAAAAAGGGGTGGTTTATTTTTTTATTTCTATTAGTTTTATCTGCATTTCTTGTTACAGCAGAAAATCAAACTGCAACAGACACTAAAGCGTACGCATGTCTTGAAAGCAAAGTAGTTGATAAATGCTCAACTCTTTCTGCAGAAGAAAAAATATTCTCGCTTTTGGCAATAGGAAAATGTAAAAGTGAGCTTCTCGGAGAAGAATCTTCAGAAGGCTGTTGGCCAAAAGACAATTGTCAAATAAAAACAACTAGCCAAGCAATATTAGCTTTAAGAAAGGTCGGAGATAAGGCAGTAAAGGCAGAAGATTGGATTTTATCTAAGTCAATAAATTCCCCTAATGTAGAATGGTTCTTACAAGTAGATACAAGCGATAAATCTTCATGCACAGTTTCTTATTCTGAGAAGTCTTATGTTTTTTCTTTGAATGAAAATAAAGAAATAAGTAGAAACGCAGGAACCTGTTTAACTGTCTATCAAGATTATTGGTTTAAAGTTTCTCCTACATGTTATGGACAAGAATTTAAAATTTCTTGTGATGATACTTTTTCAACTTCATTGCTGTACAGGAAGAAAAACTCTCAAGCTACTTACGACTTTTATGTTTCAGACAAAACAAGCACAGCTTCTGGTGAAGGAACTACTACAGAAAAAATAGACTCTTCCTGTTTTTCAAAAGGAACTTCGTGCGATTATGAATCTACTCTCTGGACAACAGTTGTTTTGAAATATTTAGGAAAAGATGTTTCTTCTTACATTCCCTATTTGATAACAATGTCCGAAGAGAATTCTAAGTTTATTCCAGAATCTTTTTTGCAGATTTTAACAAACAATTTCAAAATAGACTTATTGTCAAAGCAAAGAAAAAGTCAATATTGGGACGAGTCTGGAGATAAATTTTATGACACTGCTGTTGCTCTTTTTCCATTTCAAAATGAAGAAACTTTAACAGAAAAAACAAATTCAAAAAACTGGCTTCAAGAAGTTCAGGGAAATAATGGATGCTGGCAAGACAACATACGAGATACTGCTTTCTTACTTTATTCGTTATGGGCAAAAAAAATAGCAATGTCCAATACAACTAATTCTGATATCAAAGATTGTGAATCTTCAAATTATTTTTGTTTGTCTGGTGCTTCTTGTTCAAGTGCCGGAGGAAAAACATTATCCGATTATAGTGATAGTTGTTTTGGAACAAATGTCTGCTGTGATAAAAAAGAAGAATTAAAATCATGCTACCAAGAAAGAGGAGAACTATGCTCTTCTGGGGAGGAATGTTTGGGAGGAACAGAAGTTGGTGCTTCTGATTCAACTTCTGAAAAAATCTGTTGTGTAGAAGGAACTTGTGGAGTTAGAAAAACCTCCGAATGTGAATCAAATCAAGGAACATGCAGAGATTCTTGCCAAAGTGGTGAGATTGCAAATTCAGATTCCTGTTCTTCTTCAGAATTATGTTGCGTTCCTTCACAGCAAAATAATTTCCCCCCAATTATCATCATCTTAGGAATCTTGATTATTCTTACAATAATAGGAATTATTTTTAGAAAAAAATTAAGAGAATTACTTTTAAAATTTAAATATCGTTCTGGAAAAGGAAAACCCTCCAGCGTCCAAGGAGGACCGAGATTCCCTCCAACCTCTTCTTCAAGAGTTTATCCTGGAGCAGTTCAAAGAAGAATAATTCCAAATCAAAGTCAGCCAATTCAAAGACACCCTGTTCAAGGCAGAAATGAAGTTGATGATGTACTTAAAAAATTAAAAGAAATCGGCAAATAATTTATTTTCCAAATCATCTGTTTTAATCTCGCTCATCAGCCTTGAGCAGAATTGTAAAGGGAAAATGTGTGAGAGAAAACCGATAAGGTTATCTTCAGTCCTAATAAACTTTATTAACTTATTTTCTATTAACAATTTATGAAAAAGAGTATATTAATTATTTCGGTTATAATATTATTACTTCTTCCCTTTGTTCTTGCAGTTGAGTTTGAAGTTAAAGATCAATTTAATCAAGGAGAAACTATTATTGCAAAAGTTTCTGGGACTTTCATATCTCCTTTAATTAAAAACAATGTTTTCTTTTATAGAGAACATACTCGAATTCCTTTAGAATATGATGTGAATGGAGCAAATGGAGAATATTATAATTATGCACTTCTTGCTGATAAATCAGCAGGGAACTATTCTATTTCTATAGAGAATGCACAATATAAAAAAGGAGATGAAATAATCAATGAAAAAATTGTCAAGAATTTTTCTATAACTAACAATATGGCAGATTTCTCTGTAAATCCTGGATTTGTCTTTCCTTCTGGAGACTTTTCTCTAAGTATTGAAAATTTGAAAGACACACAAATCTCGGTTAATGTAAATACCAACATGAATGATTCTGCAGAAAGAAAACTTTTTATTTTGCCAGAAATATCTGACGGAATTTCTATTCCTTTGGTTTCTTGGCAAGAGAAGCAAATAATATTCAAAGCAAATCCAGGTCAAGCAGCATTAAAAAAAATAATCTTGCAAACAAATAACACTTACTATGAAATTCCAGTTTCTCTTACCGCATTAGAAGGAAACCAAGAATCCATCTTCAGTTTAGAGCCATCAAAATTCATCTATTCTTTTCCAACAAATTCCCCAGTAAAAAAAACAGTTTATATTTACAATACAGGAAATAGTGAAATGAAAGATATTTCTATTTATTTATCTGATTCTTTAAAATCAGTAGCAAATACCTCCTTAACAAATATTGAAAAATTAGGTGCTGGAGTAAACATGCCTATTGAATTGACTTTTTCTTCAGTAACAGAAACAGAGGTTGAAGGAACTTTAAAAGCAAAGACAGGAGAAACAATTGCTTACTCTTCTATAGCTTTAAAATTTATTAATAATTATGTTGCTCCTTTAAATCAAACAGAACAACCTTCAGGGCAGTTCTCAGAAAAAACATGTGCAGAATTGCAAGGAATTCAATGCAATAAAGAAGGTTACAAATGCAGTAAAGATATGACAAAAGCAAAAGATGGATGGTGTTGCAAAGGAACTTGTGATGCAACCGCAACAAGTTCAGCAGGAAAAGTGATTGCAATAATTATAGTTATAATCTTAATTGTAGGAGTAGTTTGGTTTTATTTCAAAAAATACAAAAAAGCAAAAAAACCAGTTAATTTATTAGAAGTTGCGAAAGGCAAAGACGAAATCAAATAGTGAAATCTAAATGTCTTCCAGAATCTTCTTCAGGCACTATCTCTCCATTAGAATTATATCTTGATTGAATTCCATTTGAATTTGATGAAGGCGCAATCTTTTTGGATTCTCTTTTTAATCTTCTTGCTATTCTTTCCTCTTCTTCATAACTCGGCAATTTGCCAACTTCACCAGCTTGTCTGACTGGCTGATAAGAATATCCAGAACCCTCTATAGAAGTGATAACTATTTCATCTAACACCTATTTAGAATGTACCTGCTCTTTTTCTATTTTTTCTTTTTGTCTTCTGTGCTCTCTGTTAATGCTTTCAATTTTTTTTCAAGAATCAATTTTTCTCCTTGGGTTATTCTAGTTATTTCTTCATAGCCATGTAATCTTCTTGTCAATTCATCAAGTATATCTCCCCAATCAGAATTTGTCATGGAAATGTTTTGTGGAGAAAGAATTTCTATATGGGCGGGCATGTATTTGAACATTAAAATTGCAATATTCAACATATTATCAGCCTCTATCTCAATCTCGGCAAAGTTAGTGTAAAAATCTTTTTGATCTTTCATTAAAACCGATTCATTTACTTTGGAATCTGTAACCTTAACTCCCTTTTCTGCCCCAATTTTTTTAATAAGTTCATTTAAGCTTTCTGTTAAGTATTCTGGAGGTCTGCCTATAACTTCTAAGATGAATAGTGCACTTATTTTTTTATTCTCTAAACTCATTTCTATTTTTTCTTTTGTTTAATAAGAATAATGCTCCGAAGATAATGCAAAAGGAGATTATTCCATAAAAAGGTAGATTCCTTTTCAAAAATTCTTTATTATCTTCGCTTTTTATATCTTTTGAATTTACTGCATTTAATGTTATAGGAGTAAGATTTATTGTTTCTGGCTCTTCTTGTGAAGCAGTTATTTCATCTTCTTTAATTGTTTCTTGTTTAACACTCTCTTCTGGAACAGATTCTTCTTTTATTTGAACAGAAGTAGAATTTTCTTTAGTTGGACTAGGGGAAGTAGTAGAAGGAGTTGTTTCTTTTAGAGGATTAGCTTCATTTGTACTAACACAATCATTCTCTTTTCCCTTTGTAGAATTTATAAATTCCCAATAATTGCTACATAATTGATAAGTTAAATCATTATTTTTATCATCTTTCTTAGCCAATAAGTCTGCTTTATCTATCAACTCTAAACTTTTATATAAGGAGACGCTTTCATCTGTATTGTCAAGCCATTGTTTGGAAAAAGTATACACAAAATATCCATTAAAACTTCCACTTAAGTTAATGGTTCCTCCATCTTTATTTATTAATTGATATCCTTCAAGAGAAATTTCTCCTTCGTTATACAATTCAACCCATTCATTGCCAGCATCATCGCCAAGAGGGTTCATCTCAACTTCATTTATCCTGATTGCAGAGATAACATCAAATAGTAAAACCAATGCAAATAGCAAAAACACCTTCTTATTTAGCATCTTTTAAGATTGTTTTGATTGTGGTTTCTAAATCAACATAATCAATAAAAGGAATGTCAAATATCTTTAATAATTCATCGATGAGTATATCCATCTCTTTTTGAAATTCTTTATTCACTGCTCTTGCTCCATCATTGATAAGATATTTTTCATTGATAGGAATTTTAAACAAATATCCATAACTTTTCATATGCTCCAATATGAAAGGTTCTAATGCTTTGCTCCTTCCAAATTTTCTTACATAATATGCATAATTATCCAATAAACTTCTATCACAAACAAGATAATCACATTTTTCTTCTCTTTCTATTTCTTTTAAATATTGCATGAAGAGAATCCACGTCTGAGCCTCTTTAGTGGTATTTTCATTTATCGGAAAAGGACATTCTCTAGCCACCTCTCCAAGAATATCAACATTAAATCCATTTTCTTTCAATTTAAGTGCAATACCATATGCAGAAGTTGTTTTTCCTGTACCGTGAGTTCCTATAAGAGCTATTTTCATAACTAAAAAACAGAATAATCAATTTTAAAGATTGTTATTGTGTATTACTATTTTCATCATATTTTTTGTTAAAATCAATGTATTGTATGCCATTATCTTCTTTATCTTTTCCCTTTTTTGCAATTAAAATTCTTGAAAATATTTTATTTTTTAAATACCAAAAGCACATTCCCTTTTCTATTTGGTCTAAATATCCATTTGTTTTAACTTCTAATCCAATTACTTCAAAAATTTCTTTATTCTCTTTTTTTACATATTCTTCAGGAATTGAAGTTCCTTCAATTGTTTCTTCCTCCTCTTTTTTATCAATTCTTTTAAAACAAACAAAGTCAGGAAATCCTGTCCCGATTGTTAAAATTTTTGAAAAAGGGTTGTATTTTCTTTTTGCAGGGACAACTTTATTTTTATCATAATCAACAGTATTAATCCATTTGCTTACTACCCATCCTTTCTTTTCTAAATCTTCTCGAATTTTTGTTTCAAATTTCTGTCCTGCCACTCTGCTTTTTTTCCCACGTTTAGATTTTTCAGAAGGTTTGGTTATTTCTTCATCTACCATTTTACAAGTCTCGTGCTTGAATCGTTCTTCTTTTATTTGCTTTAGCTCTTTCAATAGCATTAACTAAAATATCCTCAACTTTTTTATCTAAAGCAAGTCCAACTTCTTCTGCAACACTAGAAATAGAATTTTCTTTATCTAATTCCATTATAACTTTGCGGATATTTGATTTGATTACAATTCCCATATTTTCTACCATGGTAGGTTCTTTTTAAGAACCCCCTTTAGCTTAATCCAACTTGTTCTTTTATATTTTTAATTCCTTCTATAGCAATCTCAAAAAAATCATCAAGAGAAAATCCCAGATTTTCTATTTCTTCAATAATCTGTCTGTTGCATCCCGCAGCAAATGCTTTATCCTTAAATTTCTTTTTAAGTCCTTTTGCTTCCATATCAGAAATTTTTCCGCCCCGCATTAAAGCATAGGCGTGTATAAGTCCAGTCAAAGTTTCAGACGAGGCAAGAGCATATTCAATTTTTTTAGTTCTTTTCTTATCTTTAAGTCCTGCACAATCATATCCGTATCCGTGAGAAATAATTATTTCAACAAACTCATTATCGAATCCAGCATTTTTTAATATTTCAGGAGCAAGGGTTAAATGTTCTTTAACATTGTTTTTTGTCAAGCTCCAATCAACATCATGCAACAAGCCAAGCATTCCATAATAATCTTCATCTTCTCCAATCTTTTTTGCTAAGCTTCTCATAATTGCTTCACTTTCTAAATAATGATTCATATCAGAATCTGATTGAGGATATTTTTTTAAGAGTTCAATTGCTTGTTCTCGAGAAATTGGAAGTTTTGCCATTTTTTTAAGGTTTCATTAATGGGAATATAACACATTCTCTTGCCGGTTTGTCGACGAGATATGCAAAGAATCTTTCTGATAATCCAAATCCACATGTTG
>ERZ1292623.3463-Hain-H51-01um-R1-3463-length-13450-cov-10_pt1 | contig 13450 bp, 17 predicted proteins | sample MGYA00564398_ERZ1292623 | MGnify/ENA primary metagenome ERZ1292623 (study PRJEB36523, sample SAMEA6512633) | groundwater metagenome | collected 2019-01-07 | study: AquaDiva: Metagenomics assemblies of 32 groundwater samples
GACATTTCCGCTAGGGCTACTCGCGCCTAGATGTCTAGGTAGCCTGCGTTTCCTCCCACTCCAGCACTGCGGTGCGGGTGCTCGGGCAGGCAACTGTTTGGGGGGAGGAAGGATTTCCACTCGATGTGATTAGCTTTGAGTATTGCAATGCCGAGGCGGAAGGTATTCCACGCATGTTCGGGTTTGTTGGATTGTAATATGATGCCGAGTTTCATAAAATTAAGAGCTTCCCTTCGGTAAAGTTTTGATAAGTCTCAGGTGACTGCCGGAACCAAGAACCAGAAGAACAACCGCAATTGAGAAATGTGGTAAATGGCCAACAAGCTCCTCAGGCCCCAGGAGGGCGAGGGTGGTAATGAGAAACCCCGCTAAAACGAGAGTAGTCAGCCGAGTAACCAGGCCGAAAATAAGGAATATGCCGAACAAAGATTCCACTACGCCCGCAGAAAACGCGAACCAATAATTAGTGAAGTGTTCAAAGCCAAGCGCTTGCATAAAATTCCAATGATATTCTGCGAGAAAATTTTGAGTTAACGATGGGGCGAGAATTTTCTCCGAAAACCCAAGAACCAGCAGGTTCAATCCCGTGCCAATTCGCAAGAGAGGAACTCCATAGGAATTGAAGCGACTCATAAATGATTGAATCCGTTTTGCTTCTCTCAATCGCCACTTCGGCCTGCCAACAATGAATACAAACAATGCGAACCCGACCACCTCCAGGGTATCAATCATCTCAAGTGCCCCATATTGTGCGATTCCAAGAGAGAAGGCCAGAAGCAGAAGGATTGCTCCGACGCGCTCGTAGAAACCCAAGAGTATCATAAGGCCTGCCACTGCCTGAAGGATAAGCAGTAAAGATCCGAATGGGTTTTCTGCCGGAAGATTAGGGGCAAGAACAAATCCTTGTAACGAGAATATAACGAGCGCCAAGCCAAAGCCAATACTTGCAAGTGATAAAACAATGGGAACCAAGGCGTCCAAGCGTTTGTCCAACCATCCTGCGACACGAAGCTTTCTCTCCAAGTAAATGCCCGCCAAAATAATCGCAACCGAAATAAGTATCCAAATCACAACTCCCGTGTCGGTTATTTTATATGGAGGAATAGGATCAGTCGGCTCAGCAAACCACTTTACATGAGCAGAAACCACATGAGGAATGGCCGATAAAAATAGTGTGCATACAATGGAAAGTTTTTTAAAAATTGACATAGAATTATTTTACCAAATTTTCCATCGGAACACCTAATGCCTTGGCGATTTTTGCCACCGTATCCGATTTCATATCCCCATTAATTTAAATCTTTTTTCTTTTCCTCAAATTCTTTTTTATCGATCTCGCCTTTTGCATAGCGTTCTTTCAGTATTTCAAGCGGAGACCTGCCTGCTGGCAAGGCGGGTTTGCCTTTTCCGTGTGCGGCATCAGCATGATCATGTCCACACCCGTGACCATTGAGAGAACCGCCTCTGACCAAGGCGACAATCGCCCAGATCACGAGACCCCAAAAGACGACCATAAATATCCAACCGAATCCGCCAAAAGGCCCAAATCCAAAGTTCATCATAGAATTGTTTGAATGTTAACGATAGTAAACCCCAACCGCATCCTGTATATGAGCATATCCGTCTTTTACCAAAAGCTGCGTTAGCCCTCTATTGATCTCACCGATAAGCTGGGGGCCTTCATAAATCATGCCGGTAATAAGCTCTACGAGTGATGCCCCGCGTTTGATCTTTTCATACGCGTCTTCAGCGGAAAAAATACCGCCAACGCCAATAATTTTTATTTTGTCGCCGCAATATTTATATGTTCTTGAGATGAGGTCATTCGATAGTTCCCATGTTGGCTTACCGCTGACAGCACCCTTGACATAATCAGGGATAGTGTCTTTGATTGTTTTATCTGTTCGATCTTTATTAAGGTTGCCGATCACAACCGCCTGGACACCAAATGTAATCGCCATGTCGAGGAGTTTTCTAAAATCCCCCCAGGGAAGATTAATCGGCATTTTCAAGAAAATCGGTTTTGCCACCGGAAGAGAATAAAGTTTTTGCAGTAGGCTGGTAAGGTCGTCAGTGTTTGTAAACGGCTCGCCACCAAATGTATTAGGACAGGAGATATTTATTTCATAGGCATCACCAATCCGCGCCTCAACCAACTCTTTTAAGCAATGATAATAATCGGCAATGCCTGCTTCGCGGCTGGTTATGGCCAGAGAATTGGTTCGACCAATAGAAATGATTTGAGGAATTGACCGGATTTTAGTTTTCAATAATGCAATGACTGCCCGCACCCCATTGCTCTTGAGACCGTAATTAACCACGAGGCCCTCTGATTGCGGCAAGCGATACAACCTTGGTTTTGGGTTTCCTTCATACGCCCCGTAAGTTACTGTGCCAATTTCGGAAAATCCAAATCCCACGCTTTCCATAATCGAATAAAGACGCGCATCTTTATCAAATCCCGCTGAAAGACCGACAGGATTAAGGAAGTCTAAGCCCCATAACTTTTGCTCCAAGGCAGGATGATTATAACGAAAAATTGTAGCGGCAAGTATTCGGCCGAGGCGATTCCTTCCCAATAGATATCCCGCACGCGTTATCCGATCATGCACTGTTTCTGGATCTTGACGAAAAAAGAGCGGCTTCGCGACCCGCTTATATAACCACCGAGATGTTGCATAAAATATTTTTTTCATATTACAAAAATATCTCCGACAATAATGATGACCGCGAAACCAAGACCGACATAGAGATATTTTTTATTCATAATGTCAGGTTAGTTTATAATTTTATTAATCTTTCCATCACACCAGCTCCAACTTACATTCAAAACCGGAACAAAATTTTTCACTTTCAAGTTCAATAGTCGAATGGTTTATTTCTCATAGGTTATTTCGCGTTATTGATAATGGTTTGAATAATTTGATCGATTTCTTTTGGCCTTTCGCCCAAATCGGCTTGTGGGAAAAACTGTGGCAGAATAATCGGGCGCATGCCGGAAATAACCGTCTGCCCATCTTTCGTATAGATGTTTATCTTGCACGGTAGGCAAAGACCGATCTTAATATCAATATTCAAAAACTCATTGGCAAACTTTGCGTTGCAAAACTCCACAATCTTAAAAGGCTCTCGTTTGAAACCTTTCTCGACTAACGTTGCTTGGACATTATGAATATACAAAACCCGCATACCGGCTTTGGCAATTTCGTCTTGCACGCTTAAAACTGCCTTGTCAAAAACTTTTGTTGTAGTTGTAGTGTAATCGAATTCCATAAATGTTACTTATTTGATAATTTAATTCTAGCATTTGGCGTGTCCTTAGCCAGCCTAGATCCTTCAATAATTCAGTTCTTCATAAGCGGATACCCTTTCCGTTCCCAACTGTCGAGTAATGGTTTATTTTTCATATGGTTTGTTAATTTATTTGGTAACATTTATATTAAGCCCTAATTCTATTATTGGATTAATTGCGGAATCAGTTTCTATATAGACAACCTTTTTAGCGGGGCCCGTCCCTTGAGGGCCGTGTGCGGCTGGGTCAACTACTACATCAATGGTTATCTCTCTTCCTGGATCAACCACTTCATCCATTTGTGATGAAAGTCCTCCATGACCAGGCATGCCGAAAGGTCCCTTGCGTAGAGCGCCTTGTACCAAGGTAGCTTCGGTGCACATACACGATGTATATATTTTGGTAATTTTAATTTTGGAATCCCCAGAGTTTTTCAAAGTGAATGAATGATTCACCCTGCCTTTAGCCATTGAAACTAGTCCAAAATCAAATAATTTTTCTTCGGAGATAAGTTCGCTGTAATTTCCAGAACCGACTCCTCCCTCCTCATGCCACAAACTTATTCCATTGGGCATCTTACCAACTTTTATTTTCGCAACTTCTTTTCCTAATACAGTATCAATCACAGACACATCATCACTAAGTAGGTTAGTCACATACACCAATTTTCCATCCTTGGAAACAATTACCCCGTGTGGAGCGGAACCTCCTTTAATTACTCCTGCTATTTTCATTTCCTTCAAATCAATTTTGTAAATTGTATCTCCGGTAGGCTGGTCGAAATAATATCCTTGATCGGCGACATACACATAACGAGAATCGGGTGTCGGGTAAAGTTGTACTGGCCCTTTTGCTTCTTTGGGTAAATCAACATAACTCAATTTTGCCGAAGCAATGTCATATATGGCTAAACTTTTTTGGTCGTATACCGAAGCCAAAGCGTATTTTCCATCTGGTGTTATCCCAGTTTGAACTGCCGCCCCTTTCAGCGCAAGATCATTTAGAGCGAAACTTACTATGTCTAGAATCCCCATACTTTTTCCTCCAATCATTGCGACATACGCGGTCTTACCGTCAGGCGAAATGCGAAGCCCATGAGGTCCAGCACCACTTTTCGTAGTAGTTTCTTTCTCTACTTCAAATGTGGTCGTGTTTATCTTGTATATGATTCCTTTTTCTTGAGAAGCAACAATGGCATAGGAACTATCTGGAGTCAGAGAAACATGCGAAAGGTGGAGATCTTGTCCCATTTCAATTCTTTTTACAATCGTGTCTGAAAATGGGTCTATTACTATAAGTTCGTCCTTATTGCCCGTTGTCCCCAGTACTTCATCGCCGTGTCCTGTATCAGCATAGGCTAGGGGTATGATTCTGGATGACATTTTCATTTTCTCGTCAATAGCATTAGCGGTTACCCATACACTTTTATTATTGGGTGCAACTTGAATATTGTGAGGCATATAGCCAACAGTCATACCTTCTTTGTCTTCGGATAAATCAATTCTTTTCACGACCTGATTGGTCTTTGCATCTATCACTGCAATTTCTCCGGAACCTTCAATAGCAACATAAACTTTCTCACTAATTTCAGAAATTGTTTTTTCATTTTTCTGATTTCTAGAATAAACAAGCGCACTGATTCCACCGACCACGACAACGACTGCGATAATTCCAATGATTAGTTTATTTTTCATATGATTATTTTTTTAATAATTTTCTAGACTTTTATCAAGTCCTTCTCAACTCGTTTTAATAGCACGGCATTTACTGCGACGATAATCGAAGACACACTCATCAAGAGCGCCGCAAATTCCGGCCGGAGCATAATACCGAAGCTTGGATACAAGATTCCACCGGCAACCGGTATCGCGAGGACATTGTAGATTGAAGCCCAGAAAAGATTTTGTTTCATTTTACGAACCGTTGCCTTGCTTAAGGTTATTGCGCGAAGGATATCTAGCGGGTCAGATTTCATCAGCACGACTTTTGCTGTTTCAATTGCTACATCTGTTCCTGCACCGATGGCAATGCCCACATCAGATTGAGCAAGTGCGGGTGCATCATTAATGCCATCTCCCACCATTGCCGTGAATTTTCCTTCTTGTTGGAGTTTTTTGACATAACTTACCTTGTCAGCAGGCATCACTTCCGCAAATACTCTTTCTATGCCAATTTGGCTTGCTACTTTATCTGCGGTTATTTTATTGTCACCGGTGATCATCGCGATCTCAATACCCAGTGCTTTCAAACGCTCAACTGCTTTTATCGCAGTAGGTTTTATTGGATCAGCCACACCAATGACGGCTTTGGTAGCACCGTCGACGGCAAGAATCATAATTGTTTCTCCTCGTTCTAAGAATTCGTCTATTTTTTTCGCGAGTGTACCGAGTCCGATGTTGCCATCTTTCATAAGTTTTACGGTACCGATGAGTACTGATTTTCCATCAACTATGGCTTTCACGCCCAGGCCAGAAAGATTTTCAAACTTATCAACAGAGTCTGACAACGTAAGACCATGTTTTTTAAGTTCGTCGAGCACAGCACCTGCCAATGGGTGGGATGATTTTGCCTCTGCCGCACCAACAAGACGAAGTGCTTCGTCTGCATCAAAGTTCTCCACTGTAGCTATAGCAGTTACTTTAGGTTTTCCTTCGGTGAGCGTGCCGGTCTTATCAAGTACAATGGCTTGGATTTTTGAAACCTGCTCAAGGGTTGGGGCATCTTTGATAAGAATATTGTGCTTTGCCCCGAGGCCAGTACCCACCGCCACAGCAGTCGGCGTGGCAAGCCCAAGTGCATCCGGGCAAGCAATAACGACAGTAGCGATAGCAAAAGAAAGTGCAACAAGAAGTGATGCTCCGGCTATAAAGTACCAAATACCAAACACAAGAAGCCCTGATCCAATAGCGCCAATGACCAAGTACTTTGCAAACCTATCGGCAATTCTTTGCCCGGGAGCTTTTGAATTCTGCGCCTCTTCAACCATCGCCACAATTCGAGCAAGAGCAGTATCCTTACCTATTTTTGTTGCTTTAAATTCCACTGATCCGGCAGTGTTGATTGACCCACCAATTACCTGATCTCCGATCTTTTTAGCCGTGGGGATTGATTCTCCGGTAACCAACGATTCATCAATGGCAGTCTCCCCCTCGATAATTTCACCATCTACAGGAACCCTGTCTCCTGGCTTAAGAATAATAATATCGCCAAGCTGCAAATCTTTTGTTGAAACCATTATTTCCTTACCATTTTTGAAGACTCTGGCTTGAGGCGGTACGAGATTGAAAAGGGCTTGAAGTGCATCGGTTGTACCACGACGAGATTTCATCTCCATCCAATGCCCAAACAAGACAAAAGTAATAAGCATCGCAGCCGCTTCGTAGTAAGAATCAGCACTACCGATAAGAGTAAGCAAAACACTGAAGCCATACGCCGCTGTAATGCCAACCGCAATAAGCACGGCCATGTTGAGAGTCTTATTTTTCAGAGCGAAGTAGGTTGAATAGAGGAAAATCCATCCGGAGTAGAAAAATACCGGCGTTGTCAGGATAAAGAGAAGCCACGGGAGCGGTATTGGGGACGGGAGATTAAGCTTTAAAAACTCTGTACCCAAAGGCGAATACAGGATGATCGGAATTGTTAAGAGAAGCGAAAAGAAAAACTTATTCCGAATATCAACCTCCATGAGACGCGCCATCTCCCGACCGGCAAGACCGGTATGATCCATGCCCATCGTCATCGACATACTCATCTTGAACTTCTCCCAAAAATTCATTTTAGATACATCACCCATCACGTGTCCCGAATGGATATCATGTTTCTCGTTATGGTCGCTCCTAACAATCCTCATACTGCACTTAGGGCAAACGCTCAGTTGATCCCGCTGTACTTCTGGATGCATCGGGCAGGTATAAATAACCTTCTCGTCTTTGTTCTGATTATGATGATTGTGATTCATATATTTATATTTATTCCAAGTCCCATTTAAATGAACGCTCGAGGATTCCGCCGACATCCTTGATTTTTAATTCGACTGATGTGGGAGCTGAGCCGATCGCCTCAAAGACCAAAACTCCTTCACGGTGGTGACCGCCGGGGCCTGCCCCATCCCACGCACTCGGCTTATACTCTCTCCCTTGATCATCGGTCAAAACTGCTATCTGCATGAGGTCTTGATCAAGATCTACGGAATGAGTATCAAACACCACATCAAATCTCAATTGATCGGCACTGGCTGAAATCTGTGGTGTGACTTTGACAGTGACCTGTCCCCGTTCATCCGTCTTCGTCTCGGAACCGCCTTGCTTGGTTTGCTGTTGCTCTCCTGTATTCTGTGTCTTGTCTTCGCCAATATCCCGATTGACCACAAAGAAAAAATAAGCGAGGAAAACGGCAACTACGGCTATTAAAATGAATCGTGTGTGTGTCATGTTTGTTTGAATTTAATAATCCTGTTCGCTATGTAAAAAATACCGCCGAGATTGAATAGGAGTCCGACCCAGAAAAGCTCGACCTGATACTGCGCGACAAACGTTACAATGCCAACAGTGCCGAGGATGGGGAGTAAGTTGGCAAGATAATGGGTGCAACAGGAAATCATGGCCACCGTTGAAGTCGTGCCGGTTACGCCCAGTATCTTGCCCTCGCCGTGTATTTCTTTGATGAGCCCCCTCAAGTGCGTATAGAGCCCGATTTGAATGCCAAAACCGGCCGACAGACTCACGATGAAATACCAGAATTGAGAAAATTGGCTTTGAGAAAAACTCCGTCCGGAAACCAGAGTGAGCACCGTAAAATAAACTCCGAGCAGGAGCAAGCTGGAAAGTATTCCATAAAAAGTCGATTTTGCAACACTATTTACCATAGTAACTTTTTGAACCCCAGTCAGGAATGAAGGCCGGAGTTTTACGAGCATGCTCGTCCCACCGATCTCCAAATTCTTTCTTGGCGTCAGCTTCTTCACCCCTAGCAAGGCGCATATACATCAAGACTAGTATCGGAAACATGATAAGCGTAAGAAGCGTTGGCCACTGAATGAGAAACCCAAACATGATGAGCACGAAACCAACATACTGCGGATGGCGCATCCGGGCATAAGGGCCGGTAGTTGCCAGCGTGTGATCGCGCTGGGCTTTGTAGAGCACTGCCCATGCATTTGAGAGGAGTGCGAATCCGATAAAAATGAATACAAAACTCAGGATATGAAAGGGCCCGAAGTGAGGATTGCCGCCCCAGCCAAAGAAGTTCTCTAGCAAGTGACCCATGTCATGGGAGTAGATATCCATGCTAGGGAATCGGGACGAGAGCCAACCGGAAAATAGATAAATCGTGAGCGGAAACCCATACATCTCGGTAAATAGCGCAACGATGAATGCAGAGAACGCGCCGAACGATCGCCAGTCTCGTGAGGTTTTTGGCTTTACAAAACTGAAGGCAAAGATGATAAAGACCAGCGAGTTGATAATAACAAGCGGCCAAAGGCCATAAGCAGGTGAAGTGGGCATATGAGTTAGTAATTATGCTGGTTAGAATCTTGGCGACCTCGACCAGAATCGCCTCCGTGACCACCATGACTCTTATGCATGAAGAAGTGCATCAGCGGACATGCGGCAAGTAAAATGAACGGGAGCCACCCCAATGTGTGCGCTCGATGCTCGGTTACAAGGAAGAATGCTCCTATCACAAGAAAACCGATGAGCACCCAGTGATGCACGCGCATGGCTTTATTGGTTGGCGAATTGTGATTGTTCATAATAATATTTATTGGTTACTTAAAGTGATCCCTTACGCCGTAAAGCATCTGCCTGACGCACCACTTGGCATACATTCGACCAAATAAACGACCAAGCCATGCATTACTTTCGGGGAGATCGTAATCGATAAACACACGCAGATCGGAGATGCCATTACGTGGGGTTATTTCAATTCCTAGACGATAGTGACCGATGACCAAAAGCTTTGGTGTGCCGACCGTTTCCCACGCCTTAAATCGAGGAGGCTCGTAGCGAACTACAACCTCGTCTAAGAACATACTCATGCCGAAAGCCTTGCCGGAAAGTCGTATATGCGAACCGATCTTTTGTCCTCGCCCCTCATCAATTTCAGTTTTCATGCTGCCGCCTCCCATCATCCATGACGATTTGCTCATGTGAGAGGAAAGTCGAGCGTGATCATCCAGATAGGCAAAGACATTTTCCGGTGAGGAACTGACCGGAGCATCTTCGTGGTAATGGTTTTTAAACGTTTTGCCTTCCATGGATTTATTTTCTTACCAAGCTGGAGTTGTGCATCCAGACGATGTACCAAGCAAATATCCATGCGAACACGAACATGTAGATTGCGCCAAGCACGAAACTGTTAAAGCTGATCCATGTAAAGCCGGGTAGCGTTTCAAAAATGGTGTGATGGAGCTGTACTCCGGCCGCTGATCGCCACGGAAGGAATCCGCCTACAAGACAAAGCGCGTAAGCCACCTCCATGCCCAACACGCATTTCCAGCCGTATGATTTAAGTGATAATTGTTCCATATATTTGAATTAGTTGATTAAATAATTTCTCCCTTCTTCTCAAGCATCATGTGATGAATCGTTGCAATTTGAAGCCAGATAGCGGCAAGAAGCGAAGTTATTGCGCACAAGAGCATAATGTCTCTCGTGAGCCCAAACCATACGACATTAGCAGGCCAGACGAGAACAGCGAAAGCTGACATGGCGACACCAACAATTCCTGCGATTATGGAAATAACATGCAATACTTTTGATAGTTTCATATATTTAGGTTTATTTATTGGATAAATTATATATCCTGATTAATTCTTTGACGGCTTTCTCATCTCCACCCTTGCTCTGCATTTGATGCTTTACATGCGAGCGCAAGTGATTTTCCAAGAGAAAGCTATCGAGGCTTTTGAGCGACCTTTGAATGGAGAGCGATTGCTCCAAAAGGATGGGGCAATACTCTTCTTTCTCAATAGCCTTAACGAGACCGTCAAGCTGTCCCTTAAGAATCTTTGCTCGGTGAAGGGCACGACTCTTTAACTTTTGATCTACTTTGTGATGCATATTTTTGATAGGGTTATTAATGATTTTATCAACCTACTCATAGGGTATACCCCCACACCCTATTTTTCAACAACAGCCCTGCTGTGGGTAACTAAAGAAAACTTTTTTGTGGGGCGTGCCGGTTTCCGGCACGGCGGCGAGGCAGCTTCATCGGGGGGGGGGTACTCAAAGTAGGTTCGTCCAAGGTTCAGAATTCCCAACCAACAAACCATTGACTCCATCCTAATTTCAGGGTAGAGTTTTTTTAGGACTTTCGCCGCAGGAGTGGCGCAACATGCGTTTGCCGCACAGGCTTCGCACGAGGTGAGTTCTTATGATGAAGCGGGTGGTGTTAACAGCGACGGTCTTTCTGTCCATGGATGCCGAGGCAAGCCGAATCGACTATTCGGCGACCCATGAACGCGCCTCCACGGAGGCGTTCGAACCCGCGGTATGCCCATCAGGCGTTCCTGCGGGTAGCGTCTGCCAAATCCGCACGGTGTTCAAGTCCGATCTCCAGCGGATCTTTGGCGATCGGCTCGATGAGCCCGATCGCGAGCTCGTCTGGGTCGTCTTGCGCCAGCTTTGTGTCGATGGAACATGTTCCGGGGAGCTCTTCTGGGACATGGGTAGCGCAGGTCGGCATGACGCGCGTCTATCCGACAAGCGTGGCTACAAGACCAAGCGACTCTACGGCATGAAGGGAAGCTATGTTTTCCGCTATCGACCTTCGTCGCCGGCGGTCGATAAGGTACCTGGTGTGACTGACGAGGTGGTGCCGCCGTGCATCACACGCAAGTATGTGCGTATCACGGGCTGGTCTTCGGAGGGTGTAGGAAGGATCATCCTCCGCCCTACGGGCGGAAAGCGACTTCATGTCGTCGGACCCGGCGAGCAGGACTACACGCACAAGGAGCGGCACACGACGCGCATCAACGGGTGTAGCGACTAGCCACATCAGCAGTCTCCAGTAGTTTGGGGCCGCTTCCCACCGGGGAGGCGGCTTTTTTCTTTATCCACAGAGTATGGGAATGCTTATCTCTTTCTTGATATAATAGTATAAAGGTCAAATATCTCTTTAGTTTAGTCGAAGTTAGGTTATTTTTATTTAATAAACAATATCTATGCAAGACAAGTTAGGACAAATTGGCGTTGATGCTCTTCGCGATGCATCAAGCGCTCTTCTCACAGGTATCGCAACATTCTTGCCGCGCTTTGTCGTGGCGATCTTCGCGTTTGTCGTTCTCTGGATAGTCGCAGTTATGGTTGGCCGATTGGTCGAGCAGGTTGTGCGCGCTCTCAAACTCGATTCTCTTTTGGAGAGTCTTGGCGCAGAGGAGCCAATCAGTCGCGCTGGCTACAAGCTCAATACGGGCGCTTTCTTGGGTGGACTCGTGCAGTGGTTCTTCATTATCATCGGTTTCTTGGTTGCCACCAGCGTTATGCAGCTCACCGCTGTCAGCGACTTTCTCGCAAGTGCTGTGTTGGGGTATATCCCCAATGTTATCGTAGCCGCACTCATTGTGATCGCAGCGGCTCTCTTGGCTGATGTCGCACAAAAAGTGGTGCGCGGTTCAGCGCAGGCAGCCAGCATGCCATCAGCGTCATTTATTGGCGCTATCGCAAAGTGGTCTATTTGGGTATTCGCTATCTTGGCGGCGCTCTTCCAGCTCGGTGTCGCAGGCGCTCTCATCCAGACAGTGATCACCGCGTTTGTAGCCATGCTCGCTTTGGCGGGCGGTCTCGCCTTCGGTCTCGGTGGCAAAGAGCATGCCTCTGAGTTCATCTCAAAGCTCAAGCGCGACCTCAAATAAGAGCAATTTTGACCTTCTAAAACCCCCCCCCGCATGCGGGGGGGGGTGCTTTGTCCACAAAGGTCTATTAGGGTTATTGACATATAGTTTTGTGGGGAGTACAATGCCTCTACGAATGAATACGGTTTCTACACGAAACATTTTTGTGAGCGGACGGCCGTAAGGTCGCTATGGTGCTTAATTTCTAGCATCCTCCGCTCGGAGGATGTTTTCGTTTCTGAGCGATTGAATCTTTGAAAATTTGGCAAGAATCTAAATTAGTAAGGGTAATATATGCATTTTCTAACGGAGAACCTAAGAGCGTATGGTGGATGCCTAGGCTTCAAAAGGCGATGAAGGACGTGGCTTGGCTGCGATAAGCGTCGGGGAGGTGTCGAGCAACCTTTGATCCGACGATGTCCGAATGGGGAAACCCTCTATGACGAAAATTCATAGAATCTTGCGCATAAGAGCGTAAGGAGCGCACCCAGGGAAGTGAAACATCTCAGTACCTGGAGGAAAAGAAAAGAATGAAATATTTAGAACACTGGCCTAATACCAATTGGGGCAAGTGTTTTAAATGTTTCCCATTCCCCTAGTAGCGGCGAGCGAAAAGGGATCAGCCCAAACCTTTCACCGTGTATCTGTTGGTTTACCAACAGATACATAGAAAGGGGTTGTAGGGCGATATATTCTCGTAAGAGAGATAAGTTACAAAAGTTGGTATGTAGCAGAAGGTGGCTGGAAAGCCCCGCCAGAGCAGGTGATAGCCCTGTAAGCGAAACACATCATCACTTATTTTATATCGTTCCTGAGTACTTCGACACATGTCAGGGTCGGAGGAATCCGGCAGCACTACACTGCCAAGGCTAAATACTTTTGAAGACCGATAGTGAACAAGTACCGTGAGGGAAAGGTGAAAAGCAGCCCGGTAAGGGCGATGAAATAGTATCTGAAACCATATGCTTACAAAGAGTCGGAGCTCCCTTTGCAGCAATGCAAAGTGCGGGTGACGGCGTGCCTATTGAAGAATGAGCCAACGAGTTATCGTAGATTACGTAATCTAAGTTCCCTCAGGGAACGGAGGTGGAGCGAAAGCAAGTCTGAATAGGGCGAATATCAATCTATAAACTTGCCTCGGCTTTGCGCAAGCAAAGACGGGTCGGTTTATGGGTTGAACGTAGTATACGATAGACCCGAAGCCAGGTGAGCTTACCATGACCAGGGTGAACATTTGGGAAACCAGATGGGAGGCCCGAACCGGTGAGCAGTGCAAAACTCTCGGATGAGTTGTGGTAAGGAGTGAAAAGCTAATCGAACCTGGT
>ERZ1292623.3464-Hain-H51-01um-R1-3464-length-13449-cov-7_pt1 | contig 13449 bp, 12 predicted proteins | sample MGYA00564398_ERZ1292623 | MGnify/ENA primary metagenome ERZ1292623 (study PRJEB36523, sample SAMEA6512633) | groundwater metagenome | collected 2019-01-07 | study: AquaDiva: Metagenomics assemblies of 32 groundwater samples
AAACCTGCTTATTTAGTTGATATTATTCTACAGTTACCAGCACATAGGTTGTAGAGTTATCACCATCAAAATCCTTTGTTGTAAAAGAAACATTATATGTACCTGAATTAAATGTGTGTTGTGGATTTTGTTGTGATGTGTTTCCTCCATCAGTGAAATTCCATGCATATGTTAGTGGAGTATCCCCTCCAATTACTGTTCCAGTAAAATTCACAGTTAATGGCCCAACTCCGGAACTTGGATTAGCAGATGCTGATGCAACTGGCTGACTATCGGTCACATTCAATGAAAATAAAGTGCTTCTTACTTTTCCATCTCCGCTTCCTGTAATATTAATCACATATTCTCCTACCGGTGTTGTGGAATACGTCAAAACTGTAAAATTAGATGTATAAACTGGGCTACCGCTAGATGGAGTAAAATAACATAACGCTCCACTAGGACAGTTAGTAGCTGATAGAGCCACACTTTGTGATGTGCCCCCCAACAAGTTTACATTAACAGCAGTAAGCGTGCTTCTTGCTTGAGCAATAGTTGCGCTATTAGGAGATACAGACAAAGAAAAATCAAATGGTGTGTAAGTCACGTTAACAGGCACCCAGTCTAATCTACAGACTGGATTTGAGCCCGATGTAGGCTTCTTAAAGCAAGTTACATTTACTAAAAAATTAGTGTTATTTAGTTTTTGAGGTGTCCATGACAAATCATTTGTTACATCTATATTAAAAGTTTGCTCTGCTGTGTTACCCCCAACTACATGGCTTGGACCATAAGTAACGCCACCATCCCCACTTACTCGTACGTTAATAAAACCCCTAACATTACTAGCAAAGAAATCAGCTCTTACTTTCACACTATCTATTTTCGAGCTATTTGTAATTGAAAACCCATAATTGTTCCATCTTCCAGAACCATTTAACGAATTTGTTGCTGTGAATGTAGCACGATTAGCATCATTTACAAAAGCATTAGTACATGAACCCCATTGACCATTACAAGCTGTTGGAGAATTTTGTGATGTTGCCGCAAAAACAATTAATGCAGAACTTAACAAGAATAAGAATAGTATCACAACTTTTTTTTTCATTAATTAACTTTAAAGATCTAGCTTATATTTAAGCATTATTGGTTTGTGTTTTATTATATCAGACTCCAGTATATTTACTCCCAAAATACTTATATACTACTTATTCCAGAAAGTCTGTATGGCAACGATTGGAGAGAAAGCACCGGAATTCACATTACAAGCTTATCAGGCTGGAAGTTTAACAAAAGTTTCATTACATGATTTTAAAGGTAAATGGGTCGTGCTGTTTTTCTACCCATTAGACTTTACTTTTGTATGCCCAACTGAAATTAAAGGATTTCAATCAAAATTAAATAAATTTAAAGAAGCAAACGCTATTGTTATTGGAGCAAGTACAGATTCAGAACATTCACATAAAGCATGGTTTGAAAGAGACATGCCAGAAGTTAAATTTCCTGTATTAGCTGATACTGCCCACACTTTAAGCAGAGATTACGATGTTCTTATTGAAGAGAAAGGAATAGCTTTGAGAGGGACATTTATTATAGACCCAGATGGTATATTACAGTATAAAGTTATATCTAATCTTAATGTTGGCAGGAGTATTGAAGAAACTTTAAGAGTTCTGAAGGCTTTCCAAACAGGCGGGTTGTGTGCTGTAGACTGGAAGCCAGGTGATGATAATTTACATCCTTAGTTTTAGACAGTATATAACATGGTAACCGTTCAACAATCTAAATCTGTTGGTGTTCAAGAAGCATTTCAAAGAAGATTAGACAATTAACTCGTAACTCTTTAGATAGCAATATTGAGATAGGCAGATTTTTGATAAAGTATTTTCTTGTTGCTCCTTTTTTTGCTTTTTCTGGTATAACGCAGAGTCTGTTGATGTTAGTCATGTATTTTTCGTATCTTTTGTTGTTGTAGATATCGTTTTCTGCCATGCTTGTTTCTCCCTTGCACAGCGTTGTTTATATTATTTAGGCACTAGCAGCTTGGAAAACATGTGGTATGCACTGGCCGTGCTAAAGTCAAAGCTATCACTTTATTTTTTCTAAATCAGATAGTAGTTTCTTGTTTCTTTCGAAAATTTTGCCATCAACCATACCAAAAACCCCTTGTAGCTCATCTTTAAATTGCTTGGAGTTAATTTGATGTAATATCTTAGAAAGTCTTTCTTTTAAGTCGTATCGTTCAGAGATTTCTTTTTTTACCCAGAGTTTCTCTTTCACAAGAGTAATCAAGAAAAAAAGATCTCTGATATCAGTTTGTCGACACGCAATGAATTTCATCACAAACAATGCATCAGCATCAATAATTCTCAGCTTTAGCCGTTCGCTAAATGTTTTCCCTTGTAGTTGTCGAACAGCAGAATGCTCGAAAACCCAGTCAGCAGAGAATTTCGCATTAGTCTGTCGATCCAAAATTTCGCCGATCAGAATGTCCATACTTACTTTGAAGTTTTTTCCTAGGTTTTTCTCGTATCGCTCAAAACCTCCATCATAAGGAATTCCATGATGGTTTTTTATCTTATCATATCCTACTTCAAAAAGAGCCCGAGAGATCCCTTGGAGCACACTTTTATCCTTAATCACAACATCACAGTCCACAGAGAATCGGGGCAGCGTATAGGCATTGACTGCATACCCTCCAACCACGACAAATTCATGATTCCTAAGTTTTTTCAATGTCGCAAAGATTTCTTTCTCTCTAAGTGTTAGCTGTTCCATACTTCTCCTTCATATAATGATAAGGATACGCATAGAAACTATTTGATTTTGCAATCTTTTCTGTTGCGCTTAATGTTTCTACACATAAGTCATCTTTTTTTGTTGACTTTAAGGTCTTTACCGTGATGAAAATGACAAACTCTCCAATGGTTGTACCAGTATTCACATAATTCGGCACCCTATAACGATTAAAAAATGCCCTCCAGAAATTCAAATCTTTCCTTAAAACTTTGATATAATACGGAGATTTCTCTCTTCCTCGTTGAACGTAGGAATAATCCGACCAAATTTCTATTGCCGATAATCCTGTAAAGGCATATGGTCTCTTTGCTTGTTTGATGATTTGAGGGACTTTAAACTCTAATAATCCCATTAAGATCTCTTCAGGGCGTATGCACTTATACGAATTTGAAGAAACTTTCTTGATCCAACCGTTATTGACCAACAAAGCAAAAATTTTCTTCTTCATACTCTGTCTAACAATCCAATCTAATTCTGACTGAGAAAATTCCTCATGTGCGCCATGTTTCGAAAAGAACAAAGCGTATGCTCTTAATCCATAGCCTGGAATCTCATTGTACATGGTTACCTAATAGGTAACCTTATATTTAAAGGTTTCGGAATCCTGAGCTGTAAAGTAAACAATGATCAAATTTTTGCGGTCGAAGGAATATATCAGCCTGCTGTAGACTGGAAGCCCAGCGATGATAATTTACACTCTTGATTATTTTATAACCATACTATTTTTATCCTAAATAGGATCAAAAATAGAGAAATTTTCTATAAATCATCCTAAATAGAAATATTTATAAGATATTAAGTACTAAGATTTGTATGGTTACTAAATACGACATATTCGAGATAATCCACCAAAATCATGCACCTATTAAACCAGCCGAGATAGTCAAAAGATTAAAGAAAGATAAATCTTTTTACAAGAATATCTATAGGATTATTAATCAATTAAAAAAAGAAGGATTCTTAGTTAAGAAAAATCATGGGTTTGAATCAAAGAATTCAGAAAAATCTAAAATGCTTTTTGACTTAATTGCCTATTGTTTGCATAATGGGATTAACTATAATTATCTTCTAGATGAAAGATTAGTTAGTTTCTTAAATTCAGCTATTAACAAAAAAGAGTTTCAACAAAAAGACTTTAGTATAGACTCGAAAACTTTTAGTAAGTATATAGCCATCCTAAACAAGTTTGGATTGCTTCTCATAATATCCAGAAAACCTCTCAAGGCGAGGTTATTTTATAATACTCTAATTAACAACTTACTTGTTTATTTTGGGTACAAACAAACATCCATAAAACTGTTTAATGTTGACTATTTAGACCACATAGAAAAAGAGCTTATTTTATTTAAAAGATTAAAGAAAAATAATGAATCTGGATATAGGAAGATTGTTAGCGAATTTGAAATATTTTTTATTCAACATAGCTTATCATTAGAAGGTAACCCCATAACACTTCCTGATACAATAAAAATCTTAAAAGACGAAATTATTCCAAAGGATCTAAGGAAAGAAGACATTGATGAGGTTCAAAATTATCAAAAAGCTATTCATAAAATGTTGAAAGATGCAACAGGCAAAAAACCGTTAACAAAAGAGTCTATTTTAGAGTATCATAGACTTGCTATGGAGCATAAGCATAAAATTGCTGGGGCAATAAGAAAAGAATCTGTTTATATCAAGAACAATCCAAACTTTAAGATCACTAAAGTATCAGAAATCGATAAAGAATTAGATAAGCTATTAAAAGAATACAATAAATTTATGGATAAGAAGGATCCTCCTATCAAAGATATAATCAATTTTTCTGCATATTTTCATAATGAATTCCAACATATCCATCCTTTTTTAGATGGCAATAGCAGGACTACAAGACTGCTAACTTTTCACTTGTTACAATCTCATGGAGTGCCAATTCTAGATATTCCGCTTGGATTATTGGATGAGTATTTGGAGCACACTAAAGGATCTAATGAAAGATTTGATAAAAGCCTATTTGAAATGCTACAAAGAATAATCTTATTCAATCTAAAAAAGATAAACTTTCTGTTAAGTTAAACAAGCATAAAGGGCTAAGTTTTAAATTATATGCGCTGGCCGGGGTTCGAACCCGGGTCAGAGCGTTGGCAACGCCCTATGCTAACCACTATACTACCAGCGCATTGTTCAGACTCACTAATTATTATTTAAAAAGTTTTTGTAATGAGGTACCTGCTAGGACTAATCCCAACACCGAATGTTGCTTCTATTTTAATGTTATCATGCACTACTTCAATCTCTGGATTAAGCTGATCAAGTCTCTTTCCAGTTATATCACCCAAATGCTGCAAGAATCCATTTAATTCATCAGACGTATTGTACAAAATGTTGGTTGTCATCTCTTTTCCATTAATTTCTACAACAACAGGCTTTCCAGGACCATCACAAATTATTTTTTTTACGTTTTTATCTTTTAATAAAGGATCAATCTTACCATAAAATAATATATCCCTCCATGCATAGTATTTTATTGAATTATATTTCTCAGTATCAAATACTATACCTTTTTTTAAAAAGATTTTTTCTACTAACGGTTTTAAAAATGAATCATCTTTGACTATGTTCACATTTTTTTCTACATCTTTTCTTATACTTTTATATAACTCCGCTATAACACCCTGTTCAACCAAAGGTTCCGCCAAGTTGTATTTACCGCCACTTATTTCTACACTAGCTAGCGGTTTATTACCCACCAAGATTATAGGGTAAGAAGTATTTTTCTCCTGTGTTGGATAATCAAGCACGGATTCTAACCCGGAGTCATTCGGACTTGGAGCCTCTGGTATTTCTGGCTTTAACCTAATAGCTGGTTTTTTTAATTCTTTAGTATACAATGGTTTTATTGGACCTTTTGGTGGTATGTTTGGTTTTATGTTTTTTTGAGGCAATGGTTTTATCATTTTAAGCGGCGGTATTAAATCTTTAGCTGGCTCATGCATTAACGGGCTTACAACTCTTCTTTGAAATAATGGTTTTATAGGTTCTGGCAGATGGATATTCGGTTTTACTATCTTTAATGCAGGAGTTATATCACTAACAGCACCCTGCATTAACGGGCTTACAATTTTTCTTTGAAATAATGGTTTTATTTGTTTGTCCATAATACTGGGAGATAATACTCTTTTATCCAATACATTTTGTTCTATTTGTTTGCTTACCTGTTTCGGTGTTGGTTTAGATCGCTCTGATGCTTTTATCAATCCATAAAGAAATCTCTTTGCAAACTTACCACCATTACTGATTGGTTTTTCTTCTAGAATATGCAATATCTCTCTTAAGTGCTCTAATCTCTCTTTCTCAAATTCGTCTCTTAAGAACTTAATGTCTTCCATATCAAAAGTCTGATCTAGGCAATGGTTTTGGAGGGAAGTTATCTTCCACATTAACTCTTTCTCTTACATATCTCTCCAATAAGATCAACCCTCTTGCAATATTCTTATTTTGTTCTAATAAACTGTCTAATTTTCTTCGTAATGGTTCATCAGATCCAGATTCTATATGTTTTGCTGCTTCTTCAAATAATGATACCATTGCATCTATCCTGCTAGTTAAACTGTTGATTGATTTGATAAGCTCTGTCGTTTTATGTTGAAGGGCTAAAGAATTATCTACAAGTTTTTCAATAACGTCCTGAGAAGATTTTACCACTTTTATCTGCCTCCATTCCTAAATAGCTTAAACAATTTGACTATAAAAAAGTTGTGGTTAAAATTACTGTAAAGCTAACGTCAGCTTGTTCAATATTTTTATTCACTTTGCTACATTAACTGTTGAATCCAAGATTAACTACATCATCCCTGGAGGCATACCATCCATACCATGAGGCATTCCAGATGATCCTCCACCTTTATTTGCACCAGCTATAACATCATCAATTCTTAATATTAATTCAGCAACTTCAGAAGCACTTGAAACCGCCTGAGTCTTAATACTTAATGGTTCTATAACCCCCAATTTCCATGCATCTACCACTTTACCTTTAAACACATCAATACCAGCCCACTTCATTTTTTTATCATGATGTGATTTTAAGTCAGTAAGCACATCAATTGGGTCAAGACCTGCATTTTCTGCAAGAGTCCGCGGAATAACTTCAAGTGACTCAGCAAAAGCTAAAACTGCTAATTGTTCCCTGCCACTTAAGCTATTAGCATAAAGACGTAACTGTCTTGCTACTTCAACCTCTGACGCTCCAGCACCAGCCACAACCTTACCGCTCTTTATTGCTGCACACAAATCACCCAATGCATCTTTTACTGCTCGTTCTACTTCTGCAACAACATGCTGTGTTCCACCGCGCACTAAAAGTGTTACCGCTTTTGGATTTTTACATTCTTTTACAATTGTCATTTCTTCATCATTTATCATCACTGATTCAACAACACCAGCATATCCAAGATCTTCCTTTTGCAGCTCCTTGACGCTGGATATAACATTAGCACCAGTTGCTCTTGCTAACTTTTCCATATCAGAACTTTTAATTCGCCTTGCTGCATATACCCCCGCTTTTGCCAGATAATGCTGCGCCAAGTCATCTATTCCTTTTTGGCATAAAACCACATTAGCACCAGTTTTAATTACAACATCCGTCATTTTTTTTATCATGGACTCTTCCTGCTCAAGGAAAGCCTGTAATTGTGATGGGTCACTAATCTGAATCTTAGCATCAGTTTCAGTTGATTTTATTTCTAAAGCCGCATCTAGCAATGCTATCTTTGCATTTACTACCCGCTTAGGCATAGCACTATGCACTTTTTCTTTATCTAACAATATCCCTTTTATCAGCTCGGATTTTTCTATGCTTGATCCGGTTTTTGCTTCAAGTTTTATATAAGCTATATTTATTGTTTTATCTTCATCTCTAATCTGCTGGACTGCCTGAACAGCTAGCCTAGCTAAATGCTCTTTTGCACTTTCCCCGCCTTTACCGGTCATTGCTGTTACTGCTATTTTTTGTAAGATCTGGTCTTCATTTTTAATATCCTCTGCTATTTCTTCAAATATTTTTAGCGCTTTATCTGCTGCGAGCCTATACCCCCTAGCAATCACAGTTGGATGGACATCTTTATCAAGTAATGTCTCAGCATTTTTTAATAATTCTCCAGCTATAACCACCGCAGTTGTTGTACCATCCCCTATCTGATCTTCCTGAGTCTTTGCTACTTCTACAAGCATCTTCGCAGCTGGATGTTCTATACCCATCTCTTCTAGAATTGTTACACCATCATTTGTAATAGTAATATCCCCAAGCGAATCAACTATCATCTTATCCATGCCCTTGGGGCCTAGAGTTGTACGAACTGTTTCCGCAACCTGTTTTGCTGCGGCGATATTATTTCTTTGAGCATCTTTGCCTATAGTTCTCTGATATCCTTCAGGTAAAATAAATATTGGTTGTGTCTGCGCCATTTTTGTTATTAATTTTCTTAAAAATTTCTGTTTAAAGCATGGTCAGTACTATATAAATATTACTGCATAGCAAAAATATCGATATTGTATGATAAATATGTTTATTACTCCATATTTTAAAAGTTAAGTAATGAGAGAGAAACTGAGCAAACCAAAATTTATTTTTATATCAGGAGGGGTGATTAGCAGCGTTGGAAAAGGAATATTCACTGCCTCTCTTGCATGTCTTATTGAATCTCAGGGGTATAAGGTTGAAGCTATTAAGATTGATCCATACATAAACGTTGACGCTGGTACTATGCGCCCAACTGAACATGGAGAGGTATTTGTAACAGCTGACGGCTTTGAAACCGACCAAGATCTTGGCAGTTATGAACGATTTTCTTCAATGATAACCACCCAAAACCAAAGCTTGACTACTGGACAAATATACCTCAAAGTGATTAACGATGAAAGAAGCGGTAAATTCAATGGAAAATGTGTTGAAGTTGTTCCACACATACCACAAGAAGTAATAAAAAGAATTTGTAAAGTTCAATCAGAAAAAAACGCTGATTTTGTCCTTGTTGAAGTAGGCGGCAGCGTGGGAGAATATCAAGCATTTCCATTTCTTGAAGCATCACGCATGATGAAGGGCTTGGGGATGGATACTGCTCAGATACATGTTGGTTATATTCCAACACCTACAATGGTTGGAGAACAGAAAACTAAACCTATACAAGAATCAATTAAAAAACTTAGAGAACAATGCGGAAATCCTGATTTTGTTGTAGCAAGAAGCCACGATGCATTAGATAATGTTAGAAAACAAAAAATATCAATGAGCTCCGGTCTTCCTTTAAGCCATATTATCAGCGCTTTTGATGATGACTTGATTTATCGTATTCCATTAAACCTTGCCAACCAAAATTTACATACTAATTTACTGCACTTATTTGGACTACCATTTGATATGAATAACTGTTTGAAAGAATGGCGTGAAATGGTGGCACATATTGAAAAGTTACAAAGTGGAGATAAAATAATTAAGATCGGGATTGTTGGCAAATATTTTAGCAACGGAAATTTTAGTTTAAGTGATAGCTACATAAGTGTTATTGAAGCTGTAAAACATGCTTCATGGCACAATGATAATAATGTAAAAATTTGTGCTATTAACGCTAAAGATTTTGAAGATAAAATAAAAGATATTGATTACTTAAAAGAGTTTGATGGTATCATTATACCGGGTGGGTTCGGTGACTCTGGTATTAGCGGCAAAATTGAAGCAATTAAATTCTGCAGAGAAAATAAAATTCCATTCTTAGGATTGTGTTTAGGCATGCAACTTTCTGTGATTGAATTCGCAAGAAATGTTTTAAACCTTAAGGATGCTAACTCCACTGAATTTCATCCCAGCACTACAAACCCGGTTATATCTTTGTTAGAGGAACAGCTTAATAATGTAAGCCAACACCATATTGGCGGTACTATGAGGCTTGGCAGTTATACTGCCCGATTAAAAGCTGGAACAATTGTATCAGGAGCTTACGCATCATTAACTACCACTGAACGCCATAGACATAGATGGGAAGTTAATAATAAATACAGAGCTGATTTAGAAGCTGCTGGTTTAGTTGTTTCAGGAGTTTATGAACAAAAAAATTTAGTTGAATTTATTGAATTACCTCAAAATAAGCATCCTTTCTTTGTGGGAACACAAGCCCACCCAGAATTTCAATCAAGATTTTTACGCCCAAGTCCTTTATTTAATAAATTTATTTCAGCTGTTATTAAAAACAAAGGCTAAAACTTCTTAAGCTTCAATGTTGGAAAGAACATAACCTCTTTTATGTTAACTGCATCTGTAAAAAGCATTATCATCCTATCAACCCCTATCCCAAGACCACATGCGGGTGGAAACCCATATTCTATTGCTTCTAAGTATTCGTAATCTGTTTGTTGAGCCTCTTCAAACCCAGCCTCTTCTTTTTTCTTTTCTTCAATAAATCTTTTACTTAATTCTTGAGGGTCATTTAGCTCAGAGTAATTATTCCCGATTTCTGATCCAAACGCGAATACTTCAAAACGCTGAGTGAACCTTTCATCAATGCATCTTTTTGCTAAAGGTGAAACTTCTACCGGATAATCATATATTATTACCGGCTGGATCAATTTATCTTCTACTATCTCCTCAAAAACAAAAGCTATCATTTCACCAACAGTACTCATCTTATCTAGCTCTGCAAGTTTTTCTTTTGGTATATTCATTTTTTTAATTGCAGATTTTGCTTCTTCTTTTGTTTTCCACTTTAATGGATCTATACCACTGAATTTTTCTACTGCTTCAACTAATTTATACCTTTTCCATGGCCGCTTAACATCAAGGGTATGGTCTTTAAATTTTATCTTAGTCGTACCAAATAATTTTTTGGCAATAGCCTCAAATAATTCTTCAATTAAGTCCATCCCATACTTATAATCTTTGTATGCAATTTGTGCTTCAAACATTGTAAACTCCGGGTTATGATCAAAGTCTATCCCTTCATTTCTAAATACTTTAGTGATCTCATATACTTTTTCTATACCACCAACTAAAATTCTTTTAAGATACATCTCATCTGATATTCGCAGATAAAAATCATTTTTTAGTTCATTATGATGAGTAACAAACGGTTTAGCAAATCCGCCGCCATAAATTGCCTGGAGAGTTGGAGTTTCTACTTCTACAAATCCTCTTTCATTAAAAAATGCCCTTAACTCTGTGATTATCTTAGTTCTCAACAACAATCTTTGTTTGACTGACGGATTCATTATCATATCTAAATATCTTTTTCTATATCTTTCTTCTACGTCTTGAATCCCATGCCATTTCTCAGGTAGCTGTCTTAATCCCTTTGTTAATATGCTAAAATCTTTAACATAAACACTTATCTCGCCGGTCTTTGTTGTAAAAATAGTGCCTTTCGCTCCGATTATATCACCAATATCTAATAGTTTTATTAAACTATACGCTTGTTTTCCTACGTCATCTTCTCTGAAGTATATCTGTATCCTTGCAAACTGGTCTTGTAAATGCATAAATGTTGCTTTCCCCATGCCTCTTAATTGAACTATTCTTCCTGCAACACTCACTAAATCCTTTGTTTTTGTTTCTTTGTCTAAATGTTTATATTTTTCAAGCAAATCTTTTGAGTGATCTTTTTGATCAAACGAATAAGCATAAGGATTAATTCCTTTTTTTCTTAGATCGCTTAATTTTCTTTCTCTTTCTTTTATCAAAGAGTCACTATATTTTTGCTGCATGGTAATAAGACCATATGTATTTATTTAAGGATTATGGTAGCGGTTGGTGCAGCCTATGAAAAATGCAATACTTCAACCTAACTGATGGAGAGTTACCTGAAGACCAGCCTTATAATTGATATTTTTTAAACAACTTAAATCCAGAACAGTTGAAGCAACACAAAGAACAAGATCAAAAAGAATTCCTAAAGAAAAGTTACAAATTTTCGATGATATGAAAGATGAGTTTTCTTCTAAAATTGAAACTATTTCCTAGACGGGCATATCCAGACCAGCCATAAAATGTTTTCAACACTGACCGTTTTGAATTCACATTGAAACTACACCCGTCAAGTAAGCTATTGATTCTTGCATAGATCTTTTGTTTATTCCTTCGTAAAATTATCCGATGATGATAAAAATTCTTAAATCCTAGAAAACGGATTCCAGTTTGTAGAAGAACAATTTTACATTTATCTGGATGTAATTCTAAGTGAAGAGCCTTCAAGAATTTGTTAATTTTGGTTTCATAAATAATTAATGTTTCTTTTGATTGATGGAGAATAATAAAATCATCAACATAGCGTATGTAATATTTAGCTTTCAATTTATGCTTAACAAACTGATCAAGTTCATTTAAGTAAATGTTTGCAAAGAACTGGCTCGTCCAGTTTCCAAGTGGCATGCCCTTTCCTTCTTCCTCTCCATGATAATTGTTTAATATTTTTCTGATGAGCCAAAGAACGTTCTCATCTTTAATATACTTTTTAATCATGTCAAGAAGAATTTCTTGATCTACTGTTTGAAAATAATGTTTGATATCCGCTTTGAAAATATAACAACTCTTTGTGTTGTTCTTTGTTACTTTCCGTTTAAATTGATCAAACCTCCTCAATGCTAAAGATGTTCCTTTTCCAACTCTACTTGCATAACTATCATAAACTAACTTAGGATCAAAAATAGGATGAATAATATTAATCAACGCATGATGCACAACACGATCACGGAAATCACTAACACAAATCTTTCTTGTCTTTGGATCTCTCAAAATAAACTGCTTTAATAGCTGCGGAGTGTAAGTCTTATTTTGTAATTCTATAAGCAATTTAGAAAGTTCTTCCTCGTAATGCTCTTCAAACTTTTGAACGCTTGCGCGATAGGTCTTTCCTTCTTTTGCTTTGTCATATGAAGCTTTTAGGTGTTCATAGGTACATAATTGTTGCCAAAGATGGTTGTATGTTTTCATGGTAAGCTCCGAAGAGAGTGTCCATTCACGAGCAGGCCTATTGTCATTGTTGTTGGCATTGATGTTGAAGTTGTTGTCGTTCGAACCCAACAGCAAAGCTCAGTAGCCTTGTCATCCTTCCGTTCACTGCTCCTTTAATGTTCACATGTGATGTTACATAATTATCGGAGCTGTATTTTATGACATTACTGCCTTGATAACAAGACGTGTGGGCAACTCTCTCAGCCAGATGCAATTTAATTGCATGATAGGCATCGGAGTCAACCTGTTGTTTATGAGAAATTAGTTAAAGCTTTTGCTATTCTATAAAGTTTCATTTTTTAAACCTTTATCTCCTATGAAATCACCCGCGCCCACCCACGAGCAGGCCTATCGACATCGTTGCTGGCATCGATGATGAAGTTGAGGACCAAACCCAACAGCAAAGCCCGTCGTTGCTCTCTTGCCGGTACACCAAACCGATACAAGTACGAATACTCTTCAAACAATTCATAAAAAACTTCCTCCACAACACTAGCCCCTGCATTGAATGATAATCGTGCCACTTCCTCCTTGTCAGTAGCTTCACTCAAATACCCACCCTCACCGCGTAATACTCCATCCATCGAATACTCATTTGGGCTTCCAACTTCATGCAACACCCTATCAACACTACCAGCCTGATAGACTAAACAAGTGCTAGTCATCATCCACGGTTTTGATGAACCAAAATCTTT
>ERZ1292623.3465-Hain-H51-01um-R1-3465-length-13449-cov-5_pt1 | contig 13449 bp, 16 predicted proteins | sample MGYA00564398_ERZ1292623 | MGnify/ENA primary metagenome ERZ1292623 (study PRJEB36523, sample SAMEA6512633) | groundwater metagenome | collected 2019-01-07 | study: AquaDiva: Metagenomics assemblies of 32 groundwater samples
GGCAAGGAGAAAAAATGGAAGGTGAGCGCGAACAGCCGATGTTTGCTTTATTGGTTCGTCCGAATGACAAGCTTCGACAAGATATTGTCAGCGAAAGAATTACAGCTGCTATTGTGGCAGGTTATCGGAATTATATGCCAGATCATGAATTAATACTGTGTTGTCATCGTGAACCATGGGCTGTGCTTGCGGATATTGTTGAGATTAAAATGTTGCGTCTGTATGGTATTTCATGCAGAGATATTGAAGCGGCTGGTTATAGCACGAGAGAGGAAATGGCAAGGGAATTTCAAAAGTATTGTCCAAACCTTGACCAGAATACGCCGTTTACCGTAATTCGGTGGCAAAACGTTCGCGGCAAATTGGTTGATGATTTCAAAAGAAAAGAGGAGTTGGAGCATAGCGAAGATTATTGCACTTAATCGCCATATAAATCCGTTTACTTACGTGAACGGATTTTTTAATATGGTATAATTTAATTAAATTTATTAAAGGTCATTTTTCAAAGTGCTACGGAGCAGTTTTTGTATTAGGCATTCTTGTACATTCTTAATTTATAATCTTTGAAACCAAGTTTTTTCCACGCGGCCACCGCCGCTTCATTTCTAGCGTCTACCGAGAGTTCAATGCGTTTTATTCCCTTTTTATTGAACCAGGCAAGCGCTTCATTAAAAAGCAGCCGCAAAACACCCCGTCTTCTGTATTGTTCGGCCACTGTCGCGTCCGCTATAGCGCCGATTTTATCTTCCGTCGCGTAAAACGGCGTTTCTTCAATCGTGCCGATAATATATCCCAAAACAGCGTTGTCCTCCTCCGCCACCAATAAAATTTTATCGCGGCTTGTGGCTGCTTCGTTTATATAATCGCGCAGATTGCGATATTGGGAAAATTGCTTGTAATATGGGTCAAGGCGATGATGAAGGTCAATTAATTGTTTCATCAATTCCAAAATACCTATTGCGTCTTTTGTTGCGGCTTTTCGTATAATCATCGTAGAGTATTATAATAAACTTATTATGCAAAAGAAAGCAAAAACATCGTGGGGAGAGGTCGCGGAATGGTATCAGCAATTATTATCCGGAGAAGGGACGTATCAAAAAGAAGTTATTTTGCCGAATCTGCTGCGCCTTTTAGAAATTAAAAAAGGTGAAGTTATTTTGGATTTGGCTTGCGGGCCGGGATTTTTTACGAATGAATTTTCAAAACAAGGAGCAAAAGTAATCGGAGCCGATATTGCATTCGAACTGATAAAAATAGCAAAACAAAATTCGCCCCCAGATATAAAATATTTTGTTTCTACCGCCGACAAATTAAGTTTTTTGGCGGATAAAAGTGTTGATAAAATAACCATTATTTTATCTATCCAAAATATTGAAAATGTCAGCGAAGTTTTTAAAGAATGTGTTAGAGCGTTAAAATCTGGTGGTAAATTGTTTTTAGTAATGAATCATCCCGCGTTTCGTGTTCCGAAAGAATCCAGCTGGGGATGGGATGAGCAAAATAATATTCAGTATAGAAGGGTAGATAGTTATCTTTTTGAATCAAAAGTAAAAATCCAGATGCGCCCTGGCAGCAAGCCGGATGAACACACCCTTACATTCCATCGTCCTTTGCAATTTTATTTTAAAGCTTTGCAGAAAACCGGATTTTTAGTTTCACGGCTTGAAGAATGGAACTCCAACAAAAAAAGCGAGCAAGGACCGCGCGCTTTAGCGGAAAATCGCGCCAGAAAAGAAATACCGCTTTTCTTGTTTTTAGAAGCGGTAATTAAAACTTAACAAAGAAAATCTTATTTCTGATTTTGGCCGAAGGCAACGCTGCCTGAGGGAACTAAAATCAGAGACTAAATAAAAACCCCGACTTGCGTCGGGGTTTTTATTTAGAAACGTCGTTCCCTGCGGAACGGCCGTGATTGACGGTGGCAATCGCGGCAAAGCAATTGATCTAATCTGCTCGGATCCGGTTCAAAAGGTAATTCCTTTATCTCCGCACTGCATTTTGAGCATTTCCAATCGCCTTGAAACATTTTCCGCTGAAAACCGCCATCTTGTTGAAAAGCCATTTTGTCTCAGTTGATTTATTTATTGACCTTTTAGACCTGAGACGAAACGACTTGCGTACATTTATCTCGAGAATCTATGAAGATAAGTATACTCATTTTAAGTTGTTTGTCAACAGGGCCCGTGTTATGATGACTTTTGTGGACAACAAAATAAAAAATTATCTCGGCATTGTTATCATAGCGGCTATTTTGATTTTATCATTTGCGGCCGTTAGCTATGTTAATTCTTACGCCAGTTCAATTCAGCCGTCCGCTTTTCGAAGTTTTTCAGTCAGCGCCGAAGGCAAGGTTGCCGTTGTTCCGGATGTGGCGCAATTTAGTTTTGGCATTATAACGGAAGGAGGAAAAGATATCGCCGTTTTGCAAAAAGAAAATACGGAGAAATCTAATAAAATAAATGAATTTATAAAATCCAGTGGCGTTAAAAAAGAAGATATAAAAACACAGGCGTATAATGTAGAACCGCGTTATCAATATTCCGAGTGCATGCCGGTTATAAGAGGAAACGGCAAGGTTTGTCCGCCGCCGGAAATAGTCGGTTATACGATAAATCAATCAGTTTTGGTTAAGATTAGGGATTTTGCGAAAATAGGCAATATTCTCACCGGAGTAGCGGAAAATGGCGCTAATTCCGTTTCCCAGCTTTCTTTTACGCTTGATGATCCGACTTCCGTTCAAGACCAAGCGAGAAATGAAGCAATTAGTAAGGCAATTGAAAAAGCAAAAGGCGTCGCTAAAGCCGGAGGTTTCCGTGTTGGCAGATTGCTTTCTATTGAAGAGAATGGGGGATATTATCCGGTTTATGCTTTGAAATCATTCGGCAGCGAAGCCGCAGCGCTTCTATCGCCGACTATTGAGCCCGGATCGGAAGAAACGACTGTTAACGTAATTTTAAGATACGAAATTAAATAGAGGCGTAATATTTCTATGGCTTCAATTTTCGTAGTTACCCCTACTTATAATGAGAGGAATAATTTGGAAATTTTATCCAAAAAGATTTTTGATTTGAAAATTCCCGAATTGAAGCTGATTATCGTTGATGATAATTCTCCGGACGGAACAGGAAAATTTGCGGAAGAACTTGCCAAAACTTATCCGGTAAAAGTAATTCATCGCGAAAAGAAAATGGGATTAGGCACGGCCTACGCGCAAGCATTCAAAGAATTAATTACTAAAGAAAAATCAGATTACATAATTCAAATAGACACTGATTTATCGCATGACCCGGTGATAATTCCTCAAATGTTGTTAAAAATACGGGAATGCGACTTGGTTTTAGGTTCGCGTTATGTGCCGGGCGGAAAAATTAAGAATTGGAATTTTTTCCGCAGAATGATAAGCCGTTGGGGGAATATCTACGCTCGTTTCATTCTCGGCTTGCCGTACAAAGATTTAACGGGCGGATTTAAGTGTTTTCGCCGCGAAGTTTTGGAAAACATTAATTTAGATTCTTTAAGTTCAGTTGGTTACAATTTTCAAATAGAAACAACCTACGCCGCTCATAAAAAGGGTTATAAAATTTGCGAAATCCCGATAACTTTTACGGAAAGGCAAGGAGGCGCTTCTAAATTTAATTTCGGCATTATTTTTGAGAGTTTTTGGAAGGTTTTTCTGTTGCGTTTTAAGAAATAACCTATTTTAAGCCCTTCTTAATCATGATCGCGTAGCGGTCGTCTATTATTGTTACATTGTATATTCCAGAGTTAATATAGTTGTCGGCGTATTTTTGAAAATTCTCAAAAGTGTCAAAACCGAATGAGTCTGCGCCGTCAATAATTACGACATCGGGGATAATTTTTTCTTTGCCTAACATATAAGAATGTTCTCGGTTAGATAGGTGCGGAATAAGATTCGTCGGCGCCGCGACCGATGCGTTATCCGGCACTATCTGCACAAGTTTTCTGTATGTTTCCCAAGTCGGATTGGATTTAAATAATTGGAACGGGAAAGTAATCGGACTTACCGGTGAGCGAGCAAAAAATCCGATAGCCATAGCTGTGATTAAAATCCATTTTACCAATTTTTCTTTAGACGGCCATTTTTCAATGATTTTTTTCAGGCCGTAAATAGTTGCGATAAAAATTCCCGGAATCAAAAGAGAATCATACTGATAAGTTCCGGAAAATTGGAGAGGGAAATAGGTCAAAAGATTTTCTGCAAGCCCCGGGATTAGAAGCAAAAAAGCGCTTCCGGAAAAAAACGGGAGAAAAGCTACCGGCGCGAATAAAACCAATAAATATTTTATTTTTGGCAGAGTAAATACGGTTTTCGCGACCAAAGCTGGATCTGTAAGGACATTTTTTATAGCTTCGCCTGGCGTCGCGCCGAGATTGTAGTAGCGGTCAAAACGAAACAATTCCCCCCCGGCAAGTGAGGGTATAAAAATCTTTAAGACTAAAATCAAGTAGATTAACGCCAAAACCGAAGTGATTATTCCGATTTTCCATTTTTTTCTCGCGAGAAAGAATATCCCAATGAACAACACGGCGGGAATCGCGTCTTCCCGAACACTTGCCGAAAGCGTCAAAAATAATCCTCCCAACCACCAGCGTTCCGCGTCCAAAAAATAAAACGCGGCAAGCAAAAGGGGAACAAGAAAAGAAATTTCGTGAAAATCAAAAGTGTTTACCCAATGCAAAGACGGATATAGAAGGTATCCCGCGGTAATCAGCAGAGCGAGATTTTTCTTTTGTAAAACTCGTAATGCTAGAAAATAAAGAGGGAAAGCTCCGGCGGCAAGCGCTAAAGTTTGTATAAAAAGAAGATAATAAGGAGTAGCGAATAAAAAGTATCCCGGAATTAAAACGAAGAGCCATGGAGTCCAATGCACTCCGAGGTGGTTGCTGGCCTGTTCAATGTTGTTGAACATTATTCGTCCTTGCGTGGTGTTCCAGAATGTTTGGACGAAAGCGGCCAAATCCCAGGTTTGGGTCTGAAAATTATAATGCCGCAACGCGGTTACTGTCCCAAAAACAAGAACATATAACAGCACCATTCCGAGTAAGATTCTTTTTTCTGTCCAAAATCGCATACCCAGTTGCTACAACCTTGATTGATAATATGATTTTAATCGTTTGGCTAAAAATCGACGCTCTCTTGTGGTTTTAAAATATTTCCCTCTTCTTTGAGCGTCGTCTTGATTTGTGCAAGCTTCAAAATATATAAGTTTCATAGGTAATCTTGGTTTTGTTGAAAAAACTTGCTCTTTTCTATGTTTTTCTAATCCTTCTCTTAAATTTACAGTATAACCGATATATCTTTTTTTATCTTTCAAACCCTCTAATGCATACACATAGAAAAACATAATCGAAGTTGTAGCATTGGGCATAACTCCTTTATAATAACGGAGTATAGATGAATAAAAAATACCTTTTAATTTCTATTTTGATAATTGCCGCTTTATTGCGGTTTTGGGGTTTGCAAAATGGCGACCCTCGCGGAGACGAAGTTTTTTACAGCTTTCGGGCTATAGGGCCCCTTGATTTTGATAACGCGCCGGCGCAACCGACGCCATTGGAATTGATGAATCCGAATACGCCGTGGTGGACCAGTCTTTCATTCCACGACCATCCGCCGCTGGTATTTTGGATACAATATGCGTTTATGGGCATATTTGGCGAAAATGTTTTTGCTTTTCGTCTACCGTCGGCAATCTTGGGGGTGGCTTCGGTTTATTTTCTTTATTTAATCGGTTCTTTGCTTTTTTCCCGTCGCGTTGGTTTGCTTTCCGCGGCTTTGCTCGCGGTTACCGTCAATAATGTTTTTATTTCGCGCGTAGGATTACAAGAATCTTACGTGATATTTTTTACGCTTCTGGCGGTTTATTTTTTCCTTAAGGCTTTGCGAGAGGATAAATATCTTATTTGGATGGGCGTTGCTTTGGGTTTGGCGTTTTTGACCAAATACACGACTTTTATCTTAATCCCGATTTTTCTAACTTATCTTTTGTTTTTTAAACGGGATTATTTCCGTAATGCCAAGTTATGGTTTGGCGCGTTGGCGGCAATTTTAATTTTTAGCCCGGTAATTATTTACAACATCATGCTTTATAAAACGTTGGGGCATTTTGATTTCCAGTTTTCTTATGTTTTTGGGCAGGATCCTGAAGTTTGGAAGTCCGCTCCGGGCAAAGAAGAAGTCGGTTCTTTAATGGATAGAGCACGGAATTTTATTCCGGCTTTAATTTCTTCCAACTCATGGTTATTTTTAGCGATTTTTGGATTTTCAATTCCGTTTTTCCGCAGAAATAAATTTTTGCTTATTTCAACGGCGTTTTTAATTATTTGGATAATTCTTTTTATCGGTCCTACCGTAAGATTTTTGACGATTCTCGCGCCGTTTATGGCGTTAAGCATCGCGTTTCTTTTCGAAATTTTACTGAATTTACCGAAAAAGAAAATTATCTTTTTGGGAATATGCGCGATTTTTGCGTTTGAAATATTTTATTCCATAAACAGCCAAATTATTTATTATCCAACAGGATCGGCGCCTTGGATTTTTTCCGAAAAAGCGCGTTATGAAAATTATAATTGGGGATATAACGAGCTTGGTAAATTTTTGAATGAGGAATTAAAAGGAAAAATGCCAGCCGTGTCGTTTAAAATGCGTCATAAATTTTTAAGCGATATTCAAGAGGAATTTTTAACAAAAGCCCGCAAGCAAGAACTTCAACCATATTCCGCCATCATTATTTACGACCAAAATACCTTGAATACTCCACAGCTTTGGTTTTTGGACCGGTTGCAAATTTATCACGGTTGGCCGGTGATTAATACGGAAACATATTCCGCGTTGCCAAATAAAAACGCGTTTGAGAATAAATATTTCATTACCCCAACCGATAAAGTGCCATTAAAAAAAGAAACAAAGTTAACAATGGTCGGATATTTGTTTGAGCAAAAATTGCTTAAGGAAAGTATTGCGTCCCAGAGTATTTTAAATAAGAGAGGGGAAGAAGCGTTCAGGATTTATAGATTTTGACAAAACCATTATTAACGCGTTAATATAGCAACATTGTATTTTGATATTTTTAAGGGGGCAGAATGACGAAGGCAATGACGCGCGAAGATTATCGTATGTTGTTTGACCATGTTATTTTCGGCAAGTATCAGGTTTGGGAAAGAGAAAGGCGTATTTATACGGCGAGAGATAATGCTTATGGCAGTGATTATACCCATGAATGGAAAATGGACGATCCGAAAGTGGAACAAGTTTTTACGACGGCGTTAAGTGTGAGGAATGATTGGAAGACGCACATTGAAGGAGAGTTTGCAAAGTTGAAGTTGTAAATTTATAACCAAGCTGATTTTAACAATCAGCTTTTTAATTTAATGTTGAAATGTCATAATAAACATCGTGGAAGCGAAAATTTTCGCCGTTTATAAACCGAAAGGCCCGACCTCAAATGATATTCTTAATAAATTAAGAAGATTTTATGGCACCAGAAAAGTCGGCCATGCCGGTACTTTGGACCCGCTCGCGAAAGGCATTCTAGTGGTTGCCGTAGGAAGAGAGGCGACAAAAAAACTTGGTGAATTGGTAAAAAAAGAAAAAGAATATCTGGCGACAATCAGATTGGGAATAGAAAGCGCTACGGACGATGCCGAGGGAACAAAAACGAAATTTGATGTTCGGAAAAAACCGACAAAAGAAGAAATTAAAATTGCTCTGAAAAAATTTGAAGGAAAAATTTCCCAGATTCCTCCAATTTTTAGCGCGGTGAAGATTCAAGGTAAAGAAGCGTATAAATATGCCAGAAAAGGGCAAGAAGTTACGCTCAAACCGCGCAAAGTAGAAATCAAAAAAATTAAAATCCTGAAATATTATTGGCCGTATTTGAAATTAAAAGTTGTTACCGGTCCTGGAGTTTATATCCGTTCTTTAGCGAGAGATCTTGGGAAAAAACTCAAAATCGGCGGCTACCTTTTTAATCTAGAAAGAACGAGGGTGGGGGATTTCACTAAGGCAAAATCAAAACGCTTGCCCTGAGCTTGCCGAAGTGGCTTACCCACTTCACAAAATCAAAAAAATCTGCTATAATGAAAGGCAATTATGCACGAACAGTTTACCAAACAAGAAAAAAGGGAATTAAGGCGGGAAGAACGGGAAAAAGAAGGCCGCGGTCAAAAAACAAAAATTTTTATGCGCCGCCTAGCGATGTGGTCTTTTGTCGTTTTTGTTGTCGGCGGAACGATTTTTGGAATGGCGCAATTAGCCAATAGCCCATCCTTAAAACAACCAGCCTTGCTTTTAGACGCGGTTTCAGCAACGGATTGGATGAAGGGCGGGAAAGAAGCGAAAATTATTTTAGTTGAATACAGCGATTTTCAATGCCCGGCTTGCGCGGCGTATTATCCGTTTGTAAAACAATTAACTCAAGATTTTGGCGACAAGCTTCAGATTGTTTACCGTCATTTTCCGCTACGGCAAATACATAAAAACGCCGATGCTTCAGCTTATGCCGCCGAAGCCGCTGGAAGACAGGGAAAATTTTGGGAAATGCATGATATGATTTTTGATAATCAAAGCGAGTGGGCGAATAAGTACAGCGTTGAAGAAACTTTTGTAAATTATGCCACCGCCCTCGGTTTAGATATTGAAAAATTCAAGAGCGATATTGATTCAAAAGAAGTTAAAGACAAAGTGGAAAATGATTATTTAAGTGGAATTCGTTCAAATGTTAATGCCACGCCAACTTTCTTTTTGAACGGCAAGAAAATTTTAAATCCAAGAAGCTATGATGAATTCAAAACCATTATTAACCAAGCTGGCGATAGCGCTTCTAATAATTAGCTTTATTGGCTTTTTAGACGCTACTTATCTTACGGTTCAGCATTATCGCGGTTTGCCACCGGAGTGTTCCATTGTTGAAGGATGCGAAGAGGTGGTTACCAGCAAATACGCAGTTATGTTCGGCGTGCCGGTGGCGCTGCTCGGCGGGATTTATTATTTAACAATCTTTATTCTTTCTATTATTTATCTGGATTCCAAAAACAAAAGCATTATTAAATTAGCGGCGTTATTAACGGCCGCTGGCTTGATTGCTTCAATCGGGTTTGTTTATCTCCAACTTTTCGTTATCAAAGCAATATGCGTTTATTGTATGTTTTCCGCCGCGACTTCTACGACCTTGTTTGTTTTGGGTTTATATATTTTGAAATTGAATAAAAACAAAGAAATTGTTACAGTTATAAGTAATGACTAAGTTATTTTTGGCATTAATCATTGGTGTGGCGCTTATCGGCGCATCTACCGTATTTGCGGTGACAATGGGTCACAATGGAGGTCATGGCTGTCCCGTGTCTTTATCTCCGGTTGGCGATTGTCCGCCGTCAAGCAGCATTCTTTTCTTGGCCGCTCATCACGTTTCGCAATTGCAAAATCTTACGCAAACAACTGCTGGTTGGAACCTGGGCTTGTTACAGGGTATTTTAATAATCGTGTTGTTTACCGGAATTCACCGAGTTTTAAAGAATAATAAAAATATCGGCAGTTTAGTGTTTCAAAAACCGGTTTTCGTTCCAGTCAGAAAACTTTTCGCTTGGCTTATTCTTAAAAATCGTCGTGATCCAGCGACGGTGTTTTCGGGCGCGTAATAAATTATTAGCGAATTAAAGTCGTTAAATTTATGCGCCCGTTCAAATAAAAGAACGGGCGTTTTGGTAAAAAAAACATGACAAACAAAAACAACTTAATAATATATAGCATCGGCTTCGGCATACTAATTGTATTAGTATCGTTGCTGATAATTAATCAAAACAATGGTTCGGCGGGGCTCACCACAAGTAATTCGGCTGAGCTTACCACAAATGGCTCTGCTGGTTTTCTTGCCGCGATTGAAAGTAATTTTGATTTCGGAACCATTTCAATGAGAAACGGCAAAGTATCGTACAAATTTGAAATTAAAAATGATGGCACAGAACCGCTGACAATAAATAAAATTTATACATCTTGCATGTGTACAACCGTTACAATGACGGATAGCACCGGAAAAAATTACGGCATTTTCGGAATGCCCGGTCATGGCGGAGCGGCTTCCAGAACTAACGTTAAATTAGACGCTGGAAAATCGTTGATGGCGGAAGCGGTATTTGATCCTGCCGCGCACGGACCGTCGGGCGTTGGTCTAGCTCAACGCACTGTTTATTTTGAAACGGATTCAATAAAATCGCCGACTCTAGAACTGAATTTTACCGCGACAGTAATAAATAAATAATATGGATATTATTTTTAGCGCGTCAATTATCGCGGCCTTTCTCGCCGGAATGGTCGCGTTGTTTGCGCCGTGCTGTATTACGATTCTTTTGCCGACTTACATTGCTTCCGCGTTTCGCGAAAAGAAAAATATTCTGAAAATGACGCTGGTGTTTTTTGGCGGAATCAGCGCGGTACTTATACCAATTGGTTTAGGAGTCGCTTGGCTTGCGAAAATTTTTCAGAATTTTCATAACGAATTGTACATCGTCGGCGGTTCGTTGATGATTGTTTTTGCCGTGATGGCTTTATTCGGCAAAGGAATTTCAATCCTGCCGATGGCGAAACAGCCAAATCCGAAAATCGGCGGTTGGAAATCGGTATTTCTTTTGGGATTATTTTCCGGCGCCGCCACTTCTTGTTGCGCGCCTGTACTAGCCGGAGCAGTAACTTTAGCTGTCATTTCTGGTGCTTTCTGGAAAGCTTTAATCGTAACTTTTGCTTATGTATTTGGAATGGTGTTTCCGTTATTCCTTGCCGCTTATTTTTATGATCGCTTTAAATTGGAAAAATCAAAATTGATTCAAGGTAAGATCTGGGAAATTAAAATCGGAGAAAAAACATTTTTCTTTCATTCTACAAACGTATTCGCTGCGATTATTTTTCTCATAGTTGGCGCAATACTTCTATACTTGGCGTTTTCTGGCGACGCATTTTGGTCTCCCGCGTTTCAGGTTCGGATAGGCAATTTTCTAAATAGATTGTCTCAAGACGTTTTTGCGGCATTAAGTAAAATTCCTGACGTTCTTTGGGGGGTTCTTATTCTCGGAATATTCGGATTCTTGATTTACAGAGCGGTCAAAAAAGAGAACGGTTAATAATTAAAAATGGAGATGGATCCCGTTAGAAGGTGAATAAATAAAGCTGTTTTAACGGGATTATAAAATTTATGGAAAACAACAAAAATAATCAAAGTAATGAAATTGGGCCCCCTTCTAACGGGATGGAAAACGAAACACAATTAAAGCAGAAGAACAATTATTTATTGCCAGCGAGCATTTTTCTTTCAACCGTTATTATTGCCGCCGCCGTATTTTACGTGAATAATGGCGGCGGCAATTCGCAAGCGAATATTTTGAACAGTAACAACAAGAGCGAGGAAAATCTGGAAGGGCTTGTCTTGCCTCCGAACGGCGTGGAATTGCCGATTCGCTGGGAAGATTTAGGCGTGCGAATGATAAAATCTGGCGTAATTGACGCAGATAAAATAGAAGCGCTTTATGCCGAACGCGGCGGTTTGAATGAAGAAATGCGCCGACTGCTATATTCTTCCGACAACGGTGCGTTGACGATTACGCAAAATAATTCAAGTTATATTCTTAATTTATTATGGGCTCTTGGTCTGGGAAACAGAAATGAAATTCTAGATGAAGGGCCAATGATGAATCCGCGATATGGCGGCGCCGGAAAATTTGCTTCCACCGGCGGATGGACTCTGGCAAAAAACGATTCGATGAATCATTACAGCATGCATTCTTTCGTAGTTTTATCTCCGGAACAACAAGCGCTGGTAGATAGAGTGTCAAAAAATATTTATCGCCCTTGTTGCGGGAATTCGGTTTATTTTCCGGATTGCAATCACGGAATGGCGATGCTTGGATTATTGGAACTGATGGCGGCGCAGGGAGTTTCCGAAAAAGAAATGTATAAAGCCGCGCTTATCGTAAATTCTTATTGGTTTCCGGATACGTATTTGGCAATTGCAAAATATTTTGGAAACAGAGGAATTAATTGGAACAAAGTTGACGCAAAAATAGCGCTTGGGCAAGAGTATTCCAGCGCTTCCGGATACAAGAGAGTGTTAGAAGAAATTGAACCACAGCAAATTCAAGGAGGGGGCGGATGCAGCGTTTGAGTGGTAAAATAAAAAAATACAAAGATACCCAATAACTATAATTAATTTATGTATTGTCACGATCAAAAAAATCAAAACCATCCGCAAGAAAAACCGGAAGAGAAAATCGCGAACGGCGTTATTTACACTTGCCCGATGCATCCGGAAGTTCAAAGAACAAAACCAGGTCTTTGTCCTGATTGCGGAATGAATCTGGTTCCGATTAAGAAAAAATTTCAAGTCGAATACGATAAACACGCGGGTCATAAAGCCGACATATTTTCAAAAAAGTTTTGGGTAAGTTTAATTTTAACGCTTTTTGTGGTTGCGTATTCTGATATTGTTTTGGAAGTTTTTGGATGGCAAGCGCCAAGTTTCCCTGGTTCAAATTTTTTACCGGCATTATTGGGCTCAATAGTATTTTTTTATGGTGGCTGGATTTTTATTATCGGCGCCATTAGGGAATTAAAAGCTCGACTTCCGGGAATGATGACTTTAATCGCGCTGGCTATTTCCACGGCGTATCTGTACAGCGTATTTGTGACGGTTGTCGGGCGCGGAAATACTTTATTTTGGGAACTGACAACTTTGATTACCGTAATGCTCTTGGGGCATTTATTGGAAATGAAAGCGGTAAGCGGAGCGCAAAGCGCGTTAAAAGAATTATCAAAACTTTTACCGGATACGGCTGAAGTAATATCCGGCAATGAGAATAAAATAGTTCCGCTTTCGGAACTTAAAACCGGTGACGTAGTTTTTGTAAGGCCGGGCGGCAAAATACCGGCGGACGGCGTCGTTGTTGATGGCCGTTCAAATGTTGATGAATCGATGGTTACCGGCGAATCAAAACCGGTTATCAAACAGCAGGGAAGCGAAGTAATCGCCGGTACGATAAACGGCGAAGGGTCGTTGAAAGCGCGAGTTTCCAAAATAGGCGAGAATACTTTTCTTTCTGGAGTTATGCGGCTTGTGGAAGAAGCTCAAGCGTCAAAATCAAGATTGCAGGTACTGTCCGATAAAGCGGCGTTTTATTTGACGATAATCGCGATTGGCGCCGGCGCGATTACTTTTTTTTCATGGATTGTATCGGGAGAAGGCGTTGGTTTCGCGATGGAAAGATTAGTAGCGGTATTGGTAATTGCTTGTCCTCACGCTTTGGGTTTGGCAATTCCTTTAGTCGCTTCCATTTCAACAACGATGGCGGCGAAAAACGGCCTTTTAGTAAAAAGACGGCTGTCGTTGGAAGCTGCAAGAAGCGTGGATATTATTCTTTTTGATAAAACCGGAACTCTAACAAAAG
>ERZ1292623.3466-Hain-H51-01um-R1-3466-length-13446-cov-4_pt1 | contig 13446 bp, 12 predicted proteins | sample MGYA00564398_ERZ1292623 | MGnify/ENA primary metagenome ERZ1292623 (study PRJEB36523, sample SAMEA6512633) | groundwater metagenome | collected 2019-01-07 | study: AquaDiva: Metagenomics assemblies of 32 groundwater samples
CAGGGAAGTTGCCCGCCGGGCGCGGGCCAAGCGCGTAAACGACGGCCGCATCCAGCCGGCGAAGATAGAGGAAAAAGTTGAGGAAGCCAAAGAAGAGCTCCAAAAGAGGGTTCTTGAAATAGGAGAGGAAGCCGCCGCGGAAATCGGCGTCTATGATTTGCCGAAAGAAATTCTCCAGCTTCTGGGACGTTTGCATTTCAGGACAAGCTTCGGCCAGAACGTGCTGAATCACTCGCTGGAAATGGCGCATTTGGCCGGCATGATTGCCGCAGACCTTGGCCTTAATGTCCAGATAGCCAAAAGGGGAGCTCTTCTCCACGACATAGGCAAAGCCATCGACCACGAAGTCGAAGGAACACACGTGGACATCGGCAAGAAGCTTCTCAAGAAATATGATATAGACGAGCGTGTAATTGAGGCGATGCAGTCGCACCATGACGAATATCCATACGCCACTCCGGAGGCATACGTAATTACTGCAGTCGACGCTTTGTCAGCGGCCAGGCCAGGCGCCAGGCGCGGCACTTTGGAGAATTACGTCAAACGGCTCGGCGACTTGGAAAAAATTGCCGGAGAATTTCCGGGCGTCAAAAACGCCTATGCCATTTCGGCTGGCAGGGAACTCAGGGTCTTCGTGGTGCCTGAAAAGGTGGACGACTTCGGAGCGTTGGAAATGGCGCGCCAAATTGCCAACCGCATACAATCCGAGTTAAAATATCCCGGCGAGATTAAAGTCAACGTCATCCGCGAAATGCGCGCGGTGGAATACGCAAAGTAAAATTAAAAATGAAAATCTCAAAAATCAAAATTACAATTAAGAAATTTTAAAATTTTGAACTGTAATTTTACACTTTGATTTTTAAATTTTTAATTTATTACCATGCTTCTTAAATTTTCCAAATTTTTTCTTTACGTTTCCGTATTCAGCGTCCTCATAGTAATGACTTCGACGTTTTTTCCGTTCATCGGCGGGAAAATGTATTTTTTCAGGGCAACAATCGAATTGTCGCTTATATTTCTTCTTTTCTGGTGGGGTTTTGAGGCTCCGGATGGCCATTTGTGGGCGCGTTGCAAGGAAATGTTCAAAAAGCCGCTCTTCGCGGCTGTTTCGGTTTTCGCCCTGGCTTTCACCCTGGCTTCGATTTTTGCTTTCGATTCGCACGCGGCCTTCTGGTCAAATTACGAGCGCGGTGAGGGTGGTTTCCAGATGCTTCATTTTTACGCTTTCTTTTTCCTTCTAGTTTTTCTTTTCAGGAATAAAAAGGATTGGGAAAGATTATTATGGACTTCCGTTTTTGCAGGCGTTGCCATGATACTTTACGGTGTCGGCGCAGCGGTTTTTGTGGTCAATCCGGACACCGGCGCTTTTTCAAATCCTTTCGGATTCGTCGGGCCGTACGCGACTCCTTCAAAGTTAGCGGCTTCTACTTTTTGGGGAAGGCTTTTTGATACTGAGCGTTTTCAGGGTTCGCTCGGTAACCCGGCTTACGTATCTCCATATCTTATTTTTTCCATTTTTTTCCTTTTATGGCTCTGGTTTTCCCAAAAAAGCAGGAATTTAGTCAAGAATATTTCCTACGGCGCGCTTAGTCTTTTCTTCATGGTATTTTTCTTTTTGGCGGCTACCAGGGGCGCGTTTGTTGGTCTGGCCGGCGCCGTGTTTGTTTTCCTGCTAGTTCTTGGCTTCGGACATATTAAAATAAGAAAATATGTTGGAGTCGGGATGGCCGTTTTGGCCATTATTCTAAGTTCACTTATTTATTATAGCCGCACTGATTTTGTAAAAAATCTGCCGGGTGGCCGCATGTTCGACCTTGGAGTGTCCGACCAGACCTTCCAGACCAGACTTTGGACATGGAATTCGGCATGGCAGGGTTTTAAGGAGAAGCCGATTTTAGGGTGGGGCCCCGAGAATTTCTCAGCCGTTTTCGACAAATATTTCGATACGAGGCACTACGTTCCTGGCAAAGGTTCAGAAACCTGGTTCGATTACGCGCATAGCGTCTTTTTTGACTATCTCGTTGAAACCGGAATAATCGGATTCTTAAGTTTCCTCGGAATATTCGTGATTTTTTATCTGGAATGGTTTAGGAAACTGAAACATCAGAATCCGCTCTTTTGGGGACTTATGGCCGCGTTGCCTGTCAGTTATCTAATCCAGGGACTGGCGCTTTTCAACGTTTTTCCGATTTATATCAATTTATTTTTATTTCTGGCTTTCGCCTGCTACCAACTTTATTATTCCGAACATAATTCTCCGCAATCATGAATCCCGTTAGAAACAACAATTCCATGAAATCAAAAAATATGTTTAATATTTCACACAAAAAGTCGTACACCACTCAAGCGGTTTATTCACGGTCGTCTTTGACGACCTGTTTCTAACGGGATGAACAAGGACATAAAAAAAGCAGTTGCCGTTTCGATATCCATTTTCCTGGCGCTGGTCGGTTATTATGGTTCTTATCTGCCGATGCAAAAGTCGATGCTTTTCATCACGGCCATGCAGAGGGCTGCCGGCATGAAAACCATAAACGACTTTGAGCAAAATTTTTCGATACCGCTTAATGTTCCTTCCCCGATAGGACAAGAAGAACTTGTGCGGAGCATGGCGAATACAATCGCCAACAGCTTCCAAAATGTTCCACAAAAAGAAGGCGTGGACGAATTGGTAAGATATGTGGAAAGTTACTTCAAACCTATAATTGACAGAAATAGGGGAATGAGTTTCGGCCAGGACATATACATTTTAGGGGCGATGAACGAATTCGCCTTCATTAAAACCGGAGACAAAAAATATCTGCAGGCAGCCGAGAATTATTTCAAGCGATCAGTTATTCTCGGTCCGAAACGCCCGCAGGGATTGTACGGTCTGCTTGATGTTTACAGAATGGAAGGAAACATAGAGGGATTTAAAATAACTGCCGAACAGATTCTGTCGCAGTGGCCTGACGACGCGCGCACCAAGTCCGTTTATGACCAGTTCATGAAACTTGTTTCGCAGGATGCCAAGAAATAAAAAAAATGACAGACGAGGTTAAAAGAAAAAAAGCCCTCATAACGGGAGCCACGGGCCAGGACGGCAGTTACCTGATTGAATTGCTTCTGGACAAGGGATACGAAGTGCACGGCGTCATCCGGCGCGCTTCGACTTTCAATACAGGACGCATAGACCATATTTTCCAGGATCCGCATGAAAAAAATCTGCGTCTGATTTTGCACCACGGCGATCTGGCTGACGCGAACACCATTAGAAAGCTCATATATAAAGTGCAGCCGGACGAGATTTACAATCTCGGAGCGCAGTCGCATGTACGCGTCAGTTTCGACATTCCCGAATACACGGCCAACATAACCGGTCTAGGCGTGTTGCGTCTATTGGAAGCAATCAAAGATTTTGAAGAGTATACAGGAAAGAAAGTTAAATTCTACCAGGCCAGTTCCAGTGAAATGTTCGGCGCGGCATTGCCTCCGCAAAACGAGTTAACGCAATTTCAGCCAAGGAGTCCGTACGGCGTGGCCAAAGTATTCGGTTATTACACCACAAAGAATTATCGTGAAGCATACGGTATTTTCGGAGTCAACGGAATTCTTTTCAACCATGAAAGTCCGAGGAGGGGCGAAACTTTCGTCACCAGAAAAATAGCCCGCGGCATAGCAAGAATTATGGCCGGGCTGGACAAGAAAATTTATCTCGGAAATCTTGATGCCCGCCGTGACTGGGGATACGCTCCGGAGTACGTGGAAGCCGCCTGGCTGATGATGCAGCCGCCGGCGCCCGACGACTACGTAATAGGCACAGAGCAAAGCCATTCTGTCAGAGATTTGCTGGATACCGCTTTCAGTTATGTCGGAATCAATGATTGGGAACAATATGTAGGGATAGACCCGCGCTATTTCCGGCCGACCGAAGTGGAGAATCTGGTAGCCGATGCCAGCAAAGCGAAGAAAAAACTTGGATGGGAGCCGAAAGTGAAATTCGAAGAACTGATAAAGATGATGATGGATTCGGAGTTGAAGCACCACGGCCTGAATCCACCGAAAAAATAAGAAATGTCATGCAGCCCGACATTTCTTCATTTGGTTCCCTGCCTGCCGGCAGGCAGGGCTCGCACCAAATGGAATAGATTTTAACTTGCAGACTTGCTGCCAAATGTAAAAAGCGGACTAACGAAATGATAAAACTCATAAAATCAACTTTTTATCGCGAGAAGGAAACGAAAGACAAGCTGGCTCAATTCGTCAAAAAAGCCAGGCGTCTAAGCTTCAGCGCGGAATGTGAAAGCTTTGAAACTTTATTTGCCCGCTACCAGGGAAGAAAGCGATGCCTTTTTTTCAACAGCGGCAGTTCCGCGAATCTGGCTCTCATCCAGGCCCTTTTGAATCTGGGCAGGATAAAGAAAGGGGACAAAGTCGGGTTTTCGGCAGTTACATGGCCCACGAATGTAATGCCGCTGATTCAGCTAGGTTTGATTCCGGTACCGGTGGACGTCGAACTGGAAACGCTAAACGTTTCAACAAGGACTCTTGGTGAAGTAATAAAAAAAGAAAAACTCAAGGCGTTTTTCACGACGAACCTCCTGGGATTTTCAAGCGACATAGGCGAGATAGCGAAACTTTGCCGTAGCAAAAAGATAATCCTTCTCGAAGACAACTGTGAATCGCTTGGCAGCGTTTATAAAGGAAAAAAACTTGGCAATTTCGGCTTGGCAGGAACGTTTTCTTTTTACGTCGGACATCATATGTCGACCATAGAGGGCGGCGCCGTATGCACAGACGATAAGGAATTGGCCAAGATGCTTGGAATGGTCAGGGCGCACGGCTGGGACAGAAATCTCAAGCCCGAAGAAAAGAGAGAAATCAGAGGACGGTTTAAAAAATTATCCGACTTTTACGCCCAGTATACTTTTTACGACCTTGGCTATAATTTCCGTCCGACCGAAGTACAGGGATTTTTGGGAAAACTCCAGCTGAAATTTCTGCCAGAAATAATCAGGAAGAGAAGCGAAAATTTCAAAAAAATCAGCAAGGCGATTTACAAACGTTCCGACCTTTATTATCCTCTCCGTTTCGGACATATGGATTTTATTTCCAATTTCGCCGTGCCAGTTGTTTGCCGCTCCAAAAAGATAAGGGACAAGCTTGTCGAAAAATGCAAAAATTCGATAGAAGTTAGGCCGATAGTAGGAGGAGACATACTCAAGCAACCTTTCTTCCACAAATATTCCAAAAAGAAAGTTTATCTTCCAGTGGCTGACATTATTCATGAGCAGGGGATTTATTTCGGGAACAATCCCGAATTGAACGCCAAGGAAATAAAAAAAATAATCAAAGTTTTCACTTCAATATAAATGGACCTAAAAGACAAAAAAATTTTACTTACCGGGGCTGGCGGTTTTTTGGGCGGAGCTGTTTTTAAAAATCTCACTGCCAGAGGAGTGCCGGAGGCAAACATAATCACTCCACGCATAAAAGATTACGATCTTAGAAAGCGGGAAGTGTGCGACGAACTGACCAAGGGAATTGACGTTGTTCTTCACATTGCTGGAACCGTTGGCGGCGTTGGATTTAACCGTGACCATCCGGCGATTGTTTTTTACGACAATGCCGCCATGGCTCTGAATATGATTGATTCGTCATATCGCGCCGGAGTAAAAAAATTCGTCGGCGTCGGTACGGTATGTGAATATCCAAAACTTACCCCAATTCCTTTCCGCGAAGAAGAGCTTTGGAACGGCTATCCGGAAGACACCAACGCCCCTTACGGTCTTGCAAAAAAAATGATGCTTGTGCAATCAAGGGCTTACCGCGCCGAGTATGGATTCAACGCGGTGCATCTGCTTTTAACCAATCTTTACGGCCCGGGCGATAATTTCGACCCGAAGAATTCCCATGCTTTGGCCGCTTTGGTCAAAAAAACAGTTGAGGCAGCGGAAAACGGCGACAAATTTATAGACGTTTGGGGTACCGGAAAGGCCACGCGTGAATTTCTTTACGTGGACGATGCAGCGGAGGCGGTGGTTCTCGCCGCCGAGAAATATGACGGCGCAGACCCGGTTAATGTTGGTAATGGCGAAGAGATCTCAATAAAAAGCATGACTGAGACAATAATGCGTCTCACGAACTTTAAGGGAGAAATAAAATGGGATGCCTCGAAACCGGATGGACAGCCACGCCGAATGCTTGATGTCTCCCGCGCGGAAAAAGAGTTCGGTTTCAGCGCAAAAACCAGTTTTGAAACCGGCGTGCAAAAAACAATAGACTGGTATTTCGGGCACAGGCAGGAAACAAATGAATCTATATAAGCCGGTTAAGAAAAAGATTCCGGAAAAAATTTACAGGAAAATCCGCCGCTCAATGCCGCTTGTCTGCGTTGATGTCGTAATAACTGACGGCAAAAGTTTTTTGCTGGCAAAAAGGACGAATGAACCCGAAAAAAATAAGTGGTGGATTCCCGGAGGGCGGCTTTTAAAAAACGAATTATTAAAAGAAGCGGCAGGGCGGTTGCTTAAGCAGGAAACAGGCCTTAAGGGGAAAATAGATGAATTGCTCGGATTCGACGAGATATTCCATTCACCCGGCTATTTTCCGGGAACAACGGCGCACAATGTCGCTTTCATATTCAAAGCGAATGTTTCCAGAAACGGCAAATTAAAATTGGACAAACAAAATTCGGACGCAAAGTGGTTTTCAAAAATAAATTCCTCCTGGCATCCATACGTAAAAAAATTCCTTAGAGAAGCGGGCTTAAAATAAGGAAGTTAAACTCCGTAAAATTCTTTTATTTTGGAAACCACGTAATCTTTTTCTTTATCCGTAAGATGAGACGATGAAGGCAGATAAAGACCCTGCTCGCCGAAACGGTCGGCGTTAGGAAACTTTTCGTTAGGATAATCCACTGAATAAACTGGTTGCTGGTGCATCGGAATGAAGAAAATCCTGGTTTCAATGCCATTTTCGGTCAGGAAATCAATCAATTCGTCGGTACGCGGGGCGAGCAGGCCGAACATCCAGAAAACCGCGAAAGTGTCGGGCAGTTCAGGAAAGAAAACCAAACCGGGAACATCTTTAAGTTTTTCCATGTAATAAGCCGCGTTTTTCCTTCTTTTATCGATGAGTTCATCAAGGCGTTCAAGCTGGGCAAGGCCCAAGGCGGCGCCGAGCGCCGGCATCCTCAAATTCCAGGCAATGGTTCTGTGCCAGAAATGTTTTTCGTCATCGAAATCATAGCCGCGGATGTGCCGAAGGTCGTTTGCCAGTTTGTCGTCATTAGTGAGAATCATTCCTCCTTCGCCGGTGGTCATAATTTTGTTGGCGTAGAAAGAGAAACAGCTGGCGATTCCGAACGTGCCGGAAAGTTTTCCCTTGTATTTAGAGCCGTGTACTTCGGCGGCGTCTTCGACTACCAGAAGATTATGCTTTTCGGCTATGCGCATTATTTCATCCATGTTGCATGGCTGGCCGTAAATATGCACCGGCATGATAACTTTGGTGCGCGGAGTTATCTTCTCCTCTATTTTCGAAACATCCATATTAAGGTCGTTTTCAGAAGAATCCACGAAAACCGGTTTCGCTCCGCAATGAGTTGCCGCGGCAGCGGTGGCTATCATTGTGAATGTCGGCATTATCACTTCGTCCCCTTCTTTTATGTCGAGAGCTTTAAGCGCAAGAAAAAGAGCCGAACCGCCGGAGTTTACGGCTACAGCATGCTTCATCCCGAATTTTTGTGCGAAAGCGTTTTCAAAATTCTTTACCGGCGGAGCGATGGACGACAGATAATTTTTTCTTATCGTGTCGGTAACATAGTTTATTTCCTTTTCGGTTATGTCCGGCTCGCAGACATAAATTTTTATGGGATTATTTTCCATTTGTTTATATTAAGCCGCTGATTTTTTAAGTTCCAGTTCTCTTTTGGCTTCGGCGAGGTCGTTTTCGAGCATTACCTTTATAAGTTCTTTGAATTTTATTTTAGGATCAAATCCGAAGGCCTTCCGCGCTTTGGAAATGTCTCCGATGAGCACAGTATTCGAAGCTGGGCGGAGAAACTTCTGATTTATGCGCACATATTTCTGGGGGTCGAGATTTGCCTGACGGAAGGTTTCATCGAGGAATTCCTGAACCGAGTGGGCTTCGCCGGTGCAAATTATGTAATCGTCTGCCTGCGGCTGCTGCATGATATTCCAGGCAGCTTCCATATATTCGCCGGCATAACCCCAGTCTATCTGGGCGGAAAGGTCGCCGAGTTCGATTGCGTCCTGAAGACCGAGCGAAATACGCGCCGCGGATTTAGTGATTTTTCTGGTGACATATTCTTCGGGGCGGCGCGGCGATTCGTGATTGTAAAAAATGGCCGTGGCCACGAACATGCTATATGTCTCGCGGTAGAACTTGCTGACGACGCAGGCCAGAACTTTGCCGCAGGCATACGGACTCTGCGGGCGGAATGGAGTGTTTTCTGTCTGCGGATTTTCCGCGGCTTTGCCGAAGATATTGGATGACAGCGGCTGAAAGAATTTGATTTTCGGGTTGATTTGCCTGATTATTTCCAAAATCCGCCCGACAGCCGCGCCGGTTACATTGTATTGAAAATCAATCATATCATTGCTCCAGCCGACATGGTCTTGGTCGGCTTCGTTGTAAATTTCTTCAGGGTTCACTTCTTTGATAATCCGGTAAAGCGAAGTCGCGTCCAAAAGATCTCCGCGGTGGAGCGTTATTTTATCCAGAAGATGAATTATGTTTTTGGTATTTCCGGTGGCGGACTTTCTGTAGAGGCCGTGAACCTCGTATCCTTTTTCCAAAAGGAGCTCCGCGAGATAAGAGCCGTCCTGCCCAGTGATTCCCAAAATAAGCGCTTTTTTCATCAGGTTTTTATGATACTAAAAGTTTTATAAAAATGAAAGAGGATGTATCCAATTCGTTGTGTAAGGCAAAATTCATATGTCATTAATAATTGACTCTATGGCAGGCATTTATTATAATTTTAACTCAAATGACTTCTTCAATCGGTCCGGGTAAAAGAATACTTGTGACAGGCGGCGCCGGCTATGTCGGCACGACGCTTGTTTCGGTTTTGCTGGAAAACGGATATAAGATCAGAGTTCTGGATATTCTCCGCCTGGGAGGACAGGGGCTTTTCCAATATTTCGGGAACAAAGATTTCGAGTTCGTTAAAGGAGATGTCAGGAATATTAAAGTTGTCAAAGAAGCGCTTAAAGACGTTGATGCAATTATTCATTTGGCTGGCATAGTAGGTTTTCCGGCATGCAGAAAAGAACCGGAATTGGCGCGCGATATAAACGTTGAAGGAACGAGGATTCTCGCCGAAGCCGCCGGGAATATACCGATAATTTTTGCCTCGACGGGAAGCACTTACGGCAAAATGATAGAGGATTTATGCACCGAAACCAGCAAGCTCACCCCTCTGAGCGACTATGCCAAGCACAAAGTGGAAGCCGAAGAGATTATCAAAAAAAACGGCGAGTTCGTCATTTTCAGGTTCGCTACCGCTTTCGGCGTATCTCCGAGAATGAGGCTCGATCTTTTGCCGAACGACTTTACGTATCGCGCCGTCCGCGAAAAGACCCTAATTGTCTATGAAAAGCATTTTATGAGAACTTTCATCCATGTGCGCGATATGGCCAAAGCATTTGTTTTTGCGCTGAAAAACTACGACAAGATACGCGGCGAGGCCTACAATGTCGGTAGCAACGAACTGAATTATAGCAAAGAAGCCATCTGCAACCTTATCAGAAAGAAGGTGGATTATTATCTTCATTTTGCCGATGTGGGGCATGACTTGGACCAGAGGGATTATCTGGTTTCTTATGACAAGCTTCATGGCCTTGGGTTTCATCTTGAAGTTTCCATGGAGGAAGGCATAAACGAACTGATTAACGTTGCTCAAGTAATCGAAGTCCAGAGCCCGTATTATAACGCCTGATTGAATCAGGCATTTGATAAGATCCAGCCCGGATATTCGTTAACAGACGTATAAATTAATGGAACGCGTAAAATTAAAGGGTGGATCTCTGTCCGGCACGTATAAGTGCGTTGAAGGCGGAAACACTTTTATCCGCAAGGAAGTTTCATTGGTGGAGAACAGGGAATTCGGGTTTTATCGCTGGTTCTCGCAGCTTAAAAAACTCCAACGCCTCGGGAAATTATTCCCGGGAATATTTCCGAAAGTCATCAATATAGGGATTGAAAAAGACACCGCTTATTTCGATTTGGAATTTATACCCAATTCGATGAGCGTTTACGAATACTTGCGGACTAATCCGGGGGATGATGGCGTGGAGAAAGTATTTAAAAAGATAATCGAGACTACCGATACTCTATATTCGGCTAAAATAGAATCATTTAAAGGGGGATTCGACCTATATATAGACCAGGAAGTGAAAAGGGCTCTCGAGTTTTGCATGGACGATCCGGAATTCAAAGAATTCGCCGGCAATAAAACCATCATATTTAACGGCAAAGAGATTCCATCACTTTTGTCGCGCATGGACGAATTTTACGAACTTGCCCATAAGCACTACAAAAAACCAGAAGAATGTTTTACTCACGGCAACATCACGCTCGAAAATATTCTTTATGCGCCCGCCGCAGGTAAAATTATCCTTATTGACCTTTATGAGGAAAATTTCGTTGACACCGTTTACAATGAATATTCGCAAATACTCCAGTCGTGTAACAGCTACTACGAAGTTTATAATGAACTCAATCCTGTTGTTTCAGGGAATAAAGTTACAATAGAAACGGAGCGCTATCCCGGTATAGATTATTTCAATGAACTCTTTGATGATTTCTTAAAGAAACGGTTTTCTGAAGATGAAATTATAGTTACAAAACTTTATGAAATTTCGCAGTTCACAAGAATGTTGCCTTTCAAAAAATACGTTGCCAAGAATAAAATGATGTTTTTCTATTCTTTGGCATCCAAACTTTTCGATGATATAAAATGAAGACAGGCGAAAATGAACCATAAAATCGAAGTCGAAAAATTTCATACAGATTCCTCGAAAAAAGGGATAAAGAAATGGGTTGCCGAAACCGAACCGCCCGTTTCTTTTTTCGTTCAGATTTCGGATAACATTCTTGACCCCGAAAACCATGACCTTTTGGAAATCGGCCGCCAGGGGAAAGATTCCAGGCGTCTTATTATTGTGGATAAGAACGTTTACGGCCTTTACGGCGAAAAAATAGAAAATTATTTCAAGACCAGCGGAATAAATTATAAGATTTTTCCGGTTGTATCATCCGAAGAAAAGAAAGATTTGGAAACACTCCTTCTTATTCTTGGCGCAATGGAAGAATTCAAGCTTGAACGTTCGGGCGAACCGGTTCTTGCAGTCGGCGGAGGAGTTCTTCTTGATGTCGTCGGAATCGCAGCTACGCTTTATCGCAGAGGTGTTCCTTATATACGCATTCCGACAACCCTTTTGGCTTTGGTGGATGCGAGCGTCGGCGTAAAGACAGGCATAAATCATTTCGGCAGGCGAAACAGATTGGGTTCGTATTACGGGCCGATTGGGGCATATCTGGACCGCTCTTTCTTACGGACATTGGCACGCAAGGAAATTTCAAATGGATGCGGAGAAATACTCAAGATGGCCGTAGTAAAAGACAGCCGACTTTTTGAGCTTCTCGAGAAACACGGCGCAAGAATGATAGATGACAAATTCCAGAACGGACAAGAGCCAACCGAGGTTATCGAGCGTTCCATACAGGGTATGGTGGAAGAGCTCGCGCCGAATTTATGGGAAAAAGACATGAAACGGCTCGTAAATTTCGGCCATTCTTTCAGCGCGGTTGTTGAAATGCGGGCCTTGCCGGAACTTTCGCACGGCGAAGCAGTCGCGCTTGATGTTTTATATTCCTGTATCCTTTCGGCAAACCGCGGATTAATGAAGTCAAATGACATGGAACGCGTTGGAAAAACAATGAAGCTTCTTGAATTGCCGACATTCCATCCTCTTTTCGGAGATATAAACACGCTTGAAGAAGCGCTCGCCGATACCGTGCGTCACCGCGACGGCGCGCAGGAACTCCCAATTCCTTTATCAATAGGAAGGGCGATATTTTTGAACGATTTCACCAAGGTTGAACTTAAGAAGGCCTCTGATATAATGAAAGAAAAATTTTCAACATGAGCGACAGCTTTTTAGCGCGGCCATCAAATTTCGACACGCATTACACGCCTTCTCCCAAGCGCTATGATGCGTTTAAATACAGAAAATGCGGCAAGAGCGGTTTAAAACTGCCGCCCCTTTCGCTCGGCTTGTGGCAGAATTTCGGAGACGTGGACCCATATTCTAATTCCCGGGAAATGATTCTTGGAGCGTTTGATATGGGAATCACTCATTTCGATTTGGGAAACAATTACGGGAGACCGCAGGGGTCGGCAGAAAAGACATTTGGACGCGTGCTTAAAGAAGATTTGGCGGCGTACAGAGACGAAATAATCGTATCAACGAAAGCCGGCTATGATATGTGGAAGGGTCCCTACGGCGAAAATTGTTCAAAGAAACACATTATCGCGAGTGTTGACCAAAGTTTGAAGCGACTTGGATTGGAATATGTTGATATTTTCTATTCTCACAAATTTGACGTGGATACTCCTCTTGAGGAAACCATGGAGGCCTTTGCCCAAATAGTTAAGCAGGGGAAAGCCCTTTACCTCGGTATTTCGTCTTATGGTCCGGCGGAAACAAAGCGGGCGCATAAAATACTGAACGATATGGGAGTCCGTTCGTTATTACTACATCAGCCATCGTATTCAATGTTCAACCGCTGGATTGAAGAAGATTTATTGGACACACTCGAGAAGCTCGGAATGGGCGCTATTGTTTTTACTCCGTTAGCGCAGGGGCTTTTAAGCGATAAGTACGCAAACGGGAAAATCCCTGAAGTTTCACGCGCGAATAACAAAGACACATTACTTCCACCGAGTTTGGTTACGGAAAATGTTGTAAAGAAACTCCAGGGGCTTTCGGCCATCGCCAAAAAACGCGGACAGACACTTTCGCAGATGGCGCTTTCCTGGGTGCTCCGCGACCCGCGCGTGGTTTCTGCGGTTGTAGGCGCGAGAACACTGGAACAAATTAAAGAAAATGTCCGCGCTTTGGACAATTTGGCATTTTCGCCGGAAGAATTAAGAGAGATAGATAAATACGCAATTGATGTTTCAGGCGTAAATCTCTGGCCGCCGAATTGCCAGACATCACAAGTGTAGCTACTAACTAAGTAACTAGTCCTTAAAATTCTCAAGAAAATACTGGAGTGTTTCCGGCGTGCCCAAATCCCATAATTTTTCGGCTTCATCTATAATAATTTTCTTGCCGTCTTTAATCATTTCTTCGTAGACGGGAGCAATGTAAAACTCGTTTTTAACACGCTTGTTTTCGGCAATCATTTTTTCGGCGTATTTTACGAAATCGCGGC
>ERZ1292623.3467-Hain-H51-01um-R1-3467-length-13446-cov-4_pt1 | contig 13446 bp, 7 predicted proteins | sample MGYA00564398_ERZ1292623 | MGnify/ENA primary metagenome ERZ1292623 (study PRJEB36523, sample SAMEA6512633) | groundwater metagenome | collected 2019-01-07 | study: AquaDiva: Metagenomics assemblies of 32 groundwater samples
CAGGATTTTCAGACAAAAATCCAGTCAAACGTGCCGTAAAAGATGGTGACGAAGCCAGTATAGATTTCAAAGGATTCGACAGTAAGGGCGAGGCTTTTTCTGGTGGCGAGGGTAAAGATTATCCGCTGGCTATTGGCAGTAAAAGTTTTATTCCAGGGTTCGAGGAAGGTTTAATAGGCAAGAAGACTGATGATACATTCGATCTTCCAGTCACTTTCCCCGCTGATTATCAGGCAGCACACCTGGCCGGACAAAAGTGCAAGTTCGAGGTTAAGATTAACGAAGTCCGCGAAGTAACACTACCTAATGTTAACGACGAATTTGCTAAAAAATGCGGCACATTTAACAGCGTTGCCGAGCTAAAGGCTGATATCAAAAACGAAATCAAAGCTCAGCGCGACAACGAAATTAACGAAAATCTAAAAGACCAGTTGGTTGAACAGCTAGTAAAATCAAGCAAGCTAGAAGCCCCAGAAGTTTTGGTGCAAGATCAGATGAAAAATATCGAGATTGATTTTGTGCAGAATCTTGCAGCACGCGGGATGAGCATCGAACAGTACTTGCAAGACAAAAAGCAAACACGTGAAGAATGGGAAAAAACCGAACTACACGAAGCGGCAACCCGTCGCATTCAATCAGCGCTAGTTCTGTCAGAAGTCAGCAAGCTAGAAAAAATCACAGTCGACGAAGACGAAGTAGAAGTTCGCCACCAACAGCTGTTGCAACAATACCCAGACCCGAACATGCGCCAGCAACTAGAAACTGCAGAAGCTCGAAACGACATTCGTAATCGTTTGGTAACTGAAAAAACCCTTGATCGCTTGATTGAATTAAACAACAAATAAAGCACTAGCACTCACTTGACCCAAGTGCCAATTGGCGTATAATTATTGACATGAGACCTAAAAATTACCTAGTTCCAACAGTTGTTGAAAAATCTAGCGACGGCGAGCGCGCCTTTGATATATACAGCCGTCTGCTAAAAGACCGTATAATCTTTTTGGGTGAAGAGGTAAATGAACATACAGCCAACCTGATTGTTGCCCAACTGCTTTTTCTAGCAGGTGAAGACAGTAAAAAAGACATATATTTCTATATCAATAGCCCTGGTGGTGTAATCCATGACGGAATGGCAATTTACGATACCATTCAGTACATCAAACCTGATGTGCATACTATTGGCATTGGGTTGCAAGCCAGTATGGGCGCGTTCCTACTATCTAGTGGGACTAAAGGCAAGCGATTCATGCTGCCCCACTCGCGCGTGATGATACATCAGCCATCTGCTGGTACGCGGGGTAAAGTTACCGATATGGAGATTGATCTAAAGGAAGGCATCCGCCTCAAGGAGCTGCTAGCTGAAATAACAGCAAAAAATACTGGGCAAAAACTCGCCAAAGTCAAAGAAGATATGGAACGCGACTACTGGATGACCGCCGAGCAGGCTAAAAAGTACGGACTAATTGACGAAATTATCAAAAAAGCTTGACAGTTTGCTTTTCAGGCCTCACAATGGTGTTCAATGAATTAGTGTAAGTTGGGTTTTTATGCATTTGGCCTTGGTGGCTCTCGGTTAGAAATGCTTGCCCACGGAGTTCCAGTACTCCTAACTTAGAAGATTCGGCGCCCTAAGTATTAACCACTAACAAGAACTAGGAGACCATTTTTCATATGGCAACTACCAAAACGCAAGCGAGGCGTTATTTTACCGATAACGCAACCGTTTTAGACCTACCTGACCTAATTAAACACCAAACAGATTCATGGCAAGAATTTATCGAAACAGGACTGAGCGAAATTTTCGCCGAAGTTAACCCAATCGAAGATTACACTGGCCAAAAACTAGAACTGCGTTTCAAAGATTACAGTTTCGAAGATCCAAAATGCACCGAAGCTGACGCACGTCACAACAATGTCAGTTTCGAAGCGCCACTGAAAGCTCGCGTTGAGCTAACAAACAAAGTAACTGGTGAAGTAAAAGACAGTGAAATTTATCTTGGCGACTACCCATGGATGACCGAACGCGGTACATTCATCATTAACGGTTCCGAGCGTGTGGTTGTGTCTCAGCTTATTCGTTCTGCTGGTGTATTCTTTACAGCTAACAAAGGTGCAGTTCGTAACCAATACGGTGCGAAACTTATTCCTGGCCGTGGTGCATGGTTAGAATTTGAAACCAGCGCAGCAGGTGTACTATATGTAAAAATCGATCGTCGCCGAAAGATCGCTGTTACTACACTACTTCGTGCCCTAGGTTACGGTACTGATACTGCTATCAAGGGACTATTCAAAGAAGTTGACACTGGTGAGATTAACTATATTGATACTACTATCGCCAAAGACCCAAGCGCTGGTACAAACGAAGCTTTGATCGAAGTCTACCGTCGCCTACGTCCAGGTGATCTTGCGACAGTTGAAAACGCCCGTGGCATGATCGAGCGAATGTTCTTTGACTTTAAACGATTCGACTTTAGTCGTGTTGGTCGTTATAAAATAAACCAACGTCTAGGTTTGAAAGTTACTAACACTACCGACAACCGAGTTATGCGCCTAGAAGACCTAGTCGCTATTATCAAAGAAGTAATCCGCCTCAACAACAGCCAAGAACCTGCCGATGACATCGATGCTCTATCAAATCGTCGTGTGAAATTAGTTGGTGAATTGGTCGCTCGTCAGTTCCGTATTGGTATGCTGCGTATGCAACGTAACACAATGGACCGCATGAGCATGAGCGACCTGGAAACTGTTACTCCGGGTGCATTAATCAACGCTCGTCCGATTGTTGCTGCTGTTCGTGAGTTCTTTGCAAGCTCTCAGTTGTCACAGTTTATGGACCAAACCAACCCATTGGCTGAGCTTTCTCACAAACGACGCCTTAGCTCTATGGGCCCTGGTGGTTTGAGCCGTGAACGTGCCGGCCTAGAAGTTCGTGATATTCACGAAACTCACTATGGACGTATTTGTTCGGTTGAAACACCAGAAGGTGCCAACATCGGACTTGTACTAAACCTTGCCAGCTATGCACGTATCAATGAATATGGATTCATCGAAACTCCGTATCGCAAAGTTGTAAAAAACAAAGTTACCAACGAGGTAGTTTACATGGATGCAGCCGCCGAGGCCCGTGAAATTATCGCCGAGGCTGGTAACGAGCTAGACAAAAATGGCAAATTCAAAGCTACCCGTGTTAGTGCACGAAAGAACTTGGTGCCAGAGGAAGTTGACGCCGATGAAATTACATATGTAGATGCAGCGATTGGTCAGATTCTAGGTTCAACTGCTAGCCTGATTCCGTTTATCGAGAAAAACCGTATTGACCGATCTTTGACTGGTTCTAACATGTCACGTCAGGCCGTACCCCTGCTTCAACCAAAAAGCCCAATTGTCGGAACTGGTGTCGAGGCCGATATCGCTCGTAATACTAGTCAGTTGATTCTTGCCAAGGGCTCCGGTGAAGTTATAAAGGCTGACGCAAATGAAGTGATTGTTAAATACAAAGACGGTCCAATTAGCTATGTTCCAATTCACTTTGAACAAAGTAACGACGACCGTTCAATCAACCAAAAAGTTGTTGTTTCGCGAGGGCGGAGAGTCAAAAAAGACGATGTGCTGATTGAAGGCGCATCAATCGAAGGTGGTGAACTGGCTTTGGGACGTGATCTTACTGTCGCCTTTATGCCATGGGGTGGTTATAACATGGATGACTCTATCATTCTTAGCTCTCGTATTGTCAAAGAAGACGATCTAACTAGTATTAACATCCAAGATTTCATGGTTGAAGTTCGTGAAACTAAATTAGGTCCAGAAATTGTGACTCGTGATATTCCAAACGTTAGCGAAGAAAGCCTACGTCACCTAGACGAAGACGGAATCGTACAAGTTGGTTCAGAAGTTCACCCAGGTGATGTATTGGTTGGAAAAATCACACCAAAAGGTGAACAAGAACTTTCTAGCGAAGAACGATTGCTACGCGCAATCTTTGGTGAAAAAGCCAAAGACGTTCGTGACACGTCACAGCGTATGAGCAACGGCAAGCACGGTAAAGTTGTTGGCGTAAAAGTCTTTAGCCGCGAAAACGGCAACGAGCTAAAAGCCGGTGTTTTGATGCAGGTCCAGATTTTCGTTGCACAACTTCGCAAGATTGCAGTTGGCGACAAGCTGGCTGGACGTCACGGTAACAAGGGTGTTGTTGCGCGTATTCTACCTGAAAACGACATGCCATTTTCTGAGGACGGAACTCCTGTTGATGTTCTGTTGAACCCACTAGGTGTGCCATCACGAATGAACCTTGGTCAGTTGTTTGAAACTCACCTTGGTATGGCTGCCCGTGCGCTTGGTTACAAGGTTGCAACACCACCATTTAACGGCGTTCCAAACCACGTTATCGCCGAGCAGCTAAAAGAAGCTGGCTTGCCCGCCGATGGTAAAATCCAACTGTTTGACGGACGTACCGGTGAACCTTTCCGCGAAAAAACAACCGTTGGAAACATGTACATCATCAAGCTGCACCACATGATTGCAGACAAGATCCACGCCAGGTCTATTGGTCCATACACAATGGTTACCCAACAGCCACTAGGTGGTAAGGCGCAAAACGGTGGTCAGCGCTTTGGCGAGATGGAGGTATGGGCACTAGAAGCATATGGCGCCGCTACAACCTTGCAGGAAATGCTAACTATCAAGTCTGACGATGTTTATGGTCGTGCCAAAGCTTACGAATCGATCATCAAAGACGAGCCAATTACCGGTCCAAAAGTTCCAGAGAGCTTTAACGTTCTTGTGAAAGAGCTTCAGGGCTTGGGTCTGCGTGTCGACCTTGTCGAGAACGGGTTGGACATTGATGCCGAAGAAATATTGGACGGAACAATCGAAGTTGAACCAGATGATACACCAACCGTTGTACCAGAAGAAGATGCAGAAACTGTTGGTGACGAAGCTGACGAACTGGGCGAAATCGACCTAGGCGAAGGCGTCACTATTCAGGACACAGATGAAATTGAAGAAATTAAGGAGGAGATAGTCTAATGAGTCGTGTATTAGCAAACACCAGTATCGCCGACTTTGATGCAGTGCGACTAGCAGTAGCTAGCGCAGAAGATATCAAGAAATGGAGTTACGGTGAAGTAACAAAACCAGAAACGATTAACTATCGAACCCAAAAACCAGAACGTGATGGACTTTTCTGCGAAAGGACTTTCGGTCCAGTCAAAGACATAAATCCACATGATGCAAAGCTAAAAGGCGTTCGTTCCCGCGAAGCAGCAGTTGATAAAAGTGGCGAACTGGTTACTCGTTCAATTGTTCGACGCGAACGTATGGGGCACATTGGCCTAGCCGCACCAGTTGCGCACATTTGGTTCATGCGTGGAACACCTAGCGCAATGGGACTACTGTTAGGTATGACCGTTCGTAACCTCGAGCGTGTAGCTTACTTTGCTAGCTACGTCATTTTGGACGTAGACAACGAAAAGCGAGAAAAACTCTTGGCTGATGCCGAAGCTGAACTAGAAGCCGGTACTGCAGCTATCAAGATTCGCTATGAAAAAGAAGCCGAGGATGAAAAAGCCGACGTCAAAAAGCTTGCAGCAGAGCAAACCAAAGAACTCGAAGCGCTAGCTGAAGCATTTGCAACCAAGAAAGCTCAGCTAGATGGTCTAGTAAAATCAGCCTTGCTGGGTGAAATCGAATACCGTAACCTACCTGATGAGTATGCAGATATCGTCAAGGTTGGCATGGGTGGCGAGGCATTGAAAGCGCTACTAGAGCAAATTGATCTAGAAAAATTGATCAAAGAACTTTCCGAGGAAGCCGCTGCCAGTAAAGGCCAAAAGCAAAAGAAAATTCTAAAACGCCTAAAGGTCCTAGAAGGCATGCACCGTGCAGGTATCAAGCCAATCAACATGACAATGACAGTCCTACCCGTTATTCCACCAGACCTACGTCCGATGGTTCAACTAACTGGTGGTCGTTTCGCGACATCTGACCTAAACGACCTATATCGTCGTGTTATCAACAGAAACAACCGTCTAAAGAAACTGATCGACCTAAACGCACCAGAGGTAATTCGTCGAAACGAAATGCGTATGCTGCAAGAAGCAGTTGACGCACTAATCGACAACTCTGCCGCTCGCGGTAACCGTGCAGTTAACGCAACTGGTGGCCGTCGCAAGCTAAAATCGCTTAGCGATATGCTAAAAGGAAAGCAAGGTCGTTTTCGTCAGAACCTACTAGGAAAGCGTGTTGATTATTCTGGCCGTTCAGTTATTGTGGCTGGTCCAGAGCTAAAGATTCACCAATGTGGTTTGCCAAAACAAATGGCACTAGAGTTGTTCAAACCGTTTGTGATCAGCTGGCTGCTCCGCGGCGAACATGCGCACAACATACGCAGCGCAACTCGTTTAATCGAGTCTGGCAATACTATCATCTGGGATGCATTAGACGAAGTGATCAAGGGCAAATACGTTCTTCTTAACCGTGCTCCGTCGCTGCACCGTTTGTCTATCCAGTCTTTCCAGCCAAAATTGATCGAAGGTAAAGCAATTCAGCTTCACCCGCTAGTTTGTGCTGGTTTTAACGCCGACTTTGACGGTGATCAAATGGCTGTTCACTTGCCGCTATCTGACGCAGCACAGGCCGAAGCTCGTGACCTTATGAGCGCTACCAATAACCTATTAAAGCCTGCTGACGGTACCCCGGTACTAAACATCGCACAGGACATCGTTCTGGGTTGTTACTATCTAACATATCCAAAACCTGACGCTCAGACCGAGAAAAAACTATTTAGTTCAGTCTCAGAAGCCGTGCACTCATATGAAAAGGGAATCATTAAATTGCAAACTCCTATTCGTGTGCATACCAAAGGTCAGCTGCGTGATACTACTTTGGGCCGCGTTTACTTTAACGAGTCACTCGTCAAAGACCTTCCATATGTAAACGATGTGATGACCAAAAAAGCCCTAAACAAAGTTCTAGCACGTATTTTTGAGAACTACGGCAGCGAACAAACCGCCGTTACGGCCGACAGTATCAAAGATCTAGCGCTAGAATATGCAACCGCTGCAGCTGTTTCTACTGGTATGGATGATTACTTTGATGTACCAGAAATGGATAAACTGATCGATGAAGGTGAAGAGCAAGCGACACAGATCTCTGAACAGTTTGAAGAAGGTTTGATTACCGAGGAAGAGCGTTACAGCCTAACCGTTAACGCATGGCGTGGTATCGACAAAAAGGCTATTGCCGTTGTCGAAAGCAAGCTAAAAGATTCTGATACATCAGTCAGCGTCATGGTGAACTCTGGTGCTCGTGGTAGTATCGATAACATCAAACTAGCGACCGCAATGCTAGGAACAATGGTTGATGCAACTGGTAAAGAAATTGAGCTACCTATTCGTTCAAGCTTTAAAAAAGGACTATCACAGCTGGAAGCTTTCGTGGCAACCCGTGGTACCCGTAAAGGTTTGATCGACACCGCTCTAAAGACCGCCGACTCTGGTTATCTAACCCGTCGTTTGGTTGATGTAAGCCAAGATGTCTTTACTGTGCAAGAAGATTCAAATGACACTGGTTTCACAATTTATCGTTCAGAAACAGAAGAAACCATGATCGAATTTGGCGACCGTTTGTACAGCCGTTACGCTGCAGAGAAAATCGGTAGCCACGCAAAAGCTGGCGAGCTGATTACTCGCGAAATTGCCGATGCAATAAACACTGACGAGAAAATTACCGAAGCCCGTATCTTTAGCGTGCTAACTGCAAAGAACCTACGTGGTATTCCACAAAAAAGCTATGGCCTAGACATGGCTACTGGTAAACTGATCGCAGTTGCCCAGCCTGTTGGTGTTATTGCCGCTCAGTCTGTTGGTGAGCCCGGTACCCAGCTAACCCTTCGTAACTTTCACGCTTCTGGTGTTGCCGGTGCAGCCGACATCACCCAGGGTCTACCGCGTGTAGACGAGCTGTTCGAAGCCCGAACTCCAAAAGGTGAAGCATTGCTATCTGAAATCGACGGTACTCTGCGTATCTGGGAAGATGGCAGTAAATATGTCTTGCAGGTTACACCAGCCAAAGCTAAGGTCAAGAAGCTACCGCTAGAAAAGCGAAAAGCGACGGTCAAGACTGGCACAGAAGTTCTAGCTGGCGATGTAATAGCTAGTAAAAAGGGTGGCGAAGAGCCATTGACAGCTCCGTTTGATGGCATAGTTGACGTCACTAAGACCGAGGTCATTGTTTCTAGCAGCGACCAAACTCCTGCTCGTTACGAAGTTTCTAGCACACACCAGTTAACCGCCAAAGACGGCGATGCCGTTTCAGCTGGCGATCGCTTGACCGCAGGTTCGATTAACCTTCATGACCTAATGCGTCTAAAAAGTATCGAGGCTACTCAGCGTTACATTATTAACGACGTCCTACGTATCTATGCATCTCAGGGTCAGAACATTGCTGACAAGCACCTCGAGATCATCGTTCGACAAATGTTCAGCCGAGTACAAATCGAAGATCCAGGGGATAGCCCATTTGTTACTGGCGATATCGTTAGTAAAGCCGCAGTTGTTGAAGCTAACGAAAACTTGGTCGCTGACAAAAAAGAGCCAGCTCAGTTTACTCAGTTGCTACTAGGCATTACCAAAGTATCAATCTGGAGCGACAGCTTCCTATCAGCCGCAAGTTTCCAAGACACAACCCGCGTGTTGATCAACGCTGCCGTAACCGGCCGCCAAGACAACTTGTACGGTCTTAAGGAAAACGTTATCATCGGTCGCAAGATACCTGTAGGTACCGGCGCCCGAGACCTTGCAGCCGTCGAGGAACTCGAAGAGACCGAAGAAGCTTAAATAGCAACTTCTGACTTGTTTATAGGGGACTCATCTGTTACAATAACAGGTGAGTTTCCTCTTTGGAGTTAGCCAGAAAGCATGCGAGTGTGTACAAATTTCTGTTAATTTCAAGGAAAGTGGCAGTTATTTATGCTGAGAATAACGCCAAGTAAAGTTAATTTAACGGAGAATATTTTTAAATATGCCAACAATCAATCAATTGGTTCGCAAGCCGCGTAAAACGGCTGGCAAAAAGAGTAAAAGCCCTGCACTAGGGCGTATTCAGAATACTCTGAAAACCCGATATTATGACCAAAACGCACCATTAAAGCGTGGTGTTTGTGTCAAAGTAACTACCAAAACCCCGAAAAAACCTAACTCGGCTCTACGTAAAGTAGCCCGTGTACGTTTGTCTAATGGCCAAGAAGTCTGGGCTTACATCGGTGGCGAAGGTCACAATCTACAAGAGCACGCCGTTGTGTTGGTTCGTGGTGGGCGAGTAAAAGACCTTCCAGGTGTCCGTTACCACATCGTTCGTGGTGCCCTAGACCTTCAGGGTGTTGCTGACCGTAAACAACGCCGTAGTAAATATGGTGCCAAAAAGGAGAGTAAATAATGCCGCGTAAAGTAACCAAATCTCTTCAACGTCGTCTAGATCCAGACCGCAAATACCAGTCTATTCTGGTACAACGTCTAATCAACAAAAGCATGCTAAATGGTAAGAAACTGCTAGCTGAACGGCAAGTTTACGGTGCGCTAGAAATAGCTGCTAAAAAACTAAAGTCAGAAGACCCACTAGAGGTATTCGAGACTGTATTAAAGAAAGTTTCACCTAATTTTGAGGTAAAATCTCGACGTGTTGGTGGTGCAAATTACCAGATCCCATTCCCGATCCAGGGTCACCGTCAACTTCACTATGCTTTTTCATGGTTAGTCCAGAGTGCTCGCGCACGAAAGGGCATGCCATATGAACAGCGTCTAGCTGCCGAAATCGTTGATGCCTATAACGAAACTGGTGCTGCCTTCAAGAAAAAAGAAGACACCCACAAGATGGCCGAAGCCAACCGTGCATTTGCACACTTTGCAAGGTAACATATGTCTGCTCACGAGTCTCTCGATGTAGCTAGCCAAATAAGATAGGCCAATCATTCTTGAACCTAAAGAGTTTAAAAAACGACTTGGTAAAGCCGCTCGAATTCGTGCTTTCTTTGAAAAAGCACTATTTGGTGAGCCAATGATAGATACCACTAGAACACACGTACTTGATCCAACTACTGGTAAGTACCAAACACTAGAGACCGCCGAAGGGGCCGTTGTACAAGAAGCGGAAATTGCTACATCAGAAGAAAGTAGCTAAGCCGCGAGGTCTACTGCGCCATCGGTCCGTTCTTGCTCGGCTGCAGGTGTGCCGAAGCGTATTTCAATAACCTTTTCATGCAACCTCATCAAATCGATGGCTATGTTGTCACTTTCTCGTACAACATATGCAAATTTCTCACCCCTTTCGCCAATGGCATAAAGGCGTGTTTCATTACCAACAGTGACTTCAATTGTCTCTTCAGACCAATGTTCTATCGTTGCGTCGGACGGTGGCTGAATATCTAAGCCTACTGTGGTCTCGAATTGGATGGACTCAGGCTTTTCTGCAGAAAGCTTTTCGGCTTCTTCATAAGTAATTATACCCTGTTCGGCAGCTGCTCTTGGCGTAACACCATCTTCCACGCCACCAATTTGGTTGTTGCGTACCATATCTATACGCGCTTGTATTTCAAAACGATTTGGACTCATGATTCCATTATAGCACAAAACGCTAATGTTTGCAAATAGGGGTGGTCAAGCAGTCGTATATCTGGTACAATTGAATGTAAGTGTTTTTCCCTGTTGTCAAAAATTTCAACAGAGGTGACGAAAAATTAATTATTAATCCGTCATTCGCCAGCTGGCGAAAGCTGGAAAGGACTACCAAAGAAACCATCATGGCAGCTAAAAACTATACCCTAGATAAATTCCGCAATATCGGCATTATTGCTCATATTGACGCCGGAAAAACCACCACTACCGAAGGTATTTTGTACCGAACTGGTCTATCGCACAAAATTGGTGCAGTTCACGAAGGTGAAACAACAACTGACTGGATGGAGCAAGAGCGCGAACGTGGTATCACAATCACATCTGCTGCCGTGACTTGTTTTTGGAAAGACCACAAAATTAACATTATCGACACCCCTGGTCACATTGACTTTACCGCAGAGGTAGAGCGTTCACTGCGTGTACTAGACGGTGCGGTTGTAGTATTCGACGGCAAGATGGGTGTAGAGGCTCAGACCGAGACTGTATGGCGCCAGGCCAACAAATACCGTGTGCCACGTATCTGTTTCATTAACAAGATTAACCAAACTGGTGGCGATTTTTACAAATCTCTAGACAGTCTGCACGCACGTCTATCTAAAAAAGCCCTACCAATCCACCTGCCAATTGGTTTTGAAAAAAACATCAACGGTATTGTTGACCTTGTAGACATGAAAGCCTACACCTACAAAGATTTCACCGACAACGAGCTTATAGCAGGTGAAATTCCAGCCGATATGTTGGACAAAGCCAAAAACGCTCGACAACTATTAGTTGAATCTGCGGTTGAAGCCGACGACGCATTGTTCGAAAAATATCTTGAAAGTGGCGAAGACTCTATAACTGTTGATGAACTAAAAGCAGCCCTAAGAAAAAGCGTACTGACCGGTGAATTTTATCTAGTAACTGGTGGTGATGGCCGTGGTGTGATCGTCGAAAAGGTCCTAGACCTAGTTAATGAATACCTACCGAGCCCGTTAGATGCTGGTTCTATCTGGGGTACACACCCAAAAACTGGCGACGAAGTTGAACGAAAGCCTGACGACAAAGAACCTCTAGCGGCACTAGCATTTAAAATTGCTAACGACCCATTTGTCGGTAAATTGATCTTTATCCGTGTTTATAGCGGTAAAGTTGCTGCCGGTAGCTACATACTGAACACTACAACTGGCGACAAAGAGCGTATTGGCCGAATTGTCCGGATGCATGCCGACAAGCGTGAAGACATCAATGAAATCGCCGCTGGTGATATCGCCGCTGTTGTAGGACTAAAAAACACTACAACCGGTACAACATTATCTGATGTGGCGAAACCAATCACGCTAGAGAGTATCGACTTCCCAGAACCTCCAGTTGCGATTGCAATTGAACCCAAAACTAAGGCTGACCAAGAAAAGATGAGCCTAGCCTTGCAGCGTTTGGCCGAAGAAGATCCGACATTCCGCGTGCACACTGACGAAGAAACTGGACAAACAATCATCTCTGGAATGGGTGAATTACACCTAGATATCATTGTTGATCGTATGAAGCGTGAATTTAAGGTTGAAGCCAATATTGGTCAACCACAAGTTGCTTTCCGTGAAACTATCAAGAAAAGTACTGAAATACAGGGCAAATACATCAAACAATCTGGTGGTCGTGGACAATACGGTGACGTATGGTTGCGCCTAGAGCCGAATGAACCTGGTAAAGGATTCGAATTCTTTGACGAGATCAAAGGTGGTGTTGTACCGCAAGAATACCGAAAACCAGTCCAAAACGGTATCATCGAAACTCTTGATGGTGGTGTGATTGCTGGCTACCCAGTTGTAGATGTCAAAGCAACACTATATGACGGTAGCTATCACGACGTTGACTCTAGTGAATTGTCATTTAAAATGGCAGGCGCGTTGGCGACACGTGCTGGTGTCAAACAAGCCAACCCGATTTTGCTAGAGCCTGTTATGAAAGTCGAAGTTACAACCCCCGAAGAGTTCATGGGTGATGTGATCGGTGACCTAAACTCTCGTCGCGGACGAATCGAAAGCATGGAAGACCGCATGGGCGCCAAAGTCGTCACAGGATTTGTACCACTGGCCAGTATGTTTGGCTATACGACCGATCTACGTTCAATGTCACAGGGTCGTGCTGCTAGCACGATGGAACTCGCCCAATATGAGGAAGTACCACCAAACGTAGCCCAAGAGATCATCGAAAAACGCGCAAAGTAGATTCACATGAGCCTAGTTATAGACACAGAAAAACTCGAGCATGGGCTTGAGGAAGGTGTGCTACGCGGCGATGTAAGTTTCAGAGGATGGATGGAGCGTAAAGAAGTGTTGCGTATGGTTTCGTGTGGTCTCGTTACCTCTGCAATTGGAGCGTATCTACGCCAAAATGACATACCACACCAACTGCTACTTAGTGATCCTCAACTTTCGATTGATCCAGGCATGCGACATACCTTTCCACTTGTAGGCAAGCAAGGAGAAGGTGAGGTTGTTGATGCGTCGTACAGTCAATTTTTTCAATATGTGGGTATGAGTGTGATGCATGAAAAGCGTATGGCTATAACCTTGTTTCCACAAAAAAAAGTTTTACACTTTCCTCTGCGCCAACGTGAAGAAGCTGTCGATTGGGTCGCGCAGTGGGCTGTTGGATTTCGAGACATTAAACAACATACCGAGATAGACTGGGATGACCCAGTTATTGGACCGCTAGAGAATGCATCTCGGACTGCAATTTTTGCTACTATTTGCGAGATATGGAATCCAGAGTATTTTGTACCTTTTTCACCTTCTGA
>ERZ1292623.3468-Hain-H51-01um-R1-3468-length-13445-cov-6_pt1 | contig 13445 bp, 23 predicted proteins | sample MGYA00564398_ERZ1292623 | MGnify/ENA primary metagenome ERZ1292623 (study PRJEB36523, sample SAMEA6512633) | groundwater metagenome | collected 2019-01-07 | study: AquaDiva: Metagenomics assemblies of 32 groundwater samples
CAGGAGCAGAAATGCGGTCTATGGGTAGAGTTAAGTGGCTTGACGGAAAAACCAAAGATACTTGGAAATCACCGAGTAATACAACCTTGTTCATTCTAAGAGGTAGAAAGAAAGGAGTGTCTAATTCTTCCCAGCACTAAAGTGCAGGGTGTCTTTAGACAATTATTTTGAAATCTACCCCACTACCAGAGGAAGTTGAGAAGGAGTTTGATAAGAAATTTTGTGAGAACCTACAAGGAACGGGATTTCAAAGAGACCCATATATTTTGGAAGGTGTTTGGCACAATCCTCATCTTATCAAGAAATGGGCTTTATCTCGTATTCGCAAATCCTACGAACAAGGGAAGCGAGATTGTGAAAAAGAGATAGCTGATAAAGAAAAAAAGAAATGGAGGGCATACAGCAAGAAATCATATAGAAAAAATAGAGAGAGAATATTGCAACATCAGCATGGATATCAACATACAATAGCCGCCAAAAAACTAAAATCTTTACGGGACAAAGAACAGAGAAAAACTTTTCGGCAAAAAGTTAATACAAGAGTGCGAACATATATGGCTATTAAACAAGGAAAATTAGAAAAATTGCCATGCCAAGTATGCGGAGACAAAAAATCCGAAGCACATCATCCTGATTATTCTAATCATTTGTTGATTATATGGTTATGTAATAAGCATCATAAGATGCTGGAAGGAAATTGGGTTTTACCGGCTTCAGATGAAGAACGGAAAAAAATTGATTTAATAAAGCTGGCTCTCATCAAAGAGGAGAAACCATGAAACCACCACAATGTCTCAATTGCGGAAAGAAAATGATAGCGGTAAAAGACCCTATAGCCAAAAAGAAAACAGGGTATCTCTGGCGGTGTACCTGTATGCCAAAAGACGTAATGGTGAGTATTGGGTAGGTAGAGGAGAACCTATGAACGAATTAGAATTACGGGAGAAAATTAAACCAATACTAGGATGGCGACCTCCAGGTCAAACAACGCTTGATCAGACAAACCTTGAAGCGTTAGAAAAAGTATGGGCAGAGCAATTAGATGCTCTCCTCCACACCTTTTCCTTGTATATGGAGTCTGTGATTGGAAAGGATGATGAACTTACTGAAAGTTTTTCTTTGGTAGATAAAATAAAAGCGTTTTGTAAAACATTAAGAAAACTGGGATTACAAAAAACAACAGAAAATGGAATACCAAAATTAGTCTAGCCTTTCACCATACACGATATGAAACAAACGCTGAAAGAAAAAATTAAAGAAGAAATTATGTCAAAGTTTGGTGCTCTGATTGTATCCAGAGAAATAGCTGAAAGGGAGTCTTATAGACTAGCAGATAAAATCCTCCATCTCTTTCAGCAAGAAGTGGAGAAAATGAGAAAAAAATATTATTGCGAATGGAATCATAACAAAGGTGATATTGAGGAAAAATTATGTGAGGGATGTAGAGCGTCAAATAGAGTTTTAGACGATATACGCACACAGCTTTTAAAGAGTTTGGGGGAGTAGAGTATGAAAGAAAAATACAAATACTGGTGTTATAACAACGGAACTGGCACAGTGCCTATTATTGATAGTGTTGAAGTAATCATAGAAGCGTTTGGAGAAGAAAAAGCGCTTGAGAAAATAAAGAAAACCATAAAACGTGATGTGTATAAACTTATGACCGTAGAGATAGACTTATGACCCAACCCTATTCTCTTTAGGAGAGGGATGATTATATGGAAAAGAAAGAAAAAGGATTACCAAAATATTCAATTAAAGGCGGTATTTGTAACGAAAAAGACTGTATGAATATTTGTACTGTTTTGTTATATGACGGAATATGGCGATGTAGAGACTGTGCTGCTAAAAAAGTGGAAGGATTTTTTTCGGCTTTTCAATTTATTGTTGGTAAATAATATGCAACACATCCTTTTCGCTCTCACCTATACCGCACGTATACTATGAAAAAGAAGTTTATATCAAAACTAAAGTTTATTAAAATAGCAAACGCTTGTAGGAAGGCATGGGAAGAAGAAGCATTAGAGCAACACAAGCGGAACGTTATTGATGCGTATTTTAAGAGGAGATAAAATGAGTACAATAATAGCATCTTGTTTAATTTATGTAGGTATTCTTATCGGTTGCCATTGGATAACAGAAGCGATTAAAGACTTAAAAAAGTAACCCCTCTCATGGGAGATTGGAGGAAGATGGAGACAACGTATACAAATAATAAAGAAGAAGCTCTAACGCTTGACGACATTAAAAAGGCGATGGACGCTTTGCCTAAGCCCATATCAACTATACAAAGAATTGAAATCTGTAAGAAACATTGGAAAATGTTAGAAAAACATACCGAAATAAAAAGCACAGCGAGTCCTATGTTTGGGACTTTATCGGGCATACAAGTAATTATTAAGCCCTATCTTAAAAAACCAAGAATATATTACAAAGTAAATGTTTAACCCACCATCACATGATGGAGAAAGGAGAATATGGCTATAGCAAGTAAATTAAGACGAACAGAAAGAATAAAACATATTGACGGAACATATGACGTTACTTTTGAGGAAGTAGATCGTGTGAGAGTCTTTCCAGAGGATGAAGTGAGAGAAGTTATAGCTGAGGCAGTTCATAAAGCACAACTTGATTTGCTAGAAAACCCAATGAAATATGAACGCCTTTTTAACATTTATAGTGAGATAGCCCGAATTGCATTAGATGATATTCAAAAAAGATTTGATATTTCTATTAAGGTAAAGGATAAATAATTTAGCATCACATGATGGAGATATGAAGAGGAAAACATTTTTTGATTATCAATGTGACCCGAATTATGTTCAAGATGTAACTACGGGAGAGTTTACTCGTATAAAAACGGGGAGAAAAGTGCGATTTACAATTGGTATAAAAAAATTAGCCCATCACCAAAGAATGAGGTATAATAAAGGAAAGAGAAATTTACCAGGAACGCTGTGGTAAGGATATCACCGACGTTCATGGAATTACTTATTGCTATGGATCACAAAATTGTTTCACGGAAAGGTGGCATGACCACAAAAGAAAAGTATGGGCGCGAGCATTATTCTGCAATGGGTAAACGCGGCGCGGAAGCAAAGTTGAAAATGTACGGTCCCGGGTATTTCTTAAAGCTATCCGCTTTGGGAGTCGCGGCCCGGCGAGTGAAGGCGAATTTGACCCCTTGACAAAGCTGGCGGTTGTTTGATAGAGTATGGGTATGAAGACTTTTGCGAGACACCTGATACTTCTCCTATTTGTTTTTTCCCCTTCTTCAGTTCAAGCTATCTCCTGGACCGGGACCGCAAGCTATTACTCCGAGTCCGGATGCTTGGGATGCAACAAGACCCTCACGATGGCTAATGGTCAACGGCTGGATGATCGTCGGTTTACTCTCGCAATGACCCCTCATACTGTCCGGGCTTACAAGCTCCTCAACAAGAAAGTAACGGTCCGGAATAGAAAGACGGGGGCTAGCGTCGTGGCGACCGTCACGGATACCGGCGGATTCTCGCGTTATAGCAGAATAGCCGACCTCTCGTTGGCTACGAAGCTGGCAATAGGATGTGGGGATCTATGTAGTGTGGTGATTACATTATGAAAGTTTTACATCCGCCATACGGTTACGATTTTGTAGATTTTACACACAGTAAAGGTGTTCCTATTGATGATGAAGAAGCAATTTTAGGTGTTTGTTTAGCTTTATCAAATGATCTAAAATTTCAAATGACTGTCTTAAATGACACTCATAAGGGGAGATTGAAAAATCTTAGAGCTAATGGATTTAGAATAATAAACGGAAAGGGGGTGAAATAAATTATGACAGGAATAGATAAAGCGAGAGAAACAGCAGAAAAATTGAAAAAGGATGCACAGGAGCGTAAAGATACGGACACAAAGGCGATGGCGGCAACGAAGCATACGCTGGATATGGTACGGGCTAATCCCGCACTGGCAAAGATGTATCAGGATAACGCATCCGCAGGAAGTGAAGAATTAAGCGGCGCGTCTCCTATGCTAAAGGTATTTGCCGCAGGGAAAACTATGGACAGGTTGGCAGACGGCAGGAAGCCCCAGGATGGCGCGTTCTACTACAAGCCGACTCAGGAGGAGTTTTCCGATATTGTATGTCACTTTGTGGCAGTAAGCCGCGGATTTTATACCAAGTCAATGGATGCCGGGAACAATGAGCCGAAGTTTAACCAATTGGTCGGCGGCGTTATCATCAACGATGAGATCCCGAAGCCGTTTGTAATGTGGTTTAACGGGAAGAAATGGCCAGCACTCAAGGAGTTTGGTGAGAAAGCTAGGGTATATACCAAAAGCCGGAAGATGCCGGTTCCCATGTTTGCATTGACGCTTCATTTGACAACAAGAAGCGAGAAAAACTCAGTATCTGAGTCATGGCTTGTGGATATTGAAATCATGCAGAATGAGGATGGTACGCCTACGGTGGTATCAGATGAAAAAGAATTTGTGTTTTTGAACGGGAAGGTACAGTATTTCAAGGATATGTTTGACAAGATCATAGCCGCGAAAGGTGTAGAGCAGGAAGAAACACCGACGCGGATCGCGTCAGATACAGTGGGAGAGGATGTTCCGGATAAAGAGCCGGAAGGGTTTTAGTCTCTTGATTACTCCGCCGCGCCCACGGCGGAGGATTGAGGAGAGTATGAAAAAAATAAAGTTATTTATTTGGAGAGGCATACGACGAGACTATACAGATGGAATTGGTTTTGCGGCCGCACATACAAAAGAAGAGGCGATAGAAGCTATACGTAAAATTAGTGAAGATTGGGAATGGAGTTCATATGCTGGTGAATTACTGACACATGAACCTGAAGTTCATGACGTTCCATATGGAGGTTGGATTAGCGGTGGAGGGTAATATGATTTTATGTGAGATTTGCCATAAAGAGGAAGCGACCGGGACACGGTGGCTTAATCCGGATGAGTCAAAGATATTTGTCGGCGGTGTGTACCGTATTGGTCCCAAGTGCGGCGGCCCGAAGACAAAGAAGAAAGACGGAATAGCGCCACATACGGAATAGTATGAATTTTTTTTCTTCTAACCGATACGGTAAGTATAATGTCTCCGCGCCTCAAGATCGTACCCTGGACGGTATTGTGTTTGCTTCTAAGGCTGAGATGCGCCGGTATGCGGAGTTGAAGCTCATGGAGAAGGTCGGTCAGATCCGGGGTTTGACTATTCAGCCAAAGTTTCTTTTATTTCCCAGCTTCTATCGCCGGGGAGTATTTCATCACGCGCTAAACTATGTTGGGGATTTTTTGTACTACGACATAGAGAAGAAGCGAAAGATTGTGGAGGACGTGAAGGGAGTGGAGACGGAAGTATTCAAGATAAAATATAAACTCTTTTGTTTCCGCCATAATTTAGAACTCCGGATAGTAAAAACTTCAGAAATCCGCTAAACGGCTGTTTGGTTGGCGTAAGGCTAGAATACCCTATTTACAAATTATAGGTCGGAAAACAAGCCCTTGTAATGCCCCAGGAAGGTCGGAAAAGATTGAGGCGGTACGTTTCATCCTTGAAAAAGTGGTTGTTTGATTGTGGTATAATAATGGCGGTATCCACTATGTCTCATACTGTCTATGTAGATTTTCACGAGATCAACAAGTTACAGACGGATATAATGATATTTGTCAGTTGGTGGGTTCATAAAAAAAAGACACCCATACCATATAGGGAAATTATTGTAGACATGACAAGCAAGGGAGTGAAAGATTTTACGACGATAAAGGCGATCAATGTTCTTGTTAAAAAAGGATATATCCGAAGGGCATACATAAGCAGTAATAAAACATATTTTGTCCAACTTAGGGGAATTTGAAACCAAACTCTTTATGAAAAAGAACGGTAAAAAAGGTCAGGATCTATTACGTCAAAAGAGACTAGCTTCGCTTCTCGTTGAAGATCGTGGAAAAACGCCCATCGGTAAACTAATTCAGAAAGCTGGATACTCTAAAGCCTACTCTACCAACCCAGGACAATTAAAAAAAACTCTCTCATGGCAAGAATTGATGGAGAAAAACTTGCCAGATGATTTGCTTTCCCAGCGCCATAATGAGCTTCTTACGGCCATGACGATAGGCAACTATGTATTTGTCAATTCATTGACTGATGAAGAGATTCGGCGGGTAGTAGAGAGCGCGCCAGGATGTAAACTTATCAAGATTCAACGCAATCAAACCAATGCCCGTGCATATTTTTCAGTCCCGGACAATAAACCCCGCAAGGACGCTATTGATATGGCGTATAAGCTGAAGAGTAAATATCCGAAGGGATCAGAAGAAGATCACCAAGTAGTTATTCACGTTAAAAATGACTGATATTGATGTTGATATTCCTTACCATTTTACCGCCCGGGACTATCAGAAACCATTTTTGCATGAAGTAAGAGCTGCAATTGAAGGACGAAGCCAGAAGCGGTATTTCTATCAGATTTGGCACCGGCGTTCAGGAAAAGATAAGGTTGATATTGCCTCTGTGGTCCCGCGTCGCCTCATGCACGATCCATGCCTCGTAAAGTTTGTGTATCCGACGCTTGTGATGGGCCGGGAGAATCTTTGGGATGGCATAGGGTTGGATGGATTCAGATACCGCGAACATATCCCCCCCGAGATGCGCAAAGGGGTTCCAAACGAGACGACGATGAAGATTCCGATATTTAATGGTTCTATATTCCAGGTTGGCGGTTCGGATCATCCGGATTCACTCCGCGGGGGAAATCCCAGGCTTCTCGTTTTCTCCGAGTGGGCCGAGCAAGATCCCTATGCGTGGGACGTTGTGGAGCCTATCCTGCGGGAGAATGACGGCATAGCAGTATTCAACACTACTCCCAAGGGAGATAACCATGCACGGGCATTGTACGAGTTTGCAAAGGATCGCCCGAAATGGTTTGTGCAGACGTTGACAGTTGATGATACACATGTATTCAGTCCGGAGCAGATGAAGGAAATCAAGGAGGATACGATCAATCGGTTTGCGGCAAGTGGCCGGAGTGAGGAAGAAGCGAACGCATATATCAATCAGGAGTATTATTGTTCATTTGATGCGCCGGTTCTCGGTTCCTATTACGGCGCGGCAATTCAGAAAGCGGAACGGGAAGGAAGGATAGCAACGGTTCCGTATGAGCAAAGTCTGCCTGTTCATACTGCCTGGGATTTGGGTATGGATGATTCTACGACTATCTGGTTTTTTCAGATTGCCGGTATGGAGATCCGATTCATTGACTATTATGAAAATTCAGGTGAGGGGTTGGCTCATTATGCGTTGATTCTTCAGGAGCGAAAATATATTTATGGCAATCACTTCGGACCGCATGATATAGAAGTACGGGAGCTTGGAACCGGTAAATCCCGTCTGGAGATAGCGAGAAAACTTGGTATAGATTTTCAGGTAACACCGAAGCTATCTATTGATGACGGGATCAACGCGGCCCGGTCAATCTTTACTCAATGCTGGTTTGAAAAGGATAAGTGCAACAGAGGTTTACAGGCATTGAGGAATTATAAGAAAGATTGGGATGAGAAGAATATGGTCTATCGCAAGGGTCCATTCCACGATTGGGCTAGCCACGGATCGGATGCGTTTCGGACATTTGCCGTTAGTTTCCGGAGACCGATACAGGGGCAATACGAGCAAGATCCGGGAGGTGTGAAGCCATATATTGAAGGTATAGGGTAATACTTGCCTTCCAATAAAATGATAGTCTAATCTCAGAATATGAAAGATATAGTATCGGAAAATTTAGAACTTCAGATGCTTCTCAATAATAAGGAGGCTGGATTCAATTATCGTCGGCGTCGTGAGGAAGATTGGCGGGAGAATTACGAGTTATATAGGGATAAAGTAACGATCAACCGGCTTACACAAAGACAAAGCGTCAATTTACCCCTGATGAAAACAAGCCTCCGGACGCTTCTCAAGGATATTGACGATATGCCGGTTATGCAGTTTGAGAATCTGGATAATGATAAACAGGCAGAGGTGTTTCAGAATGAATATTGGAAGTGGACGCTTGAACAGAATCACGCGGAGATTCAGGATGTTGTAGATAAAAAGCAGGACTTTTTTTTCGGTAGGACATTTGATTCGTGGCAGGTAGAAGATGGCAGAATAGTATTTGATATTGAAGATCCGGAAGACATACTCGTTGACCGTTTTATGAATCCTTACAATATAGACTCGGCAAGGTTTCTTATCCATACGCATATATTCAAGCCTCTCAGCAGTCTCAAGAACAATCCGGATTATGACCAGAAGGAAGTTGCCAAACTAGAAGATTTTTTCAAGTCTCAATTGGGAATTATAAAGGCGAAAGATAATGAAAATTCTCTGCAACAGAAAAATAAGAAGTTGGCTGATATGGGAGTACCTGACACTGATGATCCGGTTTTGGGAGAAACGTATGTAGAGTTGACGATGCACTTCGTTTTCAGAGAAGGTGAAAAGCATAACGGCAAAGTAGTGCCGGAGCAGATATTTGTGTATGTTGAAGCCGAAGATCAAACGATTCTCATGAAGAAACCGCAGGAAGAGATAATCGGCGTAACATCGGATCATTATTGGCGCGATCATTTTCGGTATAACACATGGGGAGATGATATAGATAAGCAGGATTTTTGGACTGACGGGATAGCGGATATTATTCGTACTCCCAATAAAATCCTCAATTCTTGGTTTTCACAGCTTGTTGAGAATAGAACGCTTAGGAATTTCGGGATGCACTATTACGATTCTTCAATGAAAGCAGAAGGATTTTCTCCCAGCACATTTAATCCGATTCCCTGGGGTTGGTATCCGGTTCCGGGTAAACCATCGGAAGTACTTCAGAAAGTGGATATTCCTGATTTGTCCGAGTCCTTGGATGAGATGAGGTTTGTGACGGAGATGAGTGAAAAAGCAACTGGCGCGACGGCTACTCAACAGGGAGTACAAACAGAAAGACAGGTTACATTGGGTGAGGTTCAGTTGGCTCAGGGTGAGGCAAAGGCGAGAACCCAGGGAATATCAAAATTTTACACGAAGGCATGGGAGCAAAGAGGTATTAAATTCTTGAAACTCATTGAAGCAGCTGCCGACAAGTTGGATGCAGTGAAAATCTACAAGAAGGGTAGGAATACGGATAATGTATTTGAGCGTGAGATATCCCCGAAAGACTGGATGACGAACGTAGGGTATAGAGTTAAGGTTTGGAGTCAAGATGAAAAGAAGGCCAACGATACCGACGCGCTTACGAAGCTCAATGCCGTTATGATGAATATGGCTGATAATCCGAAGTTGAGAGAGGTATATCAACGGAAGCTCCTTGAGTACGCGGATCTCACGCCTGATGAAATAACGGAGATTATGCAGTTTGAGAAGCAGAAAATGTTGGGAAATGGTATAATGGGATTGCCTCCTGCCCAACCGGGTATGCCGGGACAACAGCAACCACAAATGACACAGATGCCGCAATTTAACCAACCAAAACAATGATAGACGAACTACTTGAAAAATTTGGGCTTAGATATGAAGATTTAGATACTCCTGGTCATGGTGGAGAGAGAAAGACGTTATTGGAAATGGAGGCTGCTTCCAGAAAGGGTCAAGTAAGTATTGAAAGCACTAGACAATACATAGCTTCAATGAAAGATGCTGTAGAAAGAGAATTGATAGATGAGCCAGAATTTAACTACTTATTTATATTTAAGATTCCAAACCGAAAACAAATTTATCTAAAGGCGAGACTCAAAAATTACATGTTGCTTGAGGCCTATTTTTCTACTCCGGAAAGAATGAAACAAATGATGGAAGATATGCTCGCAGGAATGGTCGGAAGGAAGACTTGACAGGAAGTAAAATTTCCTTTTATCATTACACCATGAATCCTGAAGCTCAAGAATATCTCAATAAGATTTTAACAAAGAATCCAAGTGAGCTTACAGAAGATGAAAAGAGATTTTTGAGAGCGAGGAGATCATATCTCAAAGAGTCGCAATTGAAAGAATACGAAAGCGTATTGAACCAAACCTCCGTTGAAACGGAGCCGGTAAAACCACATGCCAAAGCACGTAAAACCAACTAAGGAAGAACTTGAGGCCCAGACTCAAGCCGCTATTAAGGAAGCGGAGAAGTTGAAAGATGCTCCGGTAGTTGAGGAAGAAGAGCCTGTTGTTGAACCTCCGAAAGAAACCCCTGAAGAAGAACCCGTTGTTGAACCCGAACCTCCAGCGCCAGCTGAGGAAGAACCACAGGCCGAGCCGTCCGAAGAGGAAAAGGAAGCGCTAAAAAAGAAATTATTCGCCTCCGCCCGGGAGAATCAGAAGATATACGCTAAAAATAGGGTTATCAACAAAGCGCTTCTTGATGCTGATGAGATGCCGGAGCCGACGGAAGAAGAACTCCTCAAGGAATTTTCTCAGTGGGAAGATATGACTGAAACGGAAAAAACATTGGCGAAAGAAACGGTTATCAGCAGAAATTGGAGAAAGAAAATATCAGAAGCGAAAGAGCAGGCAACGAAGATAGAGAAGTGGAATGAATCAGTGGAAGCCTTTGTTGATGATCCGAAGACATTAGTTAGTAACCCGGATCTGGAAGGCAAAACGGATGAGTTTAAGACGTTTGCGACGGAAGAAACAAACAATAGCGTTCCGTTTAATATCTTAGTATCGGCTTTCCTGCATCAACATTCTGCTAGCAAGAAACCGAATAAAGGAAAGATGTTTGAACATGGAAGCGGCGGTCCCAATGATAAGCCGCAACCGAAGAGCGACAAATTATCTCTGGAAGAATCGCGGAAGTTAAGGGAAAATAATTATCCCAAATGGAAAGAAATGTTAGACGCTGGCAAGATAGAATTTGATCTTTGAAGCTAAATTGCCCTATTGACAGGAAATAAAATATCTCTTTATAGTTGCAAATAGATAACTTCCTAACCTCGCAAGAGACGGTAAAAGTTTACAGACACTTTTACCTATGTCAGCATACGGAACAAAAATAGCAGAAGGTTTTTCAAGCAAAGTCATGCAGTTTATGTATGACAATAATTTGCTTGATTCTATCGTCAACAGAAACTACGAAGGTGAAATTAACGGGATAGGTTCCAAACTTAATATCCTTGATTTTGACAAACTCTCCGAGAAAACATACGCAGATGCAGCTCTTACCGCAGATTCCCTGACTGAAAACAACGGATCACTGGTCATAGATCAATATAAGTCTTTCTACTGGAAAGAGAAGACCCTCGCCAAATGGCTTTCCTACATTAAAAATCCGCATCCATACATTGTTACACAGGTTGGTAACGAACGGTCCAAAAACATGGATTCATTCGCTTTGGGACTCTACGCAGATGTCGGAGCCGGAAACAGAGTCGCAACTGATTATACGACCGGGACTTGTGAAGTGGCAGCAACTACGGGTGTCGTAACCGGAAGCGGGACCACGTGGACATCCGACATGGTTGGCCGGGGATTCAAAGCAACGGGACACACGAAGTGGTACAGAATCAAGACCTTCACTAACACAACGTCTATCACGATTGAAGATGATCTTGACGATTCCACATCAGCCTATACAGGTGGAGCGATTGTCGCAACCACGGCTTATACGATTGAAGCTGCAACCGTTCTTACTATCACCGCCGCAAACATCCTTAATAAAGTAGCGATGTTAAAGCAGAAACTTGATCTTTCCGAAAAGAATGGATATACCGCAGTTCCGGATACGGATAGATTCTTTATTGGTCCTCCTGAATTCTTTACTATTTTGACTCAGGGAACCGGCGTAGTTCTTCATGTAGACGAAGCGTATCAAGATCTCGTGAAGAAAGGCTACATGGGTCAACTACAGTCATTCAAGCTTTTTATGAGCAATAGATTGACCGGGGACAATACGGATGGATACCGAGTACTTGCAGGACATCAGAATTGGCTGACGTTTGCAGAAAAGGTGCTTGATGCCAGAATAGAAGAGGATATAATTGGAGATTTTGGTACAGCATACAAAGACCTGTTTGTTTACGGAGGTAAAGTGAAAGATATCAATCGGCATCAAGCTGCCGAAGGGTTCTGGAAATTTTAATAAGCAATAATAAGTAAAGGAGCGCAAGCCTAAAGCTAAAGCCTAAAGCGATTAACAAGCAATAGGTTTTCGCAATAGGCTTTTTTTATTGGAAAGTATGGCAACATTTGAACTCAAAGTCAATCTCCCCCGGGAGACAAGAGATGAACTCACTAGGGTTGAGGCGATCGCTAGTGGTTTGAGACTGACTACAGAAGCCAATTTTTTAACTGCTCTTGCCCCATATAGGACAAATAGGGTACTCCGATGGGATAATGACCGCGTAACTAGCCCTACGAATGAAGATCACGCTTCAACGGATGATATCTTAGAAGCGGAAGGTAATACGCTTCCAACAGGATATTCCGGTTTCAAACAGGGTGCGGTCTTCTATGATCTTGACCGTGGAGGCCGGAATGTTTATATCAATACAGGAAGCAATACAAGCGCAATCTGGTCCGTGCCGGGAGCAGAGGTAGCTTCTTCATCTACATCGGTCAGTCCGTCGGCTTCTCTTAGCCCGTCCAGATCAGCTTCACCTAGCGGTTCAGCGTCGCCATCCGGAAGTGCGAGTCCATCTGGTTCAGCTTCCCGTAGCGCCAGTAAGAGTGCTTCTAAATCTCTTAGTCCTTCCGCCTCTGAATCTAAATCAGCTAGCGCCTCGGAGTCAGCAAGTTCCAGTGCCTCCTTGTCTTCTAGCGCTTCTCTCTCTCCAAGCGCATCGGAGTCTGCCAGCGCATCAAAGTCTCTCTCTCCAAGCGCATCGGAGTCTGCCAGCGCATCAAAGTCTCTCTCTCCCAGCGCATCGGAGTCTGCCAGCGCATCAAAGTCAGCTAGCTCTTCCGCCAGCGCTAGCGCTTCTAAGTCTCAAAGTCCGTCTGCCAGCGCATCAGCTTCACTTTCGCCATCAGCTAGTGCATCAAAATCTGCCAGCGCATCAAAAAGTCCGTCTGCCAGCGCATCAAAGTCTGAATCCAAGTCTCTTAGCCCCTCGGCTAGTGCCAGTCCGTCAGGAAGCGCCTCACGATCTGAAAGTAAGTCCTACAGTCCGTCTGCTAGCCTTAGTCCGTCAGCCAGTGCAAGTCCGAGTGCGTCAATTTCATTCCCATAACTATGGTAGATACACCTTTATCATTACAGACAATCGTATCAGGAGAGATCCAGGGCGGAACGACTTTGGAGCAATTGCCTGATGTTCCGTGTGTACAGGTCAAGTTGAGAGCTTTGGCAAGTAATTCCGGTAATGTCTATATCGGCGGATCTGGTGTAACGATCCCGGACGGGGCTACTGATGCAACTACCGGATACGAGCTTGATGCCGGTCAAGACACAGGCTGGCTTCCGGTAGAAAATTTGAATAAACTGTATAGAGTGT
>ERZ1292623.3471-Hain-H51-01um-R1-3471-length-13437-cov-5_pt1 | contig 13437 bp, 8 predicted proteins | sample MGYA00564398_ERZ1292623 | MGnify/ENA primary metagenome ERZ1292623 (study PRJEB36523, sample SAMEA6512633) | groundwater metagenome | collected 2019-01-07 | study: AquaDiva: Metagenomics assemblies of 32 groundwater samples
CGGACATTGCTTTATTTTAACGAAAAATAATTTTTTTATCTATAACCAAAGACCACTTGTTTTCTCCAACCCCAATATAAACCACCACCCCCTTCCTCTCCTCAACCTGTTACGGCTCATATAAATTGCGACTCGCTTGTCGTGTGCTATATAGCAAAAAAGCGAACTCAACCCGTCCCGATACTGTTAGTATCGGGACTTGGGATTCTATCAGCGCTTTTTTGCTTATAGCCTTACTCCAAGCTTCGTAATTTATATATTCGCCTCCACGGCCTCGTCGAGAAAGAGGGTGGTGGTTTTTGTTTAGTATACAGCCCCACCTCGTATCCTGAATCAATATTTAATCCGAGTTCAGTTTTATTCTGAACGAGGACGGTATTGATGAAGGATATGGGGTGGGGTTGCTATATAGAGGATGGTTGTTGATGAACGAACCTTCGTTGAAAAAAAGCAGTTTTTGGCTTATTATTTTACTTATGTTGCGTGGTTTAAAACAGTTTAATCTTCCAGAAATTGAAGAAAAAGTTTTGGATTTTTGGCGAGAAAATAATATCTTTTCAAAAACCTTAAGCCAATCAAAAGGGAAAAGAGAATTCATATTTTATGAAGGTCCTCCGACTGCCAATGGCCGTCCCGGCACTCATCATATCTTAGCCCGTGCTTTTAAAGATATTATTTTACGGTTTAAAACTATGCAAGGTTATTATGCGCCCCGTCGCGCCGGTTGGGATACGCAGGGCTTGCCCGTGGAAATTGAAGTTGAAAAAGAATTAGGAATTAAAAACAAGCAGGACATAGAAAAATTTGGCATTGCCGAATTTAATAAAAAAGCCAAAGAATCCGTCTGGAAATATAAGGATGAATGGGAAAAATTAACTGAAAGAATCGGTTTTTGGTTGGACTTTGAAAATGCGTATATAACTTACGAAAACGATTATTTGGAAAAATTGTGGGGCGTTTTTAAAAAGATTGACGAGAGGGGATTATTAAATAAGTTTTATAAAGTAGTTCCGTGGTGCCCTCGTTGCCAAACATCTTTATCAAGCCATGAGTTGGGACAGCCGGGGGCGTATAAGAAAGTTAAGGACCCGTCAGTATATATAAAGTTCCAAATCCCAAGTTCCAAATCCCAAGTTAACGAATACTTATTAATATGGACCACCACTCCGTGGACTTTGCCGGCAAATCTGGCTATTGCCGTAAATCCGGAATTAACTTACACAAAATATGAAATTAATGGCGAATATATTTGGGCTGTTAACACGCCGCCATTTTCTTCGGACACTAAGATAGAGGTCATAGAAAAACTTTCCGGAAAAAAAATGATTGGCCTAAAATATGAGTCCTTGTATGAAAATAACGGTCCTCATGAAGTGGTGAAGGCTGATTTTGTCAGCGCGGAAGATGGAACCGGATTAATTCATATTGCCTCTTTTGGCGAGGATGACTTGAATTTAATGAGAAACAAAATGAGCGACTTTCCCGTAACTATTGATGACCAGGGGATTATGAAAAACGGATTGCCCGGCGCGGGCAAATATATTAAAGAAGCGGATAAAGATATATTAGAAGACCTTCAAAAAAGAAATTTGCTTTTTTACCAGACCACGATTGAACATGACTATCCTTTTTGCTGGCGCTGTTCCAGAGCCCTCATTTACTTTCCCAGATTTTCTTGGTTTATAGAGATGAGTAAGTTAAGAAGCGATTTGTTAAAAGCCAACGAGAAAATAAATTGGATTCCCCATCATCTTCAAAGCGGGCGTTTCGGGGAGTGGCTTCAAGGGGTAAAGGACTGGGCTATTTCTCGCGAGCGTTATTGGGGCACGCCATTGCCTATTTGGGAGTGTGAAAAATGCGATGAAAAATTAGTGATTGGCAGCAGAGACGAACTTAAAGAGCATGGCGGTGAGGCGCCGGCTGATTTGCATCGTCCTTATATTGATGAAGTGAAATTAATTTGTCCGAAGTGTAATGGCTCTATGACAAGAGTGAAAGAAGTGGCGGATGTTTGGTTTGATTCCGGCGGCATGCCGTTTGCGAGCGGAGAATATCCGAACCGTTATCCGGCGGATTATATTTGCGAAGCAATTGACCAAACTCGCGGCTGGTTTTATACATTGCTGGCCATTGGCGTTTTATTAAATGAAGACACCCCTTACAAAAATGTTATTTCACTTGGCCATCTTTTAGATAAACATGGACAGAAAATGTCTAAATCAAAAAATAATATCGTTGACCCTTGGGAGATGATTGATAAATACGGAGTAGACGTTATCAGGTGGTATTTCTATACCGTTAATCCTCCGGCAGAGCCCAAAAAGTTTGATGAGGCGGAGTTAAGCAAGGCCTTCAGGCGTTTTATCTCGTTGCTTTATAATTCATATGTATTTTTTGAGACCTATTCAAAAAATGAGCCCCAAGTCCCATCCGCCAGTTGGCGGACTAATTTCCAGTTAAGTAATATTTTAGATAAGTGGATTTTCTCCAGATTAAATGAAACTATTTTAGAAGTTGAAGAGAATCTTAACAAATATGAAATAGGGTATGCGGCTAAAATTTTAGAGTTATTCGTAAGCGACTTGTCTCATTGGTACATTCGCCGTTCACGCAAGCGCGCGGAGGCGTTGCCTATCTTACAAAATGTTTTACTGGAAATCAGCAAACTAATCGCTCCATTCGTCCCGTTTTTCGCGGATGCTTTGTATAAATCTTTAAGCGGTGGCGTTTCCGTTCATTTGGAAGAATGGCCAAGGGTTGACCCCACTTCGCTAAAGCTTCGAGGGGCAAGTAAAAAATTAATTGAAGATATGTCGGATGTCAGAACGTTGGCCAGTTTGGCTTTGGCCAAAAGAGCGGAAGCGGGGATTAAGATAAGACAGCCGTTGAGGAAATTAAAAATTAAAAATGAAAAATTAAAAAATAACGAAGAATTATTACATATATTAGCCGATGAAATAAATGTCAAAGAAATTATTTTTGATTCCAAAATTAATGACGAGATTGAGCTGGATATTAACATTACCGAAGAACTGAAAAATGAAGGCGCCGTAAGGGAATTGGCGAGAGCGATTCAAGGATTAAGGCGCGATGCCGAATATTCCCCCCAAAACAAAATTATTTTGCACGCCGACTTGCCAAAAAAATTGCAAAGCGTTTTAGAAAGCAACAAGGGTTTTAGAAAAGATATCAACGCGGAAGAAATTATTTTTGAGAGAACGGAAAAAGTTGAGCATTTTATTGAGGTTGACTTAGACGGCTCAAAAATTTGGCTGGGAATAAGAAAATAAGGGAATAAAATACGGCTCACAGGGAGCCGCATGACAGATAAAACAATAAAGTGTTGACTACGCTTTCTCCGGTCAGTTCCACTTCTTCTTCCGGGACTTTAGATAAGGTTATAAATCCCCCTAAATTAGGAAAACAAATATTGTAGTGCGTTTTTCCGTCAATTTCCATTTTTTTAGTAACAAGCCCTATTCCGCATCCCATATAAAAGTTTTTATTTTTAATTCTGGCAACTTGCAGATATTTTCCGGATTCTTTTTGAGCCTTCCTTTTGAATAAAAAGAAAAATATGTTTGATATAGAAAATTGGCCAACCAGCCAGCAAATTGGCAATAGAATCATTACGGCAATAAGAGTGCCAATCCAAAAATTATCACTGCCTATTAAATAAAGAACGGTGGTTCGCAACGGATTTATAAATCCAAAAAACAAAGCGAGCAACCAAATCAATAATTTGGAAGCTAAAAATAATGTTGCTATCGTGATAACGCCGCGCCTAATCGGCTCAATGATGACGTGCGTGAACTTCATTTTCCTCCTCTTGCGTGAATTTACAAGGTCCTTTGCTGAAGTGGATTATAACACTAATCCCAATCCTTTTTCTACTTTTGTGATTTTTTGCGCGGCAATCTTATTTGCGGCTTTATTGCCTCTTTGGGCAATTTTTATTAACTTTTCCGGGTTGGACAGAATCCTTATTTTTTTGCGCCTAAATGGAGCAAAATATTTAGTTATTAATTTAGCGAGCGATTTTTTAAATTTGGCATAATTTTTATTTTTGAATTCATTTTCTATATAGGTAATCTCTCTATCGCTCAAACTCGCGTATATTTCCAATAAATTAGAAAGTCCGGCTTTGTTTTGAATATCATAACGAATTTCTTTTTCCGAATCCGTGACAGCCGACATTATTTTGGACTCTATTTCTTCGGTTGAATCGTCTAAAAATAAGCATCCCTCCGGTTGCGATTTGGACATTTTTTTATTTGGGTCTTGCAAGCTCATTATTCGCGGCGTTTTTGCAAGCAACGGCTGGGGCTCTATGAATTGTTCGCCAAACTTATTATTAAATTTTCTTACCAAAGTTCTTGTAAGCTCTAAATGTTGCGTCTGGTCTTCTCCGACAGGAACGAAATTTGCGTCATATAAAATTATGTCGGCGGCCATTAAAACGGGATAAGCAAAAAGGCCGACATTAATATTTTCCGACTGACTTTGCGATTTATCTCTAAACTGCGTCATTCGCGACAATTCTCCGAAAGGAGTAATCGTATTTAAAAACCAAGCGAGCTGTGTATGGGCGGGGATTTGAGATTGAATAAAAATAACCGATTTTTTGGGATTTAAGCCAGCCGCCAAATAAGAAGATAAAAGGTCTAAAATTTGATTTGTTTTTAGAGTCGGATTAAAGTCCTCCGTCAAAGAATGGAGGTCGGCGATAAAAAAATAACAATTATATTGCTCCGAATTTTGCAGTTTAACAAAGTTTTTTAAGGCGCCTAAATAATTGCCCAAATGTAATTTGCCGGACGGCTGTATGCCAGAAACAAGATTCGGTCTCATAAAATAAGAATAAGTTAAGATTTACTAAACTTCAATAATAACTGGCAGAATCATCGGACGGCGCTGAGTTTTATTATAAATAAAAGCGCCGATTTGGTCTCTGATTAAAGATTTTACATATTCCGGCTCCACTTCCTGATGTCGTGGAATCCTTTCTATAATGTGGCGCAAACGATTGCGAACTTCTTCCAGCATTACTTGGTTATCTTTCAAATAAATAAATCCTCTAGAAATAATGTCCGGTTTTTTTAGAAAGTGTCCGCGATTCTTATCCAAAGTGGCTATGATAACCATCATGCCTTCATCCGATAAGATTCTGCGGTCTCGCAAAACCACTTCGCTTACATCTCCGACCCCCAAGCCATCAACCATCACATAATACGCGTCTACTGTTTTGTTAGTAAGAGTAAGACCGCCTTTTGTTAATTCGGCAACTTGTCCGTTGTCCATTAACAGAACATTTTTTTCTGGAATACCTACAGACACGGCATTTTCCTTATTAGCCGCCCTTTTGAAAAAATATCCGTGCACGGGAACTACAAATTTTGGCTTGGTTAATCTAAAAACCTCTTTTAATTCTTCCTGTGGCGCGTGTCCGCTGGAGTGAATGTCAATGTGTTTTGACTGATATACCTTTGCCCCTTGTCTAGTGAGCGTGTCTTTTAGAAACTGAACGCCGCGTTCATTGCCGGGAATGATTGAGGAAGAAAAAACGAACATATCCCCCCGCTTTGTTTTTATAAATTTATGTTCGCCGTTCGCGATGCGCATTAAGCTGGCATTTGGCTCTCCTTGAGCGCCGGTGCAAAGGACTAATATTTTATCATCTTTATATTTATGAATTTCTTCCAACGGAAGAATAGCTCCTTTTTCTGTTTTTATGTATCCCAAATTTTGCGCTATTTGCAAATTGGTTTTCATTGAGTAACCGCTGACAAAAATTTTTCTCTTTAATCTTATGCCGATTTTAATCATTTCCCCCAATCTGGTTAGTAAAGAACCAAATGTGCCGACAATCACCCTGCCCGGAGCGTCTTTAAAAAGTTGTTCCAGATTTTTTTCAACAATCCTTTCAGACAGCGAAAAACCTTCTTCGTCAGCATTGGTGCTGTCAATGAAAAGAGTGTGCACGCCTTCCTTGCCGATGCGGGCAAAGTCGTCCAATCTAAGCGGTTTTCCTTCGTTATCGTAATCAAATTTAAAATCAACAAAATGGACCATATTGCCGATTGGAGTTTTTAAAATAACTCCGATAGTGTCGGGAATCGTGTGGTCCAGATAAAAGAATTCCGAATTAAAATGTTCTCCTAATTTTATCTGCGCGCCGTGTTTCACAACTTCAATGTTGGGCTTGGCTAAATTAGTAAAATCCTCTTGGCGTTTCAATATGATTTCTTTGGTTATGGCGGCGCAGTAAATCTGAGGATTGCCTAATTTTCCGAGAACATATGGAATCGCTCCTATGTGGTCATAATGGGCATGAGTCACAATTAGGGCTTTAATCTTCTCTTTATTTTTTTCTAAATAGTTAACGTTGGGAATAATAAAATCAATGCCGGGCGTGGTTTCTTCGGGGAACTGCAAACCGGCGTCAATAATGACGATTTCATTTTTGTATTCAAAAAACATCATATTGCGGCCGATTTCTTCAAGGCCGCCCAACGGCACAAATTTTAAGGATTCTTCACTCGTATCTATTTTTTTAGGCATTATTTATTTTTTGGTTTTAACTAGTTAGTGCAGTGTGTCGCGGGTGAGATTTGAACTCACACATCCTTACGGATACACGGCCCTGAACCGTGCGCGTCTGCCAATTTCGCCACCGCGACATTCGTATCATAAGAAATTAAGATTGATTTAATATATCATATTATTAATTAATTAGCAAATCGCCTCTCGGTCTTCAGATGCCATTCCGCTATTTTTTCAAAGCGATGGGCGGGAGTGGTTATGGATGACGCGTTAAAGCCCAACAAATCGCTATTGGTTACATAAATATAATTTGGATTAAACAAGAAGACGGCCGGATTTTCCTTATAAATGATATTTTGCAATTTATCCAGCTCTAATTGTCTTTTATCCGGATTAATTTCTTGTCTTATATTTATCAAAGCATTGTCCGCGTCTTTGTTGTTATAAAGCGATAAATTGAGTCCGGGATAAAGCCGTTCCGACGAATGCCAAAAAGATAATACATCGGGATTGTTATTTAAGATATTGCCAAAAATAAGCAACTGATAATTTCTCGTTCTCAACACTTCTCTGCTTATATCGCTTAGCGGCAATGTGGCAGAATTTATTTTCACCCCTATTTTATTCCAGTCATCTTTAATTAAATCAACCGTTTCTATTAAGAATGGTATTTGGGGCGTAATAATTTCAAATTCCAGTTTTTGCCTTATCTTATTAACTGTTTTATATCTTATCCCGTCTTCCGGATTTAAAAGCCAGCCGTTTTTCTCTAATATCTCTTGAGCTTGCTGTATGGAGAATCTGTCATTTTGATAAACATCTTTATTATAACCCGTCACATTTGACGGAATTGGGCCGTCGGCAAGCGACGCGTGTTCGTTAAAGACCCGTTTAATAATTTTTGCTCTATTTGTCGCAAAAGTTAACGCTTCGCGCACTTCATTATTTTGAAGAACGGGGTTCGTGTTGCTGTTAAAGAATACGGCATAATATCTTGGCAAACTTAGATTGGCCAGTTTGTGGCTAATTTTTATTTCATTAATATTTTGAGGATTTAAACCGCCAAAGCCGCTGATTTTTTTCGTATTAAAATCTTGAATCAGGTCTTGTTCGTTGCGATAAAATTTAAAAATAAAATTATCAATAAAAGGAGGATTGCCATGATATAGAGGATTTTTTATTAGAGACATTTCCTGAATAAATCCGTCTTTTTCCGTTACAATATTCTTAAATCTATAAGGACCGCTTGCCACCGGCTCAAGGTTATATTGAGACAGCTTTAAATTAGCGGCGGGAATATTGCCGAAGATGTGTTGCGGAACAATTTTTAAGCTGCGAAGATTATCAATAAAGAAGGCGTAGGGTTTTGGCAAAATAAATCTAATTTCACTGTCGCCAATTTTTTCAACTTCAATTCCTTGCCAACTCAAAAAAAGAGGCGAACGCGTGTCGGGGTCCTGAATTATTTTAATCGTAAAAAGAACATCGTCGGCGGTAAGTTCTTTGCCGTCATCCCACTTTAAGTCCTTTTTAAGAAAAATTGTCCAGGTTTTATTGTCTTGGCTGATTTTATAGTTGTCGGTCAAATTTAAAAGATTATCAAATAAAATTTCTATTAAGTCCAAATCAATATCGCTGATGTTGGCTATTAATGGATTGATAAATGTCGGTTGGCCTACTTCTCCTTCAATGTAAATTCCGCCACGCGCGGGCTGTTCTTTCGTGGCGCTGTAATAAAAATTTAGAGCGATAAAAAAAGAAGAAAGAATGAATATTAAAAAAGCGCCAATTAATATCCGGCGTTCTAACTTAGAAAAGCTAGAAAAAATTTTGTAGGTTAGGTAAAACAAGGTTTAGTAAAGCTAGCGCCGCAAATACAACAGTAAATACTATTGTTGCCACAAATACGCCTTTCTCAACTCCTCTTTTGGTCTGATAGAATCCCTGACCGCCTCCGCCGAATATTCCTGAGGCCTCAGACGAGTCCTGTAGAAGAATTAGTATGACCAAAAGAACCGAAACGGCTATTTGCACGATAATAAGTATTAAAGGGAGATTGTCCATAAATTTTATGACACGTCGGAGCCACGATACAAATAAAGGGCGGCGTAGTTAATTACTAAGTTTATAATGCTTATAATATGCGAAGCTCCGATAAGATGCCATGGTCCAGTAATTGTAAGCGATTCAGAGTAAATGTCAATTGTGTAGATAATACCGGCATTGATTAAGATGGTAAATAAGCCAAAAGTAATAAATATCAGCGGACTAAGGACAAGCTTTATTAACGGCCTGATAGTGAGATTGGTTACGGTTATCACTAATGCTATTGAGATAATGCCCGGTATATCCGTCGTTAATTGAAATTCGGGAATAAAATAAGCGGTTAATAAAACGGCGGTTAAATTAGCGGCAAAGACCACTATCAATTTGGATACGGCATTCACGAATAGATTCTAGCATTGCGAAGGTGGCGGTGGAAGTTCAGGACATAGCGGTGGGTTTGCTCAATTGCTCTTTCCACGATTTCTCTCGGCAAGTCCGTTTTTCCAAATATTTTCTTATTCGGTTTGGCGAAGCTGATTAACGGCAGATTGCCCGCTATTTTTTTGGCGGCATTATATTGAGTAATTCCCCCGTCAATAATTATTAAATTCGGATACGGCCATTCGGGATGATTTAACCTCCGGCTTAATATTTCCGAAATCATTTGAGGGTCGTTGCGGGTATTCGTATTTTTAATTTTAAATTTACGAAATTGGTTTCTGTCCGCTTCCCAATCGCCGTTTTTGTTGACCAAAACAGTGAAAGCGCCCACGGCTTCTTTTCCTGAAAAATGTGATATATCATAGCATTCTATTTTTTGAAAAGTTTTTTCCGCATTGTTTGCGTCTAAAAACGGAATATGTTCAGAGATATTTTCAAAGGCCCACAGTTCCGACGGTTTAATTATTTTATTTAAGGCGGTCATTTTTTTACCCGCAAGCATTTGTTTAATAATTTTAATGTTCTTTAGATATTGATTGTCTGGCACGGCATTTTCTCTACAGCAATAATCAAGGCAATTTCCTATTTGGGCGTTTAAACAGCTTCGTAGGTGTGTTTTATAGCAAGTACAGTAGGGATATTTACGGCGCAGTATTTTTAAAAACAAACGAATGGCCTTGCCGTCCGTAAACGGGCCGATGGCCTCTAAATTATTTGGCTGATGGGTAATAAAAATCTTTTCAAACTTTTCTTTGGTAAAAGCGATATAAAAATAATTTTTATCATCGCGCCACAAAATATTGTATCGCGGTTTTAAGGCCTTAATTAAGCCGGCTTCGGTTATAAGCGCTTCAACGGGGGAACGAAGTTTAATTAATTTTAATTTATTGGCTTCTTCGTTTAGAATTTTATTTTTAATGTCAGTAATTTTTAAATAACACTGAAGCCGGTTTTTCAAATTAGACGCCTTGCCTATATAAAGCGGATTTAAATTTTTATAAAAAATATAAACCCCGGGGGTTTGCGGAGCTTTTTTAATTTTTTGCTCTAAATCGCTTCTCATTGAACCGATATTTTAAGGTAATTTGACGTTTTGGTCAAATAAATGTCCACCTTACAAAATTTCTAATTTCTAATTACTCTAATTAACCTAATAAAATCTCAAGCACCAAGTTCCAAATCCCAACAAAGCCCCAAACCCCAAGGTCCAATGTTGGGATTTGTGATTTTAAGATTTTATTGGGATTTGGTTATTGAGATTTGGGGTTTTATTAGATTAATTAGGTTAATTTCTAATTTCTAATTACTCTAATTAACCTAATAAAATCTCAAGCACCAAGTTCCAATATAATTAAAAATTGATTATTCTAATCTTCCGATAAGACTTTCGCCACTCATTTCCGCAGGTTTTGCTATTTTCAGTAATTCTAAAACAGTTGGCGCTATGTCGCTCAATATTCCCACCGCTTCATTTTCTATTCTTGAAATTTCGGACTTATTTTTTATTTTTACGAATTCTTTTCCCACCAAGTAAACGGGCACCAGATTAGGGTCGTGTTTGGTTTCCGGCAGGCCTGTTAAGGGGCTTATCATTTGTTCCGCGTTTCCGTGGTCGGAAGTTATCATAACGATGCCATCGCGCGCTAAAGCAGTTTTAATTATTTTTCCTATTTCCAAGTCAATCACCTTGACGGCCTTAACGGTGGCGTCAAAGTTGCCCGTATGGGCAATAATGTCGGCATTGGCAAAGTTTGCCAATATAAAGTCAATGTCGCCATCTTCTATGGCTTGCATTACGCGATTGCTTACTTCTTCAGCCATCATTTCGGGGTGTTCGTCGTGGCGGGCTAAATTTCTGGAAGGCACTAAAATTCTATATTCATTTTTTAACAGCACATCTTTCAAGCCATTAAAGAAATAAGTTACATGAGCGTATTTTTCCGTTTCCGCGATTCGGAGTTGTAGTTTATTATTTTCCGCTAATACAACTCCCAACGAATTTTCAATTTTTTCCGGCGGAAACATCACATTGGCGTCAAATTTATCGGAATATTGAGTCATAGTCGCCAAATAAATATTTTTTAGAGGCGTTATCGGAAATTCCTTAAAATCTTTCAGCGCGAAAGGCGATACGATTTGGCGGATGCTGTCTTCCCTATAATTAAAGAAAATTACGGAATCATTGTCTTTAATTGAATTGATTTCCGGTCCCACGATAGTTGGCTCCAGATATTCATCCGTTAAGTCCCTTTTGTATTGATTATTAATATGTTCTTTAATGTCCGCAACAGGCGTTCCTTTTCCTAATAATGCGTCATAGGCCTGATTTGTTCTTTCCCAGTGATGGTCTCTGTCCATGGCATAATATTTCCCCGACAGAGTGGCTAATTTAGCTTGCTTGTCTGATATTATTTCCAACAATTTAAGAATGGACTTTGGAGCGCTGTCTTTGTCATCGCTGAATAAATGAAGATTAATTTTCTTAGCCCCGATTTTTTGGGAAAACTCAATCAAAGTCAGTAAATGTTCTAATGACGAATGAATATTTCCTTCGGCTAAAACTCCCACTAAATTGACCGCTGATTGATTCTTTACGGCGTGATTCAGAGCTTCCAGTAAAACTTTGTTTTGAAAAAAACTGCCGTCGCGAATGGATAAGGTAATGCGAGGGAAATGCTGGTAAATTACCTTGCCCGCCCCAATTGTTAAATGTCCCGTTTCACTGTTTCCCTCTTCTCCCCACGGAAGACCAACTGCAATTCCCGACGCCTGAAGCGATCCGGTTAAATAATTGCTTTTTATGTGGTTTATGTTCTCAAGATTGGCGATATAAATCGGATTGGTAAAATTATCATAGCCGATTCCCCAGCCATCAAGCACAATCAATACAACGGTTCTTTTTGACATACAATTATTATTGTAGTATAATATAGCTAAACAAATCGAATGTTAACCAATATAAATAATTTTATTTATGAATTCAATCCTACTATTACTGGGGGGCGTCTTGTTGTTGGGCGCCATTGTCGGGTATTTTGTTCGACAACTGTTTTCCGCTCGCCAGGCAAACTCTTTAGAGCAGAAGCTTAAAGTTCAAGTTGAAGAGGCCAAAAATGAAGCCAGAGAGCTAGTTTCGAACGCCAAAGAGAAATCCACCGCTCTTCTTGAGGAAGTTCAAAAAGAAGAAAGAGAGCGAAAGGGCCAGCTTAACAAAATTGAAGAGCGTCTTCTTAAGAAAGAAGAATTTTTAGAGCATCAAAATAGGGACTTTTTATCCAAAGAAGGGCAATTAAATAAAAAATTAGCTGATTTTCAGTTTGAGAAAAGCGAGATTGAGAAGTTGAGAAAGCAGGCCTCGGACAGTTTGGAGAGAATAGCCGGTTTAACGGCGGCGGAGGCGAAACAGCGGCTTTTTGACCAATTGCAGGAGGAATATAAAAGGGACTTGGCTCTTACCATACAAAAGATGGAAAGAGACCGCAGAGATGAAATTGAAAAGAAAAGCGCGGAAATTATAACTACGGCTCTTCAACGTTATGCCCGCGCCAGCGTTTCAGAATTAAGCACAAGCGTTTTTACGCTTCCCAACGAAGATTTGAAAGGGAAAATTATCGGAAGAGAAGGCCGCAACATCAGGGCATTGGAAAGATTAACCGGTACGGAAATTATTGTTGATGAAAGCCCAGAGACCATAGTTATTTCGTCTTTTGACGGTATGAGAAGAGAGCTGACCCGAATGTCTTTGGAAAAGTTAATTAAGGACGGGCGCATTCAACCGGCCAAAATAGAAGAGAAGGTGGAAGAGGCCCGTCAAGAATTAAATAAAAAAATTCAGGAATACGGGGAGGCGGCAGCTTATGAGTTGGGCATAGTTGACTTGCCCAAGGAAATTTTACAGGTGCTTGGCAGATTACATTTTCGCACAAGTTACGGCCAGAATGTTCTGGCTCATTCCGTTGAAATGGCGCACATTGCCGGCATGATGGCGACAGAGTTGGGATTGAATGTTGAGGTTACCAAAAAAGGCGCCTTGCTTCATGACCTTGGCAAGGCAATTGACCATGAAGTTCCCGGAACGCATGTTGAATTGGGAAGAAAAATGCTTAAAAAATACGGAGTTAATGATTTAGTCATTAAAGCAATGGAGGCCCACCATGATGAATATCCTTACGCCATTCCCGAGGCCTTTATTGTTACCGCCGCTGATGTTTTGTCTGGGGCAAGGCCCGGAGCGAGGCGTGATAGTGCGGAAAGTTACTTGAAGCGTTTGGGGGATTTAGAAAAAATTGCCACTGGCTTTGAAGGTGTCAAAAGCGCTTATGCCATTTCTGCCGGCAGAGAAAACAGGGTATTTGTCATTCCAGAAAAAGTTGATGACTTTGGAGCTCTGCAATTAGCTAAAGACAT
>ERZ1292623.3473-Hain-H51-01um-R1-3473-length-13434-cov-13_pt1 | contig 13434 bp, 13 predicted proteins | sample MGYA00564398_ERZ1292623 | MGnify/ENA primary metagenome ERZ1292623 (study PRJEB36523, sample SAMEA6512633) | groundwater metagenome | collected 2019-01-07 | study: AquaDiva: Metagenomics assemblies of 32 groundwater samples
TTTTAACTTCAATAATTGGTCGTGATTTAGCGTTCATACTTAAAAGTTTATTTTAGTCTTTTTGAGTGTTTTTATGACTGCGCTCGAACCCACCAATTCGTCGGTCAAAAATCGGAAAGTCTAATCTTGGAGCGGGTGAGGGGAGTTGAACCCCTGTCATCAGATTGGAAATCTGAGGTAATGCCGTTATACGACACCCGCAGTTTCGGGGTACTCGGATTCGAACCGAGACTAAATCCTCCCAAAGGACTCGTGCTACCGTTACACTATACCCCGATGAGCTATATTTTGAGTGAAGCGAAAAATACATTGGTATTTTAGCGAAATTCCCTATTTTCGTCAATTTCTTCTCTTGTGTTTACTTTTCTTTTCCTGTATTCTATTTTAAATATGATATAATGAAAAAGACATAAGGTTTAAAAATTTAATATCAAAAATAAAAATCCATGAGTTTTAAAACAACCTTCAGTCAATTAAATATCCCTGCTCAGTGCCAAAAATATAATGTTGCGCTCTGGCAATGCCCTTCATTCTTATTCTTTATGATGGGCATAGTGATTATTATTTCTTCTTTAACTGCCTATGCTATGGGCACTCGTTATATTGATAGCCCGGAAACCGTTGCTTTGATTGTTCTTATTTTTACAGCCATTTTATTTATTATGTCCTTTATCATAACTCAGGGCTTTGAAAGGCTGGCTGAAGCTTCTCGCTTGAAATCAGAATTTGTTAGCGTGGTTTCTCATCAAATAAGATCTCCTCTTACTAACCTGAATTGGACGCTTGATCTTTTAATGTCTGGTAATCTTGGCAAGGTTGAAGAGAAGCAAGCCGAGTACTTTAAGATTTTAAAAGAGAACAGCGGAAGAATGGGGGAACTGGTTGATGATTTATTAATAGTTTCTCGCCTGGAAACGACCAAGCTTTTAATAAAGAAGGAAGAAACAAGCCTGAGCGATATAACTCAAGAATTAATTAAGCAGTTTACTGTTTTTTCTCAAGCTTCTAACGTAGAGATAATTTTTAATCCTTCTTCAGATGTGCCGAAAATTTTCACTGATCCTTCTCAGGTTAAAGTAGCGATTGAAAATCTTTTAGATAACGCTATTCGTTATACAAAAGGAGGCGGTCGGATCACAATGACGCTTTCCAAAAAAGACAATAAGATTTTTTTTGAGATTGAAGATAGCGGTTTGGGCATTCCCAAGGAGGATCAAAAGTTCATCTTCCAAAAATTCTTTCGGTCAAATAATGCTCGAAAACACCAAACTCAAGGATCAGGCCTTGGTTTATACATTTCTAAATCCATTGTTGAAAGATTAGGGGGCCAAATTGGTCTTAGATCCCAAGAAGGTAAAGGGTCGACATTTTGGTTTGTTTTACCAATAAAATAATAGAAATATTCCCAATCTGCGAATGAGAATCCGAGTTTAAAATCCCTTATCCTTGAGAAAATTTTCTATATTCGGATAATAATTCGTAGTAATCGGTTTTGTTAACATGAAAAATATCTTGTTTATTGAAGACGAGTATGCTCTTCAAAAAACTTTTAGAGAGTTTCTGTCTCAAAAAGGTTATACGTTGATTTCGGCTATGGATGGAGAAGAAGGGCTTGAATTAGCCAACACCAGAAAGCCCGATTTAATTTTGCTTGATTTAATTCTGCCAAAAATTCATGGGTTTGATGTCTTAAAGAAACTGAAAGATGATGAAAAGACAAAAAATATCCCCATCATCGTTTTAACTTCTTTGGAAGGCGTAGGAGATGTGGATAAGGTGGTTGAATTGGGTGCTACCACTTACCTTATTAAATCCCAGTATACTTTGGAGGAAGTTTTGAAGAAAGTTGAAGAAGCCCTTGAGCAATAGTCTCAATACCATCCGAATTCAGGAGCGAATGACCAAGATTAAATTATTTGTAAATTCGATTTCCATTCTCAATTCGGATTTATAGTCTATGAGAGTTGAGCCGCAACAACTGAAGGCCTTTCTTTTGGACGCTGGATTGATTACAGAGGATCAATTTGAGAAAGCCTTAAAGAAAGCAAAAAAAAGCCAACAATTGGTTGGTGATATTTTAGTTTCCGATAAGTTTATTTCTCATGAACAATTGATTAAAACTCAGGCTTATATTTTGGGAATTCCTTTCGTTCATTTAGACAAAGAGATTATTTCCCCAGAAATCCTTAAAATTATTCCAGAGCCAATCGCCAAATCCCACAATATAGTTGCTTTCAGAAAGCAAGGCAATAATTTAGAAGTGGCGATGTTAGACCCAGAAGATCTTAGAACTATTGAATTTATCAAAAAGACGGCTAATTTTAAAATTTTACCTCGGCTGACAACCCAAGAAAGCATTAAAAATATTCTTCGTCAATACCAAAAGACTTTAGAGGCTGAATTCGGCGATATTATTAGAAAGGAGGCTGGGGTTATCCAGCCGATAAAAGAGAAGATTGAGTTTGAGGAAAAGGAAGAACTTCTTAAAGCGGCTGAAGAACTGCCGATTATCAGGATTGTTGATACTTTGTTAAAACACGCTATTTTGCAGAGAGCTTCCGATATTCATATTGAGCCCTTAGAGAAAGAAGTCGTTGTTCGTTATAGAATAGATGGTATTTTACGTGACGCGATGGTATTGCCCAAAAACGTTGACCAAGGAATTGTCGCGAGAATTAAAGTTCTCGCCGAATTAAAATTAGATGAGCATCGGCTTCCTCAAGACGGCCGTTTTAAAATTGAAACGGAATCTTACCATTATTCAATTAGAGTTTCTGTTCTTCCCACTTTTGATGGAGAGAAGATTGTTATGCGCCTTTTGTCAGAAACGACTCATGCTCTTACCCTTGAAGGACTTGGGTTGAGGGGTGAGACGTTAGAGAATGTTCAGCATCACTTAAGAAGGCCAGTTGGAATGATTCTTGTTACTGGTCCTACTGGCTCTGGTAAGACGACCACTCTTTATTCAATGATGGAAATTGTAAATAATCCTGGGGTTAATATTTCAACCATTGAAGATCCGATAGAATATCGCATGCCGAGGATTAACCAAACCCAGGTTAATCCTAAAATTAAATTAACTTTTGCTTCCGGTCTCCGAGCCTTGGTTAGGCAAGACCCTGATATCATTATGGTTGGGGAAATTAGAGATAACGAAACAGCAGCTCTTGCCATTAATGCTTCTTTAACCGGTCATTTAGTCCTTTCTACTCTTCACACCAACACGGCCGCTGGCGCTATTCCAAGAATGATAGATATGCAAGTTGAGCCATTTTTGATTTCTTCAACCGTCAATGTAATTTTAGCCCAAAGATTGATCAGGCGCCTTTGCGGCGAAAAAGAAAAATATACTTTAAAATCCCCTGAACTAAAAAACATTGCCAAATATTGTGATTTAGACAAAATATTAGAAATTCTCAAAAAGGAAAAAACTATTCAGCCAAAATCTTCTTGGTCTGATATTGTATTTTATCGTCCCAAGCCCACCAAAGAATGTCCGGATGGTTATCTGGGAAGATTAGGGATTTTTGAAGTTTTGCCGGTTACCGAGACAATTAAAGAATTGATCGTCAAGCAAGCTACTTCCGACCAAATCCAAGATCAAGCTCAAAAAGAAGGCATGAGGACAATGATTGAAGACGGATTTATTAAAGCAGTTCAAGGCGTCACTTCAATTGAAGAGGTATTAAGGGTAATAATTGAGTGATAATTTTTGATGTCAAACAAACGGTTTATTATTATTGACGCTAACTCTTTAATTCACCGCGCTTATCATGCTCTTCCGCCTTTGAGTACCTCAAAGGGAGAAAAAATTTCAGCTGTTTATGGATTTTTGCTAATTTTTTTAAAAGCCTTAAAAGAATTTCAACCTTCTTGGGTTGCTGCTGCTTTTGATTTGCCAGGATTAACCTTTCGGCATAAGGAATTTAAAGATTATAAAGCCAAAAGGGTTAAGGCGCCCGAAGATTTTTATCAACAGATTCCCAAAGTCAAAGAAATTCTAAAAAATTTTAATGTCCCTGTTTTTGAGAAAGAAGGTTTTGAAGCCGACGATATTATTGGGACAATTTCTAAAATAATTCCGCAATCAGATCCTGAAATTGAAACAATTATAATTTCAGGGGACTTAGATGTTTTGCAGCTGATTGATGAAAATACTAAAGTTTATACTTCAAGAAAAGGATTGAAAGACACGATTTTATACGATCAAGAAAAGGTTAAGGAAAGATACGGGCTTTCTCCCTCCCAATTAATTGACTTTAAGGGTTTAAAAGGCGATCCTTCCGATAACATTCCAGGAGTTCCGGGCATTGGTGAAAAGACCGCAATTAAATTAATTAAAGATTGTGAAAATATAGAAAATTTATACTTAGGTTTAGATCGCGTAGACCAACGCCTTCGTTTATTACTTGAGAAAAACAAAGAACAGGCATTTTTAAGTAAAATGTTGGTTCAAATCAGAAGAGATCTCCCGATCGATTTTAATTTGGAGAAGTGTCGTTTTGGAGATTACCGCAAAGAAAATGTAACCCAAGCTTTTAATGAATTAGAATTTTACACGCTCTTGAAAAGAATTTAACTTATTTTATGATAATTTTCCGAAGCTTAAAGAGTAAATTTGCCATAGGAATCTCTTGTATTTTAATTTTAGTTTTTCTTGCTCAAGCTTTTATTAATATCCGTGCGACAGAGAAAAAGCTAATAGAGGGGGCTAACCGAGAATCATTTATTTTTGCCCAGCTTGCCGCCAAATCTTTTGTCGACGCTTACGAATTTTATTATTTCTCCGATTTCCAAAAATTCAGGGAAGTAGTTGAAGATGCCAAGAAGCTTACGCCTTATATCAGCAGAGTCCGTTTAAAGGGCGAGGCAGGTAAGATTCTTTTTGACACTCAAGATATTGAGATTAAAGAAGGGGTTGGCCCAGTTTCATTGGAGCAAGCAGTTAGAGCCGAACTTTCTTACGATTATAAGAATAAAAAGAAGGGCAGGCTCTCTGAAATTACTTATTCGTTTTTTGACGAATCAGGGAGTGAGCAGCACTCTCTTATTTATTCCATTTCTTACCAAGCCGTAGAGCGAGAGAATCTTTCTGCTATCACGAGGGCTTTTTTCTTGGCCCTGCTTTTATTAAACCTCTCCATCTTTTTAATTAGTTTTCTTACCATTAGGATTACTAAACCTCTTTTGGAATTAGAACAAGGTACTCAGATTATCGCTAAGGGAAACTTGGAACATCGGTTGAGAATTAAAACTGGAGACGAAATTGGGAGATTGGCTGAAGAGTTTAATAAAATGGCAGAGAAATTGAGGGTTTTCATCAGGGCCTTAGTAGAATCTAAATCAACGCTTGAAAAAAGAATTAAAGAGAGAACCCGAGAATTGGAAGAAGAGAAAAATAAAACTTTGGCAATTGTTGCCAATCTTCCAGACGGAGTACTGGTTTTTGACGAAAAAAATAATCTCACTTTAATGAACTCCAAAGCTCAAGAATTTTTTAACGTTAGCTTGGAAAAAGTTAGGGGTAAATCTCTTTTTCAATTGAGTATTTTTCCCGGTTTGAAGCTCTTGGTTAATTTTTTTGGTGAAGAAATCAGGAAAGTTTTTAGGGAAGATTTTGTTTTGACAGAGCAGTTAGCTTTTAAGATAACTACTCTTCCTTTGATGCGAGAGGAAAAAGGGGCGGGTAATTTAGTCATTTTGCACGATGTTAGCCGAGAAAGACTGGTTGAAAGAATGAAAACTGAATTTGTCGCTCTTACTGCTCATCAGTTAAGAACACCGCTTTCCGCCATTAAGTGGACTATAAGAATGCTCCTAGACGGAGATTTGGGCAGAATAACTAAGAATCAAAAAGAGTTTTTGGAAAAAACCTACAAAAGCAATGAGAAAATGATCGCATTAATTAATGATCTTTTAAATGTAACCAGGATTGAGGAGGGAAGATATATTTACAAACCCATTCTTGCTGATTTTCTGGAGATTGTTCATGAGGTAGTACGTTCCAGCAAGGGCGCAATGCAAAGAAGGGGTATTAGTTTCAAAATTAATCTGCCAAAAGAAAAGTTGCCAGAAGTTTTTGTTGATAAAGAGAAGATAAAATTAGTAATTGAAAATCTTCTGGATAATGCTATAAAATACACAAAACCTAATGGCAAGGTGGCGCTTTCAGTGAAGAACAGTATAAAAGAATTAGAATTTGATGTGCAAGATACTGGTGTCGGTATTCCCAAAGACCAACAAGAAAGGGTTTTTACCAAGTTTTTCCGGGGGGCTAATGTAATGAGATTGGAAACCGAAGGGTATGGGTTGGGGCTTTTTATTAGCAAGAATATTATTGAAGCCCATGGCGGGAAGATTTGGTTTGAATCTCAAGAGGGCAATGGTGCGAAATTTTCTTTTGTTCTCCCTATTAATAATAAAAACCAATCAAAAAAGGCATAGGCAGAAGTAAGTAATCCTCTGAATTATTTGTCTTTATTGAATTTTTAGTTTATTATTAAAAAAGGTGCAGAAGTAAATAAGAGGAGTATAAGATGGCAAAAAAAGTTTTAATAGTTGAGGATGAAGAAATTATTGTTGACCTCCTTCAGAAAAAATTAAAAAACGAAGGATATGATGCTTTGGTTGCTCGTGATGGCGATGAGGGCCTGAAGGTTATGAGAAAAAGTAATCCAGATCTTATTCTTCTTGATATCTTAATGCCAAAAATGAGCGGGCTTGAGGTGATGGCTGAAATGCAAAAAGACGAACGGTTAAAAAAGATTCCGATTATTGTTATTTCTAATTCTGGTCAACCGGTAGAAATTGATAAGGCTCAGAGATTTGGGGCTAAAGATTGGCTGGTTAAAGCCGAGTTTGATCCTCAGGAGGTAATTGATAAAATAGAAAAACAAATAGGTAAATAATCATTAATAAATTTACACCCTATCCGTGATTATTCGAGAGTGAATTTATAATAATTAGTGGTAATTAAATGGAAAAGGCAATTTTAATTATAGAAGACGATAAATTTCTAAGAGAGCTTATTTCTCAGAAACTGAACAAAGAGGGGTATAAAGTCATTGAAGCTGGCGATGGGGAAGAAGGAGTGAAGAAACTTAAAGAAGAAAAGCCCGATTTGATTTTGCTTGATTTGATTCTGCCTGGAATAGATGGTTTTGAGGTTCTTACGAGGGTTAAAGAAGACGCTTCTGTTGCTCAAATTCCCGTAATTATTTTATCTAATCTTGGCCAAGTAGATGATGTTGAAAGAGGTTTGAAATTGGGAGCAGTTGATTATCTAATTAAAGCTCATTTTACGCCGGGCGAAATCATAGAAAAAATCAAAAATGTTCTGAAATAAATGCCAGAATTACCCGAGGTCGAAACCATTGTTCGTGGCTTAAATAACCGAGCACTCAATATATTGGGTGCTCGATTTCTTGGTGTTTGGACCGATTTTAAGAAACTAATAAAAAAGCCGAATAATTTTGAGAAATTTAAAAAGGATTTAAAGGGAAAAAAAATTGAAAAAGTTTGGCGGAGAGGTAAAAATATTATTTTTGATTTGAAAGGCGGAATCAGTTTATTGGTTCATCAAAAATTAACCGGGCACTTATTATGCGGGAAATGGAAAAAAGCTAAGGGTCAGTGGCGGTCGATAGAACGAGGCCCGTTAGATGATCCGATGAACAGGTTTTTACATTTAATCTTCTATCTTGATAACGGAAAACAATTAGCTTTGTCCGATCTCAGAAAATTCGCCAAGATTGAATTATGGGAGACAGATGAATTCAAAGAATCTCGAGAATTTAAGAGCCTGGGTCCTGAGCCATTGGAAAAATATTTTACTTTTGAAAAGTTTAAAAAAGTTTTATCAAAGAAAGGAAAAATTAAACAGGTCTTAATGGATCAAAATGTTATTGTCGGCATTGGTAATATTTATGCCGATGAAATTCTCTTTGAAGCTAAGATACACCCCGAGAAAGATGTTTTAAAAATTTTAGAAAAAGATTTGAAGAAAATCTATCTAACAACCAAAAATATTTTAAAGAAAGCAATTAAGGCAAGGGGGACAAGCACTTCCGATTTCCGTGACCTTGAAGGCAAAAAAGGTCTTTTTGGAAAAAGTTTAAGAGTTTATCGAAAGACTGGTCAAAAATGTCCTCGTTGTAGTGCGACAATCAGGCGAATAAAGATTGGTGGCCGGTCTGCTCATTTTTGTCCTGCTTGCCAGATTCTTGGAGATTGATCAATTGATAATTGATAGTATAGAAGTTAAGTAAAAATTTTAATATGAAGTGTGAAATTTGTGCTTTCAATAATCCAAAAGCAACGGTGGCCGCGGTGATTATCAAGAACAATAATCTTTTGCTTGTTCAGAGAAACGAAGATCCTTTTTTGGGGATGTGGGATATACCCGGCGGTTACATGAACCAAGGCGAATCGCCTGAGGAAGCGGTGAAAAGGGAGATTAAAGAAGAGCTTAGTGTTGAGGCGATAAATCCGGTGCTTATTAAGCAAGTTCCTGGAAAGGGTTTTTGGAAGGGGAAAGAACTTCCTATTATTAACTCTTTTTATCTTTTGGATATAGGAAATCAGAAAATAAACTTAAACGAAGAAAACAGCGATTTTAAATGGTCCCCTCTTTCAGATATAGGGTCGGAAAAAATTTCTTTTGACTCACAACGAAACTTCCTTGATTTTCTTAAAAAAGAATTTACCTTTGATTTAAACAGAGTTCGTGAATTGGTTTTTGAACTTGATTCTTTAGCTGTATTTAAAGAGCAATCTTTTTATCTCGCTAAAATTAACGGTTTTCTTGCCACCCGCTACGATGGTTCAAAGCTTATAGGCATGGGCTGGATTTTTCCACGTCAAACTCTTTTGAGAAAAGAAGCTGTGGTGGAAGATATAATAGTAGACAGCGCTTATCGGGGGAGAGGACTTGGCCGAGAGCTATTGCACGATTTAATCGTTTGGGCCGAGGAAAATAGGGTTGAGGTTGTAGAGCTGACGTCTAATTCAAAAAGGATTGCAGCAAACGAGCTTTACAAAAAATACGGCTTCAAACTTCATTCAACCAATCACTATTTGTATAGAATAGGAAATTAAAAATCTCAATTTTAATCAATTATGATTATTTTTCTTTACGGTGAGGATACTTATCGGTCAAAGCAGAAATTGAATGAAATAATTGAAAGTTACCAGAATAAATATCCAAAAGGGCTTAACTTGAAATTTTTTAATTTAAAGGAGAAAAACTTTCAGGAAATCAAAGATGACTTAGGGACGGCTTCAATATTTGGAGACAAAAAACTACTTATTTTTAGAGAGTCTTTTTCTAATAAGGAATTTCAGGAGAGTTTTTTAAAAGGTGCCAAGTTTTATCTTGATTCAAAGGATATTTGTGTTTTCCTTGAAGAAGGGTCTCCCAAAAAAGATAAATTACTTAATTTTTTGAAAAAAAACGCCAAATCTCAAGAATTTCAACCCTTGGTTGGCCAGCAATTGAGAAGCTGGGTTAAGGCTGAGTTTAAAAAGTACGAATGTCAGATTGGAGAAAGAGAGATGGAAAAGATGATTAATTTTATTGGAAATGACCTTTGGCAGTTTTCAAATGAAATAAGAAAGCTCGTTAGTTTTAGTCAGGAAATAAGCGAAGAATCTATTAACCTTTTGGTTAATTCTAAAATTGAATCAGATATTTTCAAGACCATTGACGCTATAGCCATGAGAGATAGAAAATTGGCCCTTTCCTTAATTAAGGGGCATTTAGCAAAGGGAGATAACCCCCTCTATCTTTTTTCAATGATCAACTTTCAATTCAGGAATCTTTTGATGATAAAAGATCTTATTGAACGAGGCAAGCCTTTTTCTTTGATCCCTCAAATCACTCAGCTACATCCTTTTGTTGTAAAGAAAGGCTATTTTCTCGCCGGTAAATTTACTCTTCCTGAATTAAAAAAAATCTACCAGAGAATTTTTCAGGCAGATTTCGATATTAAAAAAGGTAAAATAAAACCGGAATTAGGCCTTGATTTACTTATTGCTAGCCTTTGATAATCGTTTTGTTATCTTGGATTTTTTCCTGGCAGCCGTGTTCCTTTTAATTATCCCGACCTTAGCCGCTTTATCTAAAATTTTGTAAGCTTGAGGCAGAAGCTCTTTGGCCTCAGTAGTTTTCCCCGAAGAAATTAAACTTTCAGTCTGTTTTAACAGCTTTTTAATCTTGTCCTTATAAGTCAAATTTCTCTTTTTCCTTTTGAAGTTTTGGCGCAGCGCCTTTTTAGCTGATTGAGTGATTGGCATATTCAATTTTCTATATTAAATTATTTTAGTTTTTTAATCAAGCCCTTCGTTTGATTTTTTAATTAAATCCCTTATTTTCGCTGCTCTTTCAAAATCTAAATTGCGAGCGGCTATTTTCATTTCTTTTTCTAAAAGTTTTTTATCTTGAATTATCCAGAATTCCGAAGATATTTCTTTTTCTTTCGGAGCAAATGGCCAGTCTCTGATTTCTTTAATAATTGCTTTGGGTTTAATTTTATTTTTTCTATTATACTTAATTTGGATTTTTCTCCTTCTTTTTATTTCTTCAATTGCTTTTCTCATTGAGCCTGTAATCTGATCGGCATACAAAATTACATGGCCTTCAAGGTGCCTAGCGGCCCGGCCCATAGTTTGGATTAAAGTGGTTTCCGACCTCAAAAAACCTTCTTTATCTGCATCTAAAATTGCGACCAGCGTTACTTCCGGCAAATCTAATCCCTCTCGCAGTAAATTTATTCCGACTAAGACATCATACTTTCCTTCTCTTAGCTCTTTTAAGATTTTCGGCCTTTCTAAAGTTTTTATTTCAGCATGAAGCCATTGAGAGTTAATTTTTTCTTCGGTTAAGTAATCAGATAAGGCCTCAGCTAATCTTTTAGTTAAGGTTAATGCTAAGGTTCTTTGTTTTTTCTCCCTCCTTTTTTTTATTTCCTCAATTAAATCTTTGACTTGGTTTTTTGTGGGCTTAATCTCAATTGACGGTTCCAGGAGTCCGGTCGGTCTAATTAGTTGTTCAATAATATATTTTTGGCCAGATTCTTTTTTTTCTTCTTCTCCTGGCGTAGCTGAGACATAAACGACTTTAGAGGCTTTTTCCTTGAATTCTTGATAAGTCAAGGGTCGGTTATCAATAGCTGAGGGCAAGCGAAAGCCGTGTTCAATTAAGGTTTTTTTTCTTGCCCGGTCTTGGACAGCCATAGCCCTGAGTTGGGGTAAAGTTTGGTGGGATTCGTCAATAAAAATCAAAAAATCCTTTGGGAAATAGTTAATTAATGCAAAAGGCGGCTCTTCAGGCTTCCTGAATTCTAAATGCCTTGAATAATTTTCTATTCCATGGCAATAACCAGCTTCTTTTATCATCTCTAAATCAAAATTAGTTCTTTGTTCCAATCTTTGGGCTTCCAAGAGCTTTTTTTGTTTTTTAAAATCTTTTAATGCTTCCTGTAATTCCAGCTTTATATTTTCCATGGCAATGCCTAATTTTTCTTGAGGAGTTACCCAGAATTGAGCAGGAAAAATTTTAAATTGATTGTTATGGTTTTTAAATTGAGGGTTGAAAGAATTTTTTGCTGTCAACAATTTATTGATCTTATCTTCAAAGAACTCTACTTTTAAGATTTCTTCGCCAGTTACCAGATAAATTTCAACTATGTCGCCCCTGACTCTGAAAGTGCCTGGCTTAAAGTCAATATCATTTCTTTTGTATTGCAGAGAAATTAGATGGTCAAGAAGTTCCTTCCTTTTTATTTTTTGTCCTGTTTTGATTTCCAAAGAGACTTTTTGGTAGTGTTCGGGCGAACCAATGTTGTAGATACAAGAGACCGAGGCGACAATAATAACATTTTTTCTGTTTGAAATATCCTGAATGGCAGAGTGTCTTAATCTATCAATTTCCTCGTTAATTTTAGCGTCTTTCTCAATATAAGTGTCAGTATGGGGAATGTAGGCTTCTGGTTGATAATAATCATAATAGCTGACAAAATAATGGACGCCATTATTGGGAAAGAATTCTTTAAATTCCTGATATAATTGGGCGGCCAAAGTCTTATTATGGGAAATAATAAGGGCGGGTTTTTGCGTTTTTTCAATGACTTTAGCCAAAGTAAAAGTTTTGCCAGAGCCAGTTACACCCAAGAGAACTTGATGGTTGATTCCAGCTTCCAAGTTTTCGGTTAATTTTTTAATAGCTTGAGGCTGATCCCCTTTGGGCTTAAAAGCCGATTTTAATTTAAACATTATTTGGGTTAAAATTAGAAAGATGAAGGAAATTATTAAAAAAGTTATTCCCAGGCGTTTTTTGGGTATCTATCATTTTAGTTTAGCTTTTTTAGGAGCTTTTTTCTACCGATACCCCTCAAAGCGCCTCAAGGTAATTGGGGTTACTGGCACCAATGGGAAGACAACGGTTACTGAAATGATCTCTAAGATTTTAGAAGACGGAGGGTTTCGGGTCGCTCTCTTGAATTCAATCCGTTTTAAAATCGGCGCCTTAGAAAAGAAAAATAATTTGCGAATGACAATGCCCGGCCGTTTTAAATTGCAAAAATTCTTAAGAGAAGCGGTTGATTCTTCTTGCCAATACGTTGTTTTGGAAGTGACTTCCGAAGGGATAAAACAGCACCGTCATAAATTTATTGATTTTTCCTTAGCCGTTTTTACCAATTTGTCGCCAGAACATATTGAAGCCCATGGTTCTTTTGAAAAATATCGCGAAGCCAAAGGGGAATTTTTTAAGTCTTGCAAGGGAATTCACGTTATTAACCAAGATGACCCAAACGCCCCTTATTTTTTACAGTTTCCAGCAGCCAAAAAAATTCTTTACAGCTTGAAAGATAGTACTTTACTTTCGGGTGAAATTAAGCTTCTTGGCGAATTTAATATTTACAATGCGATAGCGTCGCTTCAGGTTGGCTTATCTCAGGGAATTGATTTGGCGATTTGCCAAAGAGCGATAGAAAAATTTGATTTGATTCCAGGCAGAATGGAACTTGTTATTAACCAATCCTTTAAAGTTTTTGTTGACTATGCCTTTACTCCGAATGCCTTAGAGCAAGTTTATAAAGCCCTGACTTCAAAATTTATGGTTCAGGGTTTAAAGTTAATATGTGTTTTGGGATCATGCGGGGGAGGAAGAGATAAATGGAAAAGGCCGGTTTTGGGAGAGATTGCTTCTCGTTATTGCCAAGATATTATTGTGACCAATGAAGATCCTTATGATGAAAATCCGATGGAAATTATTGATCAAGTGGCTGAGGGGACGAAAGGCAAGGCCCTCAAAATATTGGATAGGAGAGAAGCAATCAAAGAAGCTTTGAAATTAGCTAAAACTGGCGATGTCGTCATTATTACTGGCAAAGGGTCTGAACCTTCAATCTGTTTAGCTGGAGGAAAAAAAATACC
>ERZ1292623.3474-Hain-H51-01um-R1-3474-length-13423-cov-4_pt1 | contig 13423 bp, 20 predicted proteins | sample MGYA00564398_ERZ1292623 | MGnify/ENA primary metagenome ERZ1292623 (study PRJEB36523, sample SAMEA6512633) | groundwater metagenome | collected 2019-01-07 | study: AquaDiva: Metagenomics assemblies of 32 groundwater samples
ATGAATATTTTAAAATTCAGAAGAAAAAATGCCGAGCTGAATTAATTGATTTAACCAAAGATTGGTCAAAATTAAAAGAATTTAAAGTTGATACGGTTCTTGCATGGAAATTGTTTGATTTATTTGATTTTAAAACAACAGAAAACATTGTTAAAAGTTTGAATGCTAAAACACTTATTGCTTCATTTTCAACAAAAACATTAGGAAATAGGCGAATGAATTCTCCTAGGCGAGCTGGATTCCAGAAGATGCTGAGAAGACTTGGATTGGAGTTTACGACTAGAACATATGAAAATGAGATATTTTATATTGTGAAAATGAGAAAGTCGTCGGCAGTATAATTGGTAAAGGGACTGGCTCTATTGATATTTGGAAAATTCTTCTTCCGATATATGCGCAAGTTTCAATATACTTCGTAATGTTGGCATCTTTAATTCTTCATGCACCGGCACAACAGTGCCGACTTTTCCACTTGGAGTTTCTTTTTTTAGAACAACATGACTTCCTTTTTGTCTTGCTATTTGAAAACCAAACTTGTTACAAAGAATTTTAATGCAGTCTTTTCCCGAAATGCGTTTAAGCTCTGGCACCTTCTGCCACCTCGAAGGTTGTCATAAGAGGATGTGGCCCCTTTTTCATAGGAAATTCTTCGAGGTATAATTCTGTTGCTTCTTTAAGATTAGCTATCGCTTCATCTACTGTCTTTCCTTGGCTAGCTGTACCTATTTCCGGGCAAGTTGCTACGTATATTTTGTCTTCTTTTATGATGACTGCCGTTAATGTTTTCATAATCTGTTATTGAGAAACAGACTATTTAAGCTTTATGACTTTTATAAAATAGTTACTTGATAGTGGTTACAAATAGAAAGATTTATATATTGGTGTTGAGTTGGTGTAGAAATGAACCAAGTAAAAGATATTAAAAGACAAACAATAGATGCAAAAGTTGGGAAACAATTTACAATAGAATTAGAAAGTTTTGGAACTACGGGATATTCTTGGTATCCGTTATTTAATTCTGATGAAATTAAAACACTTAATCAATTATACGAAGGACGTCCTGTTGCACGTCGTAAATTTAAATATTCACCAGGAATATCTGGGATATTACAACGCATTAAAACAAATATACCTTGTGATTTTTTTAACTTAAAAATACCCAGAGTCAGTTACTCGTCAGGTTTAGCGGGGGTAGCGGAGCATCTTAGCGATTGTTTACCAAGAAAACCTATTATTTTTGATCGTACCAGCAGGGTATTTTTTGATTTTGCTACATTGAAAGATGGAACATTTGAAATAAATTTCGAATACAAAAGAATCTGGGAGAAAAATGAACAACCAGTAAAAAGAGAGACATACGTAATAAATTGTAGACCATAAATTTTTAAGAGCCAGCCCCCTAGTTTCTAATTCTCCCGGCAGTTGAACATAAGTATTATACACTCAAATTCTCCTAAACCCCATCTCGACCTAATCCACAACCTTTAAATACTACAACGAACCTATATACTCTAGTATACAGGCGAACAATACTTCTAGTATAGTTAAGCAGTATAACTAATTAACACGGGTGAATATATACCATGGGTTTTAACCAAGGCGGATTTGGAAGAGATTTCGGACCAAGAGAAATGCACAAGGCAACTTGCGCTGATTGCGGAAAAGAATGCGAAGTTCCTTTCAAACCAAAAGAAGGCAGACCAGTCTATTGTAGAGATTGTTATGCAAAACATAAGCCAAAATTCTAATCGAATTTTCACAGCTTAAAAACATCCGCGTAAAAACGGATTATTTTTTTATTTATCTCTTGTTCTTCAGTGTTAACTTATTGTGCCCCGACAAACTTATTTTCGTAATAATAATTAACCGAAAAAGTTATTTTGCCATCGGCTCGACCATTTTCCGTTAAGCAGTCTGCCGTACTTCCGTAAGACAATGCCCAACCTTTAGTTGTGCAAGCTTTGCTAATCGCAAAGAACGAGCCCTCCCGGCAAGTAAATCTAAATTATATTGGATTTCACATGTTGATGGCAAAATAAAATCTAAAGAACTACTCTTGTATTGTCTTCTCTATATCTTTCTTCAAAGCGTAAGCGTACTTCTCAAATGGCTGTCCCCATCCTTTTTCTTCATCTTCAGGATAGATTTTGACATTAACGGTTTTATTAAGTGAATTAATATACAAATAAATGGTTGAGCCATTCGCCGCAAAAGCACCAAGTGCCTTAGGACCGAATACAATATTCTTCAACCCTAATTCTTCAAGTTTTTTCTTGTCTCTTGAAACACCAGCTTCAATATCAGAATACTTTCTATGCAATTTTTTCAAAGTATCAACCTTAACTTCGTGTCTTTCAGCTAAATCAAAAACAGCAAGAAGATTAGTTTTAAGATTAAATTCCTTTGTTTCAATCAAATACTGTATCCTTTGAACATCAGTTATGTCTTTTGCCTTGGATTTGACTTGGTTTATAGCAACTCTAGCAGCATTTTTGATTTCTTCATACGTACTACCCAATTCCAGAAGACTGTCTTTCAAACTCATGCCAATTTGAAGGATGAGCTGATTTAAATAACTTTTGTCGTTAATTTGTTAGTAAAAGTTAGCACCACTCGGCTTGTAATTTGATTTTATCTGAAATCGTTCAAATCCCATAAGGCACAATCTCTGCAAAGAAGAGCTATGCATTCGAACTCGAATTGAATTCCCTTGAACTCTTATTAAGAATTTTTATATTAAGCCTCGGCATTGGTGCTAACTTATTATCTAATTCAGAAAGCTTTTTAATGTGAAAGGGGGTTATAAAGCCTTATGAACATATTTGATAACAACTTCAAGGAAATCATCAGTTCGCAGCTTGTTTCTGTGTTTGGAGGCTTAATAACTGGAACCATTCTTGCAATATATACCGATAAAATACTATTAATACCTGGAATGCTTATTCTTTTACCGGGACTTTTAGAAATGAGAGGGAACATAAGCGGAGCTTTTGCATCAAGATTAAGTGCAGGATTATTTTTAGGAATTGTAAAGCCAAAGCTAAAAAGAACAAAACTAATCAATGCGAATCTTGCCGCTTCATTTTTACTTGCAATAATAACCTCTTTTATTCTTGGATTAATTGCATTTGCATTTACTTATTTTGTATTGGGAATTTCTTCAACAAAAATAATATTCATTCCGATAATTACCGCAACAATCGCGAACATAGCGGAAATACCTATAACGCTGCTGGCAACACTCAGTTTATTCAAGAAAGGGCATGATCCAAATAACATAATGGGACCATTTGTTACCTCAACAGGAGACGTTACAACTACGCTTGCATTGTTATTAACAATAGCAATAATCTAAAAATGACAAAACACAAAATAATACATACAAAAAAATTGCCGGGACATTTGCACGAAGTAAGCAGAATAGAAAGAAAAAAACATCACCCATTACTGCATCATCTTCACAAAGTGCATAAGTTTTCCAAAGAAACTTTATTCTATATGAAAGAATATGGTCCAAAGTCTCATGCAATGAAAACCATACTTAAAGAAAGTTTTTTGATACTTGTTTTTGCATCAGCAATAAGCTCATTTGGCGGATTTGCTTTAGAAAGAATAAAAACATTATTCATAACAATAACTCCGCTGATAATAATGCTTCCCGCATTAAACGACATGATCGGAGACTATGGCTCAATAATTTCATCTCGTTTTGCAACCATGCTTTACAAAGGAAAAGTAAAAAAAGACTGGGAAAAGAACTTAGAGATAAAAAAACTTTACATTCAAATAATAATTATTTCACTTTTAATCTCTTCGGCCAGTGCAATAATTTCATTAATAATTTCAGGATTTTCAAACTATGAAGTAACTTTGCTTACTGCAGGAAAATTAATGTTTATTGTTTGGCTTGATGTTGCGGTTTTAGTTACATTATTGTTTGTAGTATCAATTTTTGCAGGATTGCACGTCTTCAAAAATCATGAAGATCCTAATAATTTCTTAATTCCTATTGCAACATCGGTTGCTGACTTCGGGAATATGATACTATTGGCGGTATTCGTAACGATATTGTTTTAGACAACTAACGTCTGACAGAATTTGCTATCGCAAACTTTAAATAGGATTAAGTTTGGAACATAACTATGAAACATCAGCTTAATTGGACAGCAATAATTATCGCTTTAATAGCTCTTGTAGGAGTTATTGGGGTCGTTTCGTATGTAACACCAAGCACAGATAATACTGTCGATGTTACAGGTTCAGCTCAAGTAACTGTCCCTCCAGATCAGGTAGTTGTTTATGCTCAAGTTTTAACTAAAGCAATACTAGCTGATGATGCAAAAAATATGAATTCAGAAATATCTGAAAAAGTCATTAATGCATTAAAAGCAATAGGAATTGAATCTAAAGATATTGAAACTGAAAATTATAATATATACCAAGACTGCGAATGGACTCAAATTGGACAAAGCTGCAAAGGATATGCTGCTTCAAATTCAATAAAAATAAAGAGCAAAGAATTTAACAATGCAGGGAAAATAGTTGATGCAGTGGTTGATTCTGGAGCTTTAGTAAGTTACATAAATTTCGAATTATCCTTAGAAAAACAAAACGAATACAAGAAAACAGTTCTTGCTGATGCCGCAAAAGATGCAAAATCAAAAGCAGAAGCACTTGCATCTGGATTTGGAAAAAGAGTTGGAAAACTTGTTTCGGTTTCATCATCGGACTACAGTTACATGCCATACCCAATATTTGCAAGAGCAGAAGGTGCAGTATCTGATGCAAAACAAGCTGCAACAAACCTTCCATCAGGAACATTGGATGTAACAGCAACAGTCAGCGCAAGATACGAAATAAAATGATTGAATTCTTGTTCAACTTCATTGACTTTTTTCTTCATTTAGATAAATCTTTAGGAGGAATAATTCAACAGTATGGAACGGCAACATACATAATATTATTCTTAATAATTCTTAGTGAAACGGGATTGGTTATTGCTCCGCTCCTTCCGGGAGATTCACTGTTGTTTGCTGCAGGAACATTTGCAGCAATTGGTTCATTGAATATTTCATTATTGTTTGTTTTATTAGTAATAGCAGCAATAATTGGAGACAGCATAAACTATTCTGTTGGAAATTTTGTTGGGTCTAAAGTGTTTTCCAAAAAAAGCAGATTTTTCAGAAAAGAATATTTAGACAAAACAAAAGCATTTTATGACAAGTACGGAGGAAAAACAATAATCATTGCAAGATTTATGCCGATAATAAGAACATTTGCTCCGTTTGTTGCCGGAATAGGAAAGATGAAATATGGAAAGTTTATTTTCTACAATGTTGTTGGGGGAATAATGTGGGTAACATTATTCACATTTGGCGGATATTACTTCGGAAATATGCCGGCAGTAAAAGAAAACTTTTCATTGGTCATTTTAGCAATAGTAGCTCTATCTATACTTCCTGCGGTAATTGAATATATAAGAAATAGAAAGTAAGCACTATTAATTAAATCCCCTGCCAGATTATTTTCGTTTAATCATTAACTAAAAACGTTAAGTTAGCACCACTCGGCTCTTTATTCTGTTTTGTTTGAAATCGTTCAAGTCCCGTAGGGAGCAACCCCTTGAACTCTTTTTATAAAGTTTTAGAAGGAGCCTCGATATTGGTGCTAACTTATAATAATTATTTCTTTTTCTTCTTCTTTTTGTCTTTCTTTTTAGAAGTTAGTTTTTTATGCAATTCAATAAGTTTCTTCCTGTCAATACTTCCCTGAATAAATTTGTAGGCAGTAAAGATTGACACTAATGCAGCTGCCAAAGAACCGAAAAATAATAAATTATTCTTGACTTTATCACGTAATGTTTCCTTTTCCTTCTTAATATCATTCAGCTGTTTTTCAGCATCAGCAAGATTTGAACTTATTACTCCCAAGCCAGTCTGCGCTTTTTTATAATCGCCCTGCAATAAAAATGACTGAGTTTCAGTAATGTGACCGAATACAGCTTTTAAATTATCATAAATTAACTCAACAGGATATCCCTGCGATTTTTTGTCTTGATAAACCTGCTCCAAGTTTCTGTATTTTTGCTTCAGCTGCTCAAATTCTGAATTAAGCAAAGTTACATTAATCATATTAATTGGAACAGTTTTTACAGGCTCTTCAACAACTAATTGGTCAACATATTTGAATTTAACAGCTCCTGCAACATAAATTTTTAATACAATATCGATTGTGCCTGATTTTGATGCATTTATTTTTGCAAAAACATAATCCTTATCTCCTGGATTTAATTTATCCAAAGAAATCTTATCCATTGTAATGATTTCGTCGCCGGAAACTGATGCGTAAATATCTTTCAAACTGACTGTTCCTGTGTTTCTCAAAACAATATTTAGCTGAGTTTCCCCCAAGGGGACTTTATTTGGGAAAAATTTATCCAGAGTTAGTTCCTCAACACACTGAAAACTGGGGTCATGACATACTTTATCGCTGCATTTAACACATCCTGACTCACACTGCCCCGTTTTACAAACTAATGTCGGTTCTTCGACGAAAGGAACAGTAACATTTGTTGTATTCTCCTGAGCAATAACAAGGACCGAACTCATTAAAAGAAATAAAGTAAAAACAGCAAGGCATTTCATGAATTTTGAGAGAGGGATTAGCTTTAAAAAGCTTTCCTAAATCTAATACCACAAATATAAGAACTGTTTATACCCAAAGAATCTGTTTGTATAAATATTCTGAGTTTCATTCACTTTCTTTTCAATGGTTCTTGTCTTGATTACATCTCTGTATTCAGTTATGTTCTTCCTTTCTTCAACAACATAAGGCACTTCCTTGATTTGATAAGTTATCGGCTGTAAGTAAAAGCATTTCATTCTTGTTGGGCAATCTTGACACTGCAATAAGCAGCTTGCCGATTCGGAACTATCAAGTGTGAAGTTCCACTCAAATCTTGCAGTTCCAAAAGCTTCAATAGTTTTTGCAATCTGCGAACCATCATTTATTTTTCCAGTTTTCAAAATATTCGGGAAGAAACTAAAAACTCCATTCAAATCCTCTTCATTTTTAACTAAATAAGTACATTTGGCTGTTTTCTTTCCATCAATAACTCCCTCAGAATAAGAGTAAGTCTTTGAAAAGTTGTAAACAAACTGTTCACATCTTGGAGTTCCGTAAGGAATTTCTTCTGTTCTGTATTTTGTTGTTTTAACCATTTTTTCAACAATATACGGTTCAGTACTCGAAATATAATTTTCATCTAGTTTTTTTGTTACTTCGGCAACACGTGTGCTGACTGTTGCAGAAGTCAAAACGTAGAAAATAACAAGTATGACCAACCATGTGAAAAGTTTTTTCCAAAAACTTGGTTTTTTACTCTTTTTTTCGGTCATGGTTTATATATTGCTAAGCTAGATTATAAACGTTTTGAAACGATAGATTTATTAACGGGAATTAAACATCAACAAAGAGTCTATGTTTCTCATTCCCTTCCAACTCTAATAAAACTCTTTTTATGATTATCTTCTCAGGATCTGGCATTAATTTTATTCTTGCCTTTAAGTCTTTAAAATTTTCAAAAAGTTTTACTTTTCTCTCTTCAATTATTTCCCACATATGCTTCTTTCCAAGCCCGGGAAGAAGTTCTAACTGGTGCATTCTTGTTGTCAAAGGCTGAGCTTTATTAAAAAACTGTATGAAAGTCAGTTCGTTCTTTTTTACTAAATCCTTGACTATGTATTCTACTTCGTTTCTCGCTGTTCCTGTCAATTTATCGAGAGTTACTTTTCCGATTATGTGATGTATTTTATCTCTTTTACCTTCTCCTATGTAGATTTCTTCCATAGGCTGCAAAAAAACATCTCTTTTTGGAACTAATTCAAGAAGCGTAAAGTGTTCTAAGCCTAGAGCTTGGACTATGGGAGTCTTCTTGTGACTCGGCCGCGGATCGTTTGGATATCCGTTCTGCAAAAAGTCCAATACTATTGCTTTTTCTTCCTTCATTTTTATTTACACTATTTTTATTTTTTATTTTCTTTAATAACATCTGCAATCTTCGCCAAATTTTCGTTTGTTATGGTCATTGAATATGATGCCAAAACCAGTCTGACATCTTCTAAGTCAGTTGGCAATACGTCAAGCAGCTTATTTATCTGCTCCGCCTTAAGTCTCGGAATCCCCAATTCTTCTATCTTCTTTTTTATCAATTCTGATTTCTTTTTGTCAAGCTTTGCAAAACTTATTAAATATTCTTCAGTTTTTGCTGACCTGAACCCCAATTCGGTATCTCTTTTTTTGATTGATTCCAATGAATCCTTCAAGTCATATATGTTCATTGGTTCTTCTGAAACAATTGTTGTTTTCATGCGTAGCTCCTCAGATGAATTGGATGGACAATAAGCAGCTTTTCTTTGCCAAGGTCGTTTATTTTGACTTTATAGCATCTTCCTTGCTTCCCTGCGATTATGCCTGCTCTTGCGTCAAATCTTTTGAAATACATTCCATTGTGGATGGATGGCTCTGATTTGAGCAATACTTTATCTCCGCCATTATATTTCTTAAAGTAGCTAGTGAGGCTGAATTTACCCCTCATACGAGGTTTCTTACTAAATATCTGTCGTGTTTTTCTTCTTGATCCGCCTATTCGTTTTACCATTGATATTACCCTCTATGTTGTTATAGTCTATTTCAACCCCGTACTTATATAACCTACGCCTGAATTGCTTTAAATAGTTTTCTATGTCTTATTAGTGACGAAATAGGTTATTTTAGTATTATTTTGCCACCACTACGCGCATTGGTTTTGCCGTCAATTTACGAGACCCTTTTATGACGATTAGAATCTTGCCGGAGAGGGACTTGGCTCAATTCGGGTTCGAATGCACAGCTCTGCTTTGCAGAGATTGTACCTACGGAGGTACAGCAGTTAACAGCTTAAAGAGAGGGTCGAGCCGACGGCAAAATTAGATAGGCAGTTAACACTAACTTTTTCGTTTTGTAATTAATACCATTAAAATCCGGCCTGGGAACGATAACTGGAAAACCTAACGTCTAACTGGTGACGAAAACAACCTCCAGAAGCCTTAATCATTGCGTAAAATCGCTTTAGAAACATTTATATATTAAAGTAATTAATAAAAATTTATTAGAAAAGGAGGACTTTCAAATGAGCGGATTTTTCAGTGCAATCAAAAACAAACTCACAGGTGATTCTGATTTCGATATTCCAGAACAAGTAGATAAGGATTTTCTTCACGTTGACAATAATGGTCCAGGAGAAAAAGCAAAAATTGTTTTAAGACCGTATAATTTACAGGAATTCGAAGACGTTAAACCAATTCTTGATGCATTAAGAGAAGGATACACAATTCCATTAGTTAATATCAGAGGATTAAAAGATAAAGATTTAGTTGAATTAAAAAGAGCAATTAATAAGCTGAAGAAAACAACTGATGCTATCGAAGGAGATATTGCAGGATTCGGAGAAGACTGGATTGCAATTGTTCCATCATTTGCTTCAATCCACAGAGAAAGAAAAGCTGAAGCACCTGCCACTCAAAAGTTTGACAGATATTAATTTCTTAGATTTTATTTATTTTGCCGTCAATTAGCGAAGCATGTATTCTTGCAGATTAAAAAGAGTTAGAGGGTATTCAATTCGAATGCACCGCTTTGCAGAGATTGTACCTTATGGGGTACTAACGACTTATGATTGTTGCAATAGATATCGCTGAGCTCGACAGCAAAATAATTTGTTAATTAAACTAGAAAGATTTTGCAGAGGATTTCTAACTCTATTCGAGTTTACAAAACTTTTTTAAAACTTTCTATAAATGATAATGTTTATATAACCAAATTTCTTAAAATAAATCATGGCTGAAACAGAACCAGATGTAGTTCAAGGAGAGATGTGTCCTTTCTGCAATCAGAAAACACTCACTCTGGCTGAACACAAGACAGAGGTTCCTTATTTTGGAGATGTTTATATTTTTTCAATGAGTTGTTCAAATTGTCATTACCACAAAGCAGATGTTGAAAGCGTTGAACCAAAAGATCCAACAAGATATACATTAGAAGTTAGTTCTGAAGAAGATATGAAAATAAGAATTGTTAAAGCTTCATCTGCCACAGTAAAAATTCCCAATGTAATGACAATAGAACCGGGAGAAGCGGCAAATGGTTACGTTACAAATATTGAAGGAATATTAAACAGAATGAAACATGCATTAGAAATTGCTAAAGATGCTGCAGGGGAAGATGAAGAAGAAGCAGACAAAGTTCGTAACATGCTCAAAAAAATAAACAAAGTTATTTTCGGAAGTGAAAAAGTAAAACTAATACTCGAAGATCCAGCTGGAAACTCAGCAATAATCTCTGATAAAGCAACTAAAGAGCCGATGAAAGGAAAGAAAAGCAAAGCTAATGAAGCTGAATAAAGAAAACTTAAAATTATTCTGGAAGTACGTTACTGAGAGACATAACATCTACAAGAAAAAGAAAGCAGGACAGGTATGGCCATGGACAAACGATAAGATTCTTCAGACTTACAAATTCACCAATGTTTTTCGAGATTTAGACTCAGGCACAAAATATGTCATTGAAAAAATAATTCTAAAGTCAAAAACTCCCGAAAATGTGATTTTCAACACAATAATTTATAGAATTTACAATAAAATAAACACTTCCGAAAAAGTTGGCATTCAAGATGCGATTAAATTTGATGCAACAGAGTTCGAAGATAGATTAAGAAGCATCAAAGACAAAGTCTTTACAAATGCGTTTATTGTCTCGGGATATTCGTTCATCGAAGGAAAAGACAAAATCGCAAAGACTTGTAAAATAATAAACGATGTCCATTCACAAATTAAAGAAATAACTGAATCTATCCTGCTAAAAAATTCTGAAAACACATTTAAAACACTAAAATCGATTATAGGAATAGGCAATTTTCTTGCATACCAGATTGCTGTTGATTTGGGATACTGGGATAGAGAAGTCTTTGATGAAAGCAAATTTGTTGTTGCCGGGCCTGGCTGCAAATCTGGGATTGATTGGTTATTTGAGAGCAGAGAAGGAGTTAGTTATGAGGAATGTATTGCTTATTTGTGCGATATTCAGAAAAAAGGATTTGAAGATATAAAAGTTAACATTAATGAACTCTTTTCTGACAGAAAAGAGAAACGCTTGAATCTAATGGCAATGGAGAACTGCCTGTGCGAGATATCGAAATATCTCAAGGCGTTGAACGGTGAAGGCAGACCAAGAAACAAATATCATAAAGCTTAAAACAAAGCTCTGGTCTCCAATTCCACAGGCGGGATTGGCAGAGTGGTCAAATGCGATAGACTAAGGATCTATTGGGTTAGTCCCTACGCAGGTTCGAACCCTGCATCCCGCATCATACTAAAAGTTTAATGCGGTAAAAAATAAACCCGTTTCGCTGAATTGTACTGGAAATTAAATGTCCAAACAGTCTGAGTTATTCCACGAGCACGGTTGTTGTCATTGTTCAAGTCCATGTTTTCTAACAAGGGTCGAACCGGTGCTAACCTACTTAAAATACCATAATATTTATAAACAAAACAGCCTAAAACGTCATATAGAGGTGTTTGACATGAAACAATGCCCGGTAGAGACTGTGCAAGCTTCATTTCACTAACGTTCATGAAATTAAGGAATATGGGTAAAAAGGCCGATCTTAGTCTTTCTATAAATGCAATCGTTGTATTAATCCTTGCAATTACAATGCTTGGACTTGGATTGATGTTCATCAGAGGTCAATTCGGCGGAGCAGTAGATAAGTTAAAAACAATGACCGAACAAATTGATGCCGGTCAAAAAGCAGAACTTGAAAATTCTCCTGACAGAATTACATTAAGAACAACAGATTTTGAAATTAAAAGAGGAACTCAAAAAGATTTGTATTATGCGGTTAGAAATAATCTTGATGCTCAGGCAACATTTACTGTTGATGGATTTGCATGTACCGACGCAATAGGTGTAGGCGCTGTCTTTACTGACATAACTTTTGAAGGACTTAAGGAAAAGTTAATACAATCGGGAAGTTCATTTGCATTCCCTCTTGTGATCAAGGTTAAATCGGGAGCAATTGCAACGATTTACTCTTGTGCATTAACTGTTCCGCATCCAACAGAAACTGCTAATTATGCAATCAAAGAATTCTTCATCAAGGTAACGCCGTAAAATGAAGAAGAGATTAACACAAGATCAAGAATTCCAGGTAACAAAACTAGTTTTGGATAAATTCCTTTGGATTGGTCTTGGTATTCTTTTATTTGGATTTTGGCAGTTAACTCAGGGCTTAGTTGCTAATGGTGTTGGATGGATTGTTTCAGGAGCAGTTGTTTTAATCCTGATGATAATTCTCATCATTAAACACTACGAAATTTCACCATGAACCGAAAAGGGTTTGAGTTATCAATTAATTTTATTGTAGCATTAATTCTTGCAATAGTTGTTTTTGGGTTTGGACTTTATTTTGTTCAGAAAGTGTTTAATGAAGCAAATGAAATTAAAGCTCAGTTAGACAAGGATTCTGAAAGAAATATAAATGCTTTGTTAGATAGGGGAGACAAGGTAGCATTCCCAGTTACAAGCAAGGATATCAAATCCGGACAAGCGGCAATATTTGGATTAGGAGTTTTAAATGTCAATGATGATACAACAACATTTAGTGTTGAAATAGTTTGTTCAATTTATATCACAAAGGGAGGAGCTTCTGTTGACGATAGTGTTTCTGATAAAAATTGTGCTGGGAAGTGGACAACAAGCGTTCAACCGTTTACTTTGGCTAAAAATGACAGAAAATCGGTCCCAATTGCAATTCAAGCTCCTAACGGAAAACCTTCAGGAACATACGCTTTCACAGTAAAAGTTAAAGATGTAGTAACCGGAAATATTTATGGCGGCGCTCCAAAACAGATTTATGTAAATCTGAATTAAATTGCATACACTTTAGTCATTCTTATACAAAAGTTTCTGTTTTCCATTCCTGCTGAAATCATGTACATATTTGACTTTTCTTTTGGCATGGTTGCTTTGTCCAAATGTTCTAAAATAACTGCAATTATGGATTTATCAACCTCGCTGCAGATTGAAAGATATTTTGCGATACATTCTTGATGAATCAAATTTGCATCTATTAGCTGCAATAAGTAAGGCTGTACACAAATTACTGCTCTTTTCTTCTCTTCATTGTTAAATGTCTCTATTTCAGAAATTTTTGAAGCTAACTCCGTCTTTAGAACTATTTGGCTTTTGGAGTTTTTCTTAAGGATTTTCTCCAAACTAGACACTTTGTCTTCAGTGAAAAATCCAAACATTATGATAAGTAAGCGTGACTCATTCCTTTTTCTCTGGCAACAACTAGATCAAGATATCCATCATTGTTGAAATCCCC
>ERZ1292623.3476-Hain-H51-01um-R1-3476-length-13421-cov-5_pt1 | contig 13421 bp, 10 predicted proteins | sample MGYA00564398_ERZ1292623 | MGnify/ENA primary metagenome ERZ1292623 (study PRJEB36523, sample SAMEA6512633) | groundwater metagenome | collected 2019-01-07 | study: AquaDiva: Metagenomics assemblies of 32 groundwater samples
ATCGGCACCGAATTTTACCCGTAAAGGCTGTCCGGATGCCAATTTTTTCCTGAGAGAATCAAGGATAAAAATATCTTCCACTCCGCGCGTTAAAATCTCGTCTATTTTTTGCGAATCAGTATTTATCATATATGGAGAAAGTATAGAACATATTCGCAAAAAACTCCAACTATGCTAGTATGTTGAATATGTTAAATTACGGCTCTGGATTCAGAAGCTTTTTTGTAAAGTTTATTCTATTTGGGCTGATATTTTTCTTCGTCAGCACCGGATCACTTTTTGTTTGGGCTGTTAATTTACCCATTCCTGATTTTAACGCTTATTTTTCGGACATTAATCAGAAAGTTTCTACTAAAATCTATGACCGCACCGGTCAGGTTCTACTTTATGATGTGCATGGGACAGTCAGAAGGACATTGGTTCCCTTTGCTAAAATTTCTCCTTACCTAAAAGAGGCCACGATTTCCATTGAGGACGAGGGGTTTTACCAACACAGCGGCATTAAGATCACTTCTATGATCAGGGCTCTCTTGGTGGATATTGGTTCCGGCCAAGTTAAGCAGGGCGGTTCTACTATCACCCAACAAGTAGTTAAAAATGCTCTCTTAAACAGAGATAAAACGATTATCCGCAAAATTAAAGAGGTTATCCTGGCTTTAAAATTAGAGAGGTCTAGGAGTAAAGACGATATTTTAGCCCTTTATTTAAATGAGATTCCTTATGGGGGTAATCTTTATGGCGTGGAAGAAGCGGCTCGAGCGTTCTTCAAGAAAGAGGCCGCCGATTTAACCTTAGGCGAAGCTGCTTATGTCGCCGCTATTCCACAGGCTCCAACTTACTACTCCCCATACGGCAACCATCGAGACAAACTGGATGAACGAAAAAATCTGGTTTTGACCAAAATGGCAGAGCAGAAATATATCACCAAAGAGCAAGCGGAGGAGACCAAAAAAGAGAAAGTGTTTTTCGCTCCTCCTCAAAGTGGGAGCCTGAAAGCTCCGCACTTCGTCTTCTTCATTAAAGATTATTTGGAGCAGAAATATGGTCAAGACGCCGTGGAAAGTGGGGGCTTGAAAGTAACCACAACTTTAGATTGGGATATGCAACAGAAAGCTGAGGCGGTGGTTACTAAGTACGGGGATGTCAACGCTAAGAACAACAACGCCCACAACGCCGGGATGGTCGCCATGGACCCGACTACCGGCCAAATTCTAGTCATGGTGGGATCCCGTGATTATTATAATATATCTAATGAGGGAAACTTTAATGTTACCACGGCCCATCGCCAGCCTGGTTCATCTTTCAAACCATTCGTCTATGCCACCGCTTTTAACAAGGGATACACTCCAGAAACAACTGTGTTTGACCTACCAACTGAATTCAACGCCAAATGCAGCCCGGCCGGCAACATTAAAGACAAACCAAATTACTGCTATATGCCGATTAATTATGATGATAAATATGTCGGGCCTATCTCCTTACGTAACGCTCTCGCTCAATCTCGCAATGTGCCGTCAGTCAAAGTTCTCTATTTGGCGGGCATTAAAGATTCTATTGAAACGGCTCAAAAAGTAGGCATCACTAGCTTGAAAGACTCTAACACTTACGGATTAACTTTGGTCTTGGGCGGTGGAGAAGTATCACTCCTGGAAATGACTAGTGCTTACGGAGTTTTCGCCACCGAAGGAGAAAGAAATCCCTCTGTCGGCATTTTGCGGGTGGAGGATCGTGGTGGAAAAGTACTGGAAGAATTCGCAACCAGTTCAGAATCGGTTTTGCCCACAAATACCGCCAGACAAATTTCCAATATTTTATCTGATAATGCCGCCAGAATACCTACTTTTGGGGCCAATTCCCCACTTTACTTCCCCAGTTATGACGTCGCAGCCAAGACTGGCACTACCAACAATTACAAAGACGCCTGGATTATCGGCTATACGCCCAATCTAGTAGTCGGAGCCTGGGCTGGAAATAACGATAACACCTCGATGGGTAAGAAGGTAGCTGGTTATGTGATAGCTCCAATGTGGAATGCTTTTATGAACGAAGTTTTGCCGAGCCGGCCGACAGTAAATTTCACCCCACCCCAAACAACCCAAACGAATAAACCGGTATTGCGCGGTATTTGGCAAGGTGGACAAGGTTACATTATAGACAAAACGACAGGAAAGCTGGCTACCGAATACACTCCAGATAATCAAAAGGAGGAACGCGCCGTAATGAGCGTGCACACAATTCTTTATTGGCTTAATAAAAATGATCCTCTTGGTCCACCATCCGGAAATCCCGGAGGCGACCCACAGTTTAGTAACTGGGAATATCCCGTTCGTCTTTGGGCCATCACCAACAACTATACTGACCAAACAGCAGAGATTATTCCTAAGGACTATGATAACGCCCACTCTCCTGATAACCTTCCGCGGACATCATTCACTTCTCCTAATCCGGCAATAACCTACGGCTCCAATGATAATGTTGACATAACTATTAATATCAGTAGCTCTAAATACCCCATTACTAAAGTGGATTTTTATCTTAATGGTAGTTTGTTGGGAACCGTCAACTCCCCTCCTTATTATTATTCTCTTACTCCTAAAAATATTACCGGGATTAAAAACCAAAACAATTTATTAGGGGTAGTCTATGACAACGTTGGCAATAAGGTCGAGATTAGATCAACCTTAAATGTAAATTCTGGTTAGATAATATCTTCCGGGCAATTTTTCCCCAACATTTCTTTTAAGCCGATTAAAACAGATCGTTTGTTAATGTAGACCTCCCCTTTGATTTTAGAGGAGGTTTTTAAATAGGCGTTGTGATGGTTAAAAGTAATATCTTTTTTATCCAATTTAATACCAGTTTTCTCGTCAATTATCTTGATTATTGCTTCTTTTTTAAGGGAATCAGTCGGAATAATGTTTTTATATTTTGCGAGTAGGTCATTAAGAGTTTTCATAAAAAGATAAGGTGTTTCTTTTCGATGTTTTAATTAACTATTCCCGGTGAAATTTAATTTATTCGCAACTATTCGCAGATTGGTATAATTCGCATATTTGTTTGTATATTTATCTATTGATGGGCATTAAAATATAACTAAAAGTATCATTATCAGCTCCCTTCACTAATAATGGTTTATTTTTGTCGCTAAACTGTAAAATTACCATTGGAGAATTTATAGACAAGAAACCATCAAGGAGATAACGAGCATTAAAGACCACTTCCATTTTTTCCCCAGATAAATCGGCCTTAAGGGATATATTATTTTCTCCCACCTCTTGATTTTGAGAATTAATTTCAAATAAATTATCTTTAGGGTTAACTTTTAAGTTAATTTGGTTGAATTTATCCGTAAAAATATTGGCTAGTTTTAAAGCGCTCGATAATCCATCTTTTGAGACGGTGATTGTGGTTTTAAATTTTGTCGGCATAATCTGTTTGTAATCCGGGAAATTACCATCAATCACTCGAGAAGTGAAGTGAACATCATTAGTAAAGAAGGAAATTTGGTTTTTACTGGATTCTATCCTAACTTCCCCGGGAGCGTTTTCCAATACCCTAATAATTTCACTGACATTTTTAAAGGGAATAATTACCGATTGAAATTCTTTACTTTTATCTTCAATGGTAATTCTTTGTTCAGCTAAACGAAATGAATCAGTAGCGACAAAAACTAAATCCTGATTATCTTGATAAATATAAACACTAGCAATCTCTGGTTTAATATCTGATAAGGAAGCGGCAGATAATACTGATTTAAAGCCCTTAAGAAGGTCTTTAACTCTTAAAATAAAGGGGTGGCTAGATACCCTAGGAATAACCGGAAAATCCTCTACTGGGAAGCATTTTATTAAAGTAGAGCTAAAATTAGTGGCGATATGAATGTTATTATTTACAGATTTTATTATTATTTTTTCTTCCTTAGGTAAATTATTTAAAAAACTACTTAAAGTAACAGCGTTAATGGCCGCCTCACCATCTTCAATTACCTTAATCGGTATTTCTACCTCTAAACCAACATCTAAATTAGTAGCTTTAATAATTAAACTATTTTTTTTAGCAGTTAATAAAATAGAGTTAAGAATAGGTAGAGTTAAATTTTTCCCCGTAATTTTTTCCGCCACAGTAATAATCTCACTTAATTTATCTTTAATAATTTCTAACTTCATAAAATCTATTACTATTATTTATTATGTTTATATGTGTAAAAACTGGTAATGTGTTATATTTTAAATGTTTTTTCTATCAATAATTTATAATAAACTGTGAATAATTTGGAAAATTAAGGGGATGTTTTTAAAAAATTTACTTGGTAATATTTTATTCTATAAATTTATTAAGTCTTTATCCTAATCTTTATCAACAACTTATCAGTAGTTTAATTGTTGTATAAAAGTATTCTAATCTGATCAATTTCTAAACTTAATAAGTTATCTTTCTTAATATCTCTTTTAATTTTTTCATAGGCATGGATAACTGTTGTGTGATCACGTCCACCTAATTTTTGCCCAATATAGGGGTAGGAAGTGTTAAAATCCTCGCGTAAGATGTACATAATAATCTGTCTAGGCTTAACTATTTCTTTACGGCGAGTTTTTTCATAAAGAACCTTTTCCTCAATGTTATAAAAATCAGAAATAACCTCAATTACATCTTTAACGGAAACTGTTTTTTGAGGTTTAATGCTGTTTTTTACTAAAGATTTAACCTCAATGACGGTTAAAGCGCGGTTCTTAACTTGAGTTTGGCAAATAATGGAGTTTAAAGCCCCCTCCAATTCTCTAACACTATCTTGAATGACGGAAGCCAGGTATTCTATCACCTCGGAAGCTATGGGTAAATTATTATTACGCACCTTGGTTTTTAAGATGGCTAAGCGTGATTCAAAATCCGGGCGAGCAATATCCACAATCATTCCTCCCTCAAACCTAGAACGCAGCCTTTCTTCTAAATTAGGAATAAATTTTGGTGGTTTGTCGGAAGAAAAGACTATTTGCTTGTTATTCTCATAAAAGTTATTAAATAAATGGAAAAGTTCCTCCTGAGTTTTTTCTTTATTAGAAAAGAATTGCACATCATCCATAATCAAAACGTCATATTTTCGGTATTTTTCTTTAAATTGCTGGGCCCGGTTGTTTTGAACCGAATTAATGTAATCCACCGCAAAGTTCTCGGAGGTGATATAAAATACCTTCCGACTCTCATTTTGTTTTTTAAGATAATTACCGACAGCTTGAATAAGGTGGGTTTTTCCCAAACCAGTGTTACCATAAATAAAAAGCGGATTGTAGTTGGTGCCGGGAGTTTTGACTACGGCTTGGGCGGCGGCGTAAGCTACTTCATTGAACGGTCCCACCACTAGTGACTCAAAAGTGTACTTGGGATTTAAGTTACTTTCACGATTAATATAAAGCTCATTTAGCCCCAACTGATCCATTTGGATTTGCTTCACATTACTGTTTTCTTGGCCAACTTTATTTTTGTCTTCCAATCGAGAGATGATATATTCTAAATTTCTAACCTCCGGAGAGACATCTCTCAAGGCCTTAAGAATAGATTTATGATACTTATTGATCAACCAATCTCTAACAAAAGTATTGGGAACACTTAGGTGGACAACGCCCTGATCTTGTTTGAAAATAAAAGTATTTCTAAACCAGGTACTAAAATTGGCCTTGGAGACATTAAGCTCTATTTCCACTAGGGTGCTATCCCAAAGTTTTTTATTGTCTACCATATTATTGCTATTATATCCCTAAGGAGGAGCAACAACAAAACTAAAAATACTGTGCATAAGTTGTGAATTGTGTGGATAAAGGTTGCTCGGCTTTGCCATTATGGAACACGATATAACAAGTACAATATTAACTCCTCGGCTCGTTCATGGGAAAATGGTATTTTCCCATGACTCTCGCCCTCGTCCCGCGTTCCGCTTCGGACAACCAGACCCGTGTGGGTTCCGCCTGCCTGCCGGCAGGCAGGTAAGTTTCCAGAATGACAATGCCTCGCTTGGCTGAAAATACAAATACGAAAAACTAACCAGTGGTCCAGGAAAAGTATAGCCTATTTATTTTTGATCAAACAGTATACAGGGGGGAAATTTCGTATCCAGATACACCCAGCACCTATTTATACTCATTACCTGAGAAAATGCCGATGAAGGTTATTGAACTTCTCGTTAAGTAAATGGGGTTGATGAGCATAAATAAGTGCTGGGTTGAAGTTTATTTAAAATAATGTATAATTCACCCTATCGAGTAAAAATTGCCAAGCAATTTTAAAAATCTAATGATTTTTACTCTATAGGGTAAATTATGTCTCAAACTTATAAACCCAAAAATAGAAAAAGGAGTAAGACTCATGGTTTTTTAGTAAGAAGCAAGACCGCGCAAGGTAAAAAGGTGATTAAGAGAAGGCGGAGGAAAGGCCGAGCTAAATTAGCAGTTTAGGAGGTAAACATACAAATCAACGAATAATGCGAATGACTACGAATAAGCCCCAATAACCTGAATTCGTGTTATTTGTAACTATTCGTAGATTGGTATAATTCGCATATTTCGTATGTTAAACTCCCAAAGGCGTATTGATAAGGGCCTCTTTGATCAAATAATAAAAAGAGGTTTTTCGGTCTACACGCCTCTTTTGTCGCTGTCTTTTCTCCCCTCCCCTCTCATTACTACCGGGAGCCGTTTTGCCATAGTGGTATCGGCGAAGGCGCTTAAGATGGCTGTAGATCGCAATAAATTAAAAAGACGGGGTCGTCATGCTATTTATAAAAACCTAAATCGGATTAAGAATGGGTTTTTGTGTGTTTTTTTCTGTAAAAAAAAGATGTTCAGCTTACCATTTAAGGATTTCGAAGAAACAATGCTAAAATTGTTAAGTCAGGCCAATTTATTAAGGTAAACATACGAATTAACGAACTAATGCGAATAATACGAATGGCTGCGAATAGCCCTAAGAACTGATTTGTATTATTCGTAACCATTCGTAGATTGGCATCATTCGTATATTCGTATATTAAATTCAAATGTTTAACGCCCTATTTTACCAGCCCTTATATAACGCTCTAGTCTACCTAAGTTCCATTGTTCCTGGCAACAATATTGGCCTAGCCATAATTCTCTTAACTCTTTTAGTTAAGATTGTTTTGTTGCCTCTTTATCATAAAGCGGCCACTACCCAGGCAAAAATGAGAAAAATTGAGCCGGAAATCAACCGTCTGAAAGACCTCCATAAAGATAATAAAGAAGAATTGGCCAAAAAAACTCTGGAACTCTATCGTTTACATCAAGTCAATCCATTTCTTAGTATTGTTATTATTTTTATTCAACTACCTATTCTGATTGCCCTATTTTATGTTTTTCAAAATAACTTCGTTTTTGAACCCAAACTTCTGTACTCTTTTGTTACGGTCCCGCCCCACCTCGTTACTACCTTATGGGGGATCAGTATGACAGCCAAAAGTATAGTTTTGGCTGTTTTGACCGGATTGACTCAATTTGTGCAAATGCAAATTGCTCTACCGAAACTAGCCAAACCGGAGACAGGCAAAGCTGATTCCTTTAAAGATGATTTTGCCCGCAGTATGAATTTAAATATGAAATACTTTATGCCGGTCCTGATTGCCTTTTTCGCTTACAACCTTTCATCGGCCATTGGTCTATACTGGGTTACCAGTAATATCTTCTCCATTGGGCAGGAGATTTACGTTCGTCTTAAAATCAAGAAATAATTTTTAACGTCCCACCTTAAGAGTGGTAGTTGCTATGGGAGAAGAAGTGGCCACAGAAGTGGTGGCTTGTTTTCCTGGTAAGATACTACTACTAGGGACGGGAAAAGCGTCTTTCAGATCAGCCATCCATAAAGTATTGTCTGTTTTATTGGTTAGAAATAGATAGTCACCGTTTTTATTCAGGAAGAGATTAACTCCGTCCAACCCCTCTCCGCCCTTAACCGTTAGGTTTAAAGTTTGCTTCAGACTGCCATAAACGGCATCCACTACCCATAAATTATCAGTAAAAGAAACCTCTCCGCGATACCAGTTTTCAATACTCACATCTTTTGGCAGGGAAACGGGAGCAGCACAGTAAATTTTTTTGGCGTCCTTTGTCCAGACGCATTTCTCCGGATAAGTGTTGATCCCTAAGGGAGTATCTTGGCTGGGATTTCCTATTTGCAAAAGATTTAAAGAAGCCCCCTTCCCTACCGTATAAATGACTTTTTTAAGGTCCGGGCTAACTAAAGCGGAGAGATCATCTCCTTCCAACATCTTGGTCAAAACGCCAGTCTTAAGATTTAAATAATAGAGATAGCCGATTATGCCTAGAGCCGGTTTAGTTTGCAAAACAACGATATTATCCTCCGGCCAACTCGCCAGCCATTCGGAGAAGGGTGAACGGAAAACCAGTTTTTGATTTTTTAGATCCCAGTCCGAGACAAAACCCAACACTCCATCGGCCCCTTTGGTCAAATAAAATACCTTGTCGTGACGAGGCGATACGGCCAAATCCAAGATGCTTAAATTAAGCGGTTGACCTGTGAGTTCTATTGGCTTGTCTATACTACTGGTGCTAGTGATGAAGTTTGATTTAAAAGCTCCGGCAAAAAGTTCTAAGCCATTATCTAGGCCGTGATAGGCCAGTACCTTGACACTATTCTTATCCCATCCCCAATAGGACTGATAAACTGTTGGTAAGGAGGAATTAGTCAAATGGCTAATCGCCAAATTGGCGGAATCTACTTTATAGATATTTCCACTGGCTCGATCAATGAAAACCGGTGTGGAGGTTCCATTTAGAGTGACAATATCCGCTCCTCCGATCGGGTTATTACTAATTTGAGTTAAAACACCATAATTGCTTAGGTTAGATTGACCGGGGATCGGACTGTTGATTAAGGACTCACCGGCTGGCATTCCCGCATCAGTCCCGATTGGTCCTACATTGGCATTGTTCCCCCTTCCGATCGGAAAGAGATTTCTAATATTTTCTAAAACGCTTGGTCCGGAAGATGGGGAGGGAGTGTTGGTTACCGCCCAATAAAGCCAGGCACCTATTCCCAGAATTAAGACGGAGATTATGATGATCAGGATGTTTTTTTTCATGGGGAGTAACGAGGATGTTTTAAGAGGGCAATGTTACTGAACAGGAAGAGTCGGTGGCGACATTGAGGTTAAGAAACTTATTACATTTCCAATCCACCAAATTGGGATTAATGGTGTGTAAAATCAGCCAAGAAGTCAGGGCAATCAAGAGGCCAAACAGGGCTCCCTTAATGACATCTTTGCCGTCCGCTTTCGATCCGGGGACATTGCTGAACATATACTCTAGGGCTCCACGCACAATTCGATAAATGGCCAGGATCACGATGACTGTTAAAATGGCATTGTACATCAGGTTAAAATAATCGCTAAGATTGGCTGGTTGAGCACCTCCAATAACATCCGGTTCCAGCAACTGATATTTGGCGGGTGAGGAAGTCGTCGCAGCGCTCTGTAAGGTGGTAGCTACTACTGGGAAAATTGGCCAAAGCAAGCTACCGGCCATGGTAATCACGGCCATTACTAGCGCCAATTGGTGAGAACAGTTACCTTTTTTTATTAGTTTAGCGCTTTGGCTATTCATAAATTGGCTAGAAGCTTGATTTCTTGTTTAAATTAATTACCACTCCGGCTTGAGCTGATTGGAACCAGTTGACCGCATCTTTTACCAAGACGGCGACATTGACTGTTCCGGCGGAACCTCGGTCTTGTTGGAAAGACATCTGACGCCGATCGGTAGAACTTGCCGTAATCGGTCGTCCATTCATTTGCCAATTGTAGGAGAGCTGGTTAGCCATCACATCCGGGAGGGAGAAAAAATATGGTTCAACTTGTAAGGCGATTTCTGGTGTGCTCAAGTCAATACTGGTTAAGGCCCGCTGATATTGCATACCAACCAGTGGTTTGTTTTCATAAACCAGGATTTGAGGATTGGAGGTAGGGATGTTGATATCCTTAGAAATTAGCAGTTGCCCGAATAGGTCATAGATGTTTAGAGTTAAGCTTATCTTACCTCCCGGCTTCTCGGCCTGAATTGTCAGATAGTTTACCCCGGGCTTGCCGGCTGATAATCGAGAAGAACCATTTTGCCATTTAAAAACCAACTGATTGAGGCCAAGCGGTTGCCCGTCGGCGGCAAAAATGTGCGGGATAGCGACAATTTTAAGCTGGCTATCGGAAGAGGGCTGGCTATGCCCCTGATAAAAAGGCGGGACATAAGTATTGGCTTCCCATAAAATGTCCACACTACCCGCGGTAAAGGTAAAATTTTTCTCAATGTTTCCGCCGCTAAGAGCGGTGATGGAAGCGCTAATTTCTTTGGTGCTGCCCAAAGATCCCATAGTAAAAGAAAAAGAGCTTTGCCCTATGAGAGCGGGATAAGTTTTGCCATCTTCGGACCAGCTAATACTGCTGGTCTCTAAATCTGCGGAGTAACTCCCGAGAGAAATGTTGACAGTCTCGTTGGGACCGGGGCTTCCGGGATAAACATTGGCCTTCACCTCTCCCCCACTGGTTGTTTCAGTATAAGCCAACACCGGCCAAGGGGCGAGGAGTAGAAAGATGACGAGACATTTAACAAAACTTTTTTTCATTTAATTTTTATTAGCGACGTAGAGCGAGAGAAATGGGAAAGCTCTCTTTCACATTTCCGAGCCGAGGAGTCTAATATTGTATCCGTTACATTATATCACTTTTTGTCTGCGGCTAATCAATTCTCGCAATATCTCTTTATCTTAAATTACAAAACTCTTATTCGGCAGCAGGCTTTTTAGGGTACGGGTTTTTTGAAGCTTAAAAAACCCTGAAGTTTTCCCTGCCTGCCGGCAGGCAGGGGCTCGTCAGCCTCAAAACCCCCTAAAAAGTCTCTACCTCAACAAGTTTCGTAATTCAAAGTTTTTTAATACCTAAATCGTTTGATCCTGGGCGGCCGCAAGATCCTCTTTAGCTTTTCTGATGGCCAATAATTGCGAGGGATCAGAAGTGATGATCTGGTCTTCCGTGTAAGAGGCAATAATTTTGATGGCGACGTGTTTCAGACCGGCAAAGAAAATTCCTTCTCCTACCCCCGATTCCAGCAATAAGTACTTTTCCTCGTCCGTTAAATTAAAAGTTTTTTGAATCAGGTCAATGGCTGCCGGTGATTGTTTAAGCAAGAGCTGGATAGAAGAGTTGGTAATGATCGGCACGCCATATTGGGACCGCAGGAAGTCTCCCACGTCTTGAGTGATGGTGGCGACTCCCAAATAGTATTTTCGGCCGCGCTTAACCAAAGAGAAAAGGAAGGAGGCTGTATCTTCCGTTTTCATCATCCACCAGGCTTCATCCACAATCAGCAGCCGCTTTTTCAGATTGCGTCGCACCACATTCCAGATGTGATGCATCACAATATACATAGCGACCGACTTTAGCTCATCTTCCATATCGCGGACGGAAAAGACGACGAATTTTTTGTTGATGTCTACATTAGTTGGTTTGTTCAAGAAGCCGGCCCAGGTGCCTTGGGTGTATTTAAGCATTCGTTGGGCCAGCGACTCCCCTCCTTCCATCCCCGCCAGTACCATTTCCAGGTCGGAGAGAAGGGGGGCCGGCTTGTTGGTGAAATCAGCATCAGGCGTGATATCCTTCATGGCATAAGTTTCCGTGATGGCGCTGTCCATAATGGAGTCTTCTTCGGGGGTGAGACCGCCCAGCATAATGCGAAACAAGCCGACCAGGTTAATGATGTTCCCGCGCAGGACATCAGCCGGCGACTCGTCTTCGCGCGCGTAGGGCAGATCAAAGGGGTTAATGTGGTGTTCAGAGGTTAAGGAAATATTGAAATAGCGCCCACCGACGGCTTCCGACAGGAATTCGTACTCTCGTTCGGGGTCAATAACGATGACATCCGTGTCAAACATTAAGCTTCGGACGATTTCCAGTTTGGTGGCGTAAGATTTTCCCGCACCGGATTTAGCAAAAGTTACCGAATTGTAGTTTTCCAGCGAGAAACGATCAAACAGGACCAAGGAAGAATTGTGGCGATTGATGCCGTAAAGAACTCCTTTGTTGGAGGTTAGGTCAAAGGAGACAAAGGGAAATAAACTGGAAAGTGGTGAGGAGTTAAGTTTGGAACAAATATTAAGTAAATCGGTGCAGATGGGGATAACACTTTTAAAGCCTTCTTCCTGTTGAAAAAGAGCCGGTTTGGTATAAACCAACTTGGCATCCAGAATGGATTTGATCTCGGTCTCAATGTGATTTAATTCGTCTATATTATCGCCATAAATTGTCAGGTAAAGGCAAACATCAAAGATTTTTTCTCTCGCCTGTTGCAATTCATCTCGTAATTTCTCAATATCTTGATAGGCGATATCCAATACCGGGTCACGCACCAGACCTTTCTTTTCTTTTTCGGAAATTTGACTGGCTACCTCGGCCACTTTTTTCTGTAACTGTTTCAGAGCGATCGTGGTGTCTATCGGCTTAATGATCATAGAAACATCAAAAACTTTATCCAGGTTAATGATGGGTGAAAACCATCCTTCCGACAAGAATCTGGGGTAGGACATGACAAAAAAAGTGCGAGCGATTTTAGCCCCCAAGTTGATATTATTGGGGTCAATCTTAAGAGCGGAGGGGGCAATTAAATCCCTAAGCTCCAAAATACCCATCCGATAAATATCAGCTGGCAAGATGGGTAATGCCGCCTGGGTCTCTCGTTTTTTTGGGCCGAAGCCAAATAATCCCATATAGACAATTAATTACTAGTCATGGGTGGCGTGACTATGCCTCCCAAATTAGGAACTTCGCTCTCTCCCGGATTGAAAATCTTAAAGTATAATTCCACTAATTCTTCCGTCCCCAATTGAGCGATGCGGATACCAGACCGAGATAATCCTTGTTCTACCACTTGGGCTCGCTGCTCCAGTTGAGTTTTATGCTCCTGAAATTGCTTCAGTACTTCTTCGGAATAGCCGCTGTCTTTTCCTCGGCCGATTAGTTTGGATAAAAAGCTTCCACTTCCCGCTTGCAAGATCGTTACCTCATAAGGGATAACTATAAAGAATGATTTAGTCATAATATTAACCGATTCCGTGAAGTTTTTAATAAACGCTATATACTCCCGAGTTTGAACCTTAATCAAGTCATTAGATTGCTCCTTCAGGCGATCTTCTAAAGTTTTTAAATAGGGGTTAATGTCCAGTCGCCGCGATTCCAAGACAATTTGCACCGAAAAATCAAGGGAGTTTAAGAAATCCTGATACTGCATCAAAATTCCCATCTGTTCATCCGGTGATTTAAGGGCAAAATTGATGGAAGAAGCGATTAACACCATGCGCAAACTGCCATCCTTTAAAATGGCAACCCCGTCACGGATCTCCTTGATCGGCACGAAATCTTG
>ERZ1292623.3319-Hain-H51-01um-R1-3319-length-13784-cov-7_pt2 | contig 13419 bp, 15 predicted proteins | sample MGYA00564398_ERZ1292623 | MGnify/ENA primary metagenome ERZ1292623 (study PRJEB36523, sample SAMEA6512633) | groundwater metagenome | collected 2019-01-07 | study: AquaDiva: Metagenomics assemblies of 32 groundwater samples
GCGCCGCTCGCCTAGCTGGCCTCGCACAAGTCCCCGTCCTTATAAGGACGGGCGAAGAGACCGATCTAATGAAGCTCGAACTTGCCATCATCGAGAACATCCAGCGTGAAGATCTCTCGCCGGTTGATCGGGCTCGCGCCTTCGACCGCTTGGTCAGAGAATTTAATTTCAAACACCACGAGATTGGTAAGAAAGTAGGGAAGAGTCGCGAGTACGTCTCGAATACCCTGCGTATTCTCACCCTTCCCGAATACATTATTAACGCTCTTTCAGAGAACAAGATTAGTGAGGGACATACTCGACCGCTCATGATGCTTATCGATCGACCACAAGAGCAAGAAACTTTATTTAAAGAAATTATTTTCAAAAAATTGAACGTCCGCGAAGCAGAGAGTATCGCCAGGCATATTGCAGTAGAGCGGGCGAGGAAATTAATCGACCAGGAGCTTATAGACATCGAAGACCAATTCAAGGAGAAGTTGGGCACGCGGGTAAGGATAGAGAAGAAGGATGAGGGCGGTACGGTGAAGATAGACTTTTTTAATAAAGATGATTTGCGCGCGCTTCTCGAAAGAATTGACAAAGAGATGGAAGAGAGGGTTCGGGAAGCTGTACCCCTGACGGAAGAAGAAAAGATTCTTGCGGAAGACGAACCGGCAAAACCGGATGACGATGGATCGCTCTACTCAATTTCTAATTTTTCTATTTAACCCCTTTCAGTTTATGCGGATTGTGGTTTAGGCAATTCTTGTCTGAGCAGCGTTCTGGAATGGTTTTGGTGCCCTCCATCATTAAAGAGCCGCAGAGTTTGCAGATAGAACCCGTCGGTTTTGATTTGATGATATATTTGCAGTCGGGATAGTTCGAGCAGCTATAAAAGCTGCCGTAACGGCCGCGGCGCTCGGTCATAAATCCGTTTTTGCATACGGGGCACTGTACTCCGGTGGAATTCTGCTTCTCCTGCTCCTCATCCTTTTTTATATATTTGCATTTCGGAAAGCGCGAGCAGGCAGTAAAGAGACCGAACTTGCCCTCGCGCGTCACCAAGTTGCCCTTGCCGCACTTCGGACAGAGTTCACCGGTGTCTTTCGGTCCTAGAAGTTTCTTACCATCCTTAGTGCGCGCGCCTTGGCAGGCAGGGAAGCGCTCACAGGAGAGAAATTTGCCCACTTTGCCTAGCTTTACAATCATTCCAGACCCGCAGACGGGGCACTTCTCTCCGTTTGGCGCTTTGCCCAGGTCATTGACCTTCTCAATCTTCTCTTTCTCTTTAATTTCTTTGTGGAATGGCGTATAGAAATCGCTCAAAGTCTTCTTGTAAGTGCGTTCGCCATTCGCGATATCATCCAGTTCGTCTTCCATCTCGGCGGTAAAAGTATCGCTCACATAATTTGCAAAGTGTTTTTCAAGGAAGGTGCTCACAACCTCGCCCGTATCGGTCGGATAGAGCGCCTTGCTTACCTTCTCCACATAGCCGCGATCGTTCAAAGTCTTAATTATCGAGGCATAAGTCGAGGGCCGCCCGATGCCGCGCTTCTCGAGCTCTTTGATAAGACCCGCTTCGGAATATCTGGCCGGCGGCAAAGTCTCTTTTTCTTCCGCGGTGATATTGGAGAGTGTGAGCTGGTCATTCAATTTGAATTTCGGCAGGATGATATCCTCGCTCGCGGAAGCCGGGTCTGCTTTAAGCCAGCCATCGAAGAGGATGCGCGAGCCATTAAGCCAGAAGTCAGGAATTTTACTTTCTTCAATATTAGCAACCACTTTTGTTCTCATAACTCTTGCCGGTTTCATTTGGCTTGCTACGGTGCGTCGCCATATCAGTTTGTACAGCTTCTTTTGCTCATCGGTTGCGCCGGCGTTCTCAACATTTAAATGCGTGGGGCGGATGGCCTCGTGTGCTTCCTGGGCATTCTTTGATTTCTTAGTGAATTTATGGGCTTCGAAATAATCAGCGCCGAATTTCTCCTTCACCGTTTGCTCTATTTGAGCGACAGCTTGAGCACCCAAGTTCGTCGAATCGGTGCGCATATAAGTAATGTACCCGGCTTCGTAGAGTCGCTGGGCGATAGACATGGTGCGGGAAGGAGAGAAGCCGAGCCGGGAGCTTGCGGATTGCTGAAGGGTTGAGGTGATGAATGGCGAGCGCGGAGTGCGAGCCACTTCCGCTTCCTTTATATCCGAAACTTTCCAAGGCAGCTTCTTCCCGAGTTCGATAATCCGTTCCACTTCCTTCTTGTCTCTTGGTAGGGCGGAGCATTCGAATCCCAAGGTCGGACCTTGGGAATCAGTATTAAGGTCCGACCTTAAGCTTGCGATAATTTTCCAGAATGTTTCCGGTTTGAAAGCCCGGATTTCCCGCTCGCGCTCCACGAGGATGCGGAGCGCCGGCGATTGGACCCGGCCGGCCGAGAGGCCGTAGCGCACCTTCTTCCAGATGAGGCCCGAGAGGTCGTAGCCCACGAGCCGGTCGAGCACGCGGCGGGCCTCCTGCGCTTCGCGCAGATGCTCGTCAATCTTCCGCGGATGCTCTAGCGCTTCCTCCACCGCCTCCTTGGTGATTTCGTGGAAGACGATGCGCTTGGCTCCCTTAAGATGCGCGGCAACCTCTACATGCCAGGCGATGGCCTCGCCCTCGCGGTCTGGGTCGGTGGCAAGCAGGACTTCGTCTGCGTTCTTGGCCAGGCGCTTTATTTCAGAAATTATCTTTTCCTTGCCCTTAACCACTTCATAATTTGGGATGAATCCTCCGGGCACATCTATTGCCGCCCTGTTGGACTTGGGCAAATCACGCACATGACCGACGGAAGCGACGACTCGGAAATCTTTTCCAAGATATTTCTCAATCGTTTTCGCTTTCGACGGCGACTCTACTATTAAAAGTTTCATCCATTAGAAATTTTAAGTTCTCTCGTTCCGTTTTAATTTAACTTTCGTTGAATTTCTAACGGGACAAGTAAGCTTAACAAATACTACATAAAAATTTTTAAAGCAAATTTAATTACTGCTTTTCATTACTACTATTCACTTCAATCTAATTCAATTTGACATCTTTACTTATTAATAGTACTATCTTAAAAGATAGAAATTGAAGGGGGTAAAATGGCCTTTTATAACCGATACGTTGCGGTGGTCAGATGGGATTCAGGGTTAGCTGGAGGGGAAGTCACGCGCCTATTTTCCGCACAAGATGATGTGGCAGCCAGACAGGGAGCCGTATCCATCTTTCGGGAAGGTGTGAGGTGTCAGATTCTCACTCTTTGGGAACTAGCACGCGAAGTGCCGACGACTCAGGAGGCGGCACATGCCGAGGCTGCACGGATTTTCGAAGAGTTCGGTCGCAAGAAGATGACTGACTTCCTCGAGATGAGTGTCGAGAAACTCGAACTCTCCGCGCGTACTTACAACTGTCTCAAGAATGCCCGCATCGACACCACCCGAGTTCTTCTCAAGAAGTCGGAAGATGAATTGCGTCGCGTCAAGAATTTCGGCCAGAAGTGTGTAATGGAAATCAAGGCACTTCTGGAGCCTCTGAGTCTAAAACTGGGGATGACAGATTCGGAGATTGATAAACTTCTCCAACGGAAATAAGAAGACAACACAGATGGGCGACGTGAATAGATTCACGTCGCCTTTTCAATATCTGTTAGATGATCCTTTGATATACGTCTTAATGTGATATGATGAAGCAAATGCCAATAAATTGGACTAATATACAGAAGAAATATAGGGGTTTATGGGTAGCTCTCAAGAGTGATGAGAAAACCGTTATAACATCAGGCAAAACTGCCAGAGAAGCGTGGGATAAAGCTCAAAAAAAAGGTTACGAAAAACCTATTCTTTCTCGTATGCCTGAGAAGTTGATGAGCTATGTTGGTTCTAGTTTCCAAAAATGAAGTTCCAATACAAAAAATACGGCCCAAGAACTTTGAGGCCGGTTATTCCTGTTGAGGTCATTCATAATGGAATCGGTGTCCCATATGAAGTGCTTGTTGATTCGGGAGCTGATAATTGTATTTTTGATGCGCAAATCGGAGAAATTCTGGGGGTAGATATAGAAAAAGGAGAAAAAGCTTTTGTTTCAGGAATAACTGGAAGCCCAGAACCGTATTATATTCACCCGGTTATCATAAAAGTAGGTGGTTGGGAGTATAAAATTAAGGCAGGCTTCAAACCCAATACCAGCAAACTCAATTACGGGGTGGTAGGCCAAAATGGGTTCTTTGATATCTTTGTTATAAAGTTTGATCTTTTGAAATCAGAAATAGAATTGAAATCCAGGTGGAATAAAGATTAAAAAATCTTCCTCACTTCACCGAGCTCTTCGGTAATAAGACCTTTGATTTCCAGAAGCGAGAGTACCGCATTGGCGCTGCCGGTATCGATTCTGCTTTTTCGGATAAGCTCGTCGCGGGTATAAGATTTCTCCAAAAGTTTTATAAATATCTTTTCTTCTTCGCTTAAATCGTCAATATCCACAAGCGTAGGATTTTCATCCTTTCTTTTGAGACCTAGAAGTTCGAGGACGTCGTTGTGGTCGCGGATGAGCGCCGCACCAAGTCGGATGAGCATATGCGGACCGTCGGAAGTGGGTGAAGTGGCCGGTCCGGGGATACAGCCGACCTCGCGGTTGTATTCGGTGGCTAGGCGGGAGGTGATAAGAGTGCCAGACTTCTTCTCCGCTTCAATCACTATCGTCGCGTGGCACATGCCCGCCATAATGCGGTTCCGGCGCGGGAAAGCCCATGCGCCGGAGGGCATCGTGTCATTATATTCAGAGAGGAGCGCGCCGCCGTTCTCCACTATCTCGTCAGCCAGATTTGCGTGCGAGCGCGGATGAATCACTCTACGGTCTAATCCAGAACCAGGAATAGCTATGGTCTGAAGGCCGTGGCGGAGAGCGGCGCGGTGCGCGATGGAGTCAATACCCAAAGCGAGACCGGAGACAATTGTGATGGGCTCGTGAGCAAGCCCCGCAATAAGTTGCTCGCACATCTCCCGGCCGTAGCCGGAATATTTCCGCGAACCGACGACAGCCAAGAGCCGGTTGCCTTCTTTCGGCAAGGTACCTTCACAGCGGAGATGCTTGGGTGCATCCGGGATTTCCCGCAAAAGAGGCGGGAATTCATCTGGAAGAAGTTCGCGTATCATTGTATTATTGTAGCACCGTGCTGGATATCAAATTTATTAGAGAAAATAAGAATCTAGTGGCCGAGGCGGCCAAGAAGAAGCATATCAACTTCGATGTGGAGAAGCTCATCGACATCGACGATAGGAGAAAAAAGCTTTTAGGCAAAATTGAAGAAAAGCGCGCCGACCAGAATGTGGCCAACAACCAGATAGTCAAGGCAAGTTCGGAGGAACGGGAAGAAATTCTTAAGCACATGGGGAAGCTGAAACAGGAACTTGAGAAAGAAGAATTAGAGTTGAAGGAGGCGATGAAAGAGTGGCAGAGGCTTATGCTTATGGTGCCAAACGTCCCGGACGCATCCGTGCCGGAGGGTGCTGACGAAAAAGATAACGCAGTGCTCAAGACCTGGGGTGAAAAACCGAAATTTTCTTTTGAACCGAAAGACCATATCGAGCTCATGCTTAAACTGGACATGCTTGATTTAGAGCGAGGAACCAAGGTGCATGGCTTCAGAGGCTATTTTTTAAAAAATGCCGGAGCGCTCTTGTCTTGGGCAATCTGGAATTATGCCCAGCATTTCTTCCTGCGAAAAAATTTCGTGCCGTTTATCGCTCCTGCAATAGTCAAGAAAAATTATTTTTACGGCACCGGGCACTTACCAAGCGGCGCAGAGGATTTGTATAAAACCCAAGACGACGATTATCTCTCCGGCACGGCGGAAGTCCCGATGATGGCTTATCACGCCGAGGAAATTTTAGGGAAGAAAGACTTGCCGAAAAGATACTTGGCCTTTTCGCCGTGCTACCGCCGTGAAGCAGGCAGCCATTCGAAAGACGTTAAAGGTTTAATAAGAGTGCATGAGTTTTTTAAACTCGAGCAACTTATTTTATGCGAAGCCGACCACAACCAATCGGTAAAGTTCCATGAAGAGCTGAATCGCAATACAGAAGAGTTTATCGAGTCGCTGGGTATTCCGTATCAGCAACTGGAAATTTGCACCGGCGATCTCAAGGGCGCTCATGTGAAATCTTACGACACCGAACTCTGGGTGCCTAAAGAAGGCAAGTATCGGGAGATAGCCAGCGCTTCGTACTATCATGATTTTCAAACCAGAAGGTTTAATACCCGTTACAAAGACGATGACGGCAAATTGACGTATCCCCACTCCCTCAACGCCACCGCCATACCCACTCCGCGCATCCTCGTCTCGCTTGTAGAAAACTTCCAGCAAGCCGATGGTTCGGTGAAAATCCCGTCGGTACTGGTGCCATATATGAACGGCCTCGGGGAGATAAGAAAATAACCCTTAAAATAAGACTCTTTTTCTACACCCAAAATCCCACTTGACAAATCAAGTCGGTTGTGCTAGACTTAAAAAAGATAAAGGCAAACCTTAAGTCCGGCAGTTCCGCTGGATAAGAGGCAAGCCGAGGAGTGTGTCATGGAAATCAATCAGTTCGTCGAGTTCTCGGCGGCAATCATTCGTTCGCTTCCGCGCGATCTCGACACGGCGACGGCCCAGCGTTGGATTCGGGAACAGGGTACGCTTTCGGAAGTTCTCCGTAAGGCACTCACACTGGACGCCAACTACGAACTCTACCTCACCCCTGAACAGAAGTTGGGCGGTATGATCAAAGGCTTCGACCTCAAAGAGCACCTCAAGAATGAGAAACTCATCAAGCGTTGTCTCTCGCTCGAATCGCCCCTAGTCAATGGTTGGCTCGCTGACCCCTCGACCTACCCGGAGGAATTGAAGACCAAGGCGGTCTTCCTCTTCGGAAGTCAACGGGCCTCTGGCTCGGAGGTGCGTGTCGCGGACCTTTGCTGGCGCGACGACCGCGTGGTCGTGGGCTGGTACTGGCTCGGGTATTGGTGGTTCGGCGACCGCCCGGTCCTCCTCGCAAGTTCCTAGGTCCTTGGTTCCTTAGATTCTTTGTAAGGCCTCCCTTTGGTTCTTGGGCACTTAGGCCTTACGGCCCGACGCACGCGTCGGGCCGGTTTTTTTATTTGAATCTTTAATATAGAATATAAAACGGTAGTAGGGGAATAGTCACCGGTGATCAAGGTTGCCGGCTCCCGAAACCAGTATCCATGTACCGAGAGCGTCTGCGACCAAGGTTTCAGACGGAGTGGTAGCATGGGGAACTTCGTTAAAAAATGAAGGAACTTGGTGGAGAGTGCTATCGCATTATAGATGCGGAATACGATACAGCCCAGAAATTGCTAATAACTCCACGCTGGGCAGTGGCACGGACGGCACTTTCTACATTAACGGACCTCTGGCTCGGACGTGCATGTCGCGTACCTTTACTGGAACGACGACCGCGTGATCGTGAACTGGAACTGGCTCGAGAATTGGTGGAACGGCGACAACCCGGTCCTCCTCGCAACTCTCTTCATTTCTCTTCCGATTTCGCGTCGGGAGAGTTTTTGTTTTAATAAATATTCTTAAATGAAAATTGTCTCGACCGGTTCGACGCTTTCCTCCTCCGAGTTCCATGAGAAGAAAAAGAAGGCAAGGCGCCGCCGGCTGTATATCTATATCGCCGGAATTCTCGCCCTTCTTGCTCTTCTGACCGCTCTCTCGCGGCAAGAGAGATTCCTAATCTCTGAAGTCGAGGTCGATGGAGCCAAAGCGGTGAATCAAGATGAGGTAGTATCCATCGTGCAAAGCCGGCTCGGCGGATATTATCTCTGGCTTCTGCCGCGCTCCAATTTCTTGATTTATCCGCGGCGCGATATTAAGAAATCTTTGTTCAGAGAATTTCCTCGCTTCGCCTCCATTGACCTGGCTCTCGAAGGTACACGTCTCTTAAGCATTGTCGTCGTTGAGCGGGAGCCATTTGCTCTCTATTGCGCCTCCGCTCTCTTGCCCGAGAATGCCTTCCAATGCTACTTTCTCGATGAGAATGGATTTATCTTCGACCGGGCGCCGTCCTTTTCCGGCCCAGTCTATTTTATTTATGCTAAAGATATACTGATAGAAGAACCCTTGGGCAAGGAGTTCCTCACTCTCAGCGAATTTAAGCCGCTTACCAACTTCGTAGACAATCTCTCGGCACTCGGCATTTACCCGCTATCTATGGAAGTCGGCGGAGAAGAAATCAATCTTATCTTGCCGCGCGATACGCGCATAAAGTGGCGCCGCTCAAGCGACCTGGAAATTCTCTATTCAAATCTGGAAGCGTTTTTGAAAGATGACGCTATAAAGAACCAAGAAAATTTCCTCGAAAAAATATCGGTGTTCGATTTGCGCACAAACAATAAAGTATTCTACACATTCAAATAGATGAATAATTTCTGGAGAAAGCTGAATAAACCGATTTTTGCATTGGCACCCATGGCCAATGTCACTGATGCCGCCTTTCGTCGTATTATCGCCAAATATGGGAAGCCGGACGTTATCTGGACGGAATTTGTCTCCGCCGACGGTCTTGCTCTTGCGCCCGAAGAGGGGAGGCAAAAGCTTCTTTTGGACTTAAAATATTCTGAATCAGAGCGGCCAATTGTGGCGCAATTTTTCACTTCAAATCCCGAACACATGAGACAAGCAGCAGCGCTGGCAGCCCGGCTCGGCTTCGACGGCATCGACATTAACATGGGCTGTCCGGACAAGAGTGTAGAAAAGCAGGGTGCGGGAGCGAATCTGATGAAAAATCCGGGAAGAGCCCGAGAACTTATAAGAGCTGCAAGAGAAGGAGCGCCAAATATTCCCATATCTGTGAAGACCCGTATCGGTTACAGCCAGCCAGATCTCGAAAATTGGCTCCCGGAAATACTCAAAGAAGAACCGGCGGCCGTCATAATCCATGCTCGTACCAGGAAAGAGATGTCTAAAGTGTCCGCACGGTGGGAGTTTGTAAGACGAGCGGTGGAGATAAGGAATGAGAATAAAAGCAAAGCGCTTATTCTCGGCAACGGCGATATTGTGAATTTGGCTGAAGGAAGATTAAGGGTAGAAGAAACCGGCTGCGACGGAGTTATGCTCGGACGAGCCATTTTCGGGAACCCGTGGCTTTTCTCGGAAAAAGGTCAGACCCTAGGTACTGATTTCAAAGGTCTGACCTTGGGGAGAGAAAAATTAAAAGTTTTGATAGAGCACTGCGAACTTTTTGAAGAACTTTTCGGTAGTCCGCCAGCTGGCGGAAAAAGCTTCGCTATCATGAAAAAGCATTTCAAAGCGTATGTGGCGGGCTTTGAAGGAGCGGCGGAATTGCGCGCGAAACTTATGGAAACTTATGATGAGGCGGAGGTGGAAAGAGCTATAGGACATTTTTTAATTCCATCAAAGGACAAAAACATGTAAGTTCCGTTGACATTCCTCGTCTCTTATGATAGGAAAAGGCAAGAAATGCCCATGGTTCTTTTAAGAAAGGTGTTGTGCCATGAATCGTTTTCGATTGGCTTTCGGAGCGGTTGTTATACTGTTCGCAGTGTCCGGTTGCAGTACCGAGCAGACCGTCATCACCGGTCCGACCGACGTGGTGGATAAACCTTGTGGCGGTACCTGCTGCCCGACCTGTCCTCCCGGACCGCCTGGACCTCCGGGTCCTCCCGGTCCTCCGGGGGAGCCCACTCTCCGGCGCCTACCCCGCCGCCGCCAGCGCCACCGCCGCCTCCGGGACCGCCTGGACCACCAGGGACCCCACCGCCTCCGACGGTGACGCTCACGGCAAATCCGCCGACGATCACCGCGGGACAATGCTCCACCTTGACGTGGAGTTCGCAGAATGCGAATTCTTGTCAGGCCACAGCACCAGCCCGGAGTGAGTGGATGGCCATCCTCCTCGTCGTGCCAGCCATACTGGTACAGCAAGGATCCGAGCCGGCTCCAGGTCACACGACACAAGCGTGTGTCCAGACAAGCTTGGTCACCCCCACGGTGTTCAAGTGCTATACCTGGACGGTGGTGCCGTAGTTTCAATTCGATTCGTTCGACCCGTGCTCCTCACTGCCTCGGCAGTGAGGAGCACTTTTGTTATACTGCTTCCATGAAAAAAGGGGAGAAAGGATACGGAGTCTTATATCGTAAGTATCGCCCGCAGGGCTTCAAGGATGTTATTGGGCAGGAACACATCGTGAAGGTCTTGGAGGGCGCGATAAAGCTTGGCAACATCTCGCATGCTTATCTCTTCTCCGGGCCGCGCGGTACGGGCAAGACCTCTATGGCTAGAATTGTTTCTCGTGAGATTGGTACCTCGATGAATGACCTCGTCGAGATGGATGCGGCTTCAAACAGAGGCATAGATGATGTGAGAGAAATCAGAGAATCGGTGAACACTTTACCATTCGAGAGCCGCTACAAGGTCTACATCATCGACGAGGTGCACATGCTTACCAAGGACGCCTGGAATGCGTTCCTTAAAACTCTGGAAGAGCCGCCGGCCCACGTCATATTCATTCTTGCTACCACCGAACCTGAGAAAGTGCCGGAGACGGTCATCTCGCGCTGTCAGACCTTCTCATTCCGCGCGCCGAATCAGGCGACGCTCAAAGATTTCGCGCTTACTGTGGCGAAGAAAGAAGGCGCAACGCTTGAGCCGGCAGCGGCGGAACTCATTGCGATATTAGGGGACGGCTCATTCCGTGATTCACACGGAATTTTAGAGAAAGTTTTAAGCTCGACGAAAGACAAGAAAATAACTCTGGAAGAAGTGGAACAAGTGACGGGTGCGCCGAAGGCGCAGATGGTGAGGGACATTTTAGAATCAATAGTCGAGAAGAATTTGGAAAAGGGGATGAAGGCCATCCAAGCGGCCTCCGGTGCGAATGCGGAAATGAAATTGTTTGCGAAATTAATTCTTGAACGACTGCGCTTCCTCTTTCTTCTGCGGCTTAAAGCGGGGATGGATGAATATATTGAAAACCAGATTTCTGAAGATGATTTCAATTTCCTCCAGGGTCTCGCCGCCAAAGCTGGCCCGAATCTCACCTCCGAGACTCTCCTCAAATTCATTGACGCCTACGAAAATTCTGGCCGCACCTCTATCCCCGAACTTGCTCTCGAACTTGCACTGACGGATTTGATTAAATAATGATATACTAATGTTCTCAAGAACACTAGAATAAAGAAGAAAAGAAAAACAAGTTTTCTCCGGGCTGCCGGCCAGGGATTCGAACCCCAATACTCGCCTCCAAAGGGCGATGTCCTACCATTAGACGAGCCGGCAATCAACCCAAATCTAGCAGAAAAGGGCCGATAATTCCATAATGCCTGATTGAAAATTAAAGTACATTCACACGTTATAATGGGTAAATGAACCCCACTTCGCTAAAGCTAAAGCTACGAGGGGCAAGGAAGGTTTTGTGGCTTCTCATACCTTTTATACTGCTCGGGGCTTATTTGTATAAGCCGGAGGTTAACCAACAACCAACAACTAACCCCTCGACAAGCTCGGGGCAAGACAACCAACAACTAGAAAAAACCGCTGAAATTTCATTATCCATCAGGCCCGAGAACCCGATTCAGGGCGAGCCGGTTCTAGTCTCCGTGAAGAATCTCTCCGGTACGAGTATGATACGTTCAGTCGTCTTTAATGACAAGCCACTGGGAGTCTTCGACAACTCGGCTCTTATCGGCATTGACCTTAGGCAAACCACTGGCTCATATCCAATAATTCTTACGCTTTCGGATGGCCGCACGATAAAAAGAAATTTGACTGTAGGCACCCGCACCATCGTAAAGGCGCCTTTGGGCATACCCCAAAAGCTTGGCGGCAACACCCCGGAAGCGGAGGGGAAATTGCTCAATTCTCTGGTCAAAGAAGGCATCATTATCAATTCTGTGAAGTCCGGTCCGGCTAAACTCTGGAGTGGCAAGTTTAGATATCCATTGAATGGAGAAATAATTATTACAGATGTCTATGGTTACAGTCGTATTACCGGCGGCTCGACCATAGCGCACAAGGGCACCGACTTCCGCGCCGCGACAGGCACTCCCGTTTACGCTATGAATTCTGGCAAAGTGGCATTTACCGATTATCTTAGAAATTACGGCAACACCATCATCATCGACCACGGCCTCGGCCTCATGACTATTTATATGCACCTCTCGGAGATAGATGTAAAAGTGGGTGATATGGTGGAGAAAGGGAAGTTGATAGGGAAGTCAGGAGACACCGGCTACGTTTTGGGCCCGCATCTCCACATCACCGTTCGCATAAACGGCATCTCAATTGACCCGATGAAGTTTATGGCGCTTCTGGGAGAATAACAACATTTTAATATTCTCAAAAATGTTAGAATGTTATCGGTAAGTTTTATTGAATAATCAAGTTCTTAAATTCTGGTATATTTAAAACATAATGGAGATGAAGAAAAGAATCTACATCATCCACGGCTGGGACGGGAACCCAAATCAACACTGGTTGCCTTGGTTAAAGAAAGAACTTGAATCCAGGAATTTTCTGGTCAATGTTCCGGAGATGCCGGATTCCGGAAATCCTAGAAAAGACGCATGGGTAAAATATTTAGCCGATTTAGTTAAAACGCCGGACAAGGATACTTATTTTGTCGGACACAGCATCGGCTGCAAAGCCGTGCTTAGATATTTGGAAACATTACAACCGGGAGAGAAAATCGGCGGAGCGGTTTTGGTGGCAGGGTGGATAACTCTCACCAATATGGATGAACGGACTCCAGATGAGATAAGAGTAATTAATGATTGGGTAAATCCGCCATTCGACTTCGATAGAATCAAGAGTCATTGCGATAATTTCACCGCAATCTTTTCAGATGACGATCCGGAAGTCCCGCTAGAAGAGAATAAGGAGACTTACGAAAATAAAATTGGTGCTATAATAATCATGGAGCATGGTAAGGGGCACTTCACGGAAGATGATGGGGTGAAGAGCTTGCCATCCGCTCTCCAGGCGATTCTGGAAATGAGGTAATTATAAAAGGGCTTATTAAACGTCTTATATTATTGTATGAAAGCATTAATTTGGATAATCGTCATATTACTCATAGGTCTTGGCGCTTGGTACATGATGCGCAAGCCATCGACGAGCACCACTTACGAACCAGCTGTAGAACAGGATGGCTCTGTAAGCGGCGCCTCGACCGGCCCTGAAGAGGAGACTGTTCCAGGGGAATATGAGGACAAGGGATAATTTCCCTGATAAAGCAGCATGGCTACACGCAAACAACCCGGCTCCACAGGCAAGGGGAAATTTTACCGTATTGAAGTGAGGCCCAAGTCGGGGTTCAAGACTTTTAGAATTCAGGATGTGGGGGTGTGTATTAAACAAAGTTCGAATGTATTTTGAATTGAATCCTGATGCCGAATG
>ERZ1292623.2215-Hain-H51-01um-R1-2215-length-17721-cov-10_pt2 | contig 13414 bp, 12 predicted proteins | sample MGYA00564398_ERZ1292623 | MGnify/ENA primary metagenome ERZ1292623 (study PRJEB36523, sample SAMEA6512633) | groundwater metagenome | collected 2019-01-07 | study: AquaDiva: Metagenomics assemblies of 32 groundwater samples
CTTACACAACCAACACCAGAGCTAACGCAAACTCCATTATTACAAGTTCCAGCTCCGTTATTACAAGAACCTCCCTGATTTGCACTAGAATATAAACAACCAGTATTAATATTACAAGTGGCAGTTTTACATTCAAAGCTAATACAATCCCCATTAGTACTACAAGTGGTTTGCGCCACCAAATCGCTCGCCTGAACATTATAACTTCCCGCGTCATATCCAACAATATCTCTTCCTTTTAAGCTTTTTATATAAGGAACAATAAATATCCTCTTTGGTATTGAAATTACAACTCCGCTATAATCAATATTCAACCTCTGAACTTCCAGCTCCTTAATTTGCAGAGGGACTTTATAAGAATAAGTTCTCTTTGAATCATCCTCAAGAACAACATTATATCCATCTATGTTGCCTCCGCCAATTTCTCTTTTGACACTCAAAGCAATCAAATTAAGACTATCATCAATCTTAACTGCTTGGGGAAGCACGCTAAACCTTATAGTCAATAATTTAATTTGTTCAGAATTCTCTTCATCTCCCAAAACAGGCCTTATAAAATTCCAGATAATTGCAACTGCTGCAACAGCAAGAAGAACAATCAAGACAGTTGCAACAATCCCGCTAAGACCTCTCTTATACATCTAAAAACTAAGTCTAAATACTTTAAAAGGTTATTGTTAAAAAATTTTAAAAAAATAAATTTTCATTCCGCGCAAGCGCCGCTAAAACCATCCGAGTTTATATTCCACAACAATTGACGCACTAACATCAATATCCTGCGGAGCAATATTCAAAGCAGCTCTTCCAGCAGTCATCCCGCTTTCTAAACTTGCAACCTTGTCATAATAAACAACCGGCCCAGGATAATAAAAGTCCTGCGATTTGACAGAAACTAATCTCCCAAGTTTCTTTCCTAAACCTGAAGCAGTAGCTGTTGCTTTCTGCTGAGCGTCTCTGCTAGCTGACTCAAGCGCCTTGTTTTTATACTCGCTTTGTTTTTCATCAGAAATTTCAAAGTTAATGTAATTAACTAATGCTCCTGCATTAACTGCCTCATCAACTATTCCAGGAACTTTGTCAAAATTACTGGTTTTAACAACTGTTTGCTGGCTTGCCACATATCCTTTAAGCTTCTGCTTTCCGCCGCTCCAGTCATACTCAGGATAAATGTTAAAGTTTGAAAACTGAATTTCTTTCCTTTCCAATCCAAGTTTAACAAGCTCTGTTAGAACTTTATCGCTTATCTCAGTGTTTTTATCCTTTGCCCCTTGAGCAGTCAAGTCCCTTGTTTCTACGCTTATATGAACAGAAACTTCATCCGGCTGAGCTTTTATATTAGAAGTTCCTTGAGCAGAAACAACTGGCGCTGAGCTATATGCTAAATACCCTCCAACTAAAAGAATAGCTGCTAAAATAACTCCAACTAAAATTCTATTGTCCATTTTCCATCCCTCCTTTCATTTTTAAATCTTTTAATTGAGTGTTCATTTTACTTCTTTCCCCAATTCCAGAATAAATAAACTGCTAAAGCTGTCAGCGCGCCTATTAAAAACCAAGCCCAAGAATTCGGGGCGTTTGATAGAGTGTCATAAACAGCTGTTCGCGCGCTGTTTCCGATTATCTCAGAAACAGCCGGCTCGCCAATGGAAGATCTGGCGGCTTCCATGCCTGCACTGGCTATCGACTCGCTAACTTTGTCAACTGCAATCTCTCCTTCACTAACAGCGCTTCTGGCAAAACTGTCAACAGCTGTTTCTTTTCCGTAATCAATTTTCTCCTGCCCGACAAAAATCTTTATCCCGATAGAAAGCAAAAAAGTAATAAGCAAAGCCGGAATAATCCCTTTAGAAACCATCTTAGGCGAAATTACAATCTTCTTATTGGAAATTTTATAGCTGTTAATTCTTCTTCCCTTAGCGCTCCAGAAGAATTTATTTGACTTTTCAATCAGCCCCGCTTCAACCAGCTTCTTGACATTATAGCCAACAGTATTCAAAGGTATATCCAGCTCAGAAGCAATTTCGCTTTCACTCATCTCCCTTTCAGCCAAAGCCCCCAAAATGTTCTTGCAGGTTTTATTGGATATAACCTCAGCTATCTTAACGCTTCTCGCGTCATTCATATCAATCATAACATATTTTTCGCTCATGTTTAATACAGATAAAACTTCTTTATAAACAATTCCAAGACTTCAAGTTGATTTGAACCAATAATATTTATATACTAATAAAACCCGAGCTTCTCATGCCAAATCCACGATACACAAGCTCAGGATTGCCTGTTATAACCAATAAAGCCCTCTTAGTATTTGAAAAAGAAACGACAAAAAGGGCGAAAATTGCAAAGTTAGAAGAAACCAGTACAATTAACGTGGAACTTAGAGAAATATCAAAAGAAGAGCCTGTTTTCTACCATTATATGTCAGAAAATATAAAGTACCAAAGAGAACACAATATCTTAAACGAGGAAATGCGATTTTGCTGGTTAGACGGAACAATTCAAACAAGGCAGCTAATAAAAATACAGTCCAGACTAAATAACAGAGAACCGTTAATACTAACTCAAAAAGCAAAAGAAAAGGGAGAAGAAAAAATGAAAAGTTTCTTGCTTTCAGCAAAAAATAGTATAGAGGTCTATAAATATATGCAGTTAAAACTAATAAAAATTGGGGAGGAAGATAAAATGCTCTATGTGTACATAACAGAAATAGCTAAGCTACATGGATTAGATTATCTAATTGGGGAAAATTCATTCCAGGCAGGCGCGGTATCAATCTACGATCTATATAAACAACAAGCACTTATGGACAGAAACAAAGGATAAAAATTCACTACTCTTTTCAACAAAAAACTAGTAAAAATATTTAAATACAAAAAAGCAACAATAATTGTATGAATAAATGGGCAGAACTCTTTGTTGGCTTGATACTTATAATTATTCCAATTATAATAGCCTGGTACTCGCAGTCATGGGGCTACTTGAGTATTTGGAGAGCAGCAATGATAGTTTTCTTAGGAGGCATATTCTGGCTCGTTGTAATGCTCGGCGTCTTATTCATTCTTCTCGGTATTTCTGATTTGAAAGGCTAAATACAATTAGTCACAGCAGCCCAATTTCTTCCAGAACAGCATTAATTTCATCTGCCATTAAATCAAATTTTTTCTCGCTTAAAAAATCTCTTTTCTCCAATTCGCTTCTCAACCTCTTTTCCAGCATCTTCCTTATGCCTGCTCTGTCTTGATTATTCCAATTCTCTATAAGAGATATTTTTTCAGCTTTTTTCAGAAAAGCATCTGATTCTTTTCTATATTTCGCGCTGTAAACCTCGTCAGAATTAACTCTGCTCCCTATTTTATGCGTAAGAGAAAGTGCAAGAAAAGTTATCAATTGCTCTCTGTTATGTCTTTTTCCCATTTTAGATTTTTTTGTATATGCCAGACAGTTTAATTTTTATTATCTTTTTTATCTCATTCAAAAATTTCTTGTCCAGAATATCCCCCTTTCTAAGAAAAGCGAGTTTTCTTTTATCAATTAATTTTTCAATAGTTGTGTCTATTTTCTCATGCCGCTCTTCCAGCCCATTAAGAAAATTTTCTATTGTGACAAGCCTCCTTAATACGTCATAATATACTCTGCCATCGTTTAACTCAACTTCAAGCAAATCCTCAGCCACCATCAATAAAAATCTTATATGATTCTTATCAATTTTCCGTTCTCTAATAGAGCTAAATTCTTCGTTGCTGACATAAAAATATAGCATATTTCTGGTCAATGGACAGATACCCAGCAGTCTATCCAGTCTTTCTTCTAAAATTGAAATAACGTGAAACTTCAGATTAAATTCATTAATTAGTGAGTCATATATCTTTCTCTCAAAATCATCACTCTCTTTTTCAACAATAATTAAAACATCTATGTCATTATAATCTACCTTCTCCGTTAAAAAAGAGCCGAAAATAAAAATCTGTCTTATATTATTATAATCTCTCAAAAAAGAGAATATCTCCTTAATCAAATTCTCCTTAAATACACTGAGTTTTCTTAATCCTTTTGAATAGTGCAATTGCGTTTTTTTCTTTATCAATTGCACTTCTACAATATCTCCTACCTCAAATTCTGCTTCCATAATCTTTGGCACATAAATCTGATTAAACCTGCTTCCTCTTGATACCTTATGAACAAATTTCACAACCATTATACGTAATAAGTACGTACTATTTTTAAATCTTTTGCATGACGACAATCCCTAAATACACTATTTCACTCAAAACTTAATGTCCTATTACTGTAAAATCTGCGGAGAGCCTAACTGCAAAAAACATTCCATATTATTAGGAAAGCCAATTCCAATAAAAGAATTCTCCGGCTCAACTCCTCCTGAAATTTTCGTAGGCCGCTGGAACTACCCAAATGTATACACCGGAATCTTGGCTCCCCAAGAGCACGGAGACACGCAAATTCTCTCCTCATCAGAAAAATGGCACAAGCAAAAATTGCCAATCCATGCAATTCTCAAGCTAAGAAACCAATTAATCTACGGAAGAACGCAGAACAACATAAAAAAAGCAGTATTAAAAACAAAATTCCTCTCAACAATGCAGGAAATTGCAATGACTCACAAGTCAACAGGAGCAGAATTCAAGCTAAAAAAGCCCATCTCAAAACACGATGAAAAAGAAACAAGAGTTCCATTAATATCAAACGCAGCGCAAGTCGAGTCTGTAAGACTAGAAGAAAATGCGCCAGTAAAAAAAAATCGAGTATCTAGTTAATGATACAGATGTTAAATCAAAAACAGCCCTTATTGAATTGGAAAAATCAGGAATTAACAATTATTCTATGATAAAGCTCCTCTCAGCCGGCTTGCTCGGATTAAAGAAAAACAGAAAATTAGTCCCAACTCGCTGGTCTATAACAGCAGTTGACAATGCATTATCAAAAGAAAAGCTAAAAAAGATTCGTTATTATCCTGAAATAAAAGAAATCTCTGTTTTTAATGCGGAATATCTCGGCAACCACTACGAATTTCTTCTCCTTCCCGATAAATATTCATTCGAAGTCATTGAAATATCTATGAAAAACTACGGAGTCTGGCACGATCATGAAACTTTCTTCCCAAGAAAAAAATACGCAGACTCTGTCACAGGAGCTTATTATGCAAACCGCTTAGCTCTAACAGAATACCTGGAAAAAATAAAACGCCAGGCGCGATGTCTCGTTCTGCGTGAAATCCGCCCAGAATATTACGCTCCCCTCGGCGTCGGAATTCTAAGGCAGATATCCAGAGAAGCATTCGCGCAAACTCCAGAAACCTTCCCAACACTAAAAGAAGCACTGCATCTAATTCAAAATCGTCTCAGACAGACAATAACAAACTTCACTAGAAAATCAATCTTGCTAGAAAACTACGGAAAACAAAAAAAGATTACTGATTTTTTCTAATATCACCACTAGAAACAAATTTTCTTCTAATATAACCGCCAAAAAATATTTAAATGCATACACATACATACATGTATGTCAACAAAAACTATATCAATAACAGAAGAAGCCTATAAAAGACTGGCAAATCTAAGAAAATCAAATGAAAGTTTTTCTGAAATAATCTCCAGAATAACAGGAAGAGTAAAACTTAGTGATTTTCACGGCATTTTATCTAAAGAATCAGCTGATGAGCTTGAAAAAAATATAAAAAAACTAAGAGAAGAGCATAATAAGTCATTTATAAAAAGAATAAAAAATATAAAAAAGGAATTTGATTGAAAATGGTATGTCTAGACACGTCATTTATCATAGATGTTCTAAGAGGTAAGAAAGAAGTATTAGAAATAGAAAAAAAACTAGACAGATTATCAGAAGCTGTAACGATAGCTTCACCATCAATAATGGAGCTGATAGTCGGAGTAAGACTTAGTAATAATCCCCAGATAGAAGAAGAAAAGATAAACAGTTTGTTGTCATCCTTAATAGTTTTAAATTTAGACAGAGAGAGTGCTGTTCTCGCAGGAAATATTAAAGCAGACCTAACTAAAAAGGGGGATCTTATTGATATAGAAGACATATTAATAGGAGCAATTGCAAAACATAACAATGAAACAATTATAACAAAAAATCCAAAACATTTTGAGAAAATCAAAGGTTTAACAATAGAAAGCTACTGAACTACCGTCTATTTCTTTTCAGTCCTATTCCATCTTTAAGCAACTCAAGAAAATCAGGCATGTCTCTATAGTCTTTCTTCCTTTTATTTTTAATACGTAAATCGTCATGTGTTTAGCCACTTCTTTTGAGTAACTTTACAACTAGAGGAGGTTTATTCTATTAAACTTTCTACAGCGCTGTTTTCTTATTTATGTTGAAAAACCTATGCTAATCATTAATATAACAAAAGGGATTAGGGCTACAAAACTAACTATCAAAGGTAGAACTATCAAACTCAAAACAGACAAAATCCTAAAAAATAAGCTGTTCTTTTTCCACAAATAACCAGCTAAAACTCCTATGAAAAACGTGCTGGCTAATACAAAAACTATCAGGAATAGAGAAATAAGCGCAACAGTCATATTAATATAAAAATATTTTACGCCAGCAAAAGCGATACCAACAATAAAAAAAAGTATCATTGCACAGAATGGAAAAAGAAGAAATGGACTTAAAATAATTACGCCTTTACTATTTGTCCAAAGAGGCAATTTATTTATTGATAGAAGTACTAAAAGAAAAGTTATCCCAACTATAAAATTTACAAGTGCATAAGTTAATCCCCATTTCAGCCAATAATTCCAATCTTTCCAGTCCATATATCTCTAAAATCTACTTCCCTTGGGCAATTGCTGCCTTGACATTCTTATTCAATTGCCTCATAGATTCCTCAAGCTGCTGCTTATTCTTCGTTCCTGTGCAAACCAATTTCCCATTTGAAAAAAGTAAAAATGTTGCAGGAGGATCAGCCAGCTTATACACAAGCCCTGGAAACTGCTCTGGCTCATATTCTGTATTTTCCAATTGCAAAGCCAGAATATTCAAGTTCAAGCCCAAATCAATGCTCCCGGAAGCAACTATATTCTGCACAGTTATCTTTGGCTTGTCAGTTATCTTAATTCCTATTTTTGCAATCTGCCTTATCACGGCATCAATAACATCTTTTACCTGCGCAACACTCTTTGTTCCAGTGCAAACCAGATTCCCGGAAGAAAATACCAAAACAGCAGATTTCGGCTCTTTAATCCTTAAAACCAGTCCTGGAAATTGCTCAGGATTATACTCGGTGTTACTATGTGCCCGCGCAAGTTTCGTCAATGAAACTGGCTTTCCTAAAGAAGTCGTCGCGACGATATTCTGAATTTTTAAATTGGATTTTTTTGAACCAGCCATTATACCAAACTACTAAATCTAGTATTTATAAATAAATTCATTTATAAACCTTTTCCTTTATAAAGGCTAAAAATCAAAATTAATGAATCTCCTGCCAACATGAAAATTACCTCCCATCATTCTAGTTCTCATATGATAACGTCTAATAAACCTGACAGCAAAAATCAGCAAGACTAAAGAAAACACAACAACCCCCACAATAGACAATGCTCTCTTGTTCTCTTGAGAAATTATAAAGCCTGCAAGACCCCCCCTAGAGGGAAGAAATATGCTCTCCTCAACAAAAATGTTGCTGGCACTGTCATTTAAATTCATTACAAAATTAAACTCCCCAAAAGAATCTTTTGGAAGATCAAATCGAATAGCTCTCTCTATGGATTCTCTAGCACCGAGGCGCACAGATTCTCTCCCTTTATATCTAAAAACACTATCAAAATCCACAAGAGAATAATCTATTGTTATTTCATGCTCAAGAAGAGCATACTCATCAAGGGTGTAATTAACCAATAATTCATTTCCTATTCTTTCATATCCAGTTATATCTGCCTCAAACGCGTTTCTATAGGTATTAATTTCCAGATTCTTTCTAGCACTTCCCTCGTCGCAGACAAATGATACTTGCGAATTATAGGTTCCAGGCTCAGCGTTCTCCGGAACACTTACATTAACGCTGAACAAAGATTTCTCTCCAGGGCTAAGGCCTTTAACCTGGCTGTTTTTTATCCACTCAGAAATACTTCCTAAAAATTTCAAACCACAATTATTCAAAAATATACTATCTTTATTGACAACCTGCAGTTCAAACTTGCTGCTTGTGCCTCTCTTCAAAACAATATCGCTGGAAGCAGGAAATTCTATATTAATCTCCCCGCTCCTATTAGTCCTTCTTGGGATAAAACCTCCCCCTCCAGAAGAACCTCCTCCAGAACTTCCTCCACCGCCGCTAGAGCCTCCACCAGAAGAACCTCCGCCTCCAGAACCTGAGGTATCAACACTAAAGCTGGAGCTGGCAGAATTCTTATTTCCAGCAGAATCATTAACAAAAAAATTCAAAACAAAATCAGCGTCAACAGTAACATTAAAGTTAGTGCTTCCGCTGCATCCAATAGTTGTATTAAAAACTTCTTGCGTACTTCCTCTAAAAACATTATACCAACAGCTCCCCAAATTATTATCACTCGCGCTAAAACTAAGAGGAATATTATTTCTAGAGCTTTTCGCTCCTGAAGGCTCGCTCAAGCTGACACTCGGAGTAATTGTATCAATAACAAAACTTCTATTTTGTGACGAAGCGCTGTTCCCGGAAGTATCATTGCACTCAATGCTCCATGAATATTCTCCGTCAGATAAATTCAGCTCAAACCTGCTTGAAGCCCCAGAAACCAATGTAGAATTAGTTTGATTTCTAGAAAAAGTTCCGCTAAAATTCCCGAACAAAGAACACGAGTCCAATGTAGGATCACTAGAAGTATAAACAAAGCTCATATTAACAAAATTAAAATAAGTTCCATTTTCAGGAGAATCCAAAGAAATAGAAGGTGCTCCTATCTGGACAGAATAGCTATTGCTGTCAAAAGCAATATTTCCAGCACTGTCATTTGCATATAAATAAAGAGTATGCCCTCCAGAAGTTGTATTAATAGTCGTATTTGCACAATTGCTTATTGTTTTATTTACTCCTTCATCGATGTTATACCAGCATCCATTCACTTTGGTAATCAAATCCGAAACAGAATAATTCAAATCAATACTATCATTCCCAAACGAGGCGCCTTCCCCAGGCACACTAATAACAACTGACGGTGCACTTCTATCCAAAGTAATTATTCTCGTAAGACTATCACCTCTGTTTCCAGCGCTGTCATTAACGCTGACATTATAACTATAAGTTCCTTCGCTTAATCCCGTCCAATTTATAACTCTAATACCTCCAGTGTAATTGCTCTCATTGACAAGCGAACTAGAGTTAAATAAATCAAAGGTTATTGTATCTTCATTAATTTCTGTAACAGAAACAATAACATAAATGCTACTCTGAGACAAATTTACCCCGCTTTCCGAACTCCCAACATCATAAGAAATTAAAGGAAGAGTCATATCAACTCCAAAGCTTCTATTAACAGTATTATTCCTGTTCCCATTAGAATCATTCACATAATAACTAGCAACATAATTGCCGTCTGCAATTGAATTGTTTAAAGCACTAAACCCATTATTAGAAGAATTCGCATTCATAGAAACATTATTCTTTCCCCCATTCAGACTGTAATAAGCAGTGCTGGCTTCATTCGTAGAAATATTAAATACTATAGGTAAACTGCCATAAAACAATCCAGAACTAGGGTCAATAACACTCAAAGTTGGAGGCGTTATGTCTATAACTATTCCAGAAATCTCAATATCATCAACTTGACAATATTCAGTAGTTTGTGTTAAAGCCGTACACTCAAATCTTATTTTAAAACTCGGATTATTGTCCGCGGCAGATATAAGAGTGTAATTTCCAAGTATATATGTAGGATCATGCACAGGTGAGTTATCGCTTCCTTCTAAAGTAATCCAGCTAGTACCATCAAACCACTTAGACCTAAAAAAATCGTTAGTATCTAATCCGTGCAATCTGCGATAATAAGTAAATACAACATTAGAATAACCTGTAGTATCAACTATGCGTTCCATTCTGCTTGCGGGATCCCAAGAGGGACCACAATCTGGAGCAACTTCAGCAAACCACGAGCCACTACGCGCAGAATGATCACCATCTGAAGTCGTTCTAGCTGCCCAATTTGTACAACTATCATTCACTGTCAAGCTCCATCCGCTCAATCCCCCAGATTCAAAATTATCACTAAAAATAACATCCGCACTGGCTATAGGAATTAAAATTGCCAAAACAAAAAATAAAATCACTCCTCTCCTTTCCATTAGTTATTAAACTAAACCTTTTTTATAAACATTATGATAACTATATTTTGGAATTATTCTCCTCAAACCTCTCAAGAACCCTATGCTCAACAATAACAACGTCTTTTATGCTTTCAACTTGCTTATAAGACACAATGATTCCTTTAATATTACGTCTGTATTTCTTCAAAAGTTTAATAAACAAGCTATCAACCTTATGTCCGCTAACAACAATCTCTCTTACAACACCAAGCTCAATCCCTTCAGATGTATAAACCTTCAGTCCAATAACATTGCTCAATCTCGAAATATCTCTAACACGTGTTTTTCTAAGCATCTTATTTACCAAGCCAACTAAAACAAGAACTATAAGGAAAAGTAACAATGCTAAAGATATTTGTATAAAGTCTATTTTATAAACAACATCAGGAGTTCTAATAAACAACCCAGTAAAAAAGTCAGGTGTCCCGCCAGTTTTATTCTCTCTCTCGTCACTATCGCAAATAAGATTGCTATTTACATCAAGACAGCATTCCCTTCCATGTCTAATATAAGGGCTTTCACAAACAATCCCCTCTTCGCTAATTCTCCCCGTCTCTGTCTTATTCTCTCTTTGAACAGGTCTAACAACAACTTGTCCGCCACCGCCACCAGAGCCTCCACCGCCAGTAGAGCCTCCTCCAGAACCGCCTGAATCTTCAGAAGAACCAACAACATCAAAACTGTCAAACCCGCTCGCTGTCCCGCCAACCCAATTAACCAGCGCTCTTAATCTATAACTGCCTGAAAAACTAGGTGCACTCAAACCAACACTTGTATTGACTGTTCCCAAAGCAGAAACATAAACAGTTTGCTGCCCAGAACTATAATTAACACTTTCTAAATCATTCGTCACCCAATAATCAATTATAAAATCTTGTCCTATATCCGGATTTACATTACTCACCGAAATAACAGAATTAAAAGAGCTTCCTGCATTTACAGAGCTAGGTGCATAAACTAAAACATCAGCAGGTCCTCCATATCCAGGAATATTAACACTCGGTCTGTTAGAATAAAAACTCAAAGAGGAAATGCTCGCAGTTCCTAAAGCGAATTGATACTGTGTATTACTCGCAGCTTTATTCAAAACAGCCTGATTACTAAATGTATAAGATCTCCCCTTTGTAAGATTGACTAATGAGGCTGCTCCAGAAATATCGCTGTCTACATAACTTACGTCAATTAAATCTTCATCTCCAGAATTATAAAGTGTAGAAGAAACATTATAGCTCACACTGGTGCTGTTCTCGCTTAAATAAGCAACATTCTTTGTTATAACAATTTGTTTGCCAACGCTCGTAGCTGGAACAGAAATATTAATCATATTAGAGCTGGCAGAAATTAGCAAGTTAGAATAACTGTCAATTCCCTGCCCAATCGCACTAGAAAGCAAATAATAAGTCGTCACATCAACTCTTGTAAAATTATTTAAGTAACTGACAATAACACTCGAATTTGCCGGAACATCCCCTAAAATATAAAGAGAGCTGGAAGAATCACTGTCAGTTATATTGCTATTAATTGCATCAGCTCCGCCTGTATTAATTAATCTCAAAGTTATATTGTAAAAAACAGTTGTATTAGTTGTATTATAAATTGTTGCAGTTTTGTCCAGAATAAAAGAGGCAGGGCTTCCAATCTGAATGCTATCCCTGCAATTACTTTCAAAACCCTTGTAAATTGTAGTTGCATTTAACTCGTAGCTCCCAGTAGATAAGTTAGAAAAAATAGTTTCAAAACTGCCATCACTGGAAGTTGTCAAAATACTAGAGCCATTAAGAAAATTATTTGAATTGTAAACACTGACATTTACTTCTTGAGAAGCCAAAACTCCAGAACTATTAGTTACGTTCCCTTGAACCAAAACAAGAGCATCTTTTTGATACGCTCCGCCTGCTTCGCAATTCACAACAGCAGGAATGACTACTGAAAAGCTAACAGAAGCTGAATTTAAATTCCCAGCACTATCATTTATATAAACACTCCATAAGTTGCTTCCCTCAAAAGAGTCTACATTCGTAAAATTAGTTCCGCAGCTTACAATGCTGGAATTTGTAGCTCCACCATTTATTGTATACCAGCACGAATCAGGATTATTTTCTTGGAAGCTATAATTTAAAGTTGAAACATTGCTGTTATAAATTTGATTTAATGGACTAGTCAAAGATATCGCAGGAAGAATTGTATCAATGCTAAAAGTCACATTTGCGCTGTTATTCTTGTTGTTTGCACTGTCGTTTATGTAGAAGTTCACAATATAACTCCCGTCTGTAATAGATAAATTGCTTCCGCCAAACCCGTTGTCTGAGGAATTTGCATTCATCGTTAGATTATTCCTTCCTCCGTCTAAGCTATAAACAGCAGTTGCGTTCTCGTTTGTAGATATATTAAATAAAATTGGCAGAGAATTTAATATCTGCCCCTCTAAAGGACTAATAATCTTTAAATTTGGAGCAAGAGTGTCAACAACAAAAGTTCTATTAGCAGTATTATTCCTATTGTTAGCAGAATCATTCACATAATAACTGACAATATAATTCCCGTCTGCAATTGAATTGTTCAAGGCGCTAAAACCATTGTCAGAAGAATTCGCACTCATAGAAATATTATTTTTTCCCCCATTCAAACTATAATAAGCAGTGCTGGCTTCATTCGTGGAAATATTAAATATTATGGGTATTAAATTAAATATTTTATTTAAAACAGGATCAATTATTGATACAATAGGAGACAAACTATCAGCCACAGGAACATTAACAACAAAAGTCCTGTTCAAGGTTAAATTCCTGTTGTTATAGCTGTCATTGACAAAGAAATTGACAGTATAATTCCCATTCGCCATTGAAGTGTTAGTTGCCCAGAATTCAGTATCTGTTGTGTTTGCGTTCATTGAAATATTATTCCTTCCCCAGTCCAATGAATAAGTCGCTGAAACATTCTCGTTCACAGTTATGTTGAATATTACTGGATTATTAATCGATATTGCAGTTGTGTAGTTCTTCCCTTCTGCATTTGGACTGAGTATATTTATTAAGGAAGGAGCGCTTCTGTCTATAGAGAAAGTAATGTTCTCTGTGTAGTTCTTGTTTCCAGC
>ERZ1292623.3478-Hain-H51-01um-R1-3478-length-13411-cov-8_pt1 | contig 13411 bp, 9 predicted proteins | sample MGYA00564398_ERZ1292623 | MGnify/ENA primary metagenome ERZ1292623 (study PRJEB36523, sample SAMEA6512633) | groundwater metagenome | collected 2019-01-07 | study: AquaDiva: Metagenomics assemblies of 32 groundwater samples
GAAAGAGGAGCCTGCATCGCTCAAAGACCCTTACTTTGCGAAAGTCGGGCTAGGGCTTCTTGGTCGGCTTGGTGGGCGGCGCGTTCGCGGGCGCCTTCGGCGGCAACATGAGCGACTTTGCGGCCAAGGTATCGCCGGCGGTCACCGGCATCGCTGATTCCGGGAAGAACTGATCCAGGCTCAATGCCGCGGCGTCGAGTCGCATCGCTTTCGCGAGCGCCTTGGACTCATTCACCATCACCCGCGAGGCCAGGGGATCCTTTTCGCGAAGCACTTCCGCGATCTGTACGCCGGTCGCGAAGTAGAGATACGGAATGCCGATGGATGGCTGGTCAATCCAGTCGCCGCGCCTCACGAGCGATTTCGGCGCCTTGAACACCTCGGACCACAACTGCCGCGTTCGCTTGATATCGATCCAGCCGTCGCCCTGCACGAACGCGGTATCCGGCGTGGCCGCCTTGGGCTGCAGAAACACCTTGGCCGCCAATCCCTGGGTGAGGACGTTGTCGCCGAGCCCCAACTCGCGCGCATACGGTCCCGACGTGCGACTGAAGTAGAACGGCCGTCCCGGCCACGAGTCCGAGAGCATCCGCAGCACGAAGATGTCCGCGCGCTGCAGCAACCCGTTGCCGTTGCCGTCCGGGGACATCCGCTTGGGATCGAGCACCCACCTGAGCTCGCCGGCGCCCAGCCCAACGGGTTTATCCACGATCATGTAACCCGGCACCGAGTCCGCCTCGTTGGTGGTCATCTTGAGCGGAGAGCCAACTGGCTTGGGCCAATTCTTTCCACGGTAGATGGCCGGTCCCTTGGCTTCGTCGTAGTCGTACACCGGGCGACGAATCAACTGGCGCGTGTACCAGTCCGTATTGAGCAGGGACGTGTTGGCGATGACGATGTCCTTGCGGACGCCTTCCACCTGCTGGGCGAACCACAGCGGGAATGTGTCGTTGTCACCGACCACGACGAGAATCCCGTACGGCTCCACGGAATTGAGCAGGTCGTGCGCGAAATCAGCCGTGTCCGTATGCCCGCGACGCGACGCGGTGCTCCAGTTCGTGAACAGTGGCACGAGCGCCAGCGCCAGCACCGGCGACCCATACAGCCACGAGCGCGGGCGGGGTTCGCTGACCGTCTCGCCGGCGACCTGCACGTCCTCGACGCCGAACATCGAGGCCACGGTCTCCCAGACGAAGAGCAGGCCGAGTCCGGCCCACACGCCCCACGCCGAGAAACTCCAGAGATAGAAGTAGTCTCGGTCGCGCACCTCGCGGTCTACGTCCCGCAATTCGGGTGCCTGCGTGGCGCCGTATTTGAAGTTCAGATAGACGATCAGCAGGACCGTCATGGACATCATGAGTGTCCCGAAATACCAGAAACTTCGTCGGTCCCGCTTGAAGTGGACCCAGCCGCCGAAGAGGCCCAGCACGAGGAACACCGCCGCGAGCAGCGCCTGCGCGGCCTGCTGTTCGTTGTGCGCATCGCGCAGCCACTGCCACTTGAAGTAGTACCACCACATCCCGATCTGGCCGGTGATGGGGGCCTGACGTTCCGTGAGCTTGGGCTTGCCATACTGGCCGCGATTGAAGTTGTACATGAAGCGGTCGTACGTGCCCTGGCTGAACGTGCAGGAGAACTTGAGCCCGTCCTGGCACGCGGTCGGCTCGCCCTCGTTCATCGCTGGCATGTACGCGGCGCGGATCGGTTGCGTCGCAAACGGCGTGAGCCCAAAGACGAGCGCGGCCGCTGCCGCGAGCAGCAGGCGCCACCGGAGGATGGTGGCCGGCTTCCGCGCCATGATCGCGGCGCCAACCGCCAGCGACGGCAACATCCCGGCCATGTGGTTCGCGTAACCCAGTCCCAACAGGTACGCCACGAGGACGAGGATCCGGTCGGCGGTGCGGCCTTCCGGCTCGTCGGACCAGCGAATCATGAGCCACGAAATCACCGCGATGCCTGCGAGGGACACGGTGTAGACCTTCTCGTTCACCACCGACTGGTTCCACACCGTGAAGGCAGTGGCGCCGATCAGCGTCGCGACGCCCGCACCGAGGATCCGGTGCCAGCGCTTGGGCAGCCAGCCCACCAGTACGCGCTCGGTCACCAGGAACCACATGGCGGCGGATGCCGCGCTGCAAATCGCCGCCAACACGTTGATGCGCATCGCCACGGTGGGCGCGATGGGCAGCACGGCGAACACGCGGCCGACCAGGACGAAGAGCGGATTCCCGGGCGGATGCGGCAGCCCCAGCGTGTAGGCAGCGGCGATGTACTCGCTCGTGTCCCACATCGCGGTGGTCGGCGCCAGCGTAAGGAGGTAGAGGCCCAGGACCGCCAGGGCCGCGATCGTCGCGGCCATGTAGGACGGGCGGTAGTCGAGCTCTCCGTTCGTGCTGACCAAGGCTGACGCCATGAAACTCAGGGTGCGGGGGCAGGGTGCCGATGAAGCTAATGACGAAAGAGGCGCTTTCCGGTAAAGACCATGGCAATGCCGTGCTCGTCGGCCGCGGCCACCACCTCGGCGTCGCGCACCGAGCCGCCCGGTTGCACGATGGCTTTGACACCGGCTTCGGCGGCTTGATCCACGCCGTCGCGGAACGGAAAGAAGGCGTCCGACCCCAGGACCGCGCCGGCGGTCAGATGGCCGCTGAGCTTGGCCTTGTGGACCGCCATGAAGGCCGCGTCGACCCGGGACATCTGGCCCGCGCCGATGCCGATGGTCATGCCGCCGCGAGCGAGCACGATGGCGTTGGATTTGACGGCGGCCACCGAGCGCCACGCGAAGAGCAGGTCTTCGAGCTCGGCTGGCGTCGGCGTGCGTCGCGTCGGGGTGGTCCAGCCCGTGGTGTCGATGACCGTGGGCGCGCGCTCTTGCACCAGGACGCCGCCGCGGACGCGCTTGTAGTCGAAGCTGCGCGACGGCCAGCGCGCCGTGCCCTCGAGAACGCGCAGGTTCTTTTTGCGTCCCAGCACCTCGACGGCACCGTCCGAAAACTCGGGCGCCACCACGCATTCCACGAACAGGCCAGACACCGTGTCGGCCGTGGCCTCGTCCACCGGCTTGTTGAAAGCGATCACCGAGCCGAATGCCGACACCGGATCGCACGAGAGCGCCAGCTTGTACGCTTCGAGTGGTGTGGGGCCTATGGCCAAACCGCACGGGGTGGTGTGTTTCACGATGGCGCAGGCGGTCTGTTCGCCGAACGGCTCGATGGCGAGGAGCGCGCCCTCGAGGTCCAGCAGGTTGTTGAACGAGAGCTCCTTGCCGCCGCGCTGCTTCAACGCCGCCAGCCCGGCTCCCTCGCGCTCGATGTAAAAGGCAGCCGCCTGACCAGGGTTTTCGCCGTATCGCAGCGACTGACCCTTCTGGAGCGCGGCCGTGAACGTGTCGGGGAAGAGATCCTGGCGTTGCTCCGCGAACCAGTTGGCAATGGCCGAGTCGTACGACGCGGTGTGGGCGTAGACCTTCTCCGCGAGGAGGAAGCGCAGGTCCACGTCCTCGTCGTTGGCTTCGATGGACGCCAGCACGCGGGGATAGTCGGCGGGATCCACGACGACGAAGACCGACTCGAAGTTCTTGGCGGCCGAGCGCAGCATGCTGGGCCCGCCGATATCAATCTGTTCCACGATGTCTTGTCTGGACACATCCTTGCGCGCCGCGGTCTCGCGGAACGGGTACAGGTTCACGACCACGAGGTCGATGGGCGTGATGCCGTGCTTCTTGATGGCCTCCATGTGCTCGGGCAGGTCGCGCCTGGCCAGCAGACCCCCATGCACGCCGGGATGCAGCGTCTTCACGCGTCCGTCGAGAATCTCTGGAAAGCCGGTGACGTCGGCGACGTCCTTCACGTCGAGTCCGGCTTTGCGGAGGGCCCGGGCGGTGCCGCCAGTGGAAATCAATTCCCACCCGAGCGCGGACAAGCGCGTAGCGAACTCCGTGATTCCGGACTTATCAGAGACTGAAATCAGAGCTCTCATTCCGAACCAGGGTGCGGGGTGCAGGGGAGGATGCAGCGCCGAACGGGTTACCGGTTGGGCAACGGCGGAAAACCAAAAGCGGAATCAATCTCCGCCGCGAGTTTCTTCTCGTCCCACTTCATCAGGGAATTGAACGCGCCGTCGGGTACCGCGCGCGGCCGCGAATCGAAGCGCCACAGTCCGGACGCCACGGCGTTGACCACGCGAGGGTACAGCACATGCTCGACCTTGAGCACGCGCGTCGCAAGCGAGGCGGCCGTGTCGTCTGCCAGCACCGGGACGGGCCACTGCGCCAGGATCGTGCCGGTGTCGTACTCCGACTCGACGTAGTGGACGGTGGCGCCGCTCACGCTGGCGCCGGACGCCAGCACCGCGCGATGCACGCGCTCGCCATACATGCCCGGACCGCCGAACGCCGGCAACAGCGCCGGATGCACGTTCACCACGCGGCTCGGCAATTCCGCGAGCACATCGGCGTCCACCAGGCGCAGGTAGCCGGCGAGGGCCAGGAAATCCACGCGGTGCGTCTTGAGCAGCGTCAGTGCTTCGCAGCCGTCCGGGTTGCGCTTCGAGTGGAGCACGGCGGCCTCGATGCCGGCGCGTCGTGCACGGTCGAGGGCACCCGCGTCCGCGCGATCGCTGGCGATCACGACCACATCCCCCGCGCGCTTGTCGCCGAGTGCATGGAGATAGTCGAGTATCGCCTGGAGGTTGGTGCCGCTGCCCGACGCAAAGACCGCGATTCGCGAGGTCATCCAACGGATTCTACGATTCGCCTCACCGCCGCGTCCAGAGAGCGGGCGACCTCGAAATCCCGGCGTGCCTCCGCGAAGGACTCGCGCGGCGTCTCCTCAGTGGGTACGAGGATTCCGCGGCCGCCGAGTTCGCGCGACGGAAAGAGGTCGCGGAGCTTGTCGCCCACGTACCAACTCCGCGCGAAGTCGAGGCCGAAGTCCTCGGCGGCCTGCCGGTACAGCAGCGTGCCGGGTTTGCGGCATTCGCAATCGCCGGTGATGTCCGGATGGTGCGGACACATATATGTCGCGTCGATGTGCGCGCCGTAGCCGAGCAGCAGGTCGTCGATTCGACCGCGCACGGCTTCGTAGTCCTGTTCGCCGAAAATCCCGCGTGCGATACCGCTTTGGTTGGTAATGACAATCACCGGAAGACCGGATTCGTTCAGACGTCGGACAGCGGACGCGGCTTCAGGGAGGAGCTGCACATCCGCTGGGTTGGCGACGTAGTGCGTGTCGCGGATGATGGTGCCGTCGCGGTCGAGGAACACCGCGGCGCCGTTCACGACCGGAGGGCGGCCTTGAGCGCGGCGGCGAGCGTTGCATCATCGCTCGGCGACACCGCACGAAGGTCCAGCAGCAGCCGGTCATCAGCCACGCGCCCGATGACCGTTGGATCGCCAAGGCGCAGGCGCTCTTCCAGCCCTGTGGCGTTTCCTGGAACCGCCAGCGCAATGGAAGCGATCCGCGCGGACGGGAACGTGCCGCCGCCGACGCTGGCATCGGTCTCGACGACTTCGATGCCGCGAACCTGCGCGCGCAGCGCGTTGGCGCGCGTGCGCAATGCCGCCACCGGAACGCCCAGCATGCGCAAAACGGGAATCTCGGTGCGGGCACGCGCCGCGTCGCGGTACAGCACCAGTGTCGCCTCGAGCGCCGCGAGCGTGAGCTTGTCCACGCGCAGGGCGCGCACCAGCGGATTCTCGCGCATGCGACGCACCAGCGCCGCATCGCCGATGATGATGCCGGCCTGCGGTCCGCCGAGGAGCTTGTCGCCGCTCATGGTGATCACCGATGCGCCGGCGCGCATCGCGTCGGTCGCGGTCGGTTCTCCCGCAAGGCCGATGTCGTCGAGCGGAATGAGCAGGCCGGTGCCCAGGTCATGCACGAGGGGCAGCGACTTCTCGCGGCCCAGCGCGGCGAGGTCGCGCGCGTCCACCTCGGCGACGAAACCCTCCATCGCGAAGTTGCTGCGATGCACCTTGAGCAGGGCGCCGGTGCCGCTGTTGATGGCGGACTCGTAGTCTGCCCGGTGCGTGCGGTTGGTGGTGCCGACCTCGTGCAGGTGCGCGCCACTGCGCTCCATGATGTCCGGTACGCGGAAACTGCCGCCGATCTCCACCAGTTCGCCGCGCGAAATGATCACCGCACGACCGTTGGCGAGCGTGTTGAGCGCCAGCACCAGCGCGGCGGCGGTGTTGTTCACGACCAGGGCGCCGCCTGCACCCGTGAGTTCGCAAAGCAGAGACGCGCAGTGATCGTACCGCGATCCGCGGGCGCCGCGCTCGATGTCGTACTCGAGGTTGGTGTAGCCGCCGGCCGTCCGCGTGATCGCGTGAATGGCTGCGCCCGCCAGCGGCGCGCGACCCAGGTTTGTGTGGAGCACGACTCCCGTGGCGTTGATCACCGGGCGCAGCGAAGGGCGCTGCGCCACGGCCAAGGCTCGCGTGATGGCGACGAGCCATTCGGCGTCTGTGCCGGGCACGGCGCCGTTCCGCGCCAGGTCAATGGCAGAGCGCACGGCGTCCACGACCAAGGAACGCGGCGCGTGGTCGAGCAGCGCGCGCACGCCGTCACTCTCGAGGAGGGCGCTCACGCTGGGTAGCTGGCGTCGCGCGTCGCTCATGGTCTTCGGCCCGGCGCCCGGGTGGTGTCGCGCTTGGGGATCGTGATGGCGCGCTCGCTGGTGCGCGCCACCCCGGTGAGGCTGCGCACTTCGATGGCTGTGACCCGGTACGATGCCAGGGGCAGCAGCGGCGTGGTCGCGTCCAGTTCGATCACGGCGTCGCGCGCCGGGGCAGGCAGCGATGGCTTGGGCGCGCCAGTTGTCGGCGGCTCGCGCCGGCCGGCCACGCTGTCGCGGGGCGCGGCCTCGCGCGCGGCGCGCACGCGTTGGAATTCGGACTGGGTGTACACACGCGCAATCAGGAGCTCGGTGGAATCGGCGCGCTGAACCCGAAATGCGGATCGTGTCAGCGGCGTGGCCGCGTCCAGCACGTGGTCGAACGACGCCAGAAACGTCACGGAATCGATCGGCGCCACCGTCAGGAGGCGGGGGCCCAGTGTGTCGCGCAGTGCGGCGCGGAGCTCGACGAACGGCGTCTCGCCCTTCACGACGATTCTGGTGGTGTCCCACATCTCGTTGGGATCGCGCAGGCCGTTGCGGTTGTTGTCCAGCAATGCCCGCACGGTGTACGTGCCTTCGTCGAGCGGCCCGATGGCGAACTGACCGGCGCTGTCCGTGACACCTACATATGGCAGGCTGTCCGGCATCCGGATGACATCAATGCGGGCGTCGCCGGCGATGCGTTCGGCCATCCAGTCGAACACGCGGCCATGGATCGCGTATGGCGGGATTGTTGGACCGATGGAAAAAGAGATCACGCGCGTTTCCCGCAGCACGTTCCGGTTCAGGTCCGCAACGCCTGGCAACATCGTGACGGAGTAGGCGACGCCCTCACGGAAGCCGCGCCGCGGCCGCACCTCGACACGGTCGCGGTGCCAGCTGACCACCGTGCCCCCCTCGTTGGGGGATACGAGGAAGCTGCTCGCCAGGTTGCCCGCACGGCCCGCGCGGTCGTCCACGATGACATCAAACGTGAAGATCGCACTCTCGTCCGTCACGTTCACCGCGCCGGACTCCGGCGTCACGGTGAGCAACACCGGCGGCACGCGCCGCTGCGGACCGCCTGGTGGCGGCTGAAGCGAAGCGCACGCGACGCCCACCGCACCCGCGAAAGCGATCAGCCGCCGCACAGCGTCTGCACTTTGTCGCGCAGCTGCTGACGCCGCGTGGTCCATTCGGCGAGCTTGGCGCGCTCGCCGGCGACGACATCCGGCGGCGCCTTGGACGTGAACTTCTCGTTGGACAGACGGCCCTCGAGGCCCTGGAGTTGCTTCTCGACCGACGCGAGTTCGCCGGTGAGCCGGGCGCACTCCTTGTCGATGTCGACGAGTCCGGCCAGCGGCACCACGAGTGACACTCCGCCCGCCAGCACGGCGTGCGCCGCCGCACCTGTGGGAGCCGCGGAAGCAACCTTGAGCGACGAGCGCGAGAGCCGTTCCACCATGCCGGCTTCTTCGCGGAACACGCCGTCTCCGCCCACGGCAATGGCGTCAATGTTCGAGCCCGGCGGCACGGCGTACTCGGCGCGGATCTGTCGCAGCGCGCTCACGACCTCGCGAATCAGCTCGAACTCGTCCGCGCGTTTGGTGCGTGAGGTCGGATTGGCCGCTGGCCACGGCGCCGTGGCCAGGAAGGTGCCGGCCGAATGCGACGGCAGCTGCTGCCACACCGCTTCGGTCACGAATGGTACGATCGGATGCAGCAATCGCAGCGCACCGTCGAACGCGTGCACCAGCACGGCGCGCGCCACCTCGGCGTCCTCGCCACCGGCAGCGAGCCGGCCCTTGATGGCCTCGAGATACCAGTCAGCCAGTTCATTCCACACAAAGCGGCGCGCGGTCTCGGCGAGATCGTTGAGGCGCATGCCGCTGAGGCGCTCGTCGGGCTTCCACTGCTTCTGGTCCGTTGTCGAGAGCGGCGTGACGGGATGCAACGGTCCCAACGCGGCGTCGCACTCCGCGATCGCCACATCCAGGCGCCACAGAATCCATTCGTCCACTCGCTGGAGTTTGGCGGCCGGGATGTCTGCCACCCGCTTGACCGGCGCGGTGCCCGCCTTCTCCAGCAAGAAGCGGGCGATGTTCCACAGCTTTGTCACGAAGTTGCGGCCCGTCGCGAACGTCTTCTTCAGGTCGTCGGGATCGAGCGTGATGTCCGCGCCCAGTCCCATGCCGGAGACCAGCGTCCACCGCATCGCGTCGGCGCCGAAGAGTCGCACGACTTCCATCGGGTCCACGCCGTTGCCCAGCGACTTGGACATTTTGCGCCCCTGCCCGTCGCGCGCGATGCCGTGCAACAGCACGGTATGGTACGGCGAGCGGCCGGTGAAGAAGTATCCAGCCATCACCATGCGGGCGACCCAGAAGAAGATGATGTCCGGCCCCGAGACGAGAACGTCCGTGGGGTAGAACGCCTTCATGTCCCTCGTGTCGTCCGGCCAGCCGAGCGTCGAGAGCGGCCAAAGCCACGACGAGAACCACGTGTCGAGCACGTCTTCGTCCTGGCGCACCGGGCCGGCGCAGTGCGGGCACTTGGTGAGATCCGTGCGGCTCACGTGCACGTCGTACGGCGGATCGCAGTCCTTGCAGTACCACACTGGGATGCGGTGACCCCACCACAGCTGCCGCGAGATGTTCCAGTCGCGGATGCCTTCGAGCCAGTTGATGTACACCGCTTCCCAGCGCTGCGGCAGGATGCGCATGGCGCCGGCGCGCAGGCCATCGAGCGCGGGCTTGGCCAGCGGCGCCATCTTCACGAACCACTGGTCAGAGAGGCGCGGCTCCACGACCGTATCGCAGCGATAACAGTGCCGAACCGAGTGACGCTTGCTCTCTGTCTTTTCGAGCGCGCCGATCTCCTTGAGGCGCCGCTTGATGAGGTCGCGCGCTGCAACCGCCGATTTGCCGCGCACGAAGTCCGGCACGCGCGTGTACTCGGTCGTCGCCCCTGCGTTCATGTTCCCGTCAGCGTCGATCACGACGGGCATCGGGAGCGCATGGCGCTTGCCGACCTCGAAGTCGTTGGCGTCATGCGCGGGCGTGATCTTCACTACGCCGGTGCCGAATGCGGGATCGGCGTAGTCATCGGCGATGATCGGGATTTCGAGGTCGAGGATCGGCAGGACCACGGTTGTGCCGACGAGCGCCGCATAGCGTGGATCCTTTGGATTCACCGCAACGGCAACGTCGCCGAGCATCGTTTCGGGGCGCGTGGTCGCGACGACCAGGCTTTCGGCCCGGGTCTGAGAGCCGAGAGCCGAGAGCCGATAGCGGATGTGATACAGCGCGCCATCCTCTTCCTGGAACTCCGCCTCTTCATCCGACAGCGACGTGTGACAGCGTGGGCACCAATGGATCACGCGGTGGCCACGATAGATCAGGCCTTTCTCGTACAGTCGCGCAAACGCTTCGCGCACCGCGCGCGACAGTTCGGGCGAGAACGTGTAGGCGGTGCGCGACCAGTCTGCCGAGGCGCCGATGGCGCGCAGTTGCTTGAGGATCGTGCCGCCGGTTTCCTCGACGAACGCTTCGGTGCGTTTCACGAATGCGTCGCGGCCCACGTCGAAACGCGTCTTGCCTTCGCCCGCGATGATCTTTTCGACGACGTTCTGCGTCGCGATGCCCGCGTGGTCCGTGCCGGGCATCCACAGGGTTTCCTGTCCGCGCATCCGCGCCCAGCGGATCAGCACGTCCTGCGTCACGTTGTCCAGCGCGTGGCCCAAGTGCAGGATTGCCGTCACGTTGGGCGGCGGGATCACGATCGTGAACGGATCGCGATCGCCGCCTGTGCGCGTCGAGCGCGCCGCGTCAGCCTTGAAGCAGTCCGCTTCCACCCAGCGCTCGTAGAGCTGGGGTTCGCTGGCGGAATCGAAGCGGTCGGGCAAACTCATGACTGGAACCTAGGGAGGAGAGAGGAGGGAGGAGAGTGGAGAGCGACACCGGGCCTCCTCTCTCCTCTCGCCTCTCTCGTTCCTAGTGAGCGTCCACCATCAGGCGGTTGGCCACCGAGCGAACGCCGGGAACTCCACGTGCCAGTGTCACCGCGTGCTCGGCCTCGCTGTCATCGTCCACCCAGCCTTCCAGTTCGATGTCGCCTTGGCCGATAGCGCCGATGTCGATGGCCCGTTCGGACAGGATCGGGTCGTTGCTGAAGGCCTCCAGGACGCGCTCTTCAAGGATGGGGTCTTCGCTCTCGGCGGAGTCGTCGGCCTCGTCGTCGGCCTCGTCGGCTTCGGCCTCCTCGAGATCCACCTCGTCGAGGTCATCCTCGTCGGCGTAGTCTTCGTCGAGGAGGTCCTCGCCGGCCGCCTCGTAATAGGCATCGGCCCGGGTTTCGCCCGAACGCCGCCGGGGGCGCAACTTGGCCGCCAGGCCGCTGAAGCCGCCGACGCGCTGGGCGACGTACATGCCGACCGCAAAACCGGCCACTGCGCCCACCAGGATGGTCGCGATTGTGGCGCCCGTCCTGGATTCCCGCTCGCGAACCTCGATTCTCCGCATCCTCAAACCTCGTGGCGTCGGTATTCTCCCTCGGATAGCTTACCCAAACTTGCGTTGCGATGCCCGCAACGCACGCATTTTCGCTGCCGCCCGGATCGCCGTGTCGCACGACAAAATCACCCTGACGCTGCCCGACGGGGCCAACCGCGAAGTCGACGCGGGCACGCTGCCCATCGACGTGGTGAAGAGCATTGGCGAGCGCCTCGCGATGGCCGCCATCGCGGTCGAAGTGAACGGTGCCATTCAGGACGTGATGACGCCGCTGCGCGCGTCCGGGACGTTCCGCGTCCTGACGTCGAAGGATGCCAAGGCGCTGGATGTGCTGCGCCATTCCACGGCGCACCTGCTGGCCACAGCGGTTCGCCACCTGCGTCCGGATGCCAAGATCGGTTTTGGCCCGTCCATCGAAGACGGTTTCTACTACGACTTCGAGGTCAAGGAGCCGTTCACACCCGAAGACCTGGAAAAGTTCGAGAAGGAAATGTCCAAGGTGGCGCAGGAAAAGCTCCTGTTCGTTCGGGAGGAGATTTCGCGCGCCAAGGCGCAGCAGGTGTTCGCCGACGATCCGCTCAAGCTGGAACGCCTGAGCGAGCTGCGCGACGACGAAGTCATCTCCACCTACACCGACGGTCCGTTCGTGGACCTGTGTCGCGGCCCGCACGTGCCGGACACGTCGTACCTCAGGCACTTCAAGCTGATGACGGCCGCCGGCGCGTATTGGCGCGGCGACGTGAAGCGTCAGATGCTGCAACGCATCTACGGCACGGCGTGGTTCAAGAAGGAAGATCTCGAGGCGTACGTGCATCGGCTGGAAGAGGCCAAGGCGCGCGACCATCGCGTGCTGGGCAAGGCGCTGGACCTCTTCATGTTCCATCCGAATTCTCCGGGCGCGCCGTATTGGACGGAGAAGGGCACCATTCTGTACAACGCGCTCACGGACTTTGTCCGCGAGCGCCAGCGCGAGCACTTTCTCGAAGTCCGCACGCCGCTGCAGTACAACAAGAGCCTGTGGGAGACATCCGGACACTGGGGCAAGTACATGGAGAACATGTTCCTCATCCTGAACAAGGAGACCGGGGAGCATGATTCGTCCTTGAAGCCGATGAACTGCCCGTCGCACTACGTGCTGTATCAGGCCAAGAAGCACTCGTACCGTGAATTGCCGCTGCGCTACGCCACGTTCGACGTGCTGCACCGCAACGAAGTGACTGGCGCGCTGTCGGGCCTCACGCGCGTGCGGCAGTTCTCCCAGGACGACTGCCATGTCTTCCTCACCGAGGCGCAGATCGCCGACGAGGTCCGGTTCCTCATGGACTTCATCATGTCGTACTACTCGGCGTTCGGGCTCAAGACGAACGTGAAGTTCGCCACGCGCCCTGAAGTGCGGATCGGGTCCGACGACCTGTGGGATCGCGCAGAGGCGGCGCTCAAGAAGGCGCTGGACGCCACCGGACAACCGTACGAACTCAAGGCCGGTGACGGAGCGTTCTATGGGCCCAAGGTCGACTTTGACGTGACGGATTCGATCGGACGCTCATGGCAGCTGGGCACGATCCAGCTGGACTACAACGCGCCGGAACGGTTTGACCTGACCTATGTCGGCGAGGACAACGCCGAGCATCGTCCGGTGGTGATCCACCGCGCGGTGAGCGGGTCGTTCGAGCGATTCATCGCCATCCTCATCGAGCACTTTGCCGGTGCGCTGCCGCTGTGGCTGTCGCCGGAGCAGGTGCGCGTGCTGCCGATTTCGAACGACGTAGATGCCGCCGCCATCGCGGTGACGAAGCAGCTCAAGGCTGCGGGCATCCGCGCGCATCTCGATAACCGGTCCGACACGCTCAACTACCGCATTCGCGAGGGCGAGATCGCCAAGATCCCGTATATGGCGGTCATCGGGAAGCGCGAAGCGGAGTCCGACGCGGTGGCAATTCGCGTTCGCGGCGCAGGCAAGAAGCAGGATGTGGTGCCCGTCGCTGAGTTTGTTGCGAGGGTTGTGGCGGAGCACCAGTCGAGAGCGTTGGCTCCATAAGTGTTCTCGGCGGGGCCTTTGGCCCGGATATACGAAGCGAACCGGCCGAGTACTTTTCTCCCATGGGCGACAGCTCAAGAACTCCGGTAATCGTCAGCGCAGCGCGCACACCGATCGGGAAATTCCTCGGTGGTCTGGCGGCGCTCCAGGCGCCCGAACTCGGCGCCATCGCCATTCGCGCTGCGCTCACGCGGGCCCGCGTCAGCCCAGAGTTCGTCGAAGAAGTCATCATGGGCAACGTGATCCAGGGCGGCGTTGGCCAGGC
>ERZ1292623.3481-Hain-H51-01um-R1-3481-length-13411-cov-4_pt1 | contig 13411 bp, 9 predicted proteins | sample MGYA00564398_ERZ1292623 | MGnify/ENA primary metagenome ERZ1292623 (study PRJEB36523, sample SAMEA6512633) | groundwater metagenome | collected 2019-01-07 | study: AquaDiva: Metagenomics assemblies of 32 groundwater samples
ATTTCCTGAAGGAGGAGAATTAGGATCGTATGTCCTTATTGACAAGGAAAAAGGTTTTATCGCAGGAGATGTGGCGCGTCAAGCAGGAAGACTTGATGAAATGGGAAAATTAATGGAACAGACCTCTTCTGAAATAAATGGAATAATGGATCAAATAGAAGCAGGACAGAGAAAAGATATTTTGCGTGAAGAAGATATTTTGCGTGAAGAAGATATAAGTCAAAGACAGGAATTGGCAAAAGCACTTGGCTTAAGTCCTGATAATCCCATGGTAAAACTTATGACTCCGGTTGAAATGGAATTTGTGAAAGCAACACTTAAATACAGCGGAAAAGGTATCGCAGCAATGGAAAATTTTCTTGAGGAAAGAATAAAAAACAACCCGGCATTAAGTCCCAATCTTCCTCAGGAAGGCACGCTCATTGACCTGCAATTAAAAAATAGTTTAGCAAAAACTATTAAAAATGTAGATTTACGCGGAGGAAGACTAAGCGTTGAAGATAATAACGGTAATATGGTCCTCGTCGTTGAAAAAGCAACGCCCTATAATTACAAGTTGAACGGCAATTTCAATGAAAAACAAAATAATTTTCAGGGAATAGATTTTGTTTTGACAAACAGAAATCTGCCAGAACAGGGCATACAGATTTATTCCGATAATTATGGAAAATTAAATGCAAAGGGAATAACTTCCACAGAACTGACAACGCTTGGCTCACGTGCTTATGAAGCAGCTGGAAGTGTAAATGTCTACGTTGGAGGAGGAAGATTGATTAATGAAAATGTTGGATTTCGTCAGGGAATTTTTTCTATAGAATACAAAGGAGAAAAAACAGTAGTAGAGCAAGCACAAAAATATTTGTCCGACCAGGCAACAGTATATAACCAAAAATATCAAGAGTTAAGTGCAGGCGGATTTACTGCAGATGAAACAACTCAGCTCTCGGATTTGAGAGCAGGAATAACTAATGAATATTATCGACAGATTTCACAAGGTGATTCAAGTTTTTTAATAAGTTCTTCACATCCTCAGCAATTCAGCACACAAATCTATCAATTAGCGAGGCAATTAGATGCATTTTCAAAAGCAACTGTCACTCCTCAAAAACCAGGGAATATTCCGGTAGAATCTGATGTAAAAACCACTGCATTAGTAACTGCTGGCTCACGAGTATTCTCAGACCCTTCATTACAGGATGCGATTGTTCAAAGAGGAATCACAACACCAGAAGTTTTAATCAGCGCATCACAAAAAGAAATGGCAGGAATCTCGCGTTTCTTGCGCTCAAATGCCGGAAGTTCTCTCACATTCATAGAAGACTCGAAAAATAATCTCTATCAGATAAAATACGGAACAAAAACATATAATCTTGATCCTGTCCTTGCACCGGTTGTCAGCGACATGCTTCCGATGATAGTTGGTTCTGGCGGAGAGAAAAACGGCAACCTTTACATTGACACCGATGTCTGGAATAAAAATAGATTGTCAGGAAGTAAGACAACTACTATCGCGGCAGGAGGAAGCTATGGCTTTAGTTGGCGACAAGCATTAAAATCAAGAAAATCAGGAATTCAATCAGCAGTACAAGGATACATGGAGTATCAAATCAAACAAAAATTATCCGATGCATTAAAAATCCCACAATAATGGTTTAATTTTAAAATTCTCCAAGTATGAAGTATAAATATAATCAACGTAACATAAGTCACAAATATTTCTCAGTTTTTCGTAACTTTTAATAAAAAATCAATCACGACTAAATGTTGTAAACAAATTAAAAAAATTATTTCTTTGAATTTTTATCAATCTCTTTTGCATAATTTTCTATGAACGTTGTAATCATGCCGCCAAGTACTTCAGCATACATTTTTTGGAGATCTTGAAGTTCTTTGCCAGTAAAAATAGCAGGATCATTTAGAACAGGCGGTGCAGGAGGAGCTGGTTCTTCCCGTTCCTTATATGCGCGATCAAGTGCACGATTTTCAGCATCTGTATTGTCTCGAATTTCCACGCTAGTAGAATACTGTCTTTTGTATGTTTGTGTAGGATAATTCCTTCTGAATAATCTTCCTCTGCCATCAGCATTAATCTCAGGACTGTATGCTGCAAGGCTAAGTCCCGCTAAGACAAATGTGCTAATTGCTTTTTTTATTAATGAATCTAATGCCATTCATAACCAAAAGAAAAAAGATATATAAACCCTTTGGCTTATCTGTTACTATCCTATAATAATAAATAATAGAAAGATTTAAATACTTCCGTTTCATTAAAAAACCATGAAACAAAAATCACTCACCTCAAAAATAACATCAGGAATAAAAATTGCAGGGTTAGTTGGCTTATCAGTTTTTGTTGATTATACTCTCGCTTCAAACCCTACAAAAACCGCAGAACAAAAAGCAAAAGCAACGTATCATGCGTTCTCAGATAAAGAAAGAAAAGAATTCGATAAATATTTCGATGCTGATTACAATCAACCCTCCGATTTTGTTGATTATACTCTCGCTCCAAACCCTGCAAAAACTGCAGAGCAAAAAGCACAACAGACATATAATTCTTTTTCAAAAGAAGAAAGAAAAGAATTTGATAAATATTTTGATGTTGATTTTAGCAAGCTAGAAGATTCAGAGGTATCATTCTTACAAGACGTTTATGAAGAATTATTTGATAAAGGAACATTTAGCATACGAAAAATGAATCTACGACAGAAACTAAAAATATTTAATCACTTTCAAAAATCTGGAGAATAAAATAAAAATCTCTGGGAAAAATACTAATTTTTACTTTTCTTCATTTTTCTTTTCTAAGTAGTCTTGATAATCTTTCCATAACTCTTCTCTTACTCGTGGAATCAATGACACTTCTCTTATCAAATCATCTGCAACTTGCCTGTCCATATCAAACCTCACTGTATCAAATCGTACTGTCTCTAATTGTTTATTTTCTTTAGTTCCTCTGTTTATTTCTCGTGTTGGAACTTCAATAATTCCTGTTGCTTTATCTCCAACTATTTCAACTTTTAATTTTGTTGATTTTGGTATCATGCCGTATGCTTCATGGACTTTTGTAAGTCCGTCTGCAAAATTACTATAAGCTTCAGCATAATCACGCGCATTTAAGCTTGCTTCAATGATGCTTCTTGAATCTTCTGGAACAGTGCCCTCAAAAAAACCTCCTAAAGAATTAGGATTAATAAAACTATCAACAAGAGTAGAAACAGTTCTTGCTCTTGGCTCTCTACTTTCAGGAAGTGTGGCCACTGCACCATTAAAAAAATTTAATGTTTCTTTTGCTGTTTTGACAATTGCTTCATCAACTTCATCTAAATATCCCTTTGAATCAACTCCCAAATAGATTCCTAATTCTCCCGCTGATTGTATTCCTTGTCTTATCATTGAAACAAAATCTTCTCCAAGGTATTCTCCTGCTTTTTTTGCTGCACGTGTTTCTAAAAGATAATCAGTAAAGTCAATTGCTGTGCTTACTTCCAATGATTTATATTGTGACTGCGTAACTGCATCGAGATATCCTTCTGCATCAACGCCTTCTGGAATTGATGAGAAATCAACTTTGCCAACCTTCATAGCTCCCACAATAACCGCACGTATATTTACATCTGATTCTAATGCTCCAGCAATAGTAAGTGCTATTTGCCCCGCAGTTATTAACTTTTGATTGTCTCTTACATAAGCAGGTCCATTATCCTCTGTTCTTTCTATCACAAAATATCTTTCAGGATCTTTTGCATTATTTATATTTTTAATTTCATACGGAGCTTCTTGTACATTCCTTACAATATTTGTTTTCTCATTGCTAAAGATAAATTCGACTTCTCCATTGATTAATCGCAAGTTTTCTCCAAGAGCAATAAAATTTTCAAAATTATCTTTCACTTCAGTTGAAATATCCTTTCCCACAACCGCTATTCCCTTATTATACAATTGTGCGAATTGTTTATATTTTTTTTCAAAAGAGCCTCCTTTGAAAAGAACATTTGTATCAATGGGGGGGATTTTAAAAATCGCCTTGCCTGCATCAACAATAGTATTCCTTGTCAAAAAATTATTTTCTTCAACTTTTCTCACAAAACTTTCTTCCTGCGGGTTATTTGGAGAAAATGTTCGTCCCTCAATAATAAGCGAAGCGTCTTTGAAAAAGATTCCCTCTTCATTTATTCTGACTGTCCCATATTCACCGAGTGCTATCGGAATACTTTTTCCATCAGAGATATATTGAATGCCCGCTTCATCAGACGTAAGGCTCCCCACTTCTGTGGCTATCTCTCCATTGGCAAAATAATAAACAAATTGTTTTCCATCGAAAGTTATTTTTTTTACATCTTGTGGAAGAGCATCAAAATCAACAAATGTTTTTCCATTCGTGAGCTTATTCTTATCACTCCATGACAAACTATCATGAGCTAAGCCTTCTAATTCCAGTTGAGGATAATTTTTACTAAGAAAATAATTTTTATCAATAGCAGGCGTTTTCGCCCAAACTTCAGTTTTTTTTGTTGCATCAAGCGATTTCCAATCTTCAGGAGAATAATCTTTAATAGTTTTTTCTTGTTCTTGAGATTCTTGTGCAGATAAAAAAATAGCAAATAAAATTATGCAAACAATACCTATTAATAATCCTCTTTTCATTCATACAAGAATAATAGGTTCTATTTAAATTTTCAGATATAGTCAACGACATTTATATTTCCCCACTTTTGTCGCAAATAAAAAGCATTTTCTATCTTTTTATTTATTTGTAAATGCTTTTTATTTGGTTGACTTATAGGGAAAGACTTATGTCTTTCACTATATCATCTCTTTTTCTTCAGCTGACTTGGCTGATTAATCAAGTAAATCAAAATTAATAATAATATAACAAGAATAACACCAAGAATCAAATATTTATAATTAATAATTTTCTTAATGTCAAAAACAGATTTTTTAACTTCCTGAACTTTAGAATCTTCTTCCTCTTTTCCATCTTCTTTTCCCAGCTCTTCAATAATTATTTTTGAGAAACTACTGACATCTTTTTCACTAATTTTATTTCCGTTTTCATCATAAATAATAATTTCTTTTCCAGTATCATGATAGGGCGCATACACAATAAAACTGACATTTTCTAATTCCTGTAATCCTCCTAAAACAATTTCCCCTGAAGCATTAACACTATCATAAAAAAATTTATTTAAAACACCAAATGCAATTGCTTCTTTTTTATCCCTATTAATATCAATAACTTCAAGATTATATGTTTTAAAATATTTTTCATTGATAATATTCTCTAAAGGTTCATTGGAAAAAACAACATCAACATTTCTTATTTTAATATTTCCATTATCATAATAAACATCTAATGAGTAATATAATTCTGCATTAACAAAACCAATAAAAAGTAAAATAAAAACTATAGACAAGACTAAATGTACAAAAACTTTTAATTGTTTTCCTCTCTTATTTGTATTATTAATTGTCATTGTATTTTTATTTCTACATCTAATCTATTCCCCGCTTTTTTATTTCCATAACCTCTCTGTAAAAAATTTATTTTCATTTTATATTAATCCCAACATCGCTCATATATCTATATAAAGATTCTTTATCATATTTCAATCCCGCTCTTCCAAATATTTCCGCAATTCTTTCATGAGTGTATAAATAATTATGCCATCCGACGGCAAATGCCGCGCGATACCATTTATTATTCTGCCAATTTTCTCCTAACATATTTTTTATTTGCTTGTCGCTTGTTAATCCAGTATATGCTAACCACTCACTAACTGTCTCTCCACCATTATATGAATAGCTTGAGGTCTTTACATTTCTATCTATTCCACTGCCATACCACATACTATTAAATCTTCCACTTCCTCCATTAAAATCAACTTGGTGTGCCATCTCATGTCTCCATGTATCTCCATCCATATATCCTCTTCCAACAGTCATTTGAACTGTCCCATCAGAATATGCTCGCGCATACGCGCCTGAAACCTGATCATATAATTTTAATCGTTTCAACATGCGCGCCTGCTGCGTCGGAATCGAATTCATTAAGTCAAATAAATATCTGATATTTGATTGTTTGCTTAAATATGCAGTTCCAGAACTATCTGCTGCAACAACATTTACTTTCGTAAGTTTTTCAAAACCTGCTTCAGTTAACTCATAATTATAAATTTCTAAATCAGAAACTCCGGTATATAATCTCGGATAATCTTTATATGCTTTCACTCTCATAAATCGTTTGTTTTTTCCAAAAACAATCTCATTGTAATTGCCAACCCCAACTTTCATATCTTCCATAACCCGTTCAATTCTGCTGTTTTTTGTCTTAAAACTTCCGGATATTGTTGTTGCAACAGTGGTGCTGTCAGCTGAAGCTGGAAATTCTTTGATAAGATTTCCATTTGGTCGTAAATACATTTTCTCGTTCTTGCTGTTATAATAAACACTTTTATAATCTTGGTCCATAATAAATTGATTCAAATGTTCAATTTCAGGAACAATTTTAAACTCCTGATTTTTTCCAAGAGGTGCGCTTTTTCGTATCATCACATAACTACCATCTTTATTTCCTAATACTTTAAACGCCATATGATCTGTATTTGGAGAATCAAAATAATATCCATAGGCATTTTCCGGATTAATTTTTACTGCAGGTCCTGCTTGTTCTATATTAGCACCTAAAACCAAAACCCCTCTTTCTCTATCCATAGAAATATATGCTCCCTTATATCCTCCGTTAATAATTCCTTTAAAATCAATAAATGTCTTTATATGATTTGGATTTGCTATGACAATATCGCCTAATTCTAATTGCTCCTGATTTTGTATAAAATAATTTCCATTCTCAAAACCAACTCCCCCCTTTATTTTATATGCCCCTAAAAAAATTCCCTGTCCATCTAAAGAATCATACATAAAACTTGTCTCACCTTTTTCTTTGCTGTTAATTACTGATGGAGGTTCAATTTTATCTCCGGGAATTTTTATTTCAGCTTTTCCATCTTTAAAACTGACAATAGAGCCTTTTTTTAATTTAACAATTTCATTTCCTAAAATATAATCTCCCTCTTTTCCTGTCTTAAATTTTGCCTCTACAATTTTCCCGCGTTCATTAAACACTAAATAAGGAGCAACATTCTCTCCATTTTTTAATTGAAAACTTTCTAATTGAGAATACGTTACTGGTTTACTTGCTCCATTTTGACTCGTATAATGCACAGTCAACGAACTATCTGCTTTAAAATCATAAGTATCAAGCCCATTAGCTGTTTTCTTTTCAATTCTCGTGTCAACTTTGACTCTTCCATCTCCATATTGATTAGCAATTTCCTGACTCTGAATAATAATTCCAACTCCAATAATACAAATTGCAATCAAAAAAAATTTATAATTCACTTTCATTTTCAATTTCATACCTATTTGCAAAACTAAATGCAAATATCTCGCCATTTATTTCAGAATTATAGTCAATGATGTAAAAAATAACATTCTCCTCATCAATATTTCGCAGGCTGATAAACACATCAGCTTCTTCTGCAACTTCTCCAAGACAATTCATGCAAATCGCATCTTTTTCCAGCATTTGTTCTTCCATTATTTTTTCAATGACGTTATAAATAATGCCAAGCCTCACAGGAATTTCATGAGTAAATATTTTAAAAGAATAACTGCTCTCTGCTTTTTGTATTGACAATGGATAATCAACAGTAAACATAACTTTCTCATCTTCAATGATCGTGTTTGTCTCTATCATTCCCTGTTCAATCGTATAATCGGGAAAATCTTCAAAATTTTTCGTGCAGAAAAACAGCATCGTATTAACATAAGTATTAATTTCCTCTTCAATTTTTTCTTGTGAGGGCATATAATTTTCTTCATTATAAAAATAATATGCAATATGATTATCAGCAGATAATTCAGGAGCAGTAAAGTAACCTCCAGTATCACTAATATGATACAGAGCATCTTCAGCTGTTTTTCTTATACAATCATCAACAAAATCATATAATGGTTGAACTTCAGGACTAATTGTTCTTTCTAAATTATCTCGTGCAAAAAAATAAGCCAATAAACCCGCTACAATTACAATTGCAATGATGATAAAGATTGTTGCCTGCGAGGTTTTTGAATGAGGCAATAATTTAAATTTATCTCGTTCGAAAACCGAGTTTGAGCGTTTTTGTTTTGATGACTTTTCAATCTTGCCAAAACAAAAACGCGAGTTCCCCACATTTTCCAAAATTCTTTTCATGGTGTATAAACAAAAATTAATCTTTAAATTTCATTATTTTATAATTTTGCCGTCTTTAACTTTGATTATAACATAATCATCACTGGTTGTTTTCCATCCAATTTTTTCTGCCTGACTTTTCGTAAGATAAATAATTTTCTTACTTTTATTATCTAATATTTCCTTTATACAGTTAGTACAATGAGCAGAACCGGGCTCTGTAATAACAACTGAAATTGTCTTTCCTTTAGAAATAGTTGAGAGTCTTTCTAAAGTAACATAAGGAACTTTCTCTTCCTTAGTTCCATCTTTAAACTTACCAACATCTGCATAAAAATATCCTATCTCTTTACCATCTTTGTCTTTAAGAGGAGTATATCCCCCAATCTTATTATTTTTCTCCCATCCCACAAAACTAGTAGTTGTCGTCGGAGTTTTTGTGGTTGTTGGAATAGTCGGCGTTTTCGGATTAGTAGGAGTAGTCGGAGTTTTAGTAGTTGTAGTTGTTGAAGGCGTTGTTCCACTTATTATATTAGTTAAAGGAATTTTTCCTACGGCGTCAGTTATAGAAGCGGCGTTTCCTTCTAATAATTGTTTAACAGTTTTTCCTTCTAATAATTGTTTTTGTTTTTCTTCACTTAATGAGGCTAGTTTTGATAATCTATCAATTTCAATAATTCCCAATCTTGCAACTTCTATTCTGTCATAAAACTCACTTTCTTCTGTTTTCTTCGTATAAACATATCCATTTTCATTCATAAAAATATTTTTATCAAAAATTTTTCTTTCTTCTGTTATCTCGCCAGTTTTTTCATCTCTCACTTTTAAATCAAATAGGATAGATCTTCCATCGACATCTCTTGAACTTATTAAAACTGGAATACTAGATTTTCCATCAAATTGTCTATTTTTTCCTGTTTTGGGAGCTGTTCTTCCGTGTAGTTCATTAGATTGCTGATAATAAACTGCGCTGTCTCCACTCAAAATATAATAGCTACCAAGAGTATCAACTTTAGCTATTTTATTTTCATTTTCTCGGTTTGTAATAGTAATATGACTTTTATCATTTTTTCCAATTGCTCTTGCATAAAAAAATCCATTTGATTGAGGATTAACAATTTCATTTCCTTCTAAAAAATTAACAAAAATTCCCTCATTGCCTTTCGGAACTCCAAAAGAAATTTTTTTAGTTTGTTTATTAAAAGAAATATAGGCATCATTGCTGTCGAGATGCTGCCCGCCGTCAGTATACAAATAAATCTTTCTATCTTCTTGTTTGCCAAGAAATCCAACTAAATGATTTTCAAAATTAAAATAATTTTTAAGATAAAAATTCCCTTTCTCAGTATCAAAAAATAACTCCAATTTCTGATATTTATTATCAACAGGATAACCTTTTATAACCCCAACGTTTTCAATTTTCAATCCCTTCTCGCTCTTTTCAACAACATATTTTATTTCAACGCCTGCGGATTTTGTTGTATCAATTTTTGAAGGGGGTTCTATTATTATACTTCTCTCGGGGATAGTTACGATAATCTGATTATCTTTCAATTGCTTTTCTCCATCAAAATTGTAATCAACCACACCTCCCTTTGGTACATAAAATTTAAGATTTTTAATTTCATACATTCTTTCTTCATCAGCATGCGAATGTGTCCATTCTTCATTAATTTTAACTGTCCCTATTGGTGCTGCTGCATGTAAAAATCCGATTAAAATAATTCCCATCAAAAAAAGTAACATTATTTTTTTCATGTTTCTACCTCAATTTTCTTTGCGAAATTAAACACAATATTCTCATCATTTATCTTTATAGTTTCATCAACAATGCTGAATATAACGCCGTCATAATAATCAAGAGCGTGTATCTTTAAATTATTTTCTTCGGCAAAACTATCAATACATGCAATGCAAATTCCCTGTAAGTCATCTATTTCATTTAATACAATATTGTCTGCAGTTCTATACAAAACACCTAATCGCGCGTCAATAATTGTTTCAAAATCTTCTACTGAAAATCTATTATCCCCTTTACTTATACTTAAAGGATAATTAACACTAATTATAACTTCACTGTCTTTAATATCGGTGGTTGTTTCAATTGTATTAGAATTAATCTCAAAATCAGGGAATTCTCCAAATTCATCTATGCAAAAGTCCATATTATAATTTATATAACGAGAAATTTCTTCACTTATTGTTTCAAGAGAAGGCACATAACTCTTATCATGAATATAATACGGAACACCCAAATCAATAGAAAGTTCAGGAAGAGCATAATAACCTCCTTGTGAACTAACAAGAAGTATTGCTGCTTCTCCGGTTTCTCTAATACAATCATCAACAAAATCATATAATGGTTGAACTTCAGGATTTACTTTTTTTTGTTGAACATTAAAAAATTCAGTTTCAGATTTGCTTAGAAAATAAATAATAACAACAGACAGAATTATAACTCCTATAATAATAAATGCAGAAACTTGTGCTTTTCTTCCCCTTTCCATACATCTACAAGAGAAAGTTCATTAATAAAAATATCGTTTCCCAGATACTCTGATATTGCCAATATATCACAACATAGGAATTCTAAAATTTAAACTGAGGTAACACTAAAAATTATCTTAATTATAGTCAACGACGTTTATATTTCCCAAATTCGTCGTTGACTTATTAGGGAAAGACTTATGTCTTTCACTATAGTTTTATTTTTAATACTGATAATTAATAAACAAATACTATCGAGGGAATCAAGAAGATATTTTTAATAGCGTAATTACCGCGAGCTGATGTATACTAAAAATTTTTATTATGAAACATTACTTTAATAAATTCTTGGGTTGACACTATCCATTCCCATAAAATCATTTTATCTCAAATCAAATTTTTTTGTTCCAATATACATTGGCTTTTCAGTTCCTATAGATTCTGCAAGATAAAATTCAACAGTATATGTTCCCTGACCATATTCTTTACGCGCCTTTTCAATATCAAGACTGCTTCTCATTACACAGCCATTTTTATTAATTTGTCTGCTTGTCATATCAACTAACTTGCCTTGAGGAGATAAAAATTTTATAATACCATACATGCCATTTTTATTTTTAGTAACTAAAAATGCATTTAAACTTTCATTGCTCTTAAATGTGTCTCTATCATAGCCAACTAATTCTTTTGGAACATCATATAGATTATCCTTATCCTTATCATTCCAGTAGTTAGCAACATAGACTTCAACACCTTTTCGTTTGTCTTCTTTAGTTTCTGCATCACGTTGTGCTTTTCTAAGTCTTACACTTTCTTCAAATTCTTTCCCACCATCAACTGCAACCTTTGTTCCATCAGGCAGAGTAATAACATCTGCTTTGCTTTCTAATCCTGTTAAGCCAGCACTTGTTAATCCTAATATACAACTCATAACCAAAGATTTTAAATTCATTTTATTTTTCCTTAATTTTTCTTACTTTTCATAAGAAAGGCAAGTATTTAAACCCTTCTATTTTTTATTATTAGATAATAGTAACATAATTATTTGAAGAATATCAAAAAATAAAATCCTAAAATCAAAAACTAAAATCAAACCCACTCGTTTTTTCCTCTGTTTGCATTAAATAAGGTCTTACTATAATTGAACAACTGTTAGGATTTGGCTGATTGTCATATTTATCCTTGCATCTAATGTAGAAATTTTTATTAACAACCCATTCAGCAGTATGAATCTTGAAATCGTGGCTGTTCATTGCAATTCCCGATTCAATTTCAAAATTGCAGTCAGCATTTGAATAACTGCACTCTGCAAGTTCATCAGTAATAATTTTTAAATCTCCTTCCTTATATGCCCGCACTATCATAGGTGCTTTTCTATCTACCTCAACGCTAAACTGCGTCGAACTATATACTGCATTGCCTCCTAAATCAACACACTTCACATAATAAATATAATTTCCTTGCGGAAGATCTTGTCTTTGTTTATGAACTGATGAACGCGTATCAAGGAATAAAACATAATCTTCTTCTTTTGAAGGAGGTGAATTATCCTCGCTGTTATAATAATAACACAATGCCTCTCCATTTCTGTAACCATTATCCGTTTTTATTTCCAAAAATACTGGAATAACATCAGTTGCTCCTACAATTGTCATGTTTGGTTTTATTTCTAAAATATTCAATGGTTGTGTTCCAATAACTGTATACTGATAACTTTGTTTGTTTTCATTTCTATCTCCCTCTTCTGCCCATGGCTGGTCTTTACATTTAAAATAATATTTATTTTCTTTTCTGTCATTTATTCCTGTTAATGTTGTCTTGCACGTATACACTTGCTGATTGTTCATCTCCCATAATTGCGTAGAACATTTCATTGCATTCTCCATATTTTTATAATCCCTGTCTTCTCTGCTCCATTTGCATTCTGAAGGCTCATTCACATACACTTCTAATTCTATAGAAGTCTGATTAAATTTCACAGGATTTCCGCTGGGAATATTTGTATCAACAATTAACGGAGGTGTTGTGTCAGGTCCTTTTTCAACACAAAAACTTACTGAATATGCATCTTGATTAAAATTACCATTTGCATCCTGACATCTAATAAACAACGTATACTCGCCATCATTTTTTAATTCAGGCGCTACTGCATTAATTGCAGAAGGCCCGGGAAGAGAAAGTTTTTCAGTATGATTATAACTAAACAAACTATCTCCTCCAATATAATATTGCATTTCTTCAAATCCTTTCGTTAAATTATAATCTACTTTACATTGTGATGGCTCGCCTAATCCTGTTGAACTGTCTCTCGTTGTAAAAGTAAATTCTAATGGGAAAAATGCTTTAATACACTCTTGATTATTTTGTTTTATTGTAACACCAGTTGCAGGAGGTCTGATAGCATTATTAGGAATAAATACATGTTCCTTGCTTACTTCTAACATTTTTATCAACGGAGAATTAACATCATGCGGATTTTTCCAGATGCACTCTTGCACTTCTGTTCCTGGATTAATAATATCGCATGCCTGTCCTAAACTCTTACACATATATTCAGAGCAATGTTCATATTCATTGCACAACTGACAATCTTCTCCACCAATTGGCGCTTCCCACGGCAAACAATAAAACTCAACAATTTCTTCAGATGATTTTGCATAGGTCAATAAAAATATCGCCGTCGCAACT
>ERZ1292623.1169-Hain-H51-01um-R1-1169-length-25882-cov-20_pt3 | contig 13410 bp, 19 predicted proteins | sample MGYA00564398_ERZ1292623 | MGnify/ENA primary metagenome ERZ1292623 (study PRJEB36523, sample SAMEA6512633) | groundwater metagenome | collected 2019-01-07 | study: AquaDiva: Metagenomics assemblies of 32 groundwater samples
ATAATCTTAAAAATAAATTTAATTTTTGTTTTGATCAAAAGCATTTTTCATGCAGCAATTATACCTATTATGTTTTAATCAAAGATAATGAAAATTATAAACCAGGATTATTGAATGTTGCAATGATAAAATTAAAATGACATACTCTCGTACCATAAAGGGCAGGTATCTTAAAGAAAATGATAAAAAAAATTTATAATTATGTCGGAATAGGTTTTTGGATAGGCAGTAGTGTTTATAGTCTAATAAATATGGTTCTAAATTATAAACATGTTGTTCAGGATAATATTTTATTTTATAACTATTTGATAACAGGAGTTGCTGTTATTGGTTTAATTTTAAATATAATCTTAATTAAAAGAAAGGGAGGTCGCAATTCCTCCCAAGCCTGAAGTCTTGGGTATCCTGTCGAATTTATATGAAAAAAGGAAACGAAAGTGGATTAACAATTGTATTTTCTTTATTTTTCTTAGTTATAATTTTAACTTTATTTTCAGTATTATTTTCTCAATCTGCTCTCAATAAAACAGATTTAGCTACAAAAGAAATTAATTTAGCTGAACTAAATATTAATTTAATTAATTATTTAAGAACCCCTGTAGAAAATGGTTTGACTGTTAGGGATTTAATCGTTAATTCATATTATAATAATGATTATAAAAAACTTGATAACATCACAAATAATATTTTTAATAAGGTTTATGATAAAGAAAAATGTCCTTTGTGGGATGTAGAAGGTGAGATTGACAAGAAAGAATTTTTTGAATATGAATCAGAATTTGATATAAGGAAATATTCTTTACAACAATCTCCTAGAAACATTCTTACATTATTTACAAAAGATAAAATTTTACCTAATTCATATACAATAGAAATTATTTTGCCGGATAAATCGAAAAAAGCTGAAATAACCTTGACAGAGGGATGTTTAAATGAATAAAAAAGCTGTTTTCATGCCCGTATTTTCGTTTTTAGTTTTAATCTTACTTACAGGAGCTTACTATGAATTATTTATTAAAGGAATAAATAACCAATATAATTCAATAGGAGAAAATCAGAAAGAAATTATTCAGGCATATAACAAAGGTCAAGAATATGAATTAAATGCAGAATATGCTGTTAGATATTCTAGTTATTCTGCAATACAAGATTTTATAAAAAATTCAGGGGTTTTAGAGAAATGCAATAATACATGGCAGTTTAACTCTGAATGCGACCCGGATTTGCAAAATAATTTTATTAATTTGTTTAATTTAGAATTATCTTCCTATAATTATAAATTAAAAGAAGTAAAATTACAAGAAAATACTTTAATTGTTACTTTAGAGGATTTCAATTATCAAAAAGAACTTAAGAATTTTAAAGTAAATTATGCTCTTCCTATAATAATAAAGCAGGACATGACTTTTGATTTAAAAAAAATAACGGATATTAAAGAAGAAATTAGAAAATGCGCTGAAAAGGGGGAAGATTTAAATACTTGTGTCAATGAAAAAAATCAAGTTCAAGGGAGTATCATACAATTTACAGTAGAAAACAATAAAAACATCTTGGTATTTGAACAAGGAAAGCTGGAATCAAAAAGACAGGATTTCACTTTTAAGATAAATACAAATAATATTGGCATAGAAAAGCAAAAAGTGTTTTAAAAATGATAGGATTAACATACGAACAAATTGTTGAAAAGATACAAAAAGAAAAAGGTCTTTCTTTAAGCGAAATAGAGGTTAAGGTTAAAGCTAAATTAAGAGAGTTAAGTGATTTAATAAGCAAAGAAGGAGCTGCTTATATTGTTGCCAATGAACTTGGAGTAAAAGTTTTTGAGGATTTTGGTAAAAAAACCTTGAAAATAAATCAGTTGATGGGTGGAATTGGCTCATTAAATATTCTTGGAAAAGTTGTAGATGTTTATGATGTTCGCGAATTTGATAAAAATAATAGAAAAGGTAAAGTAGCTAGTTTATTGATTGGAGACGAGACAGGAACATGCAGAGTTGTTCTTTGGGATACAAATCATATCAAAGAAGTTGAAAATGGAACTATCGTAAAAGATAAGGTTATTAAAATTAAGAATGCTTACGTAAAAGAGAATAATGGTTTTAAGGAAATTCATTTAGGAAATAGAGCAGCTTTAGATTTAAATCCTGAAGAGAAAATTACTGAAGTTAAACTAGGTTATGCTCGAGAAGTTATTAAAAAACAAATTAAAGATTTGGTTCCTGGAGAATTTGCAAGTATTTCTGGTACAATTGTTCAGGCTTTTGAACCAAAATTTTATGATGCATGTTCTGATTGTGGAAAAAAGGTTAATGAAAACTTAAAATGCGAAATGCATCCAAATGCTTCCAGTGTTAAAATGCCTATATTTAATTTTTATCTAGATGATGGAACAGATAACATAAGATTAGTTGCTTTTAGGGATAATGCAACTAAATTAATTGGGAACATAAATGAAATCAGAGAAAATCCCTTGCTATTTGATGAAGTAAGATTGAATTTATTGGGAATGCAGTATATGTTTTCAGGAAAAGTAACTAAGAATGAAATGTTTGACAGAAAAGAGTTTATTATTAATTCAATTGAGAAGATTAATGTTGAAGAAGCTGCACAAGAGATCGTAGAAGAAATTAATTTATAATATGATGTTTAAAACTCATTTAATGTTTTCTTTATTAATTAGTTTATTAATTTTTAAATATTTTAACTTAAATCCTTTCATATTTATCTTAATATTGGTTTTGGCAGGAAGTTTGCCAGATATTGATCATACTAAAAGCAAAATTGGAAGAAAATTATTTTTTGTTTCTTTTTTTGTTAATTTAGTATTTGGTCACAGAAAATTGATTCATAGCATAATTTTTGCAAGTGTTTTAGCTTTAATAATAAAGTTAAGTTTTGGATATTATTGGATTCCTTTTTATATTGGTTATTTAAGCCATTTATTTTTAGATAGTTTAACAAAACAAGGATTGTATATTTTTTATCCTTCAAATTTTAAATTATCTGGGTTTATTAGAACAAATAGCTTACTTGAGAAATTGTTTTTACTAGTTTTATTTATCTTGAACGTTTATTATATTGTGAAATTGATTTAAATAACCTTAAATATTGCTAAGAAATGCAAATATCTAATGAAAAACTTGATTTATTCAAAAAAAGTGTATTTTTTATTTGTAATTCTTATATCATTTTTTTGGATTATAAACTCCTTTATCCCAACTAATTTTTGTCATCAAGAAAGAGATTATGGAATTTTTCATTGGGATGTTTGTAATAATATGACGTCCGTTGTTAATGTTTTGTTCGTTCTTTTTCAAGTAATTACTTTATTAGGTACAGCATATTTAATAATGGTTTTATTATTATTTTTACTTCTAAATCAAAGTCCAAAATAATTTTATTATATTTTAATATATATCTTCTAAAATCGATATTACCTCCCAAACGTCCAAGCGACAACCGCACTGGTGAGCTTTATAAATCAGATTGTCTTTACTAGAATAGATTAGCTGAAATAAAATGGGAAACCAAGCTGATTTTAGATTTGAAAAAAATGCGAAAGCAAAGGAGGAATTAAGATGGCAAATCGCCCTATAAAAAAATTTAGATCTGGAAATATAGAAGCTGCAATATGGAGCAATGAAAAAGACTTCAATGGTGGCTTAGTTGAATTTAAAACAATTTCTTTAAATAGAAGTTATAAAAAAAAAGGAGAAGAAATCTGGAGAAATGAGATTATTAATTTGAGAAGAGGAGATATCCCCAGAATTTTACTTGTTCTACAAAAAGCTCAGGAAGATTTATTATTAAATCAAGAACAAGCTGAAGAGGAGGAATAAAAATGACTGAAAAAAAAGAATTCAAGATTACTGATTTACCTGGTGTCGGAGCAGCAACAGCTGAAAAATTAGAAGAAGCTGGTTTTAACACAATGATGAGCATAGCTGTTGCAAGTCCTGCCGAACTGATTGAAATCGCGGGTGTAACAGAAGCTACTGCTAGAAAAATAATAAACAATGCAAGAAGCAAATTAGATATGGGTTTTGAAACAGGAATTGAAGCTTTAGAAAAAAGACAAAAGGTAATAAAAATAACAACAAACAGCAAAAATTTAGATGCATTGTTTGGTGGTGGAATAGAAACAAATGCGATTACAGAATGTTACGGTCAATTTGGTTCTGGAAAAAGTAGTTTAGCTCATCAATTAGCTGTAAATGTTCAATTACCAAAGGATAAAGGTGGAGCAGAAGGGATTGCAGTCTGGTTAGATACAGAAAGCACATTTAGACCAGAGAGAATAAAACAAATTGCAGAGAATAATGGTTTAGATGCAAATGAAATATTAAAAGGAATTAGGGTTGTAAGATGTTTTAACTCAGACCATCAAATGTTAGTTACAGAAAAAGTTGAAGATTTAATCAAAAATGATAATCTTCCTGTAAAATTACTTATTGTAGATTCATTAATGAGTTTATTTAGAAGTGATTTTTCTGGACGCGGACAACTCGCGGATCGACAACAGAAACTGAATAAGCATATGCATACATTACTTAAATTAGCAAATAATTATAGCATTGCAGTTTATGTAACTAATCAAGTAATGGCAAACCCTGCTGTTTTCTTTGGAGATCCAACAACTGCGATTGGAGGCCATATTGTTGGACATAATTCAACTTACAGAGTTTACTTAAGACGAGGAAAGAAAGATACAAGGGTTGCAAAAATGATAGACGCACCACAAATTGCTGAAATTGAATGTATTTTTAAAATATCTGACAAAGGAATTGTAGATCCAGAATAATTTTTTTCTTTTTATTTTTTTAATTATTTCCACCAATCTGGATCATTATTACTATTAATGCCATCAATCTTCCATTTTCCATCAATTTTTCGTACAGATGAATAAAAACCCAATTTATATTCAACAGATCCAGCAGTTCGTGAATACTGATAATATGTAGTATTACCTACGGCTTCTCCGTAATTTCTAGATAAATCTTCCTCATCTAGCCAAGCTTCTACATGAGTAATGTCATCATATGATTGTTCTCCTCTATCCCAATGTGATTTATGAACTTGTGTTCTACCTTCTCCATTTGAACCAGGCACACAATATGACAAAGCACCAGCATAATCTTGAGCTATTAATTTATTAGACCAAGAAAAGTAAGTATTAACGATTTTACTACGTTCAACTTCCAAAGTGTTTTCTTTTACTCCAACCACATCTTCATCTTTTTTACAACCATTAAAAGAAATCATAATCATGGGAATTATTAAACAATAAGCAAGATGTCTAGATTTATAATAAAACTTATTGAAACTTTTTTTATTTGAATCAACCAGATCTTCTAATTTATGCATTTTATCAATATATTAGATAAAATTAATAAATCTTTCTATGAAGGAATATTACAAAAATTATTTTTAAAAATGATATAAATAGTATTTATTTTTAATTTAAACGGGCAAGCGGGGATTTGAACCCCGATTACAGCCTTCGCGGGGCCGCGTACTATCCAGGTTATACTACTCACCCATAAGTTTTGATTAAGTTTTTATATTATAAAGATTTGCTTATTATTATGAAAGATTTTATTTTAATTGGGCATAGAGGTGCTTGTTATTATAAACCAGAAAACACTTTATCTAGTTTTAGATATGCATTAAAATTAAATTGTAAATATTTAGAATGTGATGTTCATTTAACAAAAGACAAAAAACTAGTTATTATGCATGATAAAACTTTGGAAAGAACAACAAATGGAAGAGGTTTAGTCAAAAATTATACATTAAAAGAATTAAAAAGACTAGATGCTGGAAATAAGGAAAAGATACCAACATTGCAAGAATTAATTGATTTAGCAAAAAATAAAGCTAGTTTAGTTATTGAATTAAAAGAAGATAAAAATGCTGTAAATGAAGTCTTAAAATTAATTAAGAAGAATAAAATTGAAGACAAAGTAATAATAGTTTCATTTTACCATAATTATCTAAGAAAAGTGAAAAAGATTAACCCAAAAATAAATACAGCTTTACTTGTGTTTAAACCTTTATTGATGATTGAAAGAGCGAAATTTTGTAAGTCTGATTTAGTTGGAATTTATTATAGATTCTTAAATAAAAAATTAATTGAAAGAACGCATAAACGTAATCTAAAGATATTTGCTTATGAAGGTGTTGAAGAAAATTTAAGCAAAGATAAAATTAAAAAATTAATTAATTTGGGATTAGATGGGTTTGCTTTGAATAAACCTATCTTATAGAAGGGTAATCTTTATTTCCAATTAAATATTCTTTTATCCAAAAGAATAATGTTCTAATATAGCCGAATTTTTCAAATCTTCTATCGGAAGTTATAGAATAGTTTTTAGAAAAATAATATTTAGCATATTTTTTAGCACGTTTAATAAATTCATGATTTTCTCCTTTTACAATTTTTTCATTGAAACCCTTTACTTTATCAAACGCAAATTTAGTACAAAATATAACACCGGAACTATTATGAAGTTCAAATAATGGAAATATATTTTTTATAGTAGAATACAATCTATTGGAAAAAGTATTTTTATTAAATTTTGCCTTAAATGTTCCGACAATATTATTATCTTTTAATTTAGTTAATTCATTAAGAGCATTTGTGCTTAATTTTGTGTCTGCATCCAAGAAAACCAAGAAATTATTTTTTGCTAAAACAGCCCCTAAATTCCTCGCTTTTGAAACATTTTTTTCATTTACATTTAAAACACGAGCATATTTTTTAGCTATATTATTGGTTTGATCAGTACAACCATTGCAAACAACGATTTTTTCAAATCTATTGGGAATATTGATTAATGTTCTTTCTATATATTTTTCTTCATTATAAGCAGGAATGATGAATGAAATCATGATATTACTAAGACAAAACCTTTATAAATATTTATTTAAGCTAAGTTTATATGGATAAAAAATTAATATGCGTTTCATGTAAGAGAGAAGTTAATTCTCCAGGCAGTGTAAAGTTTAAATGTCCAAATTGTACTAAACAGGATATTGTTAGATGCCGACATTGTCGTGAAATAGTTTCTAGATATGTTTGCCAATCATGTGGTTTCTCCGGTCCGAACTAAATAATTCTCTAATTTTAATTTTTTATGTTTTATCAAATTTATGTTTTTATAAAAATTGTTTAAGTTTTTCTTTGAATATATTCCTATATTAAACTTCGCTACTTCGCCATATCGATTATTATACCTCTTTATAAATTTTATTTTACGGACCTTTATGCCTAGTTTCTCCAATAATACTTTGTCTAATAATAAAATATTTGAAGGTTTTGGATGATTCTTTATTAATGTGGATTGTTCTAAAGTTATTTCTCTATCCCTAACGTGACATTCATCGTTAAATGCCTTCGCTATAAATTCCGAAATTAATTTTTTATTATTAATATTTTTGAGAAATCTAAAAACCACGGGGTTCTTTCTTGTTTTGTCTCCAGAAATAAAACCGGCCTTTATCATAACTTCACCGATTACCGTTGGTAAATTAATTACAAAATATTTTTCTCTTTTTATGCCATGCCCAAAACCATATTTTATTTTTCTTTTAAAATTACCAAATACTATTTTAGCATCATTTAAAAATTGTTTTACCTCTTTTTTTGATTGATTTGTGTATTGCGGTTGTTTATTAAACTCTCCAATACATCCATCATGATATAGATGAGAAATAAATCTCAACCCCTCAATTGTTTTTAAATTAATCGGAAATTTTGGATAATATAATTTTTGAGATTTAGAACCAGCACTTTTTATATAAATAATCTGTTTTTCTATATTTTTTAATTTATATTTATCATAACCTTTATTTACTAAATATTCTGAGATTTTATTTAATAACTCGATGGAAATTGGAACCCTTGTTAATTGATCCCATAATCTTGTAAATTTAATATTTGTTCCCTTTGACAAATTTCTTATTGTTCCAGCTGTTTTTAATAAATCCAGATACAAGTCTCTTTTAAATTTAGGAAATAACCCGATATAAAATTTGTCTTGGTATCCATAATTCTTATTTGAAACTAAATCTTCCAAATAAATAATGCCTGTACTAGAAGGTTTATTTATGTCCATCCTATTTCTCCAAGTCTTTCTTAAGTAAAACCGCAATTCTTGAGCTCAAGTTCATTCCCTCTTCCCAACAATATTTCTGATATTTTTTTACTAAATCTTCTGGCAAGGTTATAGTAATTTTTTTAAATGTTGTTTTATCCATACGTATCAATATGTATTAATACTATATAAATCCTTCGTTTAGTTAAATTTATTAACCTTCTTTATAATTTTAAATTAATATGGCCGATATAATTATAACATTAAAAATAATGCCAGAATCAGTTAATATTGATTTAAAAGAATTAGAAAATAAAGTTGTTGAAAGTATACAAGAATTTACAGGAGAAACAGAAATAAAAAAAGAAATTGAACCAGTTGCATTTGGATTAAAAGCTTTAAAAATAACCTTTGTAATGGACGAAAATAGGGGGGGCACAGAAGAATTAGAAAATAATATTGCGGGTCTAGATGGCGTTAATTCTGTAGAAGTTATTGATGTGAGAAGGGCAATAGGATAATGGAGAATCCCTTAGATGACAACCAAATTAATGAATTAAATGAAATTGTTAAGTTACCTAGAGAAGAACAATCTAAAAGACTTCCTGGATTTTTAAAAAAACTAGATAAAGATCAAATTGAGTTCTTGAAAAAACATCAAACACAACAATGTTTGTTTTGCGGAATTGTTCTCGGAAATATAAAAAGTTATAAGATTTATGAAGATGAAGAATTTGTTGCAGTTCTTGATATAAATCCAGCTAATTCAGGACATGTTTTAATAATTCCAAAAGCTCATCTTAAAAATAGTTATGATGCAAGTCCGAGAATCTTTGATTTAGCTAATTTAATTGCTAAAAAAATTAAAGAGAAATTAAACGCTGATTCAAATATCTTTGTTGCAAACGGAGAAAATGCAGGTCAGAGAATAGAGCATTTGGTTGTTAATGTAATCCCAAGATATGAGAATGATAAAATTAATTTTAATTGGGATATGAAGAAATCTAATGAGAAAGAGTTAAATGAGTTAGCAAATAAACTAAAATTTCAAGAAGAGAAAAAAGAAGTTAAAAAAGAAAAAATTATAATAAAAACAAAAAGAAAAGAGAGTTTGCCTTAGAATAATAATAAATTACCAAATATCAAGCTTATTATTAATGCAACTAAAAAACTTGGAATAAAAGGAATGCCTTCTTTAATCCAGACTTTTTTTAGTTTAATTTTTTCGAACAATTTTATATCCAAATTTGTTACACCCGGATTATTCTTGTTATAAATCAATTTTCCCTTATAATAAATATCTTTAATGACCCAATCACCTTCTGTTAATTTATCTAAAGAAATTCTTTTTGTCATAATTTTATGCTCAATAATATGAATAAAGTTTTTCATGTAAGGATAAACTAAAATTAGAAATGCTAGTAAAAGTATTAACATTCTTAATATTAAGTCTTGCAAAAATAATGTAATTAGTGATAAAATTAAAGCTAAAAAGGCATATAATTTATTTATTTTGAAATTAAATTTAACCCTATTTTTATTTTTAATAATCAAATAAAGACCATAAATTAAAGAATATAAAGCACCAAAAATTACTATGTTTATTATTAAAATCAATAAAAAAGGAAGTTGTAGATTTGGATTAAAATAATTTAATAATTCTCTAGGATAAAGAGGAAACAAAGCACCTAAGCAAGAGAATAATTTTACATCTCCACCGCCCCATTGTCTCATATAATACATTAAATTTCCCAAAAAGAAAAATACACCTAAACCAAATAAAGATTGAATTATAAAGCTTACATCATTAAATATAATACTTTTAATTAAATAAAATGCCAATGCAATTGTGATTAAGCTATAACTAATCCAGTCAGGAACTTCTCTAGTTTTTATATCCTCTAAAGAAGCAAAAATCAGCCAAATTAGACTTATTATTACCAGAATAATATCAATCATATATTTTTTAAATCTGACTTTATTTATAAATATAATGATAGCAATTATTGGTTCTGGTCCTAGCGGTAGTTATTTGGCTTATAATTTAGCTAAAGAAAAAGATGTTATAATATTTGAAGAACATCCTGAAGTAGGCAACCCAATACAATGCACAGGAATACTTTCAAGTCCAAGTTCTGCTTTAAACATTAAAATACCTAAAGACATAATTGTTAATAGAATAAGAAAAGTTGAATTGATTTCTCCAGATAATAATTCAATAACTTTTAATTTAAAAGAACCTGATTTAATTACAGATAGGATGATACTTGATAAATTTCTTGCTCAAGAAGCTGTTAATAGAGGAGCTAAACTTGAATTAAGCCATAGATTTATTTCTCAAGAAAATAATAAAATTACTTTAAGACATAAAGGTGAATTAAAGAATTATGAAGTTGAAGCTTTAGTTGGAGCAGATGGCCCTAGTTCACAAGTTGCCAAATCAGCTAATTTATATGGCGAAAGGAAGTTTTGGGTTGCCAGACAATGCAGAATAAAAATGAAATGTGATCCTGAATTATTTAAAGTTTATTTTGGCTCTAATATTAGTCCTGATTTTTTTGGATGGGTTGTTCCTGAAGATGAGAATATTTTAAGAGTTGGAATAGGTTCTGAAAAAAATGCTGAATTTTATTTTAAATCATTTTTATCTAAATTAGGAGATCCAAAAATTATTGATTATCAAGCTGGTTTAATACCAATTTATGATCCTAAGCCAAGAAGAAGCAATGGAAATATTTTTTTAATTGGAGATGCCGCATTACAAGTAAAAGCTATTTCTGGAGGAGGCATTATTAAAGGAATGTTAGCTGCAGAAGAATTAAGCAAGGCATTACTAAATAATTTAGATTATGAAAAATTATGGAGAAAAAGAATTGGTATGGATTTGTTTATTAATTTGAAGATGAGGCAAATGCTGAATAAATTTACAGATGATGATTATAATAAACTGATTAGATTATCAAATGAAAATGCTTTAAGTTCATTTAACAGAGAATTTCCTAAAAAAAGTTTAATAAACAGCTTTATGAAAAATCCTAAATTAAGTTTCTTCTTGTTTTTTAAAATGTTAAAAATTTTATATAAATAGAAAAGTTTAAATACTAAAGTGAATAACATTATTCATTAAGTGAATAACTAAAATGAGACAAAAAACACTGCTGAGAATTATTGGACTGATGAGGAAAGAATTAGGCAAAGGAATGACAATATTAGAAATATCAAAACAGCTAAGAATAGGCTATAGGCCGGCATATAACCATATAACCGAAATGGAAAAAGAAGAAATTATTGAAATAGAAAAAATAGGCAGTTCTAAACAATGTAAACTAAATTTTGCCAGTCCTCAAGCAAGACATTTACTTGAATCTTTAGATCTTGCAAGAAAAGAAGAAATCTATAAGGAGAATCCAAAACTAAAAGCAATCATTGAAAGTTTAATCTCTAAGCTGACAGAAAAGTTTATCTCGGAAATACACTCTATTATCTTATTCGGAAGCTATGCAAAAGGAACTGCTATAAAACAATCTGATATTGACTTAATGTTTATAGTAACTAGTTTAAAGAATAAAACCTTAAGAGAATCAATAGAAAGAGAGAGCGCAAGTTACCAATATTCTCATAATGTCAGGATAAGTCCGTTAATTACGGATATAGGGGAACTAAAAAAGATGATACAAGCAAAAGAATTAAATGTTGGAAAAGAAGCTAAAGAATATGGCATTTCCCTATATGGTCATGAAATGTTCTGGAGAATTATCACATGAAAACTAGAAATGAAATCTTGAAAAGAAAAATAGAATCTTATCTGAAGAAGGAACAGATTTTTAAGAGTGAGGAGCATAAAAAACTTGAAAAGCCATTTTTGAAAAAATCAAGAAAAAATTTTACTATTGCAAATCTTCTCTTTAGGATTTCAGAGCAGGAAGACATGCGAAAACTGCTTAACCTTGCATCTGACTTTGAAATGTATGACTGGGTAATTATTGTATCTTATTATTCAATGTATACTTCCAGCTTATCTGCACTCGCGAAGCTTGGCTTTAAATCAAAAAGCCATGCTGCAACAATTGCGGTTTTAGAGTATAATTTTGTCAAGGATAAAAAGATTGAAACAAAAGATATTTATAAGCTCGTGAAAGCATATGCTTTAAGTGAACAATTGATAGCAAAACTTATCCAGACAAAAACAAAGAGAGAAACTGCTCAATATGCTACAACTCCTTCAATCACAAAAGAGATGGCTAAAACCGCATTAGATGATGCTGACGAATTTATTACAAAGATTGAAGAAATTCTTAGTTAGCAACAAAAAAGAATGCTTTAAGTTTATTTAACAGAGAATTTCCCAAAAAAAGTTTAATAAAATCTATAATGAAGAGTCCAAGATTGGATTTCTTCTTGCTGCAGAAATTCACGAAAGTTTTATATAGCTAATTTATCTTTTTAAATCAATCAAAACAGAGGGATTCAGAGTGGTATTTAAGAAAATCTACAATAATATTAAAAGAGAGTATTTATTTGTTTTTTTAGTTGTCTTAGCTGCTCTAATCATCTTTAATTATTTTAATGATTTTAATTATACTGGACTGAGTGTTCGAGAAAGCTGCTATGAAAAAGGCTATTCATGCTGCATGCCTGGAAATGGGAAAGACAGTTATTATTTTAGTTTAGATAATACATGTTCTACAGGACAAGAATGTTGGGATTATTGTGGAACTAGCAATCAAAACAACTTAATTACAACAAAAGCTAGTTTTATTGACTCTGTAAATAATTTTTTTATAGAGATTAAAAATTCTATTCAACAATTTTTTAGCAGGGGAACTGTTGGAACACCAGGAACCCTTCAATTATATGAATATGGGGTACGTATAGATCAACATGATTGGAGATATTATTCAATTAACAACGATCCTCCACATTTTTATACTTTTTTGAATAATAAAGGTAGGATTTTAAAAAATCCTGAAACCGGAACTATTCCAATATATAGATATCAAATAGATGGAGATACTTATTATTATGATACGGGGGGAGAAATCAATAATCCTATTTTTTCCCAAAAACCAAGACAAATAATTGGTTACCTTTATCAAAATCAAGAAACTGGAACAATTCCTTTTTATAAATTTAGATATCTTCCTCCATATATTTATACTATGAGGTACGAATTTTTTAGTGATTCTATTCCTGGTTATGATACCCCAACAATAGAGGGTTATATACTTCCAACGAAATCATCAACTCCTATTTGTGGAGATAATGTTATTGATTCTGGAGAACAATGTGATGGAAGTAGTGTTGCTGATTGTTA
>ERZ1292623.3328-Hain-H51-01um-R1-3328-length-13760-cov-6_pt2 | contig 13407 bp, 11 predicted proteins | sample MGYA00564398_ERZ1292623 | MGnify/ENA primary metagenome ERZ1292623 (study PRJEB36523, sample SAMEA6512633) | groundwater metagenome | collected 2019-01-07 | study: AquaDiva: Metagenomics assemblies of 32 groundwater samples
TTTCGTAAAATAAATATAGATTTGTTTGTATGAAAAACGCCTCGGGTTTGGGAATTTTTATCGTTCTTGCGCTTCTTTTAGTTTACGGATATCTCCTTGCGCACAAGATTGACCTTACAACAGCCGATTTGGGCAGGCACATAAAAAACGGCGAAAATCTCCTAAAACATTTCGACTTTGAAATTTTAAAAACAAATTTTTATTCTTATACTGAACCGGATTTTCCAACAACAAACCACCATTGGCTTTTTGGAGCGGTGTTTTTTGTAATTTGGAAATTGGCGGGTTTTGCCGGGGTTCATTTTGTTTTTATCGCCATAAGCCTTGCTACATTTCTGATATTTTTTAAAATCGCGGAAGAAAAAATCGGCATCGGCCCGGCATCAATTTTGGCACTTATCGCAATCCCCCTTTTGGCGGAGCGGACAGAAATCCGCCCCGAGGTTTTTTCGTACTTATTTTCCGGATTATTTTTGTGGGGACTTCTCAAATGGAACGAAGAAAAAATATCTTTTAAACAACTTTTGCTTTTTTTGCTGACAATACAGATAATTTGGGTAAACTCGCATATCTTTTTCTTTTTGGGGTTCGCGATAGCCGGAACTTTTTTGTTCAGCAGAAATTTGAAAAAAATCGCTTTACTTATTATTTCGCTCTTTGCCGTTTCGCTAATAAACCCGTTTGGAATCGCGGGACTTTTGGAGCCCTTGTCCATACTCCGCGAATATGGCTACAGCCTGGCGGAAAACAAGTCGGTTTGGTTTTTGGAAAATTACGGCATCTGGAGGCCGGGTTTTGAAATATTCAAATTCGCCGTATTGCTAACAGCGCTTTCTTTTGCGTGGGTTTTAATAAAGAAAAGGCAAAACTTGGCAATCCTTCAAAATTTTTTCTTAGCCGGCGGAATTTCGGCAATGGCTGTTTTGCAGTCGCGCAATTTGGCGCTTTTTGGATTTGTCTTGATGCCAGTTTTGGCGCAAAATATTGAAAATCTCAAAATTGACTCCTTACGCAAGTTCAGCAAAGAAATAAAATACGCCGGAGCGGGCTTGTGTTTTTTTACGATTTTTTTGCTTATCTCAACCAATATTTCGGCGCTGTTTCCGTATAGCGGAAATTTTGGCGTGGGGCTCCAAGAAAATAACTCGGCTCCGATAAAATATTTTAAAAAAGAAAATCTAAAAGGGCCTATTTTCAACAATTACGATATTGGGGGATATTTGATATTCCATTTGTTCCCGCAGGAAAAAGTTTTTGTGGATAACCGGCCCGAAGCCTACAGCGCGGACTTTTTTAAAAAAATTTACATACCCGCGCAGGAAAACGATGAAGCATGGAACAAGTTAAACAAACAATACAAATTCAACTCCATTATTTTTTCGCACCGCGACATCACCCCATGGGGCCAAAACTTTTTAAAAGCCAGGCTGGAGGACAAGGAATGGAAACAGGTATTTGCGGATGAACGGGTTATAATATTCACCCCCACACCATAACGAATTTACGCATTATGTTCTATATGTATATATTAAAAAGTGACAAAGACGAAAAGTTGTACATTGGTTCTACCAGCGATCTTCGACGTAGATTTAAAGAACATAATGCAGGTTTAGTTGAATCAACAAAATCTCGGAAACCACTCAAGCTTGTTTATTACGAATGCTACGCTTCAGAAGATGACGCTAGACATCGTGAACATAATCTGAAGTTGCGAGCCAGAGCATTACGACAACTATTGATTAGAATAAAAAAGTCGATATCATTATAAATTCGTTTGGTGTGGGGGTCAAAACGCAATGAAACTCTCAATAATAGTTCCTGTTTTTAACGAAGAAAAAACAATCGAGCTGGTTTTAAGGAAACTGGCAAGTTTGGATTTGGGAGAGTGGGAGAAAGAGATAATAGTTGTGGACGACGGATCGCTGGATGGTTCGAAAAAAATAATTTCCGACTTCGCCAAGGCTTCGTCGGACAAGGAAAATTTAAAATTTCTGGTTCACTCCGAAAATTTTGGAAAGGGCGCTGCGATCAAAACCGCTTTGGAACACGCAATCGGCGACGCGGTTATAATCCAGGACGCCGATTTGGAATACAATCCCGAGGAATTCAACAAACTTCTTTCGGTATTTCAAAATCCGGAAATTTCGGCGGTTTACGGCTCACGGAATTTAAATCCGAAAAGGCGCGGTTACCCGCATTATGTTTTGGGAGTAGCGATTCTTTCGGGGCTTACCAATATTTTATACGGTTCGGCTCTTACAGATGTTTACACTTGCTACAAGCTTTTCCGCTCGGATGTTTTAAAAAATTTAAATATCCAGAGCAGCGGCTTTGAATTCGAGGCAGAAGTTACTTCAAAACTTTTGCGTTCTGGACATAAAATTTTGGAAACGCCCATCAGCTACTCTCCGCGCAAATTCTCCGAAGGCAAAAAAATCCGCTTCAAAGACGCGGTGGTAGGTTTTTGGACAATTCTCAAAAACCGGTTTTAAAGTCCGCCTGATTTGAGAAGCTCTTGCAGGTTCAAAGCCCCCAAAATTGAGTCCAAATACGGCTGAAGCTGGAATGCGCTGAATACAATAAGGCCGATTACTATAATATTTTTTATAACCGACCAAGCGCGCTGGTAGGTAAAGTGCTTGTTTATCTTTTTGAGCAACTCAAGCTGTTCGCGCAAAATTTGTTTCGATTCCGGATCCATGTGAATATTATATCATGCAAACCCTCCTTTCATGGGAAGCGCCGGAGTACATTGAGCACAAAAAAAGCGCCGACTGGTACTGGTGGTTAAGCCTTGCGGCCGTAGGGCTTTTGATATTTTCGGCGTACGAACGCTCGCTACTATTTGGAGTTTTCGTGGTTATGGGATGGTTTACGATAATGCTTTATTCCGCAAGGCCGGCGGAAATAATCCGCGTATCAGTTTCAGAACAAGGCATGGCGTTGGGCGCGAACCTTTACCCGTGGACGAATATAAAATCATTTTGGATTTTTGAAAAAAGCTACAAAAAAGAAATCTCTTTTGAACTTAAGCGCGCGTTCATGCCATTTTTGAAAGTTCCGCTGGGCAATATGGAAATTCCAAAAGTGCGCGAAACTCTTTTAAAATTTATCCACGAAAAAGAGCAGAATGAATCTTTCATTGACAATATATCGGATCTTGTTAGATTTTAATAATGAAAAAAATTATTTTTATATTAGCTGGAGCGGTAATCGCGGGAATATTGGGAATAATTCTTTACCCGAGTGGCGGCGCAGAAACAACCCACGGCCAGGAGCTGGCAAAGCCCTGGATTGAAATAGTATCGCCCAAGGCAAGCGCAATAGACGCAAAAACCGGAGCGGAAATAAGGGAACTCAAAACTGGAGACGAAATCGAAAACAATACAACAATAAAAACTTTCAAAGAGGCGTTTGTTAACCTATACATGCCCGACGGTTCAGTGGCCCGCATCGACAAAGAAAGCGTTATTACAATAAACGAGGCTTCCTACCAAAAAACCGACGGCCGGCTGGTGTTGAGTATTTTCATAAAAACCGGCAGAGTGTGGTCCAAAATATTGTCCCTTGCGACCCCCGACTCCCTTTGGGAGGTCAAAACCACAAACGCGGTAGCAACTGTCCGCGGGACTGCGTTCGGAATGGAATACAAAAACGGCAAATCAAGAGTAGTAGGTTCTGAAAATAAAGTCGCAGTTGCCCCAATTGATCCGGCAACGGAAAAAGTGGTGGAATCCGCTGTTGTTGTAGTGGAGCCGAAAACATTCGTAAGCATCGACGATGACGACGCAAAACAAATCAAAACCGGAAAACAAAAATTTGAAGTAAAACCAGCGCCAGAAGAATTTTTTGAAGAAAGCTGGATAGAAACTTCGCTGGAAGCGGATAAAGAAATAGAAGAAAAGTTCGAGGAATTCCGAGAAAAATCTGAAAACGAAACAGAAGTGAAATTCGAATTCCGAGATTTCATACAAGAAAAGTTTATCGACGAAATTTTAGAACAAAGAAATGATAATTTTGTGGCCGAAGACCTCGGTTCAATAGACAAAGATCTCGAAGCGCTTGAAAAAGAACTCAAAACCGATATCGACACATCGGAGGTGACGACAGAAACATCTCCCGAAGAACCAATTAGAACAGAAGCTCGCAGATCGGCAACTCCAAAAAGTCTCCAAATAATAATAAAGATTCCTCCGGGAGAACTTACGGAGGGTGTAAAAATTCCAATAGATGCCGTGGCTTCGTTCAGCGACGGCTCTACACGATCGGTATCTGGAGAAGTTAAATGGGAAATTATCGGGGGAATCGGGAGAATCGAAAACGGAATTTTTGTGCCGCGGTTAGATGCTTCGGTTGCCGAATTCGGCAAGGGGCTTGGTAGCATTGTGGCCACTTGGCGCGACCCGCAAACAGGCGCAGAATTTATTGCAAACACTCCAATATTCACCGTTAACGCCGCAATAGAACAAATCATAAATACAATTGGGCAATGAGCAAAAAAATTACAAGCGTTTTAATATCGCTTGGCGCGGGAGTCATAACTTTTATTTCGCTATCACTGGGGCTTTTTTCGGGAACAGAAAATTTCTTCTCCGACATTCTTTTTTCGCATAGCTCCCTGAACCCCCAAATAATAGTAGTTGAAATCGACAATGATTCCCTCCAAAAACTTGGGCAATGGCCATGGCCCAGAAGATATTTCGCTGACGCTCTTTTGGCTTTAGAAAACGCCCCGGGCGGAAAACCCAAAAGCGCTGGGATAGACGTTCTTTTCGCCGAACCTTCGCGCGTTGGGCCGGGCGACGACGCCATTTTGCAATCGGCTCTTTCGGCAATCTCCTACGGCGTTGTTTTGCCTACCGAAGGCTTCCCGCTTCTGCTTGCGAAAGACAAAATCCCTTCCGCCCCGAACTTGCAAAAAACCCTGCCGATTTTTTTGGATAGGCAAAATACCAAAACCGGCCATATAAACCTTATTTTGGACGCCGATAATATTGTACGTAAATTCCCGGTAAAAATCTTCCATAAAGGAGAACTAATAAATTCGTTCGCTTACGAACTTGCCAAGTCGTCCGCAAACGAACTGCCGAATTACTCGGACACTCTCGATGTGGAAAGAATATTTTTTAAAACAGAATCGCGCTCGATAAGACGGATTCCTTTTTACAGGCTGTTTGAAGAAATTCCCAGCGGATTTTTTAAAGATAAAATCGTACTAATTGGCGCCACGGCCGCGGACCTCCATGATGAAAAAGCGACCCCCCTTTCCAAGGGAACCCAAATGCCGGGGGTGGAAATACAAGCGCAAATATTAAACATGTTTTTGTCCGGAGAGCGCCTGCGCGAAATAAACCCAACAGCAAGCGCTGTTTGGATAATGCTGGCCGCGGGGGTTCCGCTTGTTTTGTTTTTTGCCGCGGAGAGCATTTGGATATTTATTTTGGGAGCGATTGGATTTGGAGTACTGCAGATAGTCGCGTCCGCGGAGATATTTACGCAAGGAACGCTCGCACCCATTGTACACATAAATATATCTTGGATCATTTCTTCGCTTTCTCTTTTGGTGTACCGGTACCTGGCGCTCGATAAAGAAAAGAGGAAAATAAAAAATATCTTCGGAAAATATGTTTCAAAAGAAATTTTAAGCGAGCTTTTGAAAAATCCGAAATCAGTTTCTTTGGGCGGGGAGGAAAGAGAAATTACGATTTTATTTTCCGATATCAGAGGATTTACCAAACTTTCCGAAAAAACAACTCCCCAAGAACTGGTTTTTACGCTAAATAAATATTTTACGTCCATGACCGGCGCAATAATGCGAAACCGTGGAGTTGTCGATAAATTCATAGGCGACGCGATAATGGCCTTTTGGGGCGCCCCTCTTCCAGAAAAAAACCATGCCGATTTAGCGGTGATTGCGGCAAAAGAAATGCTCGAAGAACTTCATAAGTTCAACAGCGAACTTAAAAACTTTGGCAAAGAACCAATCGACATAGGAGTGGGAATTTACACCGGCAAAGCAGTTGTTGGAAATATCGGCTCCGAAGAAAGATTTGACTACACCGCAATCGGGGACACGGTAAACGTGGCCTCCAGGCTTGAAGGGCTAAACAAAGAATATGGCACGCATATTATTTTGGGAGAAACAACCAAAAACAAACTCTCAAAAACCGAAAATCTAAAATCCTTGGGCAAAACTTCAGTCAAAGGCAGAAACGAACAAATTGAAATTTATTCTTTGGAATAAAAAACCCTCCGACCGCGGTCGGAGGAGTTAAAAATTAATCTCGAATTCTTTTGGCGCCAGGCCATGAGTCGTTTTTTTCCATTGGATGGTTGAACCAAATCCGGGCGCTCGCGACATCGCACATGTGCGCGGCGGCCGCAAGCGGCCCCATAACCCTGTGCTTGCTCGAGTAATCGTTTAATTCTCCTTCGGCATATTTCATCCCATTTTCCTGTTCGGGAGTAAAAACAATTCCGTATTGGGCAAGTTTTGCCATTCTGAAACACTGATGGTCTTCTTTGGTTGCCATTGAGGACTTGTGGCAAAGCTCACCGTCCGGACCTATTTCGTATTTCCACGGCTTTTCAATATCATGCAGAAAAACAGCCAGGAGCAAATCGGAAAGAGAAAATGGCAATGGGCGAGCAAAGTTAAGAGCCCAGTACAAAAGAATCCCCAAATTCATGACTTCCTGAACATGATCAAAATAGCCCCCTGGCCAGTTTTGATGATTATGGGTTGAACCCTGGACTTTTTGAAACAATTCGCGATTGTCCTCAAGAATTGAAAAACATGTCGAACGATTCGGTTCGTCAATGAGCGCTATCATTTCCTCTATCGAAAAATATTGCGGACGGTCCTGAAACAAGCTCGGAAACATACTCCCTCCAAAAACTAAAAAACTCTAGAATCAAACTAGCAAATACTGAAGCAAAAGTCTAGAATTTTTTGAGTTTACCTGCCACAATTTTTAGCTTCTTTTTCCAAACCGAGGATTTGGCGGTATCGATTTCCGCTAAAAATTTAACGCCGAATTTTTTCAAAAAGTATTTGCCTCCGTCGGCTTTTGACCAATTGTAATGCCACGGATAACGGCGCAAATGCTCACGGATAGCAACCGCCGAATTTTTAAGCAAACGCCCCAACATAATGTCCCTATCGCAGAACGCTCGTAAATAAACAACTTTTGCCCTGAATTTTCGAGCGGACTTTTCTAAACTCTTTCTTTTTTTGCCATCGGCAAAATCTGAATCCAAAATAACATTTCCGCCGCGCTTTAAAATTTTAACAACCATTGCCGAAACAATTTCGTTTACATTCTGCGGGTTAAATCCCCTGCCTTTTTCGCGGAGCATTATTCTTATAGCAAATATTGTGGAAGGGGCGAGATTCGAACTCGCGAGGGGATTTCTCCCCTAATGGTTTTCAAGACCATCCCCTTAAACCGCTCAGGCACCCTTCCAGAGTTGCGTTTATGATATAATAAATTTTAGATTTAGGAAAGGCTTGCAATTTGAAAAACTTGGCATGGACTTTGGCATTAAGATTTCTGTTTTTTATCGCAATAGTATTGCTGTTTGCATACATATCGTATGGGCAATCGATTAAAAACTATAAATTTCCCAACGATTACCGGGGAATAATCCATCTGCATTCTGAGCTCTCGCACGATTCGGATGGAAAATTTGAAGATATTGTGGAAGCCGGAAAAAACAACCAAATTGATTTCGTAGTAATGACCGACCATTGGTCCCCGGAACTATACGAAAAATCCAAAAAAGGATTTTTTGAAAACATTCTTTTCATTGCGGGAGCGGAAATTTCTAAAAATGAGGGTATTACAATATTAGCTCTTCCTCTGCCGAATAATTTTACGCCGGAGGACGATTGGAAAAGAAATGTCGCTTCACTGCGCAAGCAAGGCTCTCTGGCGCTTGCAAACCACATAGAATTTTCCGAAACCGGGCAGTTGGTGGCGCTTGATGGAATCGAAATCATAAATCTCCACGCCCATATTCTCCAGCAAAGCAAACTCGGCTTGATATATACATACTTCCAAGCTCTGTTGCCGTGGAATTGGAACCTGGCGTATATTTTTAATGATGTTCCCAATCTTCCGCGTTGGCGCTATTTAAACCAATATGAACCGCTTCCGGCTTTCGCCGGCAATGATACTCACGACAACTACCGGCTGTTTTATAAAATCGGCCCCAAACTAGGTTCGTACGACAACACGTTCAAATTGATTACAACGCATATTTGGGCAAATGAACTTTCGGAAAAATCTGTAATTGAATCGGTAAAAAATGGGCAAAGTTATTTCGCCTTTGAGATTTTCGGAAAATCAAAAGGATTCCGGTTTTATGCAATAAATAACGAGAGCGTATTTCTCCCTGGAAGCATAGTTTCGCAAACAAGGGAAAAAGAAACAAAAAACCAAAAAACAATCTTGACCGTTCAGGCTCCTCCGCACGCGAATCCGCGCGATACAACGCTCAGAATTTTAAAAAACGGAAAAGCCATAAAGGAAGGCAGAGGCATACTGCTTATAGAGGAGATCTCCGAACCGGGAGTATACTACGCCGAAATCTGGAAAGACGGCAAACCTTGGATATTCTCTAACTCAATAAAAATAGTTGATAGATAAAAAGATGCCACCGAGTTTTTCTCGGTGGTAATTTTTATTTTTTTAAAAAAATAAAAAACTTATCCACTTAAAATTTTAAAAAGTATTGTATTTTTTTAAGATAAAGTGAATAATGAAGTAGTTAGGAAAATTTTTTTCAAAAAATTATGGCAAACGGAGAAAAAAACCACGAAAACCAAAAACCGATAAAATTTCTTTTTATATCTTGGGAAAGCCTAAGCGGAGACCTTGCGTGGAAAATAAAAAATGAAGGGCACGAAGTAAAATTTTGGCACAGAAGTCCTGACGACAAAGAATTTTATAGCGGATTTGTCGAAGCCGTCGACCGCTGGGAAGATTTTAAAGACTGGGCTGATGTTATTGTTTTTGACGACACGGGCTGGGGTAAAACCGCAAACTCATTGAGAAAAGAGGGAAAATTGGTTATAGGCCCCAGCGAATACAGCGATAAGCTTGAGGAAGACCGCGAATTCGGCCAGCAAGAGATGTCGGCGGTAGGCATGACCACTCTCCCCAATTGGAATTTCTTTAATTACGAAGAAGCAATCGATTTCCTTAAAAAAAATCCTGGCAGATATGTGTTTAAGCCGTCCGGCAATGTGCTCTCAGAACAGAAAAGCATTTTATTCATAGGAAACGACGAATATGGCAACGACTTGACCGAAGTTCTTACGCATAATAAGGACAGCTGGTCTAAAAAATACAAAAAGTTCCAACTCCAAAAATTTGTTTCTGGAGTTGAAATTGGAATCGGAGCGTTTTTCAACGGAAAAGATTTTATTTACCCCGTAAATATTAATTTTGAACATAAAAAGCTTTTTCCGAGCGACATAGGTCCGTTCACTCCGGAAATGGGGACTCTGATGTATTGGAGCAACCCCAATCCAATTTTTAAAGCAACGCTTGAAAAAATGAAAGAACCCTTGGCAAAAAGCAATTACGTGGGATATATCGATATCAACTGCATCGCGAACAGCACCGATGTTTACCCTCTAGAATTTACGGCGCGTTTTGGATACCCGACAATCTCAATACAGCTTGACGGCATTTTATCGCCAACCGGCGACTGGCTGTTGAAATTGGCCAAAGGCGAACAGTTTGACCTTCGCACAAAAAAAGGATTTCAGGTGGGTATTGTTGTTGCGGTGCCGCCGTTTCCATATAACGATAAGGGCGCTTCAGAAATTTACAGGGATCTTTCTATAGTATTTAAAAAACCGAACTTGGACGGCATCCATCTGGGAGACGTAAAACTTGTAAACGACGACTGGCACCTAGCGGGAGAGTCCGGCTACGCGCTGGTAGTAACCGGTTCCGGCATTACTGTAGCCGAAGCCCGCAGAATGGCCCATAACCGGATAGACAACATAATATTGCAAAATAAATTTTATAGAACAGATATCGGCCTTCGCTGGCACACAGATAGCGACAAACTGCAATCTTGGGGATATTTAGTATAAGAATTATTTATGAAATACGACTTTGTAATTTTGGGGGCCGATGGAATGCAGGGGCTTATAGTGGCAAAGGATCTGCTTTTGCGGGGATACTCCATAATTACAGCAGACTTATACCAAACAAAAATACGCAAACTATTGCGAAAATTTAAAAACCGCAAAGCGGTTTTTAAGCGGATAGATCTTAGAAATACAGAAGAAATTATAAAACTTTTAAAAAAATCCGGATCAGATGTTGTTATTAATTGCGCGGATATGTATTGGAATGTGAATGTTTACAAAGCATGCCTTGCTGTAAACATGAACTGCGTTGATTTGGGCTCTTGGATTGAGCTGACCCGCCAACAGCTCAATATGAATAAAAAATTCAAGAAAATAGGCAAAACGGCGATTACCGGCTGCGGATCCGTGCCAGGCATAGGAAATGTAATGTTAAAATATGCTTCGGAAAAGTTTGACCAACTTGAAAGCGTGGATGTAGGTTTTGCGTGGGATTCTAATATGGATAAATTCGTAGTGCCGTTTTCAATGAAAAGCATTTTGGAAGAATTTACATACGATCCAAGGCTTGTTGAAAACGGGCAGTGGGTTCAAAGAAAACCCTTGGAAATAGTTAGAGAAAGAAATTACCGCGCGATAGGAAAACAAAAATGCTTTTTGGTTCAGCATCCCGAACTTTTTACATTTTATAAATATTTTAAAGACAAAGGATTAAAAAACGTAAGGTTCTTCGCTGGTTTTCCGGAACATTCACTGGTAAAAATCCACAGCCTCATAGACTTGGGGTTCCACAGCGACAAACCTTTAAAAATTGAGGGCGCAAAAATAGCCCCGTTCGATCTGTTGGCGCCAGTATTAAAAAAATTGGATTCACCAGAAGGATATAAAGAACAAGAAAATCTTTGGGTGGATGTTGCGGGCATCAAAAACAGCAAGAAAAAAAGAATTTTAATGGAATGTATTGTTCCGCCAGTCAAAGGTTGGGAAGATTCTGGCTCAAACATAGACACCGGATTTTCCGCGGTTATAATGGCGGAAATGATAAAAGACGGAAGAATTTCTCAAAACGGAAGTTTTGCCCCGGAAGCAATAGTGCCCCCGCAAGAGTTTTTTAAAGAGCTTTGGAAAAGAAATTTCGTGGTTTACGAAAATGGCAAAACAATAAATACCGGCGGAAAACAGATATCGGAGCCACAACTTCGCTACTCGAGATGAATATCGGAACTTTCAATGTTTTTTATCTTTTCTTGAAGAAGCGGAAAATTTTTAAGCAAGTTGTTTTCAATAACCGCCCTAGCCTCGGTACGCGCCGCTTCCACCATTTTCAGATTTTTAAGCGCTTCCATTCCGATATCGGAAACACCCCATTGGTTTTTGCCTGTTAACTCCCCCGCCCCGCGGAATTCAAGGTCGTATTCGGCAAGCTCAAACCCGCTTTTGACCTCTTTGAGGGCTTTGAGCCTTCGCCGAGAATTTTCAGAATACGAGTTGGGAAATATAAAGCAGTATGATTGTTTTTCGCCTCTGCCAACCCGTCCCCGAAACTGGTGCATTTGCGCTAGACCAAATCTTTCGGCGCCCTCAACCATCATTACTGTGGCATTTGGCACATCCACGCCTACTTCAATTACAGAAGTTGAAACCAAAATTTTGGTTTTGCCTTCTCTAAAATCCCGCATAGTTTCTTCCTTTTCTTTCGGAGTTAGCTTCCCATGCATAATACCTATCGCGAATTCCGGAAAAATACTTTTTGAAAGTTTTTCGTATTCTTCTTTTACCGATTTCATTTCCACAGACAACATTGTTTCCTTTTCTGATTTTTGAATCCGCGGACAGATAACAAAAGCTTGTTCGCCATCCAATAATTTTTGCCTTATAAAAGAATATGCGATATCGCGTTCCTTTGGCGGAACAACTTTGGTTTCTATTTGCTTACGGCCCGGAGGAAGCTCCGAGATAAGGGAAATATCTAAGTCGGCGTATATTGAAAGCGCTAAAGTCCGCGGAATTGGGGTTGCGGACATCGAAAGAAAATGCGGAATAGTATTATTTTTTCTAAGCAACCTCCCGCGCTGGCCGACTCCGAACCTGTGCTGTTCGTCTACCATGGCAAGGGCTAAATTTTTAAACTCAACTTTTTTTTCAATTAGAGAATGGGTGCCGATTAAAATATGGATTTCGCCTTCCTTGGCCCACTTTAAAAGCTGGGACTTGGATACATGGGTCGGCAAATTTTTATTTATTTTTGACGGAAACTTTTCCGATATCGACGAGGTCAAAAGCCCAACTCTGATATTGGAGGAACCAAGAAGCTTAAAAAAATTCTCAAAGTGCTGGCGCGCTAAAATTTCCGTAGGGGCCATGTAAGTCGCCTGCGCGCCGTTCTTGGCGGCCAAAAATGCGGAATACGCCGCAACAGCCGTCTTGCCAGATCCAACATCGCCCTCCAAAAGGCGGTTCATTGGATTTCCGGAAGCAAAATCTTTTTCTACGTCCGCCATTGCCTTAAGCTGGGAAGCTGTGGGCTTAAACGATAAAAGTTTAAGAAACTCGTCTTTTAACTCCGGAGACTTTTTAATCTTAAGCGCCCCCAAATTTTTTAGGTCGCGCTTGCGCTTCATCCGTGACAGCTGTAGCAAAAAATCTTTTTCAAACGCCAAGCGTTTTTTTGCGGCTTCGGCATGGCCTAAATTTTTAGGAAAATGAATAAGGCGCAGGGCGGTTTGCCGTTCCGGTAATTTGTATTTTTTTACTATTTCGCCCGGCAAAAACTCCGGAACTTTGGCCTCAGACAAGATTCTTTCCAAGTGCTTCTGAATCCAAAGAGAGCTTATGCCTGCGGAAGTGGAATATAAAGGGTATAGGGTCAAGGGTCTAGGGGCTAGAGTATTAAAAAAGTCCGCTAGTGCGGTTTGCGGTATAAATTCAAAAAGCGGATTTGCCAAGTAATATTTGCCTGAACGGATTCCTACTTTGCCGGAAAATACAGCCGTTGAGCCTTCGGGCAGCATCTTGGCGATATACGGCTGGCGAAACCATACCGCCTCGATTTTTCCGGTGCCGTCTTCAATTACTGCTTTTGCGATATTGAGCTTGCGCTTCCAGGTTTTTTCAAACTCTATTTTTGCCACTCGGCCGGCAATCCGCACGCGCTCGCCCGATAAGAGGTCAGAAATTTTTTTAAAATCCGCCGAATCTTCGTACCTGTAAGGAAAATGCTCCAAAAGATTTTCTACCGTCAAAAGCCCTAGTTTTTTCAGCGCCAAGCGCTGCTTGGGAGTAACGCGAAAAATTTCTTC
>ERZ1292623.3482-Hain-H51-01um-R1-3482-length-13405-cov-7_pt1 | contig 13405 bp, 23 predicted proteins | sample MGYA00564398_ERZ1292623 | MGnify/ENA primary metagenome ERZ1292623 (study PRJEB36523, sample SAMEA6512633) | groundwater metagenome | collected 2019-01-07 | study: AquaDiva: Metagenomics assemblies of 32 groundwater samples
TTTTCGATCCCGCCTAAAGTCTGTTTGCGGTTACAGAGGAAGACTAACCCCCCAATCTAGTCTGCATTTTAACAACGAGAAATTGACTTTTAAACTTTTCTAAACAAACATTTATTTTGGGTTTTTAAATAACATTTTTATTCTTTCCCTTTGAATTTTATTTGTCTCTTTTTATTTAGTTCTCTCTGATGATTTACAAAACATTCTGCACTACAGAAAGAATTTTTAGTTTTATCTAAATCATATTTTTTACTACAAAAATTACAATAACGTTTTAACATTATAATATTAGGGTGTTATAACTTGTATATAAATCTTTCTAAATAGCTTCGAGCTTGTAGTTATTTTCTGTATCTAACTTTATCTCAGAGCCTATGCCTTTGCCAAGAAAGTAAAAACTCTTTGCTGAAACCTGTCCTAGTAAATCAAATAATGAGCGTTTTTCTTTAAACTCAACTATTCTTGGTGAATTTGAATTTGCAAGCTTCTTTGCCTCTTCTATTGCAGCATCCCTATTTCCAAATTTATCTATCAATCCAAGTTCTTTGGCCTCAATTCCTAAAAAGAATTCACCTGTTGATACTTTTCTTATGTCTGTGATATTTCTTCTTTCTGTTACTTCGTTAAGAAATATTTCATGAACCTTGTTTAGCTTACTTTGTAATATAATTTTTTCATCTTGTTTTAAATCTTTAAATTGACTGCCTAAATCTTTATATTGTCCTGCTGTTAATTGCTCATATTTTACCCCATACTTATCCATTAGATCACTAAATTGTAAATAGCTTGAAATAACTCCAATACTTCCTGTAATAGAAAGTTCATTTGCGATTATTACATCAGCAGAACTTGCAACCCAATATGCCCCAGAAGCTCCTACTTCGTTAATTACAGCAACTACGGGCTTGTCTAAATTTTTTACAGCATTTGCAATCTCACGAGATGCTACAACAGTTCCTCCCGGACTATTAATATCAAGAACAACAGCTTTTATTGATGAATCTTGCTTCGCTTTTTTTAATTCATTTAATACAGAATCTATTCCAACATTAGTTTCTTCAAATAATCCTGAAGAGCTTGAACTTGAAATCACTCCTTTAATTGGGATAATAACAATTTGGTCTTGAATTACATTAGTATCTGAATCGATAATTTTACTTGCTAAAAAACTAAGTAAAAATACTGCTACAAGAACTATAATTATATATCCCCCTTTTTTCATAATATTTTTTTTATTTTTTAATATTTAAATGTTTTTAATTTGTTTGAGTAGAGATTACATCTTCTAAATATTTTTCTTTTTCTAAGACTTGATTAGTTTTTAATGAACCTATTCCAAAGAATAAAGCAATTCCATCATACATCATTTTACTTGTAATAGGAACATTATCGAATCTATTTTGCCATGAATAAAATAATCCAGAGATTCCCATACACATATTCCTTAAAAGCCTATCCTCAGATGTTTTTGGTTTATAACTTGCATATAATAATGCTAATGGTCCAGATAAAATTACAAGCTCTCTTAAATTTCCAAAAACTTCATTATTTACATCGTTAAATGCTATTGGAGAAGCGAAACAAGCTGCTAAATCCCAATATTTTTCAGCAAAATTTATTGCTTTAATTATTCCTTGTTTTATTTGATAATTCACATTTCTGTTAATTTAAATAATTATTTAAATGTTTCTTATTGGAATTTAACAACTACATTCACAACAACAAGCATGCTCTAGATTTCCAGGAATTTTAATCTTTGAAGAGTTTTCAATAAATCTTTTATACAATTCATGAGAGACAGCCCCTCTAACTTCAGAGGAAAATTTAGAAATATATCTTTCTCCTTCTGAAAAACATAAATTAAAAATTAAGTTGTTTGCAATTTCTATAATATCTTCTTTCTCCGAATCTTTTCTATAGTTCTCATAAACTACATTTAGAAAATAATCTGCCGTCATAGTTTTAACTATTGAATTAATTATTTAAATGTTTGTGTGGAGTAGCTGGGAATCGAACCCAGGTTTCTACGTTGCGAACGTAGCTTCTTGAGCCATTGGAAGACTACCCCGATGGACCAACCGGGAGTTGAACCCGGACCCCACCGATGCCATCGGTGAATTCTGCCATTAGACTATTGGCCCATTAATTTATGATTTTTCCGAGTTTATTTAAATCTTTACCATTTAAGAATTCTTTAACAATATTATTCAAATCTTTTATTTTAACTCTAATTTGTTTCATATCATTTCTATTACGCAAAGTAACAGAATTATCTTTTAATGTTTGATGATCTACTGTTATCATTGCAGGAACTCCTATTTCATCTACCCTTCTGTACATTTTTCCAATGCTTCCTTTGTTATCAAAAAAAACTTTATAATTTTCTTTCAACAAATTATAAACTTCTAATGCTTTTTCTGGAAGCTTGTCTTTATCTAAAAGAGGAAATACAGCAACTTCAACAGGAACTAAATCAAAAGGCAACTTAAACATTGCTCTTTCTTTATCTTCATCATAAAATAAATCTAATAGTCCCCATAAATTTCTATCTACCCCAAAACTTAATTCGAGTACATGCGCTAACAGCTTTTTCGTTTTGCCGTCTTTTGTTATACCAACCTCTAACTTAGCTCCAGATCCCTCTTGGTGCTTTGATAGGTCATAATCGGAACGGTAATGAACTCCCCCAACCTCCTTGAACCCTTTTAATGTTTCCAAATTTAATTCGATGTCGAAATGAATTTTATTATAAAAAGCTCTTTCTTTTTCATTTAACTCGCGAAATCTAAATTTTTCTTTTGGGATTTTTAAAACATCTAAATAAAATTTCTGTATTTTGGCAAGATGATAAACATAAAATCTTGGCAATTTTAATTTTTTATTTGTATCTTCACATGAAATTTCATTTAATTTATTTTTCATAAATAATTTTAATTTATAATTTTTAACTTCGTTCCAATTTTCACATTTATCCAAGCCCTCTGAATCAAAAAATATCTGCAATTCAGCCTGCGTAAATTCTCTTAATCTGAAAAATCCCTGTCTTGGACTAATTTCATTTCTAAATGCTTTTCCAATAACAGCAAGTCCTAAAGGCAACCTTTCTCTTAATGCCATAAATTCTCTTTTAAAAGCTAAAAATGGACTTTGTGCAGTTTCTGGACGAAGATACATTATATCCTCTCCTGTTGCTCCAACCTTTAAATCAAACATCATATTGAAAAATTTTACTTTGTCTAATTCACTTCCGCATTTTGGACATTTTAATTTATTTTCTTTAATTATTTTATCTAATTCATTTTCTTTTAAACCTTGAACATTTAAACTAGTTTCATCTTCTATTAGCTCATCTGCTCTAAACCTAAAATGACATTTTTTGCATTCTGTTAATGGATCAGAAAAATGTTCTAAATGACCTGAACTTTTAAAAACTTCTTTTGCTAAAATGTTTGTATCTTCAATTTCATAATAATTTTCATTCAAGCTTAAAAAATAATCTCTCCATAAATCTTCAAACTTATGTTTTAATAAAGTTCCAAGATGACCATATGTCCAAAATCCTGCCTTTGAATTGTAAATTTCTCCAGAAGGAAAGAAAAATCCTCTTTTGGTTGCAATATTCATTATTTTATCAGATTTAGATTCTGGCATAAAATTTAATGAATTAATATACTTAAAAATTTAACTAATTTCTTCTTCTATATGCTCTCTCGGTTTTCTCGCCCAAATGCAAATTCAACGCTAAATCGTTGACTGGAAAAGTATAATATAAAACATCCTCTCCGTTTTTAGATACATGAATAATTAGTGGAGAATCTAATGATCGTTTAAGCATATTATATTGTTTATTATGGTTATGATAAACCAAATCTGTTTCTAAACCGATACTTCTACCATGAAGCATTTCTAAACTTAGTTTTGGCTGTGTTATAATATCTTCTACGTAAACTTTTTCATTATTTTCCACCCAATAAAAAGAAGTACTTGGTTTTGTGTTATACTCTTCTTTAATTTTATCTGCTCTTTCATTTAAAATATGATATAATTCTCTTATAAAATCTACAGCTCTTGTTGGTTCTATCGGAAGTGCTCTTGGTTTTAATCTGTTTCCTTTTAACAGCCTTACCTTCTGCTTTTTCATTTTTCTATCTGCTTTTGGTCTGCTACCGAATCTCATTTATATTTAAACCCCTAACTTAGCCCAATAATCACCTTTATAAGTGTTACTATTTGGGAATAAAACATGTATAAATTCGAAGAAGAAAAATTAATTAAAGAAATTAAGGAAAAAAATCCTAAATTAATATTGTTGCAATTACCAGAAGGATTAAAGAAAGAAGCAGCTAATCTAGTAAAGTTAATAAAAGAAAATACTTCTTCAGAAGTTATAGTTTCAGGAGAACCTTGCTGGGGTGCTTGTGATATTGCGTTAGATGAAGCTAGAAATTTAAAAGCTGACTTAATTATTCTTTATGGGCATGCTCCTTTTATGAAAATTAACTTTCCTATACTATATATTGAGGCAAGATATGAAACTAAAATAGAGGACTTAGTAAAAAAATCACTAAAAGAATTAAAAGAGTTTAATAAAATTGCTGTTGTTTGTTCTGTGCAACATATGCATCAATTAGAAATAGCTGAGAAAATATTAAAGGAAAATAATAAAGAAGTTTTTATACCTGAAAAAAAAGGATTCGCATTTTATAATGGGCAAGTTCTTGGTTGTGAATATAATGGATTAAAAAACATTAAAGATAAATTTGATGCTATCTTAGTTATAGGAAATGACTTTCATGCTTTAGGAGCTGCATTGGCAATTCCAAAAAAAGTTATTTTGCTTGATCCTTTTAACAGAGAAGTTTATTCAATGGATAAATTACGAGAGAAAATTATAAGGCAGAGAATTATTGCAATAAATAAAGTTAAAGATGCAAGAAGAATTGGGGTTATAATTGACAATAAACCAGGACAGCATTTTGGATCTGCTTATCACATTAAAAATAAACTTGAAAAACTTGAGAAAGAAGTTGTTTTATTGAGCATGAATGAAATAACAGATGATAAATTAGTTAATTTGTATAATATTCAGGCTTTTATTGAAACCGCTTGTCCAAGAATTTCTACGGAAGATTATGCGAGATTTTCAAAACCAGTAATAAATTACAGAGAAGCGTTAGTTGTTATTGAAGAATTGAGCTTTGAACAATTATTTGAGCAGGGGATAGTTTAAAACGAAATGTTTATATATCAATTGATATATATACTTCTATGGAATTTAGAACTAAAAACAGATTTTTAAGATCACCTACTTTGGATACTGTTATTATGGTAGAAAAAAGTATAGAGGGATATAGCGGAGATTTTAACAGAACTTTATTATGGAAGCATTTACCGAAAAAAGTAATGTGGCAGACTTATTTAGTAATTTTAGATTACTTGGAAAAAATGAATAAAATAGTTGTAGATAGAAAAGGAAAAATTGTTTATATATGGAACCCTAAGCTAGTTAGTAAATACTTAAATAAACCTAACCTAAGGGCAAAGTGAAATCTCAAGTTTATTTTGCAGACGAGAAAATAAAGAAAGCGTACTTAAAGCTTAAGGATTCAAAAACAGAAGATTTAATGCTTTACAAATGGGTTTCTAGAGCAATAGATGATTTGGAAAAAGACGCTTTTTGCGGTATTTCGGTTTCAAAACATTTGATCCCAAAAATTTATTTACAAAAATATAATATAGATAATCTTTGGAAGTACGATTTGCCTAAAGGTTGGAGACTTCTTTATTCGATTAGTAAAAATAAGGTGCAAATAATTTCTATAATTATAGAGTGGATGAATCATAAAAATTATGAAAGAAGATTCGGTTATTAATTATATTCTAGAAAGTATAGATTAATTTACAATAATATATATATCACTTAATTAAAGTGAGATTATGTTTGATAAAAGGAATGCTAGTGATGCAAGAGCAGAAGCAGAATCAGCATCAAGAATTTTTGAGGAATGTGCTTCTCAAATAAGGAGCTTATTTCTTGAGAAGACTAACCAAGACCTAACATATTACTTTTTTAAAGTAGAACTATCAAAAATTAAAGAACTTCTGAATTCTGGAGAGGCCATGCTAAAATCTGCTGTATCAAAAAGACCCAAATTTTAATTTTTTACTAAATTTTAATGTTTAACTTTTAGTTTTTCTAAAACAGCTTTATCAGAAATAATTGCAGAATTTCCAGAAGGGTCTTCTATTACAATCTTAACATGCATTTCTCCTAACTCAATCTTCCATAATTTCTTTAATAAATTTTTAGCGTTTTTCTTAACGTCCTCATCTTCTGCAGAATCTCTTTCACTTTCAATTATTTTTTTGAATTTTTCAAGAACACCTTCAATATTGGAAACATAACCCTCAGATGCAGATCCTGGTTCGACTGACATTTTCAAAGCAGGAACTTTTACAGTTGCCTGTCTAGATTTAACAACTCTAATATTTAAATCTTTTTTGTTCTTAACTTCAAAAGTATATCTTGTAGGGTCTTTAGTTTCTTCAGCCTCAATATCAGACATTTTATATCCGCATGCTTCACAATGCATTGCCATTAAATAACACTTTCCAAAATAAGGAACATTATAATTTTCTTCTGTTAAAGTTAATTTATTTGCATGACAAACCGGACAAGGTTGGTTCTTTAATTGGTCCATAAAAATTTGAATAAGGTAATGTTTATAAATCTTTTTTTATTAAACACTTTATAGTTAAAAATCATAAAAAAATAATTTTAAATATTCTTCCAATAATTTTAATGTTGGTTTTAATTCCTATAGTAAAAAATGATTACTTATTGACTCTAATTTACGCGATTGTAATCATTTTATCTTTTGTTTTAGGTTATGAAAGAAGAGATATTTTATTTTTGATAGTAGGATTAATTGTAATGTTCTTGGGAGAGTTTTTCTTTTTAAAAACTAATGTTGAAACTTTTAACAGAACTTCTCTAATTGGAATAATGCCCTTATGGTTACCTGTAATATGGGCTTACATATTCGTTGCGATAAAGAGAATAATAAAAATATTAAAATAAAAGAAATTAATTCATGTCTTGACTTTCTGAGGTTACTGGAGCTGTCTGTGTGCTTCTATGTATCTGTGCAAAACTTGGTGTAACAACAATCCAATCTTCTCCAAATCCTGCGATATCTCCTTCAATAGCATCACATGTTTTCTTTAATTTGCTTACTGCCCTCTTAACTTCTATAATGTCTTTTTCCTTTAAAGGACGTATGTTGATTAAAGCTATTGTTGTTCCTTCTCTTAGAGCGTCTAAAACTGGTTTAATATCAGCAAAATCTTCAATAAAGAAAGGTCTAACAATGATTTTGGCTTTTGGGCCACGATCAACATTAGTATCAATTTCAACATAATCACTTGAATCTTCAAGTGTAGTGTCTCTTCCTAAGAATTTGTCTTTGAATTTTGAAAAAATGTCTGTCATTCTTGTTTACCTCTTATCACTTCATAATAACAAGTTGTATATAAATATTTCTATTCGATACTTCCTAGTACACTTATTATATTTAGTATCTCGACTCGTGTATAATTTGGGATATTTGGATCGTTAGAGATCTCATCTAGCTCCTGTAATATCTGATCAACCTTTAAACATGACTCTTTATTTTGATTATTTAAGCAACTTATAGCACTATCTATTTTAGATTTAACATTTTTAGGGACTCCATCGTCCTCTTTTATTACACATAATGTTGAAATTATTTCGTTAAAATTATCACTCATTTTAATTCTTTTAAAATCTCTTTTTGTAACTCCTGCGCTCTTTCTTTTAATTTATTTTCTTGCTTCTCGATATTTTTAATTCTTAATTCAAATATCTCTTTTTCGGAGTTTAAATCTTTTTGCAAATCTTCCTTTTCCATTGCAACCATTATTCCTCCAATAATCTTGTAAGGCTGTTTTTTTGTAGAACTTAATTCAGACAATGCATTTTCATTTTCTAATAATCTTGATTGAAAATTTTGTTTCTGCATTAATAATTGAGATAAATTCTGCTCCATCATCTGTAATTCTTGTATATTTCTTTCCTGCTCTTTCATCTTATTCTGCCTTGACTTTAGCTGAAACTACTCTTGGTTTGTACAATACTTTAGAACCACAATAAGGACATCTTATTTTTTTCCTAACGTATTCTGCCTTAATGATTTTTCCGCAATCGAAACATTTGTGTGTTACCATTTTAATTTATTGAATAAGCTTTTCCTGTAAATTTTGATTTACAATGTCTACAAAACCATATGCCTGATGCAATTCTTTTTACTTTTTTTTCATTACAGTAAGGGCATTTATGCCATTGCCTTAACTTTTTTTCTACTTCGGCAACTTTTTGTCTTAACTTTCTTCCGTATCTTGCTCCGAATCTTCCTGCTGTTCCTACTTTCTTTGTTGCCATTTTTTTATTTAAATATATCGTTTTTAAAAACCTTTTGTTTTAAGTGGGGTTACCCGGATTCGAACCGGGGCAGAATGGTCCCAAACCACTCATCATAATTGCCTACCAAAGTTCCAGGCTAGATCATAACCCCTTTAAATCTGTCAAATTTAGTGTATTAATAAATCTTGCTACTTGGTCTTTTTTGTATAGGGCTTTGTTACATTTATTAGCTTTAAAAAAATCAAAACCAATTTTATTTGCTGTTTCTTGGAAGTCCTCTAATAAATTCTTACAATTATTATTAAATTTTACATAAGTTTGTTTAAATATATAGAATTTTTTATAGTATGAAATAGACTTTTATCCTTAAATAAAATTTGTTTTTTGTTATCCCTTATAACATTTCTAAATTTTTTAGTTATTTTATATCTCATTTTTAAATATTTTCTATAAGAACTAAAAAAAAATTAATTTATAAAACTTGTTAAAATTATTTCTTTCCTTTCTTCTCTTCTTTTGTAGGGGTTTTTCCAGCAACTGGAGCAGCAGTTTCTTTTCCAGCCTCAGTTTTACCTGCTGGAGCTTTTCCGGTTGTAGCTGCAGGAGCACCTTCTCCTTCTTTAGCAACAACAACTTCTTCTTTAACCTCTTTCTTCTCTGCAACTTTCTCAGCAAGAGCTTTTTCTCTTTCAAGTTCTTTCTTAATTTCCTTCATTACATCTTCAAGTTGTTTTTTCAATAATTCTTTTTTCTCTTCTGATACTTGTGTTAGGTGAGAATTAATCTGCTTATCATAAATGCCATTATCAATATCTTTATTTATTTCTTTTCCAATTTTTCCTTCGATTAATATTCCTAAAGAATTACAGCTCCCAACAACATTTTTTACAGCTGCCTTCAAACTATTTACTAGCATATTATTTTGTTTTTCCAAAGCAATTTTAATAACTTGTTCGATTGCTAAATTTCCAATCTTTTCTTTATCAGGCATTGGACTTCCTTTCTCTACTTTAATCTCTTCCCTTGCTGCTTCTGCAACTGTTAACATTTTTTCCTTACTCATTGTCTTCTTCCTTCTTTTCCTCGCCTTCTCTTCTTATAACTTTTACTGAATCCATTTTTACTGTTATTGGAATTGGAACAGCTGCTTCTAATAATTCAACAATAATTTCTTCTTTTTGTTTGTCTATTCTTGTAATCTTTGCTTTTTCTTTTTTAAATGGTCCTGAAATAATTTCAACAATATCATTAATTTGCATGTTAAGTTGTGTTTTAGCTTGTTCTAACATATGCTCTATTTCTTGATAATTGACAGGTTGTTTCAATAATCCACGTGCGTAAGGAACACCGTGATATGCTCTCTCAACTTCGTCTGCACTTTCAGCTTCTATAAAAATATAACCTTTCATTCCGTGAGGATGTGTTAATGAATAAACTTGCAAATTACGTTTTTTAGCATTGCCACTAACAAACTCCAATACTTGCTCTTCTCTGTTTGCTGTTGTTCTTAATGCGTATATTTTTGTCATTTTATTAACTGGGCTATAATGTGGATGATGAATCCTATTAATCCAATAATTAAAGTACCTATTGCTGTAACTTTAATTGTTATCTTGAACTCTTCTGTGCTAGGTTTCTTAGTTATTCTAAATACCCTAATGCTTTCATTTATAAAATTTTTTAATTTCTCTAATGCCATCTTCCCCAAGATATATCTTAAAAATACGATTTATAAATATAATGTTTTTAAAACTACTGATAAGAATAGAATCTAGTTTCGCAAAATAAACAATAGAATTCTTTATCGATCATTTCGGCATTGCTACCATAAAAAATGGCTGCTCTTAAACCGCAAGGTTCAGTAAATTCGCCTTTATCGTGTAAGTATTTTGCTTTAGGTATTGAAGGAATTTCTAGATCATTAATTCTTTTTTGAAGACTTTCTATTTTTCTTTTGTTACTACTGATTTCATTATTAAATTCATCTTTTTGTTTATCTGTTAATTGTTTAACTCCATTTTCTTTTAATCTTGCTTCTAGATATTCTTTACCGCTGTCCATAAAGAATTTAAAACCTAAAAATTTATAAAACTTGTTAAAAAAAATAAAAAAAGTAAGATTAAGTTTTCTATCTTAATCCTAATGCTTCATCAAGCCTTTTAATTCGTCAACTATCTCTCTACCCTCTTGTTTTAATGCCCCACCTAACCCTACTCCAAGAGCAATTGCTAATCCTACTGCCAATGCCCCTATTAATAGATACCATGTATTTTCTAAGATGGATACATCTACCCCAATTTGTTGCAATGCAACTATTAAAACAACAAAGTAGACAACTATCTTTAAGACTTTACTGAAGAATCTAACTCCACGAGTTTCAGTGTGCTCTTCTATCTTCATCGATAGCCAGTGTGCGAATGCTACTCCTAAAATTACTATAACTCCAGCTAAGATTAGGCTTGGAACCCATCTGACAAATTCTTGTAATAAGCTACTCAAAGCACCAAGTTCTAATAAATCAACTCCTGCGCTTAAGAAGATCAAGAATATATACCATTTTGTTATCTCTCCGACTACTCCTGATATGCGGAAATGACCTGCTGTTTTAGCAAATCTACTTTTTTGTAAATAATGATCTAAACCAGACTTTTCTATTGCTAGCTTGACTAAATGGCCTATACCTAATCCAATGAAGTAACCTATTATTAACAGAATTATAGCTGCGATAATTCCAGGCAAAATAGTTACAAAACTATTCCATAAACTTACTAATGGATCTAGAATAAGAGAACCTGTCGTTGAAAATGCATCAGCCATTAATTACACCTCCTTTTTAATAACAATTAGTACTAATATGTAATAAACTTAAACTATTTAAATAACTTTCGATTTATTTTATTAATTTTTAAGTGGTGAGGAATCCACTCTAACAATTATTTTGTATTACAATAATACTTATTAACAGATTTAGCATATGTGAATCAAGGGTTTAAATGGAAACTAAAGAATCATTAACTTTTGATGACGTTTTACTTGTTCCAAAGAAAGCAATAGTTGCTTCTAGAAAAGATATTTCTCTAAGGACTAGATTAAGCAAAAATATTCCTTTGCATATTCCAATAATAAGTTCAAATATGGACACTGTAACAGAAAGTGCAATGGCTATAACCTTGGCAAAAATGGGAGGCTTAGGAGTAATTCATAGATTTTTATCAATCGAGCAGCAAGTTAATGAAGTTTTAAGGGTAAAAAGATCAGAGAATTTGATTATTGAGAAACCCTTTACCTTAAATTTAAATTCAACATTAAAAGATGCTAAAAGTCTTATGCAGGAACATAATGTCACAGGAATCTTAATTGTGGATAATGAAAATAAATTACAAGGAATTTTGACGTTAAGGGATACTTTGTTTGAGGATAATGAAAATGAAAATGTTTCTGAACTAATGACAAAAAGGAATGATTTGGTTGTTGGATATAAAGGAATCAGTCTAGATGAGGCTCAGAATATCTTGCATAATAATAAAATAGAAAAACTTCCCATAGTTGATAATGATTATAACTTGCATGGGTTAATAACGACTTCTGATATCATGAAAATAAGGCAATATCCACAATCTACAAAAGATGATAAAGGAAGATTAAAAGTTGGAGTTGCTATCGGAGTTAAGGGAGATTATTTAGATAGGGCTAGAAGTTTAATTTACGCTGGTGCAGATGTTCTTGTTTTAGATATAGCACATGGGCATTCTGAGTCAGCTATTAATGCGATTAAGGAAATTAAAAAAAATTTTAATTGCGAGTTAATTGCAGGAAATGTTGCGACAAAACAAGGGACAGAAGATTTAATCTCGGCAGGAGCAGATGCAATAAAAGTTGGAGTCGGCTCTGGATCTATATGCATAACTAGATTAGTTGCTGGCGCAGGTGTTCCCCAGTTAACTGCTGTCATAGATTGCGCTGAGGTTGCAGATAAGCATGACGTTCCTATAATCTCTGACGGAGGAATTAGAACTTCTGGAGATATTACAAAAGCATTGGCCGCAGGTGCTTCTACGGTTATGATTGGGAGTTTATTGGCAGGAACAGACGAATCTCCTGGGCTTGTAATCATGAGAAATGGGGGCAAATATAAGATGAGCAGGGGAATGGCAACTACAGCAGCTAATATTTCTAAGCAAAATTTTGATAATAAAAGAATAGAACAAGAGGATGTTGATGATATTGTTCCTGAAGGAGTAGAAGCTGTCGTAAAATATAAAGGAAAAGCTTCTGAAGTTTTAAAGCAATTAATCGGGGGGCTAAGATCTGGGTTAAGTTATTGTGGGGTTAATAATTTAAAAGATTTAAAAAGTAATGTCGAATTTATTAAGATTACAGAAGCTGGAAAAATTGAAAGTCATCCCCATGATGTTGAAGCAATTAAATAAAAAAAGAAAAATTAAGAAAGTTAATAAGCTAATTCTGTAGCTTTATCAGCCGTTGCAGAGTAGAATGTCCAAGTATTTGTTATTTCTATACCATTGACATTTTTTGTTGTTCCAGCAGCTATTCCATCCTGTACATCATCTACAGTAATTATAACCGAGCCTCCAGGACCAACATCAATTAACTGAATTGTTTTTCCATACGCATTTCTCGTAAACTCTACTTCAAAATAATGTATGCTTTTACTAGAGGGGGTTTTTATTTTCGCTCCGATCGTATTTTGACAAGCACTAACTAATTACAAACAAAGCTAGAACCAAAATTGTCCCTAAAATTATAAATTTTTTATTCAATTTTCTCACCTCGAATGTATTTTAAATTGTTAAATAATAATATGTTTAAGGTATATATATATCGGTTTTAAAAAATATAAATGAAATCTACATTTTTTATGATATTAAATAAGTTTTTAAATTTGATAATTTCTAATTAAGATAAGTGGGCCTATAGTTTAAAGTATAGAATAAGGGGCAT
>ERZ1292623.2075-Hain-H51-01um-R1-2075-length-18442-cov-18_pt2 | contig 13403 bp, 13 predicted proteins | sample MGYA00564398_ERZ1292623 | MGnify/ENA primary metagenome ERZ1292623 (study PRJEB36523, sample SAMEA6512633) | groundwater metagenome | collected 2019-01-07 | study: AquaDiva: Metagenomics assemblies of 32 groundwater samples
TTTTATTAAGAAAAATTAATTTGTAAACACTTCTTGCACGATAACCTTCTTCTAAGGCTTTTATTGTAAATTTATCTTTCATATTATAGTTTTAATGTATAAGGATGTTTTAATTCTAATAATGTTTGATTCATTGTTTTTCCCATAGGGAATTTTTTAATTCTATTAAATCCAAATTTTTCGAGTAAACTTGCTGTATCGGGACCATATTTATTTTTAATCGTTCTTCCAATTACCCATATTCTTTTTATATATTTATATTTTTTTGCATAGTTTATTCTAAAGTTAAGCATCTCTTTCCAAATTCCTTTATTTCTAAACTCGGGATTTACTGTCGAACAATATAAAAGTAATGTTTCTCCATTTGGATTATGCACCCTTTCCCACGGAAAAAATGCTTGGTTATACTCCGTTACTTTGTAAGGATAAGAAAGGAGTGCACTATTTGCCATACCTATTAATTGTTTATTATAATAAACAACACAGAAACACTGAGGAAATATTTCAATCCTTTTAGTTAGAGATTCTAATGTAGCAGAATCATTTTTCCAAACTAGTTTTTCTAATTTAAATATTTCTTTCAAATCTGAAATTTTTGCTTGTCTTATAATCAACAATTTCTTGTTATCTTTCATATTTTAATCAATTCTTTCTTAAACAATACAGCTGAAGGTGTGTCTCCAGAATGCCAGCTTAATTTAGGCCTTAATTTAATGCTATAAATTCTTTCCGAATTATCATCTAAAATAATTGCAGAACCTTTTTCTTTAGGAAGGTTATTCATATGCTCAAGTATTTGTGAAGTTAAATAAGTTTGATTTATTAAATTTAAAGCTTCTACATCAGGCTTTGCAGTAACTTTAAAGCTAATAACAATATCGCTTTGCGTAATAACATCTTTATGAATTTCACCTGGCTGCTGAGTTGCCATAACCATGCTTATTCCAGGCTGTCTTCCCTCCCTTATTATTTGAGTTAAAATATCTGTGGCTGGCGTCTTTATATTTTTGGATAATAATTCATGCATTTCATCAAAAAACAACCACACTAATGGTTTTTCTAATTTTCTTTCTTCTCTAGAAAATAAGCTTTGATGCTCATTAATTTCAGAAATTTCCTCAACTTTTCTTGCAGTTACTCTTTCATTAAATAATTTTTTGCAAATAATGCTTATTGCAATAGCTTTAATATTAAAATCTTCATAAACACTTGTATCTAATATAGAAACTTCTCCAGGTTTTACTATATCTTTTATTTCAGTTCCCTCAACATCAAATAATCCCCATGTTTTTACAGCGTTAAACCTGTTTTCAGCAGCATTTTTCGTCTGGTCTTCTGCTCTATGCTCACTTTTTATTTCGGCAATTATATCTTCTATGCTGTAATCTCCGATTAATTTGCTTAAAGCATGTTCTATTAAAACTCCAATATTGCTTGTTAGTTCTATATTGAAAACACTGCACCAGTCTTCAGCATTTAATTCACTTGGTCTTATAGAAAAGCTGTAATCCACAGGAATATTTTTCTCTTTATATTCATCATATTTTCCTTTTGGAATATAGGTTTTGACATTTATTCCTTGTGGCTGTAATCCCCAAGCTAATAAGTCATCTCTTTCTCTTTCATTTGGATATTTCATGCTGAAAAATATCCCCATTGTATCAAATATTAACACAGAAATATTATTTTTAATTTCTTCTGGTAAATTGCTTAATTCCTCAGCTAGCACCCCTAAATTATAGGATTTTCCAGAGCCTTTCTTGCCGGCTATTAAAATAGTATGCGGTTTAGCAATATCCAATAAAATATAATTGCTTAAAGAACTTGTATTTCCCATCTTAACATAGCTTTTCCCAATGTACGCAAGACCTTTATCACCAAGTTCTTTCCTCTCTTTTTCATTTCTGCCGATTATTATTGGGTATGGCATGTTCTTAATAAAATGAAGTTATTTAAAATGTTATCTAATAAAATTTTCTAAAATAGAAAGGTTTATATATTCTGAATTCTTAATTAAGAATGGTGAATTAAAATGATAATTGAAATGAGCAAAGGTAGGCAGATAACCATCCCTGTAGAAATCAGAAATGAATTTGATCTAAATGCAGGATCAAAATTTGAATTAATAAAAAGAAAGAATGAAATTATATTGAAAATTTTAGGGGATAATTTAGATGATTTACTTAATAATGCAAAAAACATAAAGCCAAAACATAAACTAGATGCAGAAGAAATGGATAAATTAAACGAGAGGCTGTTTAGATGAGATTTTTAGACAGCAATATAATTGCCTATGCTTTTTATGAAAATGAGAATAGAGAACGATGCCAAGAGCTAATTAAAGGAGAAGGCATAATAAATACTCTTAATTTGATTGAAGCTTATAATATAATACAATTTGAAACTAATGATAAAGAATATGCAAAAAAAGCAATAACTTCTTTACTAAAGTCTAATATAAAAATTGTAGATATTGATGTAAATATAATCTTTGAAGCATTAAAAAGAATAGAAAAGTATAAAAATTTAAAGTTTTTAGATTTAATACATTATACTACTGCATTATTAAATAATTGCAATGAATTCGCAAGTTATAATAAGGATTTTGATAACTTAGAAATAAAAAGAACTACTTAATTTATACAGAAAATGTTGAATCAAATTAAAACAGTATTATTGCTTGGAATTTTGACAGGAATTTTACTATTTATAGGAAGCTTTTTTGGCCCAGCAGGATTGACTGTTGCAGTAATTTTTGTTGTGATAATGAATTCAATAACTTATTTCTTTTCAGATAAAATAGCTTTAATGTTTTATAGAGCGAAAGAAATTAAAAAATCGCAATATCCATGGTTGCATGCAATGGTAAAAGAAATTGCAAAAGAAGCTAAAATTCCAGAGCCAAAAGGAATATACTTAATTCCTACACCTCAAGCAAATGCATTTGCTAGCGGTAGAAGTCAGAGTCATTACGTTGTCGCTGTAACCGAAGGGATTTTAAAATTATTAACACATGAAGAATTAAAAGGGGTTTTGGCTCATGAGGTTAGTCATGCTAAAAACCAAGATATATTAATCGCAACATTAGCAGCCACAATTGCAGGAATAATTTCATATTTAGCGCATATGGCGCAGTTTGCAGCTATTTTTGGGGGCATGGGGAGAGATAGGGAAAGTAGTGGAAATATAATTGGATTATTGGTCTTGGCAATATTAACGCCTATAATAGCTTTAATTATACAAATGGCTATTTCAAGATCAAGAGAGTATTTAGCAGATGAAACAGGTGCAAAATTAGTAAAAGATGGAAAGCCTTTAGCAAGAGCATTGGAAAAAATTCATAATTCTGTTAAGCAGCACCCATTAAATTTTGGAAGTGAGGCTGCAAGCTCGCTTTTTATAGAGATGCCGTTTAGAGGAAATGCTTTAATTAACTTGTTTTCTAGTCACCCTGATGTTAATAGCAGAATACAAAAATTAACATCTATGAAATTTTAAGAAAATTCATATAAGGAAGTTCTTTAATTAATTTTTTAGGAGACATATTTAAATTAGGGGCTAATTCTTTAACAAATTCTTTTCTCTTTGCATTTTTCATATTCATTATCCATATCTTTAATATTCTAGAAGTTCTTTGATAATTTGTAAATTTATTATTTTCTTTATCTTTAGCCAATGAAACTCCTGTAGACATAAATAAGCTTTGATATACTAAAAACCTGTAATACTGCCATCTTCTTATTCTTCCTCTAAAGACATCTGCCTTGCTTAAAGAGTTAAATGCTTTATCCAACTCTTCATTAACGTATTCTCTAGGAATATTCTCTTCTAACCATAATAAAATTTCATCTAAATCTTCATCTAAAGCATTAAAAATATTAAAATTAACTTCTCTTTTGTTAAATATTTGCTTTAAAATATTAAAAATAGTTTCTTTTTTTTCTCTTAAATCTATATTTTTATTGCTTATTTTGGCTAATTCTAAATCCAATATGGCACTTCTTAAGTCTCCTCTGGAATTTCTACTTATTTCGCTTAAAAATTCTTTATCTATATTTAATTTTTCTTTTTTATTTATATCATTAATTACATTAAAAATAATTTCATCACTTAATTTTTTGAATTCAATTAATTTACACTCTTTTCTTAATGCTTTGAATTTAGAACCCCAAGGATTGTTTGCTATTAATATAATGGGATATTCTGAATTTTCAAATAACTTAATTAATTCTTGTAATCCACCTCTATCGCTTATGTTTATATTATCTATTTCATCAATTAAAACTAGCTTTTCTTTCTGGAATAAGCTTTTTTGCTGTAAAAAATTTTTAACAATTAAGTCAATTTGCTCTTTATTTCTAAGATCAGAAGAATTAATTTCAAGGATTTCATAATCTAAATCATTTGCTATGGCATAAACTGCTGCTGTTTTTCCTATTCCTGTATTTCCATAAATTAAAACAGGTTTTTTCTGTAAAATTAATTTTTTTAATTCCTGAATTTGTAAATCGTGTCCAAAAATTTCTTTCAATGATTTTGGTTTATATTTATTAATTAACATTTTTTAGATATTTTTTCCATACTTTATCATCTTTTTTATTATTCCAAATTTCTTTTAAATTTTTTTCTGCTAAAGTAGTCCAACCATTCTCTTCTAAATTTTTCTTTTTAATTAACATTTTTCTAAAAATTTTATTATATTTGAGTTAAATTTATCATAAACTTTATTTACCTCACTCCATTCAAAAGCCAAGTCAGGATTATGATCATCTTTTTTTCTTATTTTATTAAAGAATTTTTCTCCAAATAAATTTTCTATAACTTTCCTTTCAATTAATAGCACAGGAAGATGCACTTTAAAATCATTTTCTTCATGCTCAAATTTTTTATTAACTAATTTTAATATAGTTTGATTATCTTTTAAAATGCTATGTATTAATTCATGTATTATTACGCCTGTTAAATAATCAAAATCTTTACTCATCTTAACAGTAAAAGGATCTGAGATTGCCCTATAGCCAAGATGTTTAACAATAAAACAGTTAACGCTACTTTGAAATTTTAATCCAGAAACTCTTTCAATTTCTATGATAATCTTATTTTGCCTGTTTTTAAAATAATTAGACAATTGTATAACAAAAGTTTCTAATTCCAAAATTTGTTTATTATCAAAACTATTTCTAGACATGTAACTAAGAAGCTCGTCATATACCTGCGAATATTGAAAGTTTAGTTTCATTTTAAGTATCTTCTTAATGATTTTTTCTTTTCTTTTAGCATTTTTTCATAATGCTTTAGCAAATCCTTATTATCACTTACTGTTGCTTGAAAAATTCCAACTATCATATTTTTCGTTTCATCCCATTCAAATCCTTCTTCACCTTTCTCAAAATGACCAAATATCTCCGTAACTTTTTCGCTGCAATCTCGATTTAAGTCATCATATTTCTTTCTTTCGCCTTGTTTAGCAAGTTCGTACAATTTTTTATACTCCCCAAACAATTGTCTTTTCCTGGTTTTTAAATCAATATTTTTATCATCCTCAAAAAATCTCTTTAATAAATTAATTCTATGCCCTAAGTTTTCCAAGCTATTATCTATAAGCATTTTTGCCTCTTCTTTTTTAGAAAAATCCCCTTCTTTTATAGCATCATATTCCATATCAATATACTCAAAGACAATCCAAAGTTTGTTAACAACATACACCCATTCAAATCCTTCTTCACCTTTATGAAATTTAATTTTATCGAAAATATCTTTTAATAAGGAATCATACTTTTCCCTTATTTTTAAAAAAGAACTCTTATCTTTATGAATTACTTCAAAAAGAAGACTTCTCAATAAATTATACAGCTCTTTTTTTCTTTCGTCTATCATTTTTTGCTCATAAAAGCTATTAAAGACTGTAATTGTATAAATTCATCTGACCCTTCAACCATTCTAAATTCTATTTCACCGCATTTGTCTATAAACTCTAATTTCTTATTCTCATTAATGTTTAATTCTAAAACTTCCTTTTGAATTTGCTTAATAATATCTAATCCACTTAATCCTTGTTTCAACATTATATCAAGTAATTTATCTCTTGCTTTGATAAAATTATTTTTAATGCAATACTCCAAAACTTCTTTAATTTCTCTAGGATTTGCATTAGAAATAACATCAAAAATTAATTTTTCTGTAATATTACTTGAAATACTAGAACAGCTTTGCAGAATATTTTCAGCTCTTCTTACATCCCCTTCAGAAACATCATATAAAATCCCAATCGTCTTGTCGTCTATCTTTAATTTTTCATTTTTTGCTATTTTATTAATTAATTTCTTAATATCATCTTTTGTTAGTAATTTAAATCTGAACATTGCACATCTGCTTTGAATAGGATCTATAATTTTACTCGAATAATTACAGCTTAAAATAAATCTGCAATTATCGGAATACTGTTCCATTGTTCTTCTTAATGCATTTTGAGCATCTTTAGTTAGGGCATCTGCTTCATCTAAAAAAATTATTTTAGGCAAGTTACTGTCGATTGGCTTGGTTTTAGCAAAGTCTTTTACCATATTCCTAATTGTATCAATTCCACGATCGCTACTTGCATTAGTTTCAAGAAGATTTTCCTTCCAACTATCTTTAAATAATGTTTTGGCAATAATTAATGCTATTGTAGTTTTTCCTGTTCCTGGAGGGCCTGAAAAGAGCATATGCGGAATATTTTCCTGCTCTGTCATTGCTTTGACTCTTTCAACAATAATATCCTGTCCGATAACATCCTCGAACTTAATTGGCCTATATTTTTCTATAAACAAGTTATTCATGGATTAAAGCAAACTATAAATCTTTATAAAAGTTTTTAAAAAAGAAAAAAAGAAAAAGCGATAAATTTGTAACTATAACCTATTTTTCTTCTTCGCCAAAGTCTTCAGAATCTTCGCTAGATTCTTCAGTGCTTTCGGGTTCTTCGTAAGTCTGCTCTTCTTCAGAACTTTCGCTCATTTCAGAACTTTCTTCGCTTGAGGTTTCTTCGCTTGCTTCGCTGGTAGCTTTTCCCACTACTTCGCCAAAACCCACTTTTCTTAAGACTTTGTTTATCTTTATCTTTACTCTTTCGCCTTGTTTAGCACCAGGCACAAAGATAACAAAACCCTTGATTTTTGCCAAACCATCCCCTTTTTCACCCTGAGCTTCTATTGTTACGTCTAATTCATCCCCGACGTTGATAGGGGCAAAGCTCCTGCTTCCTCTATCATCATCATATCTTCTATTTCTAAACATATTCTTTACTCTCCTTATATTATTTCAATTACTAATCTACTTAAGAAGTAGCTTAATAACCGTTAAAAAATCATATGAAAATGCTGTATTTAAAACTTTCTTTTTTGCCTTAGAAAACTATTTAAATTATGTTAAAAAAGTATTTTTATGTATCCATTTAAAGAAGTAGAGCAGGAAGTAAGCAAACTGTGGCAGAAAAATAATAAAGAAATAAAAGCTAGTTTAAAATATAATCCTAAAAAAAAGCTTTATTCTTTTTTAGAAGGACCTCCGACAGCAAATGCACCTCCTGGACTGCATCATGTTGAAGTTCGAGTATTTAAAGATTTATTTTGCAGGTTCAAACATATGCGGGGCTACAGCGTTCCTAGAAAAGGCGGCTGGGATTGTCATGGATTGCCTGTGGAAGTTCAAATAGAAAAAGCATTAAAGTTAAACTCCAAAAAAGACATCTTAAATTATGGCATTGAGAAATTTAACAAGCAATGCAAAGATTCTGTTTTTAGCTATATTAAAGAGTGGAATAAATTAACAGAGAGAATGGCTTTTTGGATAGATTTAGAGCACCCTTATGTTACTTTAAACAACGAATATATTGAAAGCGTTTGGTGGTCTTTAAAAGAATTATACAATAAAAAAATGCTGTATGAGGGGCATAAAGTAGTGCCATTTTGTCCTCGCTGCGAAACCCCATTGAGCTCGCATGAAGTTGCTCTTGGCTATAAAGAAATAACTGAACCTGCAATAACAATAAAATTTAAGGTTAAGGATTCTAAAAACAGGTACTTCCTCTCGTTTACAACAACTGCGTGGACGGTTCCCTCAAACGTAGCCTTAGTTGTCAATAAAAATATAGACTATGCAATAATTAAATCAGGAAATGAAGAATATATTTTAGCAAATGATTTAGTTAAAAAATATTTTACAGATTATAAAGTTATTAAAAAAGTCAAAGGAAAAGAATTGCTTGAATTAAAATATGAGCCAATATTTCCTTACTTTAAAGATTTAAAAAATTCATTTCGAGTAATTCATGGAGATTTTGTTTTTGTTGAAGAAGGTACAGGCGTAGTGCATGCTGCTGCTGCATTTGGAGAAGATGATTTTGAAGTTTGCAAATTAAATAAAATAGATTTTGTCAAGCCAATAGATGAAACAGGGCATTTTACAAGTGAAGTTGCAGATTTCAAAGGAATGTTCGTTAAAGACGCTGATCCTAAAATTATTAATTATTTGGATAATAAAAAGATATTATTCAAAAAAGAAAATTATACGCATACTTACCCATTCTGCTGGAGATGTGATACACCATTAATTTATTACGCAATGCTGTCATGGTTTATTAAAGTTAGTGAATTTAGAAAAGAATTATTAAAAAATAATGAAAAAGTAAATTGGTTTCCTAGGCATATTAAAGAAGGAAGATTTGGAAACTGGTTGGAAGGAGCAAAAGACTGGGCTTTATCTAGAAAAAAATTCTGGGGAACTCCTTTGCCAATTTGGAGATGCCATAAGTGCAAAAATGAAATTATTATTGGAAGTATAAAAGAATTAAAAGATTTATCTGGAATAAAAAAAGAAATTGATCTGCATAAACCGTTTATAGATGAAGTTAAAATAAAATGCAATAAATGCAGCAATTTAATGGCAAGGGTTTCTGATGTAATAGACTGCTGGTATGATTCAGGCTCTGCTATATTTGCGCAATTTCATTATCCTTTTGAAAACAAAGAAATGTTTAACAAAAGTTTTCCTTATAATTTTATAGCAGAAGCAATTGACCAGACAAGAGGATGGTTTTATACCCTTCATGTTCTTGCCGTATTATTATTTGGAAGAAATGCTTATGATAATGTAGTTTGCGCAGGCCATATTGTAGATGAAAATGGCGAGAAAATGTCAAAGAGCAAAGGCAATATAATAAATCCATTTGAAACATTCGACAAAGTTGGGGTTGATGCTGTAAGGCTGCAGTTTTGCGTTAATGATGTTGGAGACCAGAAAAGATTCAGTTTAAACTTGATTAACCAGCAAGTTATGCCTTTTTTAACAATATTATGGAATTCCCACCAGTATTCTAAAAACATTAATTTAACTAATAAGCCGGAATTGCAGATAGAGGATGAATGGTTATTATCCAGAATAAATACCTTAATCAATCAAGTTACTTTAGAACTTGAAAAGCACAATTATCATAAATGCTTGAATGATTTTATAATTTTCGCAAACGAAGATTTATCCAGAACATATATTAAATTAATAAGGGAGAGGGTAGATGATAATGATACAACTGTTGGATATGTTTTTAACTATGTTTTTGAAAGATTAAGCAAATTATTAGCGCCTTTTGCACCATATATTTCAGATTATTTATATTCTAACTTAAAAAATAGCTCTGTTCATTTGTCAGAATGGCCTTTAATTGATAAAAAATTAGTTAATAATGAATTAGAGAAAAATATGAATGATGCTAAACTAATCATACAAGAAATTTTAGCACAGAGAAATAAAGAGAAAATAGGAGTAAGATGGCCTTTAAAAGAAATTACAATAAAGGCAAATAATGATATTTTGAATTCTGTTGAGAAATTAGAAGATTTAATTAAAAAACAGGTTAACTGCAAGAAATTAAAATTAGTTAATGCAAAAGAAAATACTGAAATAATATTAAATACAGAAACTAATTCAGAATTAGAAAAAGAAGGATTTACAAGAGAAGTATTAAGAAGAATACAAGATTTAAGGAAAAAAATGAAATTGAATAAAAAAGACAAAATTGAGCTTTATATTTCTGCAGATACTGATTTGGATTTTGAGCTAATTAAAAAAATATCTAATGCAAAAATTGCAAAATATTTTGAAAGCAGTTTTTCAGAAGGATTTAACGTTAAAGAAAAAGATTTTGAAGTTAGAATTAAAAAGATTTAAAATTGCAATAAAGCCGAAGGATTCATAAGTATCACCAGCATTATCCTTTTTATGATTATAGAAATATTTTTTATACCGGTTATTTATTTTATGTGCTAAACTCATCTTATTTACCTTTTTAAAGTAACTACATCCTCTTTATAAACAACCTTTATATACCTTTCTATTCCTTTATAAATAAAATTTTTTAAAAGGGGGTTAATTGAATGAAGAATAAAAGCAAGATAAAAATACAAAACATCGTTATTTCTACAAGTTTAGAACATGACATACCATTAATAAAACTGGCTGAAGTTTTGCCGAACACAGAATATAATCCTGAACAATTTCCAGGGTTGGTTATGAGGATAAAAAATCCCAAGACTTCTGCATTAATCTTCAGCTCTGGAAAAGTTGTTTGCACTGGAGCAAAATCATTGACAAAAGTCAAGGAAAGCATTGCTAAAATTATAGAAAACTTAAGAAAAATAAGAATTAAAATAACCGTAAAGCCAAAAATAATTGTCCAAAATATGGTCGCTTCTGGCACAATTAACATGGACTTAAACTTAAATTCTTTGGCAATGAAATTAGAAAATACAGAATATGAACCAGAGCAATTCCCGGGATTAGTATACAAGCTTCCTGGAACAAGAGCAACATTCTTGTTATTCAGCAACGGAAAAATAGTATGCACTGGAACAAGATCAGAAATTAAATTGAGAGAAGCTGTCAGAAAATTAATTATAACTTTGAAAAAATTAAAATGAAGATTGAAGCTCAGGAACAAATTGAAAGGTTCAAGGAGTTTATGGAATCTTACTATCTTGAAGATCTCCATAGATTATCTGCCCAGGGAATTAATTCTATTAAAATAAATTTTGCAGATCTGGCAGGGTTTGATCATGAGCTTGCAGACGATCTATTAGAAAATCCAGAAGATACTATAAGGGCGTCTGAACTTGCAATTGAGCAGATTGATTTAAACATTAAAAATTTTAAATCAAGATTTTATAATTTGCCAAAAGACCAGGTTATATTAATCAGAGAAATAAGAAGCATTCATTTAAACAAATTTATGGCTATAGAAGGAATTGTAAGGCAGAGCTCTGATGTCAGGCCTCAAGTAACTTCTGCTAAGTTTGAGTGCCCTGCATGCGGTACAACAATTACTTTATTGCAGCTAGATACAAAATTTAGAGAACCAACAAGATGCTCTTGCGGAAGACGAGGAAGATTTAGATTAATAAGCAAAGATTTAGTAGATGCTCAAAGATTAGTTTTAGAAGAAGTTCCAGAATCTCTTGAGTCAGGAGAACAGCCTAAAAGATTAAGCGTTTTTCTTAAGGAAGATTTAGTTGAGCCAAAAATGGAAAAACACACTACTCCTGGAAGCAAAGTTATTGCTACTGGAATAATAAAAGAAGTCCCTATAATGCTTAAGTCAGGAGCGCAGTCAATAAGATATGATTTAATGATGGAAACTAATTATATTGATCCTATAGAGAGGACTTTTTGGGATGTAGAGCTTAATGAAAAAGATGAAGAAGAAATAAGATCATTAAGCCAGGATCCAAAAGTTTTTGAGAAATTAGTTAAATCAGTTGCTCCAAGCATTTATGGTCATGAAAAAGTAAAAGAAGCTCTTGTTTTGCAGTTAATGGGCGGATCAAGGAAAGTAAAAGAAGACGGCACAGTGATTAGAGGAGACCTTCATATACTTTTAGTTGGCGATCCAGGATGTATTGCCGGAGATTCAAAAGTTGCTCTTTATAATAAAGGTATGGATGAAATAAAGAATCTTGGAAAAAGACATCTGCAAAAGATAAAAGAATATGTTAGTAAAATTAGAAAAAATCAAAATGATACACCTTATGATGTTGCTACAAAATTTCATCATTATAAAAAACAGCCTACATTAAAGATAGTTACAGAAACAGGCAAAGAAGTAGTTTGCACTTACAATCAGCCATTTTTGACAAAAGAAGGATGGAAAAGAGCAGACGAACTTTTATTAAATACTAAAATAAGAGTAATGCCAAAAATTCCCAATAATATAAAAAATTTTGCTAAAAACAATTTTATAAAAATTAAATCTAAATTTGGACCTTTAAAAGATGCGAAATTACCAGATAAACTTGATCAAAACCTTAGTTCTTTATACGGATATATTTTAGGAGATGGACATGTTCCTTTAAATCCTTACAGAATTACTTGCTATATTAATGATGAAGAAACAGATTTAATATCTAAACTTGTTGATTTATGGAAGAATACTTTTAATGTTGAGCCAAGATACTTTACAGCTTATCCTAAAGGAAAACCAAGATTTATCAATGAAAAAGGGTTTTTGAGAAGGGTTCATTCAAAAAAAAGAATGCATTTTTTAGAAACAAACAGCAAGCAAGTAGCACAAAACTTGGCATTTTTATCAAATAAGAGAGTTCCGGAAAAAATTTTTAAGAGTCCGAATCAAGTTATTGCAGAATTTTTAAGCTGGTTATATGAGGCAGACGGCTGTGCATTTGCTAAAGGAAGAGGAAGAACAGCAATACAATTAAAATCAAGATCGAAAGGATTGCTTCAAGACGTTCAATTACTGCTTCTTTATTTCGGAATTCATTCTAGAATCGGAGATGAAAATTTATACATAAGAAGAGGATATGATATTGGGCTATTTGCTAAATACATTGGATTTAAATCTTTAAAGAAAAAAACCAGATTAAGTGAAGTTTTAGAATTAATAAAAACCAGAACTAAAAGAAGAAAGCCTTTGCAAAGATATGAAAAAATAAAAGAAATTCTTCCTAACGGGATAATCGATGTTTATGATTTTGAAGTCCCATTAACTCATTCATTTATTGCAAATGGGATTGTTGTTCATAATTCAGCTAAGAGCACAATGCTAACATCTGTTTCAAAAATAGCTCCGAAAGGAAGATTAGTTGCTGGAAAATCAGTTTCTGGGGTAGGTCTTACAGCTTCAGTTGTAAAAGATGAATTTTTAAGAGGATGGGCTTTAGAAGCAGGAGCAATGGTTCTTGCTAACGGCGGACAATTATTTATAGACGAGTTAGATAAGATGTCCGGTGAAGACAGAGACGCATTGCATGAAGCATTAGAGCAGCAGAGAATTTCTGTAGCAAAAGCCAATATCCACGCGACATTAAGAGCGCAGACAACTGTTCTTGCAGCAGCAAACCCAAAACTTGGAAGATTTG